>Ga0315277_10004655_pt1 | contig 18231 bp, 23 predicted proteins | sample YL17G05_15_MG_FD_203695 | JGI IMG/M metagenome (GOLD analysis project Ga0315277, IMG submission 203695) | Sediment microbial communities from Yellowstone Lake, YNP, Wyoming, USA - YL17G05_15 | ecosystem: Environmental > Aquatic > Freshwater > Lake > Sediment | place: USA: Wyoming | collected...
TATATCCTATCATATTTTGGTTTTGAGCTTCTGCCAGGAAAAGCTGGTGCTGTGATAGAATACGAGGTAAATGCTCTACATTCTTTATGGTCAGGACGATTTCTCCCTTAATCAAGCTGTGAAGGAAATTAAAGCTGGCCTGGGCGATCGGGAGATGGTGGCGACTAACACCACTAACTTAGAGGGTCAACATCTAACTTTAAGTGAACTTAGAAATAAATGTGGTGCCGCTCCTTTTTTATCCTCACATCGCCTGGTTATAGTAGATGGCTTATTAGGGCGCTTTGAGGTAAAACAAAGCAAGCCCCGGTCTGGCAGAGGCAAATCGGGAAACGGGCTGGGGGAATGGGAAGGCTTGGCTTCTTGTATCAAGCAAATGCCAGAAACGACTGTGCTGATGCTAGTCGATGGGGAGGTGAAAGGCCAAAATCCTCTATTAAAGAAGCTTTCACCATTAGCTGAAGTGAGAACCTTCCCTTTGCTGCGAGGCAAGGATTTAAAGGCCTGGATACGACAACGGGTAAAGGCAGAGGGCGGCGATATCACCCCCCAAGCCGTGAATTTGCTCGCTGAACTCATAGGCGGAGACTTATGGGCGATGAATGGTGAAATTCAGAAACTGCTTCTTTATAGTCGGGAGCGACCTATCAGCGAAGATGATGTTAGACAACTGGTAAGTCATGTCCAGGAAGCTAACATCTTTGCTCTGGTGGATGCCGTGGCCGAAGGTCGAACCGAGTTAGCCCAACGGATACTTCATCGGCTGTATTATGAGGGTGTGGTACCAACCTATATTCTCACTATGATTACCAGGCAATTCCGCTTGATAGCTCAAGCCAGGGATTTGGGAAAGGGGCTGTCCCGCCTGCAGATTCAGGACAGGTTGGGGTTGAAATCAAGCTACAGCTTGGATAAAACGCTTAGCCAGGCCAAACTGTATGATTTTGAGGGCGTAAAGCGGGCTTACGATAAGCTTTTGGAAACCGACTTAGCCATTAAAACTGGCATATATAGCGATAAATTAGCTCTGGAGCTCTTGGTAACCGAACTTGCCTGCCTGAATCCGTGAATAAGAGTCTTGAGTCTCTCTGTCATCCTGAGCGAAGCGAAGAACCTCCTCTCCCTTGATGGGAGAGGAGCGAGGTGAGGGTGAATTTGCCCATCAGCCCGAAATGTTGCTTAGTTGCATCAAACGATATTCTGTTGCTCTTGACTCTATAGTGTGTCTTGGATACCGCAGCCCATTGATGATTCCTTCACTAATGAGTGGTATAATAGGATTTTAGAGATGATATAAATGAAAAGAGTTATCATCTTTCTGATCTTGGGAGCTCTAATTGTAGGGGTGGTAGGTTGCACCCCTGCTAATATTTTTGGTACTCCTATGTACAACATTAGCATCTCCAGCAGCATAGGCGGCACAGTAACCACTCCCGGCGAGGGGCTTTTTCGCTATGCCGCGGGAACAGTGGTCAACCTGGTGGCGGTGCCTGATAGGGGTTACACATTTGTTTCTTGGACTAGCAATGCGGGCACCATTGCCAATGTCTATGCCGCCACTACCACCATCACCTTGAACCAAAACTACTATTTCGTCATCGCTTCGTTTCACGAAAACTAGATCTCGCCCGGAAATATGGGATTGGAGTGACCAGGATGACATCCGAGATAACCTGGGCGGCTATCAGATTTGGTAAACGATTTGGATTTCAGGGCTGTCGGTTATGGGAAGCTGGCAGGCCAAAGACAGCCAAGACAGGAAAGGCTGGGAGCTGTTTGGCAACTTAGGGGCTTCCCACGGTCAGCGAGCAGAAGACTGTGACATTCTCAGGTGCAGGTTGAAACATAATCACAGTCGCCCTGAACCGGACTGGCCCCGCCCACATCTGGAATCTGGAATATTGTTAATGCGCTGACCTACCCTTTCCTGAGCTGGCAGCCCGTTTGATACGGCTAGCACTCAAGTATAGGGTCGGGGACAAGCCCCGACCCTATGCATTGCCTCTGAGCAGCGGAGGATTCTGTGAGGTAGGCTTAATTAGTATTGTATCCTGGAATTTCAAGAGGAGGTTTAACATGAAAGCATGTGAAGGAAGAATTGGCCGGGTTTTCGTGATACGGTTGGAAGACGGAGATGTTGTGCCCGAATGTATCGAGCGGTTTGCCAAGAAGAAGCGGGTGTCTGTGGGACAGGCTATTCTGGTGGGGGGTATTGGAGGTGGCGACGTCGTTGTCGGCCCGCGGCGTTCGGAAGAGAGGCCGCCAGAGCCCATGCTCCTGCCCATTGACGGCGCGCATGAGGTGGTGGGTGTGGGTGTGCTTGCCCCCGGCGAAGATGGCAAACCGACTCTGCATATCCATGCTGCGCTGGGTCGGGTGGGGCAGACCATGACCGGATGCCTGCGGCATGGCGTCACCACGTGGCTTGTCGGAGAGGTCATCCTCTATGAAATCCTTGGCGCAAAGGTGGTGCGTATCAAAGACAAGCAGAGCGGCTTCGAGCTTCTGGAGCCTGGGGGCAATCAGTGAGGGCTTTCAATTCTGCGGACATAATGCCTGATTTGTAGTAGGCCTAGTTGGGGTTGTGTCTTTGGAATCCATTCGCAAGTTAACAAATTGGCTAAACTGCTAAAATAGGATTGTGTCCGTAAAGTTAATAGACAAGAAAGGCTCAACCTTCCATGATTTCCCCTACTCTCATCCCGAACGGAAGTGCTTCCATTGCTGGATTATCAATGTCACGCCACCGGGTCCAAACCAATGTGTTCATGGTTGTATCTATTGCTATGCCAGGGAAGCTATTTACTCCAACTACTCCGAGGATACCCTGATTTATAACAACCTGCCTGAGCTGGTGGAGAGGGACCTTAAAAAGCTGACTTTATGCCCGCCGATTTCCCTGTCCAATATCTCCGACCCCTGTCAGGACATACCGGAATTGAAAAGAGAGGTCAAGAGATTGATACGGCTTCTTATGGACTACGGCGTCTCGTTTTTCATCACCACCAAAGGAGACCCATCCTTTCTTCTGGAATTGCCTGACTTTATTGAGTACAAGCCTAAATTTATAGCTATAACCATCGAAGGGACTCCTGAGGTGCTCAGGCTTTTGTCACCAGGGGCGCCTTCGTTCGATGCCAGGGTAGCTGCTGCCGGCAAGCTATCTAGCATGGGTATAGACATTGTCATTCGCCTCGACCCCATTTTGGTCCATTTATTCCAGGCCCTTTACGGCGATTCCTGGTTTGAAGAGATAGTGGGGTTGATTGACGCCTTCGCCGCAGTTGGAGCCAGGCATGTCACCGCCAGCACTGGCAGGCTATCCAGGAAGCGCTCTCCATTAGGCGGTCACGAAGGCACAAGTATATGGCAGCGAATATACAAAGTTATCTATAGCCAGTCGCCACTAGTAGCCAAGAAATTCGAGCAGGAATATATCTACGAGGCACACTGGTCAGGCGGAGGCTATCGCCTGCGCAGGGACTTGAGGCTCGGCTTCCACAGGAAGGTAAAGGAATTGGTTGAAGCCAGGGGAATGACCTATGCCACCTGCCAGGAACTTTCCGCTGGGGAGAGTGATTCCCCGGGCATCCCGCACTGCGAGGGATTACCACTGCCCTTTGCCCGAAAGCAAGCTGATGGAAGGTTCCAGCCTGTTCCAGGTTGCACTGCTAACTGTCATATCTCTTGCCGGGGGTTATCCAACCCGCCCTGTGGGCAAGCTGAATTGATAAGCTTTGAGCCGCTGCGTCTCAAAAAACTACGCCTTGAATCTAACCGAGCCTCTGTGGCAGGCCGACAATAGATAGCTTATAGTTTGAGTCGTCTATTACTCTTGGGAGGTATGTAAAAGTCGAAGAGCAAATCTATAGTCCTTTTGCTGAGGTCTAGGGCATGCTCTTCCAGCCATCCTTTTTTGGTATGAATTCGCTGGACGATAATCTCCAGCTCTTTTTTATTTAGTTCAGCTTGTTCTGCAAGCTCTAGCGTCTGTTCCAGGTCATGAATCCGCTGAGAAAGGATTTCTTGTTCCTCTTCTATTGCTGCAACCTGGGCATTACTGGCTCTTTTATATCCTGAAATCTGTCTTGCTACTCCGAGAAGGGTTTTCTTACGCCTCTCCAGGCTAGCTATCTGTTCTTTAATAATTGATTGCTTCTCTTTATTCCCTTTCAGTTGCCTTGTCAGATTTCTGAGCTCCCACTGTTGTAAATCTATGTTACTAAGCTGGGTAGAGAGGCTTTTCAATCTACTGTGGTACTTTTCTTTGAGAAGTGATTGTAACTTCGCCAGCCGGTCAAGCCGCCGGCGTAAGAATTCTACCTCACTATGTGCTTCCTTAATCCCGGTTGATAATTCCTCCTGTTCAGCAAGGATTTGCTCTTGTCTTAGTGTCTCTCTAATCGTTTCCATACCCCAGTTCCCCGAAATCAAGGAGCATTATAAAATTTTCGGCCACGGATAAGCAATAGCTCACACTTTTCTCGTCATTGTGAGGCTGGCAAAGCCAGCCGAAGCAATCTTGGTGGGGCAATGAGGATTGCCAAGCTCCCGCCTGCCAAGCCTTGGCGGGCAGGTCGCTCGCAATGACACGGGAGACAAGCTCTAGCGATTTGTCAGCTCCACTATGGTGACGCCATAGTCTCCTTCGCCATAATCACCAAGGCGATAGGATTTAACCAGAGGATGCTTGGCTAGTGACTCGTGTACGGCATGGCGTAATTTTCCTGTCCCCTTGCCATGAACAATGCGCACAGAGGACAAGCCAGCCATAAAGGCATCGTAGAGATATTGGTCAAGCCGGTATAGGGCTTCGTCTACGGTAAGACGGCGTAAAAGTAATTCCCTGTCTACTGCTTTCACTCTGACTTGATAAACTCCAGACGAAGGATTTCTTGGCTAGCTTCAGTGGTCTTGACTCTATCATCTATGCGCCAGCCTACTACCCAGATGATTTGCTGAGGGGAACAGACAATTGGGATACGGCCTCGCCAAGAACGGGGTATCTTGGCGTCAACCATAAACTCATAGAGCTTCTTGAGCATGCTCATGCCCAGAGGCTGAAATCTGTCTCCGGGCCGACGCTGACGGACGAAGAGTTTCATTCCTGTTTTTCGTAAATCGAAGTGGGCAACGAGATTGCTTTGACCAGTCCTCTCGCTTGTGCTCAGGGCGCCTCGCGATGACAGAGAAGTTGCTCGCTCTCGAACTATACTGGCTATCACGTTCCATCCCGGGAAAACCGTCTGACCAGGCACTTTAAGAGGAAATTCGCCTGACAGCGGAGGGAAAGGACATGGCGGAAGCTGGGATTGCCAGGCTTCGCTCGCAATGGCAGAATGGAAAGTTGCAGTGACCGAGGGGAGCCTGGTAATCACGAGCTCATTATATCCTCCGTGGCAGATAAAGCCGTGGGGCAGAGAGATTCTTTTGCTGGCCGGTTTGTTTAGCAGGCTCCTTGCCGCTTCAATATGACTGGCTTCGATGTCCCGAACATCCCCGGCTAACTTGGTCACAGCTACTCTCAATAATTGCCTCTGCAAGGCTATCGGCAAGCTAGCAATCTGTTTTTTATCCAGATAAATGGTGTTATTTTCCTGCCTGGCCACTTCATCCCACAACCCGGAAGCTTGCTGTTCAATTAAAACGCTATCCTCTTTGGCGATATCAGCCAAACGGAGCAGGGCCTGGTCAACGCTCGGATTATATTGTCTGAGCAAAGGCAACAACTGGAGGCGAAGGCGATTTCGGAAGAAGGAAAGCGAAAGGTTGGAGGAATCAATACGCGGGTCAAGCTGATGTTCCTGGCAATAACTCGTTGTTTCCTCCCTGGTAATATCCAGAAGTGGCCTTATTACTAAGAGATTGCTTCGCTTCGCTCGCAATGACAGGGGAGAAGCTGGCAATGACATTCCTTGGCTGTCATACGCCATAGGCGAGCAAGGGGCTAAACCACACAATCCGGTAATTCCTGTTCCCCGTAATATGTGCATCAAAATGGTCTCCACCTGGTCATCCCTGGTATGACCTATGGCTATTCGATTAGCTCCGACCTCTTTAGCTACCCTGGCCAGAAAAGCATAGCGTAGTTCCCGGGCAGCTTCCTCAATAGAGCAGTTTCTTTCAGTCCTGTAGGCAGCTACGTCCTGACTATCAACAGTGATGGGAATGCCCAGCGAGCCAGCCAGATTAGACACGTATTCGGCATCAGCTTCGGACTCAGCCCCCCGAAGCTGGTGATTGAGATGAGCTATGTGAAGTTTTATCCCTAGTCTTTTCTGCCATTTTGCCAGGACATGGAGTAAGCATACTGAGTCGGCACCACCTGAGACCCCGACAACCACTAGTTCCTTACGTGAAATCAAGCTATATCGCTGGATAAAATCTAAAACCTTCGACTCTAGGTTAACTTTGTTCATAGAAATTACTTCTTTGCTTTGCCCCTCGCAGCTGACACTAATAGGAGGTATCGTTAAATGTCACCAAGCGAGCTCCATAATCACGGAACTCAAGAATGCTTACTCCACCAAGGTCTAATCTGAATTTGGTAAAGTAGTCCAGAGGCAAATTTAAAGCTTTGAGAACGATGACTAAGGTAACGAAGTAATGGCTGACTACTACCGCCGTTCCATCTTTATGTTTTTCTAATAGACCTTCAATGACCTTCCAGGCTCTCTGTTGCAAGTCAACAAGACTTTCTCCATTGGGCAATTTCATGGCTTCTCCGTCTTGCCACCATTGTAGTAAAAACCGGCTGAACGTGGTACGTAAATTGGAAATAGATATGCCTTCCAGGTCACCGACTTTAAGCTCTTTAAGCCCTTGATCAATCTCTACAGGCAACTGGTGCTGGCTGGCTATGACTTCGGCTGTAGCTACAGCTCGGTGCAAAGGACTGGAGAGTATAGAAATAATGGGCTCATTTTTGAGGAAAGCTGCTAACTTTCTGGCTTGCTCCAATCCGGTGTCATTCAGTTCGATATCGCTATCGCCTCCCTGGATAAGCCCGTCCTTATTCCAATGAGTTTCGCCATGCCTGACTAAAATGAGCTTCAAGAGGCCTCCTTAGATTGTCTCGCTTCACTGAGAGCGAGAGATATAATTATGGGCTAGTTTTACCCTCTCATTATAGGTGGGATGGTCATAAAATAGAAGTTTTACCCAACGGCTGGGTTCGGCCTCGCTTAGATTCTGGTCGGTCAGCTTAGTCATCAGACCAATAAAGCCTTGGGGGTTATCGCTTAGCGCCAATGCCGTCTCGTCTGCCGCTGTTTCTGCGCGACGGTTGTACCAATTAAGTGCTGGTTGTAATACCAACATAAGCATGGCGAGAACGAGAATTAGCCAGGGAAGGCCAGCGATATCACTTATTCCCTGGAGAGAGAATAATACCACTCCGGCTCTCAGAGCTAGATAGGTCAGATAAAATGCCAATAAGAAAGTAGCTGCTTGGATTCCTATGAGCTTGGGAATATCATGGTGGAGACGATGTCCTAGCTCATGAGCCAAAGTTACCTCTATTTCATCCCAGGAATATCCCTGGAGCAAAGTATCGCTGAAGATAATGCGTCGAGATTTGCCCCAGCCGCTTAGCATGGCATTAGCTGTAGTGGCTTTGCTGCTTAAATCCATGGTAAGGCACTCTGAAATATCCACTCCCGCTCTCCTGGCTAAATTTACCAATTTTTCTTTGAGTTCTCCTTCTTCTAGGGGTTTTAGTTTAAAGAATAAGGGTATAAGGAAGGTGGGCGTTAGCCAGGTGAGGATTAAACTGACTAAGAACATAATCACGGCAGCGGCTAGCCACCACAGCGCCGGGAGATTTCCTATAAGCCAGTAAACGATTATAACCAGACATAAGCCGAGCAATAATTGCAGCCCCGAAGCTTTAATCTTATCCCTGAGCCAGCTTGCCAGGGCTTGCTTGGATAAACCATAACGATGGGGCAAGACAAAATCGTAGTAATAGCTTAATGGTGCCACTATTACCCCATAGCCTGCTGCTAGTGTCAGCAAATATAAGACTGCTGATACTGGGAAAGAAAAAGCCAGGAGGCTCGCCAGTGTAGTTGAGACAGGGGTGAAAAGAAGAGCTAATAATAAGGTGCCCCCTATTCCGAGCTCGATAAGTGAGCCGCGCCGCAGTAGCCTACTGTATTCTCGTGCTTTCTGCTGGCGCGCCGGGTCAGGGATAATTTCCCTTAACTTCTCAAGGTCTTTCCCCAAATTTGCACCATGTTGAGATGGAATAAACTCAAGCCCCCTTCTGACTTACGATGCAGCAACGCTTTTTTCCTTGGTTACTATGACCTTCTCTATCTTCATTCCGCGCATTTCAGTGATAACAAACTTCAGGTTCTGGTACTTAAACTGCTCCCCCTGCTTTGGTATCTGACCAAGATGGCTGAGAATAAAGCCGGCCACAGTCTCATAATCACCGCTGGGCAAATTCAGCCCCAATTCCTCGTTGGCTTCCTCAATCCTGAATCCTCCATCCAGTTGAAAGGTGCTGTCGCCAGTTACAATGAAATCCTTTTCTTTGCCCGTTAGCTCGTCATGAATATCGCCGACAATCTCCTCAGTTAGCTGCCCCAAGGTAACCATTCCCGCAATGCCCCCGAACTCGTCTACCACGATTACTGCATGGTATCCACCGTCTTTCATCTCGGCAAGGAGTTCTCCCAGGCGTTTGTTTTCAGGGACAAAATAGGCTGGGCGCACTAAATCGTCAATAACGCTGTCTCTGCTGTCAGATTCATCGGTTAGTTTCAGTAGCACATCCTTGGCATGCAGCATACCCACCACGTTGTCGGTGTTATCCTTATACACAGGGAAACGACTGTAGCGTCTTTTGGCATAAAGCTCCAGAAAATCCTTTAGCTTCGTCCCTTGCTCCACCCAGGCAAGGTCCGTTCTCTGAACCATTATCTTGCTCACGGGGCAGTCGGTGAATTCAAACACCTTGTGTAACATCTCTGCCTCATCACCCTCCATTACCCCTTCGGCTTCACCGATACTGATAGCTGTATGAAATTCCTCCTCGCTGATGGTCGGCTTGGTAATTTCGTTCTCCCCGACTAACTTGGTAAACCTAATCCCGATATGGTTAAGGATGTAAACCAGAGGATAGAGGATGGTAGAGATTATTTCTAGAGGTCTAACATATCTCAGGGCCAGTCTTTCTCCGTAACGAACTGCCAAGCTCTTAGGAATAAGCTCAGCGAAAACTAAGGTTACTATAGTGATCACGATGGTAGCAATGGCTACTGCCCAGTTCGCATCTCGGATTAGTGACACTGTTATGATTGTGCCCAGAGTGGCTACTGCCGTCTCAAAGAAGTTGATCCCCAGAAGAACTGTAGCGAGAAATTTCTCCGGCTGCTCCACAATCTTAGCCACCCTCTTGGCGGAGGGGTGCCCACTCTGGATCAGATGTTGTAGACGCAGCTTCTGCATACCAATGAAAGCAGTCTCAGCACTGCAGAAGAAAGCGGCACACCCCAGACAGACGAAAAACAATATCACAAAGAGGCTGTTAATGTTCACTCTTAATGCTCCCTTGAGTAAACGACCTGTGCCACCAGCTTACTACCAGCTTCAGACAGGGAAATAACAACTGCCTCAGCACTGGCAAAGAAGGCTGAAAGGGCTAAGCAAACTAGAAAGGCTAATAAAAGCCAACTATCGGTGACATCCACCTATTACCACCCCCTAGATCCCCTCCCCAACCGAATTGACCATCTTGCTATCATTGACTTTGGCTGTAATCTACACATTCTGTAGGGGTATGATAGCATTAGCTAGCGAATCTGTCAAAAACCACATAGCGGAGGCTGATTACTATTACAGGATGTCATTGTGGGCACCCCATCGTCATTGCGAGGCACGACAGTGCCGAAGCAACCTCAAGGGAATTATACGAGATTGCTACACTAGCGTGCCTTAACGTTAATCTTCAAGCTGTCTATTTTACCCACTCCCTTTAATGAAGAGATCAGGCCGGTTATTGTGTTGGTGAAAATTTCCTTGGGGAAGGGGGTGAGGGGAAGTTCATTCCCATTGACGACGAGATTGACATCGCCCCGCGCCAGATAAAGTTCTAGGTCCCGTATGTTTTCAGCTCCTTTCAAGGAAGAGACAGCACCGACTACAGTTTGAGCCAAGAACTGTTCGGCGAAAGGGTTGAGTTTGATAGATACCTTGTTGACCACAAGCTCTGCCCTAAGGTTCTTGTCCATTTTATACCTCCTCGTCTATTCTCAAGCCGGCACTAAAATTCAACCAGCACTTTGCCATCCTCAACCTTAATATTGTACACCGTGAGGGCCTTGGACATCTTGAGGGCACTGCCGAGCTTCGACATTAGCCCTCCTTTTAACCAACGCACCACCTGCCCATCACTGATATAAAATTGAGAGCCGTGCAGAGGACAGGTGACTATAGTCCCCTCCAGTTTACCCTGCGATAAATCGCCCTTCATATGGGGGCACTGATTATCAGTGGCATAATACTTATCTCCAACCCTGGCCAGGAGGATTTCGTGCCCCTCTGCGAATACCTTTTTCATTGTTCCGCTTTTCAGTTCTTCTACTTTGGCTACCTCTATAAACTTACTCATGGAACACCCCCCTTTTCATAAATCCTAACTATTAATCGCGTTATTGTCTAATCGGCTAGACTACCTTCCGAAATTTCTCTTTGGGAGCGCCACAAATAGGGCACACATCAGGAAGAACGCCGTCGGAGACATAGCCGCAGACTTGGCAAACATAGTACTCGGTCTCCTCTTCAGCCATCGTATGCGCCAGCGCCTTCTTATAGAGCTTGGCATGCCCCTTCTCCACATCGCGGGAATAACCTAAGACCGTGGCCACGCTCGTATTACTCTCCTCGTTTGCCGCTCTAATGAATTGAGGATAAGTGCTGGCAGCGAGGTTTTCTCTCTCAAAGGCGCTTTCAAGGTTTTCCTGGGTGCCAGATGCAGCGCCCAAAAGGCGGAAGTGGTTGAAGGCATGGACTGCCTCAGCTTCAGCGATAGCACGGAACAACTTCGCCACCTGTGAATAGCCTTCTTGCTCAGCCTTCATGGCAAAAGCCAGGTTCCTCAGATGTGCCTGGGACTCAGCCACGAAACCAGCTTTAAGATTGTTCAGGGTCTTAGTCCCTTTTATCCCTGGTACCTCGTGCGGGACGAGCTTCTCTGCCTCAGCACCACAGACCGGGCAGCGATTAGGTTTGTCAATGCTAAGTTCTACATGATGACAATTAGTGCACTTCCACATATTATTTACCCCTTTTGTAAATTTAGTTTTTCCCCTTAGCCAGGTACTTCTCAGGGTCCCGATCGAAAGCTTTCTTACAGCCGACAGCACAGAAGTAGTATTTCTTTCCTTTATACTCGGAAGTAGCTGCCGCCTTAGTCTCTTGTACCTCCATCTTGCAAACTGGGTCTATGGCCATTGAACACCTCCTTTCCTTAATTGCCAAGCTTAGTTGGCTTGAACCTTCTTAAACGCAATGAGTTGGATACCACAGTGATGGAGCTAGCCGCCATGGCGGCTGCGGCCAGGATAGGATTCAAGAAACCATACTCACCTAGAATGAAATGAAGCCCGGAGGGTACACCAGTCTTCCCGAAGGCAAGATACAATACCCCGGCTGCTACCGGAATGAGGGCAGTATTGTAAGCAAAAGCCCAGAAGAGGTTCTGCTTGATAGTCCTCATGGTCCGCTTGCTCAGAGATATGGCGGTTACCACTCCCATCAAGTCACCGCTAATCAGGGTAATATCGCCAGTCTCCATGGCAACATCAGTACCTGTACCAATAGCGATACCGATATCTGCCTGGGCCAAAGCCGGAGCATCGTTAATGCCATCGCCTACCATTGCCACCACCTTGCCCTCTTCCTGCAATTTCTTGACCTCTCCAGCCTTATGCTCAGGGAGCACATCAGCCAGGACACGGTCAATACCTGCTTGTCTGGCAATAGCTTCTGCCGTGCGCCGGTTGTCCCCGGTAAGCATGGCTGTTTCAATGCCCATCTTGTGCAGCGTTTGGACCGCTTCTTTGGCGCCTGGCTTTAGGGTATCCGCCAAGGCAATAATTCCTGCTACCTGGCTATCCCGCCCCAGAAACATTACCGTCTTGCCTTCTTCAAGAAGGTCAGTGGTTTTTTGCCCCAGCCCATTGAGGGCAAAGCCTCGCTCTGTCATTAATCTAAGGTTGCCCAGGAAAAGCTTCTTGCCCTCCACCAATGCCTCCACACCTTGCCCCGGGATGGCATTAAAATCTGAGGACGGAGATAATTCTAGCTTCTTCTCCAGAGCAGCCTTGACCACAGCTTCGCCCAAGGGGTGCTCTGAGCTATGCTCAGCAGAAGCAGCTAGTCGGAGGACTTCCTCGGGGGAGGAAAAAGGGGCAGCGACCACATCAGTCACCACGGGTTCGCCACGAGTCAGAGTACCTGTCTTATCTAGGAGCACGGTCTTTATCTGGTGAGCTCTCTCTAGGGATTCACCATTTCTGATAAGAATACCATGCTCGGCTCCCTTGCCTGTGCCGACCATAATCGCAGTGGGAGTAGCCAGTCCCAGGGCGCAGGGGCAGGCGATAACGAGCACAGCGACGAGGTTGAGGAAGGCGAAGGTGAGAGAAGGAGCTGGCCCCACGAAATACCAGATTACGAAGGTCATGATAGCAATGCCAATCACCGCTGGCACAAAATAGCTGGCGATAACGTCAGCAAGACGCTGAATAGGAGCTTTGCTTCCTTGAGCCTCTTCCACCATTCTAACGATATGAGCTAGCGTTGTATCTTTACCCACCTTGGTGGCTTCGATTTCAAAGCTGCCTGTCTTGTTAATAGTGGCACCGATAACCTCATCACCCACCTTTTTCTCTACCGGGATACTCTCTCCAGTAATCATAGACTCATCAATGCTAGAGTAACCCTGGCGCACTATGCCATCCACAGGTATTCGCTCGCCCGGGCGTACCAGGATAAGGTCACCAACTCGAACATCATCAACGGAAATCTCCCTCTGCTCGCCTTCACGGATAACTAGAGCGGTCTTCGGCTGCATACCGATGAGCTTCTTTATTGCTGCCGAGGCCTGTCCTTTGGCTCTAGCTTCCAAAAAACGGCCAAGAAGAATCAAGGTAATAATCATCGCTGAGGTGTCGAAGTATAAGTGTGGTTCCAGTACACCGGTGGCAAAAAGGCCGGGGAAAATAACGGCTATCAGGCTGTAGAAGTAAGCCACCGAGGTGCCTACCGCAATCAGGGTATTCATGTCGGAGGTCCTGTGTTTCAGCGCGCCCCATGCCCCTCGGTAGAATCGCAGGCCGGCCCAGAACTGCACTGGTGTAGCCAGAGCCCATAGTAGATAGGGCTGACCCGCAAAGGAAGGAATGAAACCCAGGATCATGATTATTGAAGAGAGGGTAGCAGCGACGATAAATCTGTTCCTGAGAACCCGAATCTCACGCTGGGCAGCGGTGGTGACGTCCTCCAGAGCTTGCACCTCGGGACCAAGTTCATAGCCGGCGTCTTTTACCGCTCGTCTCAGGTCAGCCAGCCCCGTTCCTTCCAGGTACTCTACAGTAGCCTTCTCCGAGGCCAGATTCACGCTAGCTGAAATTACCCCGGGCACGCTGGACAGAGCTTCCTCCACGCGAGCAACACAGGAGGCGCAGGTCATTCCGCCCACCGGGAATATGGACTTCTTGGTGGCGACCCCATACCCTAATTGCGAGACAGTATCCTTAATCCTGGTAAGGTCCACCTTTGTAGGATCATAACTTATCGAAGCCTTCTCCGAAGCGAAGTTAACGTCGGCTTGCTCTACACCAGGGGTCTGGGAAAGACCCTTCTCGATAGTAGCCGCACAAGTAGTGCAGGTCATCCCAGTTATGTGGATTGAAGCCCTGTCGGACTTTTGGGAATTAGTTTTGTCGCCCACTATTTTTTCCCTACCCACATTTCCTCTTCCTTCAACAAATCGTTGAATACATCAACGTGGTACAATTCGTGGTCCCTTATCCGGGCAAGAAGCTCTTTCAGGGCAGGCTCTTTAATTTCTTTGGCAGCGCGGTCATATTTAACCGCTACCTCTGCTCAATTTTGATGCCAGCTCTAGGTGCTATAAATCTTCCAGCAAAGTGGTGAAGGTGTCATGATGGTCTTCCTCTTCCTGTAGTATTTGTTTGAAGAGAAAGCCTGTCGTGACATCACCTTCCTTGAATGCTGCCTCTATGATCTTCTTGTAAAGTGTTATGGCATTTGCCTCATCCTTAATATTTTGCTTTATCATCTCCTTGAGAGTGTTACCAACGAAAATGGGGGTAGGCTTGGTTGTTGGTATTCCGCCAAGGTAAAAGAGTCTCTCTACAATAGCTTCGGCGTGTTTCATTTCGGCTATGCCTATCTTTTTCAGTTCGTCGTGAACGGCAAACCCTTTCACTCCGCCCCACTGGACATGTTGCCACATATACTGAATAGCTACCTGTAATTCCCTGGCAATAGCATCATTCAGCTTGCCCAGAAAGGCCTTTGATACTTTGGTAACAGCATCATGTTTTTCTACCATTTTGTACCTCCAATTCTTTTTATTTGTCGCGTGACACCGTCAGTTTAGTAGATTCCGAAAGGAGTAGTCAATGCTAAACGCCCCTTTTCACATTTTGTCCTCCTCTGCTTGGCCGATGTTTCAAGGCGGATGGAACTACTGCACCAGCGCAGTCCCCTTGTCTGTAATCTCATATTTGCCAGCCTTCTCCACGACTAGGCCGGCCTGGGCAAGCTCACGGAAGCCGCTTCTTACCCTGAATAGCGGCAGCCCAGTGTCCTGGGCAACTTCTTCGGGAGACTTCAGCCCTGCTTGCAGGGCACGCAGCACCTTGGTACCTGACGCGGTAGGTTTACCATCGGGGTTAATACACGCCATATTCTCCTCCTATAGAGATATGCCTAGAGCTTTTTCTTACATAGATACCAATCTACGCACTCATACCCTTGCTTGAGCCTCTCCTCAGCCATTTCCTGCGTGTTCGGCGCCGGCACCACTACCTTATCACCCGGTCGCCAGTTGGCTGGAGTAGCCACAGCATTCTTATCCGTCGTTTGTAATGCATCTATTATCCTCAGTATCTCATCCATATTTCTGCCAGTGGTCAGCGGGTAGTAGAGTATCGTCCTGATTTTCTGATTAGGGTCGATTATGAACACGCACCGGACAGTCTCAGTCTTGCTCTCACCGGGGTGAATCATACCATAGGCAAGGGAGACTTGTTTACTGAGGTCAGCGATAATGGGGAAGGGTATCTTTACCCCGGTTTTCTCCTCTACATTGCGCACCCAGGCAATATGTGAAGAGACGCTGTCTACACTAAGGCCCAGAAGCTCCACCCCCCGCTTTTGTAGTTTGGGATAAATCTCAGCAAAAGCCATGAACTCGGTAGTGCATACCGGGGTGAAATCCGCCGGGTGGGAAAAGAGAATTAGCCAGCTCCCCTTAAAGTCTTCCAGCTTGAGCACTCCATGAGTGGTTATTGCCTCAAAAGCTGGTGCTGGCTCGCCTATCCGGGGCATGTGACTTGTTTGTTCCTTTACTTCTTCCACGTTCGACACCTCCTTCACTTGTCCTTTTTCAATTCCAAAAAGCCTCTTCTAACTTCCAGCTCTTGTCCATCAACCTCCTTTTCTGCACCTCTAACATATCCGCGCAGCCCTTTGTTTTAAACTACTTCAATATCTTTTCCAGCCTCTTATTCACCTCATCCCAGTTGACAATGTTCCAGAAGGCATCAACGAATTTAGCTCTCTCGTTCTTGTAATCCAGATAATAAGCATGTTCCCAGACATCAATAACCATCAAGATGGTAAACATGGGATAAACATTTGTGTTATGTTTTTCTATCTGCATTATTATTGGTCTGTTAGTTTGCTTGCAGAAACTGAGCCCTGCCCATCCGGAGCCTTCCACGCTAGTAGCAGCCAGACTGAATTCCTTTTTGAATCTTTCAAAACCTCCAAACTCTTTCTCTAGAGCTGTGCCCAAAGTTCCGGTTGGCTTTCCCCCGCCTTTGCCCGCTGGTGCTAGATTGGCCCAGAACAATGAGTGTAGCAGATGCCCTCCGATATGAAACGAAAGCTCTTTCAAGGTAGCTTTAACATCAAAGTCAGCACCTTCTTTGCGAGCCTTGTCCAGCCTCTCGAGTATGGCATTAGCACCATTAACGTACGCCTGATGATGCTTCTGGTGGTGTAGAGTTAACTGCTCTTTGGATATATACGGCTGTAGCTGATCATATCCATAGGGCAATTGCGGTAGGGTATAAAACTTTGCTGTTTCCATAAGTCTTTTTCCTCCTTATAAAATATTGCTAAGCAAAGCCACGCTCTTTATGCTTTTGGGCGATGGTGCTCGCCAGATTGTCCAGGGCTTGGAAATCCTCTTCTCTGGGAAACCCCTTGCTGAGTACGGGAGCCAACACCTCCGCCTTAAGGTTGGGAATCATTCCTGTGAGCTGTTCCACAGCCTTGCTGCCCCAGCCATAGGAGCCAATGATGGAGATGAACTGGAACCTGGGTCTTAAAGCGTTGGCTAGAAATGCCGCATAGGCGACGTTAGGATGTGGACCAACCAGAACTGTAGGCGTGCCGATGACCATAGTGGCGGCGTCCACCAATGCCATGGCCAGTTTCCCAATATCAGTGGCCGCCAGGTTGAACTGCTTAACCGTGACGCCTCTGTCAGCCAGGGCTCCTACGAAATATTCCACCATTTTTTGGGTGCTGCCATGCATAGAGATATAAGGCAAGACCACTATGTTTTTTGGTGGACCGAATACCCAGCTTCGATATGCTTCCAGGATGAACGAAGGTTTGTCATGGAGGGGGCCATGGCTGGGGGCGATGACGTCAATCTTATAGCTGTTTAGCTTCTCCAAATGTTTCTCAATACTGGTGCGGAAAGGCATCATGATTTCCGCGAAGTATCTTTTAGCCGCTTCATAGGATTGCCCTTCATTAGATACATACAAGTCTGTGGTAGCTAAATGGGAGCCGAAAAGGTCGCAAGGGAAGAGTATCTTGTCTTCCCGTAAATATGTCAGCATGGTCTCGGGCCAGTGTACCCAGGGGGCATGGATAAACTCCAGGGTTTTATCCCCCAGGGATAAAGTTTCACCATCGTTTACAGTGATAAATCTGTCCGCCGGGATAAGCAGAAGAGCCATGAGCATATCCTTGCCTTTGGGCGTAGTGACCACTTTGGCATTGGGATACTTCGCTAGGACATAGGGGATGCTGCCAGCATGGTCTTGCTCGGCATGGTTGGCAACGACATAGTCAATAGCAGGAACATCCTCAAGAAAAGCCATGAGGACACGGGTCATAGAGGGATCCACGGTATCTATCAGAGCAACTTTCTGACTGCCTTGCACCAGGTATGCGTTATAGCTTGTCCCATCGGGAAGGGGTATCAGAGCGTCGAAGAGACGCCTGTCCCAGTCAATAGCGCCTACCCAGTAAACATTCGTCTTTATTTGTCTTGCTTTCATTCACTCCCCCTTCTATTAAAGTCTTTTTTCTCCTTCAATCTTTTTTATCTCTGTGATGTCTTGTGTGGCTTCCAATGTGCCCAAATACTTGCCAGCCTTATTCCGCACGGCAAAGTATCTTATATATACCTTCTTCTCCTCCAGATTTATCCAAAATTCGGCTGAATTCCTCTTGCCAGTCTTAAAATCGGACAATATCTGGGTTACCTTATCCACACTGTGCTTCGGATGGCAGTTCTGAACCGGTTTCCCAATCACAGAAACCGGCCGTTTGAACATTCTCGTTTCGTGCTTATTCCAGAATTTAACTAAATCATCTTCATTGACGAAAGAAATTTCTATCGGTATCGTTTCTAATATTCCGGCTAATTGTTCTTGGCTCAGGTTTTCTATCATGGTATCTCCATCACTTACTCCTTCATTTTCTCGAACTGGTCCTTGCTTGCTCCGCAGACAGGGCATACCCAGTTATCGGGTATTTTCTCGAAAGGCGTTCCCGGCTTTATCCCGCCGTCGGGATCGCCCAACTGGGGGTCATAGATATACCCGCAAACAGTACATTGGTATTTCGCCATTTTGGATACCGTCTCCTTTCTCTCTTCGATGTAGCTGGGAGCTGTCTTGGGAGTGGTGCCTCTCTTAACCTGATGGTAGTAAGCATAAGTCA
>Ga0315277_10004656_pt1 | contig 18231 bp, 22 predicted proteins | sample YL17G05_15_MG_FD_203695 | JGI IMG/M metagenome (GOLD analysis project Ga0315277, IMG submission 203695) | Sediment microbial communities from Yellowstone Lake, YNP, Wyoming, USA - YL17G05_15 | ecosystem: Environmental > Aquatic > Freshwater > Lake > Sediment | place: USA: Wyoming | collected...
CCACTCCGGGGCCCCTGAGCACCGGCATTGCACGAAGGGGATCAGGCCGGCGCTGATCTTCGCTGCGGAGGTCATGGCTCAAGCGAGCACGGCATACGACTCACCATCCTCCATAGACACAAGGAGCTGCGATGCCATCCGGTCAGAGAAGTCGGGGACGTGGCTGACCACGGCGATGAGGCCGAAGTCGTCGGCCACGGCAGAGAGGGTGTCCGCCACCGCTTCCTGTCCTTCCCTGTCCAGCGGCCCCAGCGGCTCGTCGAGCCAGAGCGTATCCACCGTGGCCTCCACCCGGGAGGCGATGACCGCGGCCAGGGCGATCCGCACGGCGAAGTCCACGCGGAACCTCTGGCCGCCGGAGAGCATGTGGTACGGGCGCTCCTTGCCGCCGGTCATGACCGTGACCCGGAGCTCGTCCTTGAAGGTGCCGGCCTTGGTGGCGGCCTTGGTGTCCAGGCGGATGGAGTAGTCGTCCGGCAGACGTGCCAGGACGTCGTTGGCCCTGCTCTCGATCTCCGGCAGAGCCGTCTCGAGGATGAGGGTGGGGATGCCGTCGCGGTGGAAGGCCTTGATGAGGATGTCGAGGGTGGTGGCTCGGGCGTCGAGTTCCACCTGTTCGGCCGAGAGGAGGGTCCGCCGGGCGAGCACCTTCCGCATCTCGTCGCGGTAGCTCTCGGCGGTCTGGATGGCCGAGGTCAGCTCGTCGACCCTGCCCTTGGCCCCAGTCCCCTCGAAGGTGATGGCGGTGATCTTCTCAGCGAGCGCTTCCATGGCGTACTCGTCCTGCATCAGGCGGAGCTTCTCGGCGGTGAGGCTGTCGTGCCGTTCCCTGAGAGCTTCGGCCTGCTGCTGCAACGCCGACGCCTGAGGGATGGCGGTGGAGAGGTACTCCAGCGCCGAGTCGCGCTGGGCGGTCAGAGTGGCGGCCTCGGTCGACAGCCGGTAGTGCTCGGAGCGTCCGGCCTTGACGGCCTTCTCGGCGGCGCGGAGGTCCACGACCAGGTGGGCGCGCTTCGTCTGCTCGGCGTCAAAGCCGGCCTCCGGCAACAGCGCAAGGCGAACGTCGATCTCGTCTACCTGATCCTGAGCCTCCTTGGCGAGCAAGAGGTACTGGCAGCCCGGCGGGTTGCCCTCGCACGGGGAGGTGGCAGCAGCCCGCTCGGCGAGAGCAGCCCTCTGGCGCCGGAGCTGCTGCGCGGCAGCACGGTTGGCCTTGAGCTGGTTGATGGACTCGTCGAGAGCCTCGATCTGACGCTGAATGACCTCGATCGAGGAGTTGTCGGGCTCGCGCGGAACGTCGGGGATGGACGCAGTCGACCGGGATCGAGCAACGATGATCTGGTTGTTGACGGCACGCCGCAGAGCTTGGACCTGGTCGAGGTCCCGGAGGGCGGTGTCTGCCTCATCCGAGAGGGATGATGCCCGGCGGGCCCGTTCCTGCAGCACGGCGGCCTGCTCGCGGAGCGTCGTGACGTACTCACGCAGCCGCTCGAGCGCCGACGTCTCGCGGACGAGGTCCTCCCTCATCATGGAAAGCTCGGCCTGCAGGGCCACCTCGTCGAAGTCCTCGAGGTTGCTCTCGATGTGCTCCAGCTCCCCGAGCGTGAGGTCGAGTTCCCTCTGGAGCATCTTGCGCCGCCGCTTGGCCTCCTCGTGGTAGCCCTCCCAGCGTTCGAGCTGGAACAGTTCCACGAGGAGGTCCTTGCGGGCCGCGGGCAGGGCCTCGAGCAGAGCTGCCGAGTCGCCCTGCACCATCACGGGCCCGGCCATCATGGCCTTCGGCCCCATCCCGACGAGGTGCTCGATGTAGGCCTGGGTCTGCGGGATCCGGGCCTTGGTGCGTTCCTCGCCGTCCACCTGGACGGACAGGCTGGACTCGTCGGAGTCCTTGGACCGCGACCGGGTGATGGTCACGGTCGTTGACATTTCCTTGACTATTCGCTCCCACGTCGTCCGGACGTAGGTGGATCCGGCCCCGTCGCGCACCATCTCGTCGCTCGCGCCGCGGCCCTTGGCGAACAGGCACCAGAGGATCGCGTCGAGGATGGCGCTCTTGCCGTGGCCGTTCTTGCCGATGATGGCGAGCTGGTGGACGTCGGACAGGTCAACGTCCAGCCGTCTCCAGGACAGGAAGTCCCTCGCTTCGACGCCCAGCAGCCTCATCGCAGTGGGTTTGGCCGGAGAGTCGGATCGCGACGAGGACCGCCGATGGCGCGGTCTGGTTCCTGGCGAGGGCCAGCCTTCACCATCTCGAGCGTCAGGACGTCGGAGCCCGCGCCCTCGGGCACTTTGCCGTCGGACCCGATCCGGGCCTGGAGCGTGACCCGGGCGCAGCCCGTGGTGTAGAGGTGGATGCCGGTGATCGTTCCCTCGAGGCCGGTGATCGTGTCGCGGACAACGTCGCCCAGCGCGAAGCCGTTGGTGTCCACGTTCACTCGGGGGCCTCCTTCTTCGCGCCCTTGCGGAGAGGAGACACCTTCCGGGGGCCGCGCTTGCGAGCAGGGAGTGTCTCAGGACCACCGTAGAGCACGCGCACCCACGTGGCGTACCACGAGCTCATGCAGGACCGGGTGTCGAAGATCAGCTCCTGCGGGGCGTCTGCCGGGTGGAAGCAGGTTCGCCAGCCGGGAGGCGGGGCCACCCCGGTCAGCAGGGTGCCCTCGTTGACCTCCACCACCTTGACCTTGTGGCAGCGGTCGCACTCGAACGTCACCCTCGCCATGGCGATGACGGGAGTCTGTGTGATCGGCACTGCGGGCCTCCTATCGGGTCCAGGGACAGTCGTTGGGCCAGTGCCACGTGGCCGCGCGGCCACCGGGCACCGTGATGCGGGTCGAGATCTCTGGATGCTTGTCCTCGGGCACGTGGTTCATCGGGAACATCTGGCTGCCGAACACCACCCCGCTGATGTGGGTGGGGTCGTTTACCACGCACACGATCATCGGGGCGCAGATGCCCTTGATGTCGCAGCCATGGACGATGCGCCCCAGCCTCAGCGGATTGGCGACGATCGGCAGGTTCCCGCCGATGGCGTCCTTCATCACTCAGCGCGCTTGGTCAGGTTCAGCGTCTCCTGCACGAACATCGGGATGATCCGGAGCTCGCCCTCGGAGTCCCCGACGATCGCGTTGCCGATCCGGGCGATCGACTGCTTGACCTCGCTCTGCGCGAACTGGAAGGCCAGCTTGACGTGGCGGTTGTTGTCGGCGTCCTTGGTCAGGCCGATGCGCCGGATGTCGGCCCCCTTGCCGACCTCCTTGCCCTGGAACACGACGGTGTGTCCGTCGCCGGCGAGGGCCACGTCCTCGAGGTTCTGCAGGGGGACCTCGAACAGGATCACGTAGGTGGCGCCGTTGGTCTTGCGGGTCAGGTGCATATCCTGCACCTGGGCGATGGGGATGACGAGCTCCTCGAGGAGTCCGGTGCCGTCGAAGGCCTGAGATTCGTCGAGGACGTCAGGATCGAGTCCCATGGTGCGTGAGCCTCCTTGCGTGGGTCCACCCGGCATGGCAGGTGGAGCAGAGACCGACGAGCGTCTCGTCGGGGTCGAGCGCGAAATACAACTTTCGGTGCTTCCCGCACCGAAGGCACGAGCCACCCTGTTTCTCGGCGAGCGCCTCCTTCCATGCCAGGATCGTGGGGCCGAGGGCTTCGATCCACTCGTTGATGGTGGTGTTGGTGTGACGGAGCATCCGGATCCCGGTCATGGCCCGCTGCCGGCGGGTCTGGCAGTCGGGGCAGTAGGGGGACTGGCGACCGCGCCCCTCACGGGCCGGGTAGGACGTGCTGCACTGCCGGCAGCTCAGGTCAGGCATTGTCGATCGCGGTCATGATCGAATGGGCCACCTCGAGGGTGGGATCGTCGGGCAGGCCGTTGAGGTTGATGTAGGAGCGCAGGACGTCGTCGGGTTCGGTGGTCTTGACGGTGGCCGGGAGCCTCACGCGAGAGGCCTGGGGCCGGGGCATCACGTCGACCCACACGCCAGCGGCGTTCTCGAACTGGGCCTTGAGCTGGCGCTTGAGCGCCCACGAGGGCTGGCCGCCCTTGTCGGGGAACACCCGGACCTGGACATAGCCTTCGGTGCCCGGCCAGTCGTCGATCTCGTAGGCGTGGCTCTCGTACACGTCGAAGCGGTGCATCGGGAGGTGGTCGCTCTCGATCGGAGTGAACACGTTGTCCTGCCAGAGCAGGAAGCCCTTGGTCTGCGTGGTCTCGCCGAAGTCGCCGTACATGGGCGAGCCCGAGTACCAGGAGTGCGAGTCGATCACCGGCTGCTGGCGGTGGATGTGGCCGAGGAACGCGGCCCGGAAGCCTGCGAGGACCTCAGGCCGGATGGTCACGTCCCAGCCGAGTCGCATCGCCTGGTCGGCGCTGAGTTGGGCGTTGAGGACGGAGAGGTGCCCGACGAAGATCAGCGGCAGCCCGGGGATCATCTTGGTGTGCTGCTCGAGCCCCACTTCGATGATGTTCTCGAGGGCCTTGCTGACCTCCTCGGTGCGGTCGCGCAGGGACTTGTCCACGAGGGCGTCCATGGACCGCTTGTGGGGGTACGGCAGGGTGTAGAAGCCGTAGTCGGTCCAGCCCGTGTCCCCGCCGGGCGAAGTCAGGGTGAGGAACGAGGGGTCGGACAGGGAGTGGACCCGTTCCAGCGGGAACGCTCCGAGCCACGAGGTGACCTTCCCGTCGAGAGCCTTGAGCGTGGTGGGCCCGTCGTGGTTGCCGGGCGTGATGATGACTTGGACCTCGCGCTCGATCAGGCCACGCAGGAACGACGCGAACACCTGCAGCTCGTCGGGCCCGGGCCGGGCGGAGTCGAACGTGTCACCTGGGAGCACGCACACATCGACAGCGTGGTCGTCCACGGCGCCGGTGAAGGAGGCAAGGACCCGGCGATGTTCGTCGAGTCTGCTTCTCCCCCTGACCGTTCTGCCAATGTGGGCGTCGCCCATGAGCAGGGCGCGCATCAGTCGTCGAAGAGCGCCGGATCGGGAGGGGGAGGGGTTACGTTCTTGGCGGAGGCGATGTCGACCTCGACGGCTTCGGCAGGCTCGCGTTCGAGCTCGACCTGGGCCATCTCCTCATCCGTCAGGGTCCCGCCGGGCTGGAGGGCCCGTCCGAACACCTCGCGCTGCTGGAGCTGGGCCCGCTCGACGCGCTGGTCGGGAGTGAGGTTGTCGCGGAACGCCATCACGTTGATGGAGAAGTCCCGGGGAGTCTCGATCGGGAGCATCCGAATGCCGGTCACGACCTTCATGAGGCGGTTCTTGAGCACAGTCTGGGCGTACCGCATCCCGGTCACCCGGAGGTCGTAGAGCCGCTGGATGCACTTGGCCTCCACGTCGTCGGGGAGGATCACGTCGAACTGCGGGGTGCCGTCAGGACCGAGGATGGCCCGGCCACCCTCGTCGCGCAGGATCACCGTGTGGTCGCTGGCGCTGTGGCTGTCCTTCTTGCGGTAGGTGCCTCCATCGCGCGATGGCAGCTCGGGGCCGGTCTCCGTCTTCCACGTGGCAGACAGGCGCGCCTGCTGGTACAGCACCTTGTAGTCGACCTCGAGGTCCTCGCTGTACGCCTGCATCTGGCCAAGGTCGTTGTACCAGATGGCGATCATGCGCTCGTAGATGTAGTCGGACCTGTGGATCGGGTTCCGAACGGGCGTGCCCTTCTCGTCGTGGATCCACTCGGGAACGATGAACTGGGCCCCGACGACGCGGTTGATGTTGTCGTAGCCGTCGGCGGTCACTCCGACGCGGAACTTGGTGGACCACTCGCCGTTGGGGCCCTGCTCGCGGCCGGCGCTGATCTTGTACTGGTGGTGCGCGGGGATTCGGACGACGGCCTGGACGACGGTGATGTCGCCCCGGTTGATCCGGGCCTTCTCGGAGACGAGGGGCAGGACCAGGTCCACGTCCTTGGAGACCGCGTTGGTCTGCTGGGTCACTTCTTCTCCTCGGTTGCCGTGCGGTCCCTGTTGGCGAACAGGCAGCCAATACCCTGCCTGATGATCGAGCTGATGGTGGTGCCTTGGCTCTTTGCGAGAGCCTTGGCGTAGGCCCACGACTCGTCGTCGACGTAGACGTTCCGGGGCTTCTGGAGCTTCTCGGCCATGCTGTCCTCCGTGCTGCTGGACTGTGGACAGTATTGTCCCACGAAGCGTGAGCGGAGTCCAGAGAGCGGCATGAAGAAGCCCCGGAGCGGGACCTGGGGGGGGGCCGCTCCGGGGCGTTCCAGAGGCTACCTCAGTTCGGCATGCTCGGCGGCGATGCGTGCGCGGACGACGGCCCTGCGGCAACGCTTGCACAGGCCGGCCACGTCGATGATCCCCTCCTTGCCGCAGCGGGAGCAGTGCTGCTTCGACCGCTCCTGGCCGTGGCGCTTGTATCGGGTCATGACGCCTTCTTCTTGGCGATCGCCTTGGGCTTGGCCGGAAGGGCTGCGAGGCTGGCCTCAAGGGCATCCTCGAGGGACTGAGCCGCCCGCGTGGCCTTCGGCTTGGCCGATGCGATGGGGGTGGGGATGGCACCGTTCACGAAGCCGTCGAGGTAAGTCTGCAAGGCTTCCGCGTACTCGTTGTGCTTGGCTGCCGGCTGCCATTCCTCCGTGAGGGCGTCTGCCAGCCGCTTGCCGAGCGAGAGGGCCTTGGAGCTGACCTGCACGTCGGCAATCGCGTTCTCGGCCTCGATGCTGGGGACGAGCTCCTCGTGCCAGAACAGGACCTCCATCGCCAGGACGCCGTCGTGGGGCCGGAACACCGTGGGGAAGGACTTGCCGCCCATGACCACCGTGCTGACCGCCACCAGCCCCTTGGCCTCGAGGGTCCGCAGGAACAGGACGTACATCGCCTCGGAGCCCTTGTCGGGGGTCACCTCGTACGACTTCTGGAAGTACCGCGGGTCCACGTCCTTGAGGGGGACCAGCGACTCGATCACCTGCAGCGGGTTCGCCTCCTGGCCGAGGCTCTTGATGTACTCCTCGTCCACTCCTGCGACCCCACCGAAGCCGCGGACGATCTGATCCGTCTGGATCCCGGTCTCCCCGCAGCTCGTGCAGGTCATGCCGCTCTGCGCCAGCCGGCCACCGCACTCGCCGTGGTGCTGGTTGAAGCGGAACTCGATGGGCTTGACCGCGCTCTTGGCGCTCACGTTGAACTGGATGGCCGGTCCGAACTGGACCGCTCCCTTCCAGCGAAAGGCACCTGCCACGTCAATCTCCTTCGGCTTGCTGGGCCACTGTCTATGCGGGTGCTATCTGCACCTGCACATAGGATGGCACATAGGGCGGGCACTGTCAATAGTGTGGGCGAGCAGTTATTCCGTGTGGAATGACCGCCGGGAGGCTGCGATCTTGCGACCACGGGCAGACCGCTCCTCAGGCGTTGCAGACTGATGCCACGCCTTGCTCCGGGCCGCCTGTGCCTCCCTTTCACCGGGCCTTGCCCAGCGTGCGATCGTGGCTATTCGGAGTCTCTCCCGACGCTCCGGGGTCCAGGTGTTGCGCCGTCTCTCCCGATCTGACTTCGCCTCGCCGATCTGCTCGTGGAACGGGAGTGGGCTGATCGGTCGGAGCGGGCAGTCCAGGGCTCGGCACAGCCCGTCCGGCTCGCAGGCCCGACACATCTTGGCGACGTACTCGTGCATCACCGCGAGCTCGCCCTGGAGGGTCGAGATGACGCCCTTCATGCGTCTGTCGGCGGCGGAGCGGAGACGCTCGGGAGACTTCGCCTGCCCGGCCTGACGCCGGCGGCGTTCGGCGATCCGCACGTTGGCCGCGATCTTGAGGCAGACGGACGAGCAGTATTTCTTGGGACCACCTCCGTCGTTGCGAAACGACCGGCCACACCCGGACCGGGCGCAGGTACCGGATCTGAACGCCACGATCATCGTCGCCAGCCGCGGCCAGTCGAGGGCTTGGCTGATGGCGATCGCCGTCTCCGTGCGGGGCAGGATGGAGCCCTTCCGGTAGTAGCCGATCGCCGTGTGCCCGTGATTGACCGTGCGCCCGAGCTCGTTGAAGGTGATGTTCCGGGCCCGGCACGCCCGGATCATCTCCTCTCCCCACTCCTTGGCGCGGGTGGCCTTGAGGGTGCCCGAGGTGACGACGTAGGTCATCGCTGCTTGAGCCGCTTCTGCTCGGCCTTCACGTCGGCTGTTGCCTCTGCCAGCTCTGCCTTGGCGGCGGCGAGCCTCTCGGCCTGGTACTCGGTCTTGGGCTTCTTCCTCCAGAGCGCCACCTTCTCCCGACCGGCCTTCTGACGCGCGAGCAGGCCCGGCAGCTTCGGCCTCCCGACTGAGCCGGGTCGTGCACCGTCCTTGATCGCCCTGATCCGCTCCCGGGACAGGGACACCCCGCTGGCCTCGGCCTCGAGCAGGACCATCTGGGCGAGGCTGTTCGAGCGCCCCCACTCCTGGATCCGGTCCCAGCGTTCCTGCCGCTCCTCGATCGGCGTCCTGCGTCCAACCCTGATCTTCTCGACCTGGGCACCATCCGTCGCCATGGCGTCCTCCTGTGCTTGCTGTGCTGTGTGCACCCCCACACTATGGACAGATCAGCGGGCCCTGTCAACAGTGGGCATGGAAAGACCCCGGCTGTGGGCCGGGGTCTTGCCGGTATCAGGCTTTCGGGCTGGCGACGTAGCCGCCGGTCACCTTCTTGATGAGGGAGGCGATGGCCGCCGCCAGGGCGGCCGCGGACCCTGCGATGTATGCGGCCTGCAGGCCGGCCTGGGCGGCGGGTTCGGTCACGAAGAAGGAGGCCGCGCCGAGTGCCGCCAGCGGGATGATGATCGACAGGACCATGCTGTCGAGGATCTCGGGCAGCTTGCGGAAGTCGAACACCTTCTGCTGCACCGATCGGTAGACGGCCAGCAGGAAGTCGACCACGCTGATCACCAGCAGGGCCCAGAGAGGCGCGACCAGCGGGTCGTTGACGAACTGGTGGATCTGATCCATGAGCTATCTCCCTCGGTTGGGGGCTGGGGGCACGGCCGCCCTGGTCGTGCGTGGGGCAGGCTTGGGCTGGGCCTTCTGGGCGTCCTCGGGATCCTCGGGCAGAGGGTCCCCGTTGTTCTCGTGAACCTGTGGGGCGTCGCCAGGGTCCGCTGCGCCGTCGCCGGCGACGATCTCGTCTGTCATGTCACACCACGTGGACGACGCTGCGATGAACCCACTGATCGCCCTTGGCGTTGCCGTGCCAGAGGGAGGATCCGCCGACATTCGTGCCCGCTCGCGTCGACTGGGCGCACACGAACCGCTCACCCTTGGTGAGCTTGTCGACCACGTTGGTTGGCCTGACGAAGGGGGACTTCCGGACGTTGACGCCGGACTGGTTCGCGGCGTACGTGCCGCGGGAGAACGGGCCGGCCCCCCACTGGGTCTGGTAGTTGACGCCCGGGACAGGCTTCGGAGGCAGGATGATCCCCTCCGCGAGCGCGGGGGGCTTCTGGATGGCGTAGCAGGAGCCCCAGCCGTAGGCCCCCCATGCGGCCTTGAGGGTGGTGTTGGCGATGAGGCTGTGAGGGGGGACGGGCGCCCACGACATCCCGAAGTCGGGATCGCTGACGATGAGGTTGAACCCGCTCACCGCCCAGATGACGGAGCTGTGGGAACCGAGGAAGCCGTCCACCCGGCCGCGCGCCGGCGTTGTTGCGCTGTAGGACGAGGGAGCCACCCGCCTGAGGACGCCGTACTTGTAGGGGATGGCGACGGGGTGCCCGGCCTTCACGTGGGCCATGATCTGCGCCCATGTGAGATTGCCGTAGGCGACGGGGATGCCGCGAGCCTTGAGCTCGAGGTACATGCAGTAGTGGCACCAGGCGTCAGGGCAGATGCCGTGGGTCACACGTGAGTCCTGTGCCCTGTGCCGCGCTCCCATGGACCGGCCAAGCGCCTTGAGGTCGGTGATCCGGTAGCCCTTGAAGCGCGTGATCATCGAGGCTGTGGAACTGACTGTGCAGCCGACTGCACTGCTCCCACAATAGGGTGCGTTGGCCGCCGCCGGCTCGACCTCCGGGTACAGCGGATAGGGGTCGGCCATGCTCACGCTCCTTGTGTGGGGAAGCACCACAGGCACAGGGCGCTGTCATCGAACCCGACGGGGAGGCCGTCGCCGCGATCCTCGCGGGGCCCCTGTGCGTCGACGTATCGGGGGACGCCCGCGAAGTCGTCGTCGGCGAGGCAGCGGGTCGTCCCGATCTGCTTCACGCCTTGGAAGGACATCTCCCGGTGGACCTTGCGTCCGAAGGTCACGTGCTGGAGCACGGCTTCGACTATTCGCGGCATGGGCTCAGGCTCCTCTATTCCATGTGGAATGTCAACGGTCAGGGGTACCACGCCACCACCCGGCAGCGGAACACCGCGTTCGTGGCCTTATGGTCCGGGGACTTGAACTTCCGCGAGATGATGAGAGGGTTCGACGAGGCCTCCACCAGCATCGTCAGGGGGAGCGGGTCCCAGCGACTCCATCCGGCGGGGGCGATCCACTTCAGCTTGAAGCCGCCGATCATGGGATCCGTGCGAAGCTGACTGATCGTGGCCCGGACGACGTAGATGCAGTTCTTCTTGGGGTTGACCAACGGGTTGCCGAAGCCCGTTCCCCAGTCGGCAATCTCATCCTTAGTCAGCTTCGGCGAGACGGTCCCCTGGGACCCTCCGCTAGGGCTCTTGGTCCCCTGATGGGCGAGGGCGAACGAGAGAGCGACGGAGAAGTACATCCCGTTGGGCTGGTAGCGGTATGCGGCGTTGGAGGCACCGCCGCCGATCTTGACGTCGGGAACCTTCTTCTTCTTGGTCGTCTTGGCTGAGGGCTTCTTGGCTGCCGCAGCAGCAGCCGCCTTCTTCTCAGCGGCGGCCACGTGGTCGAGGACGGACGTGGTGGTCAGGCGCTCGAACGACGAGGACCTGGTCTGGCGGCGGATCAGCTCGAGCAGGTCGGCCCGCGTGATGTGGTCGATGACCGGGCTCACCAGACGTCCTCCAGGACCAGCTCCATGGAGCCGGCGGCGGGATCAGGAGCAAACCCCAGGACCCGAACGGTTCCTGTGATGCCCCCGCCCGGGCCTTCGGTCTGGATGTCGATGGAATGCACCGAGCCGATCTGGATGGACGACCAGTCGCCGTGCACGTTGGCCAGGCGCACGGTGTGGAGCCGCTTCGGCCGATGGAGCTTCTCGAGGAGCAAGCGGGCGTATGCCTCACCCGCCGGCCAGGGGATCTCCTGCGGGGGAGGCTGTTCGACCTCTACCGCTTCCTCCTCGGGCACCTCGTCAGCCTTGTACTCCACCGTCTCTCCCCTCTCGTGGATCGAGGCGATAGTGCCGTCGTAGCCGCGGACGACGGTCAGCGTGGAGTTGGTCAGGTTGCCGGCGGTGACGAGCATCTTCTCGTCGCCACCCACGGTCACGATGTAGGGGTAGGCGGTGGGGAGCGGGAACATGGACACCACCGGGATCGTGGTGGTGGCAGCAGTGATGCCGAACAGGAGCTGCGTCGAACCCGACTTGCCCGAGTTGTAGGGGACTACCCTCCAGCTCGCGTCAACCAGCGCGGTCCCCTTGACCGTCTTGTAGGTCGACTCCACGCCGATGCCGTCGGAGCTGGGGTCGTAGGACTCCTTGTATCGCCGCCACTCGAAAGCGAAGATCGTCTCGTCCGGGCACTCCACCACGTTGATCGTCGACCAGACCTTCTGGACGCCGTTCACGCGGTCGTACTGAACAACGATCAGCTTCCCGTCGGTGCCGCTAGCCATCGGTCGTCCTCATGCCGGTACCTTGAGGACCTCGCCGGGGAAGATCCAGTGGGCAAAGTTCGAGGTATAGCCGTGCGCCCGGGCAGTGCGGTCGATGACCTCCTTGTTCAGGGCGTAAAGGACCGGCCACAGGAGGGGGTTGCCGTAGTACCTGCCTGCGATCGCCCACAGGGTGTCGCCCGACCTCACCGTGTAGTTTCTGGTGGGTGCGGTGGTAGGTTTAGTCGGAGACGCCGTTCCGGTCGATGTTCCCTTCATCACCACCGCCAGTGGGTTGGCGGCCGAGAGATCATCTCCCAGGACAGTTGTCGGGACGGCGGATATCGCCAGGGCGCGATAGTGGACCCACAGGTCGGCGGTCAGCTTCCGCTCGAAGTCCTCGTCCTCGTCGGGCTCGTCGTTGCCGTTGCCACCGGCCCACGACCACTCGTCGTGCCATGGCCGGCCGAACTGGGCGTGGAAGGCGTGGATGAAGCTCTCGAACAGGGCCCGTCGCTTGGCCTCCTCTATTGCGGCGAGCTCGTCCTGGGTGGACTCCTCGAGAGTGAACGGGACTTCGATGTTCAGGAGGATCCCTGCGCCAGACGAGTTGAACCGCCGTCGGTAGCCTTCGGTGGGGAGCCACACCTCGGCCACCGGAATGAGCTCGGGGTAGGGGAGAGCCGTGGCGCCCTCCGGGATCTTCGACTCGATGGTGGTGACCGAGCCCGTGATCCTGATGGCGTTCACGACGGACGTCAGCTCCACCGACAGGGAAGGCCCCGCGACGACGTTGCCGTCGGGTCCGTCGAACAGGTCGGGCCCAGCGGTTGCGATGAAGCTGTCCCGCCAGACGATCACGGGCCGCATGGAGGTGGGGGTGAGCTCGATCCGCCAGCACCACTCTCCGAAGGTCCGCTCCACGACCATGGCCAGGGCGCTCTCCACGTCGCCCGTGAGGGTCTCGTAGCCGAAGAAGGTCTTGTAGCCGGTAGCGTCGACGCCCCAGAGAACCTCGCCGTTGGCCCCGTACCAGGTGTTGGCATGGTTCATCAGAACCCACACGATGTCGCGGGCGAGCGTGTTCTCGGAGATCAGGATGGCCTGTGTGGCTCGGGCGACGTTGTCCTCGGGGAGCTGTGGGGTGCTGAGGAGGTCCATGACGTCGGCGCACTGGACGATGACCGAGCCGTCAGTCCACTCCGTGTTCGTGATGACACCGCCCCAGGGATCCGCTGGGCGCGACGAGTCGCCTAGGACGAGCAGCCGATCGCCGCGAACCACTACGTCTTCGGGCAGGAGGAACACGTCTGGGTTCGGGTAGGTCGCGCCGCTCGTTGCGTCCACCAGGACCCGAGGGACGGTGAAACTGAAAGCACCTCGGAAGTTGACGGCTCGGCTTGGAGGGTCGCCGACCGAGAAGTTGAGGATGGACCCCAGCCTGCTCCCGGCCTTGTCGTAGACCTGGATGCCGGGGAGCTCCGCAGCGGCGCCCGACGCAAGCCCGGGCTGCTGCACAGTCGTCACCGCGACGACCGAGGGGCCGGTGAGGTAGCTGGTGATCCCGATCTGGGGAACGGGCATCCCTGCGTATGCGCCGGTGAACTCGACCCGGTAGCTGCCGGCAGTCACCAGCACGTCGCCGGATGCGATGTTCGGCAGCGTCTCGAGCGCCGCCTGGACCTCGCCGGGGGTGGCATCCCTGTCGATTGCCCCGGTGGTGGAGCCATCGAAGGTGAGGGTGAACCAGCCGCCGGTCGCGCTGATGGTGATGACCTGGACGCAGTTGACCGGCTCCACCGAAGGCGGCACGTAGACGATGGGCCAGATGTTCTGGCCGTCCGTCTCGTTGACGACGTCGAAGGGACGTGCGGAGGTAACGAGCAGGCCGCCTGTCCCCATGTCGAACGGTCGGATGCTCGTGATGCCGACGGTTCCCTGGATGTCGAAGGGACGGTTCGACGTCTTGCTGACAAGCGGGCACAGGATGTCGAAGGGGCGCCAGCTCGTCATGACCCCTATCCCGCCGAGGTCGAACTGACGGATGCTGGTGAAGGCTGCTCCGCCGCCCACCCCGAGAAGCATCAGCTTGCCGCGGTAGCGGGTGAAGGTGGCGTGCACCGTGATCTCGGTGGCGCCCACGGCTGACTGCTGCGAGACCTGCACCAGGTAGGTCGTACCCACCTCTAGGATCGCTGGGAAGAGCGTGCCGCTGTCGCTCATATCCAGCTCGACGAAGGTCGACCCACCGTCCCAGGTAAACAGGGTGATGGCTGTCGGGTCGTCGGATCCAGTCGTGTCGAGCTCGAGGCGCACCCGATAGGTCGGCACGATCTTCAACCACGCGGTCTGGAAGCCCAGAGCGGGGTCGAAGTACGAGGGAACCGGATCGTTCGGGTCGGTCGTGAACGCGGTGACGTCCTGCGTGAACGTCTGCTCCACTCCGGACGAGCCGGCAGGAACAATGTCCTCCGCTACCCAGAGCGAGTCGCGGATCACCGCCACGGGTTACTCCTCGGTGCCGTACACGAAGCCCGAGATCGTCTCCGTCGAGGCCCCGATCACGCGAAGCAAGTTGTTCGCCACACCTGACAGGATGCCGTGTCCCAACGGCACGGCGAGGGGCTGGCCGATCGGGGTCGAGGGAATGGTCAGGATGGTCGAGCCGCCGGAGCCGTCCTTGACCGTGATGTCTCCAGCCACCACGCCCTGCGTAATGACGAAGCCCATCAGCCTGAACTTCTTGCCGCTCTGCGGAGTCCACACTGTCGTCTCCGACGTGATGACCGTGCCCGAGAACGACTTGAAGATGTTCGGGACGCGCTGCCTCACCCACTGTGTGCCGTCCCAGAGGAGTTGCGGCGACCCCACAAGAGTGGTCGTCGGGTTGCTGAGCACGTCAGACAACGCCGCGGCAGCGGGGACCTCCTGAAGTTCAACGCTCAGGCGCCCGTCGGAGTTCACGAGGAGCTTGCGGGTGACCGTCCCATCGGACCCGCCCACCATGACGAGAGGGGCAGAGGCACCGTGTGTCTGGCCGTCGATCTGGGACGCCACCGCCAAGTGCGCCACGGACTCGCTGTTGAGGGTAGCTTTGGCGATGCCCCGGATCAGCGCGGCGGCGTTGGCCCCGCCGTTGTCATAGACGAGGAACAGCAGCTTGTCGCCGCCGGATTCGGTGGGAGCAGCAGGGACCGTCATGTCAGTTCTCCTCCACCGCGACGACGCTGATGTTCGGCCTCACGCCTGACACCGAGGCTGCCCACGTGAGCTTGTCCCAGAAGCCATAGGGCGAGCCGGGAGGGAGGTCCGGAAGGTGGATGCCGGAGCCCTTGCTGGCCGCCTCAACCCAGAGCCAGCAGCACAGCTTGGACGGTCCGATCGTGCCGCGTGTAGTGCCGGCGGTTCCCTCCTTGACCAGGACCGTGAGGCCGGCGTTGATCGCGTCGAGCTGCACCGCGTAGACGACGCTGAACTCGGCGAGGCTGAGCACCTCCGACGTACCGTTGAGCGTGATGACCTCCATCAGGGGATCGCCGGCGGCGCTGAGGCCCCAGATGATCGCGTCCCTGGTGTCGGAGGCGGAGGATACGAGGGCCACGTAGGCATCGGCACTGAACGCCGTCATGTTGCCCTGCAGCTCGTCGTCGTCGGTGGAGGCGTCGAAGCCGAGGCCGAGCACCTCGGTCATGAAGGTGGGCTCCTGCTGGAGCCAGACGGACGGAGAGATGAGCCCGTCGATCGGTGCGTCGTTGTAGAGGAACCACTTCTTGTAGATGGTGCCGCCGGCCAGCCGATCGACGTCGGCGATGTTGGGGATGAAGGCACCCTTGGCGTTCGAGTAGGGGACGCCGCTGTTGGTCCCGCCCTCGGACGAACCACTCGACGAGCTGTTGAACAGCAGTTCGTCCTGGCCGACGCTCATCAGATCACCTCTGCGTATGGGTTCGGAGCTGTCAGGGCCACGGCCACCCTGCCCACCCACTTGTCGGGAACGACAGAGTCCACGTGGCACCAGTATCGCCGAGTCGTGCTGTCCGTCCACTCGAGCGCGATCAGGCCCGCTGCGTTGGAGAGGTAGGTCAGCAGAGCCTCGTAGTCGAGCATCCGCTGGGTCGCTGTCCTCGCCAGCATGATGATGAGGAGCGGGATGTCCCGAGCCTGGGGGTCGCTGCCGACGTAGGCCGGGTAGCGGCCGGCCATCGCGACCAGCCTCGCATCCTCAGCCGGGCCCGCCGCGATGGCGTAGTAGGTCTCCTCTCCGACCCAGTACGTGGTGGACAGGACCTCGAGGCCGTTGATCTTCATGCTCGTGATCGACATCAGAGCCTCCCGCCCGGCATGAGGAACTGGCGCCTGGCGAGCTCACCGCGGGCGGTGACCGGCTTCGTCCCGACGGGGTTCTGGTCGACCATCTGGGCGGTGAGCTGGTTGTTGAGCCCGAGGTGCGCGGAGATGGCCTCGAGGAGGCGGACCTGCTCAGGGTCGGTCTGCTTGGGGAGTCCAGTGGCGGAGGTCCTGGCAGGGGTGGGACCCATGGCGTAGGCGGGCACCATGGACGGGTTGTAGGCCATCGAGGGGGAGAGCGACAGGCTGGCGGCGCTTCCTGCCAGGGCAATGTTCATGCTGGTCCCGACTTCCGCGATGGCGCTGGCGATGCGCTGCGGTCCGGTCTTGAGGCCAGCCACGATCCCGTCGATCCACGCGGCTCCGATGTTCGCGCCCCAGACGTCGATCTCCTTGAGCGGCCCTTCCGTGGGCGGGGACTTGCCACGGAGGAACCTGAGGATGCCCGAGATGACGCTGGCGAGGTTGAAGTTCCTGATCGCGTCGGCCACCCCCTGAATCCACGAGCCGCCGATGGCAGCTCCCCACCCGCTCGGGGTTCCCTCGCCGGGAGGAGTTTTGAGTGGGTAGAGGATGGCGCTGGGATCGACGGACGCACCTGCGAGGCCGGCGTTGACGCCGGCGACGTAGTCGATCCCGATCGAGGTGCCCACGCCCAAGATGGCGCCTGGAGCGGGCGTCAGCGGGCCGGTGACGGCACCAGCCAGGAGGCTCGCGGCGGTGCCGGCGGGGACGATCTGCCCCTGGATGCCGGTCGTGATCGAGGAGCAGGATGTGCCCACGCCGTCGAAGAACGCGGGCAGAGGGATGAACGGAGCGGTGAGGCTGTTCGCCAACGAGGTTCCAGCCACTCCGGTGGCGGGAACGGCGGCTGCGACCGTGACAGGCAACCCGGTAGCGGCTGCGCCCGCTGCAGCCACCACGGGGGGAATGGCGCTGACAGGCTTGATGACCGCACCCGCGAGGGACTTGGAGGCGGCCTTGGTGAGAGTCACAGCGCCCGTCAGCGAGTTGATGAGGAACGGCGGCGACTTGCCAGCCTTGATGTATGCCTCGTTCGTCGTTCGGGCCATCTCGGTCATCTGGGCTGACAGGGCTTGGGAATAGACGATCCCGTCGACGCTCCCGTCCTTGATGGCCGCAGCGATGAGCTTGTAGTCGCTCTGGAACTCCTTCACCAGCGCCTTGAGGCTCTTCCGATCCCGCGCGCCCTTGGGCTTGACGCCGCCGCTGAGGATGTCGCGGATCTTGTCAGCCGTGGACGTCAGCCGGCCCGGCAGGCTGTTCCAGGTCGTGACGATGCTGTCGGTGTCCTCGTTGAACTTCTGCAAGCGCTCGCTGAGGTCGATGACCGGAGCGATCACCGGGAGGGGCGGACCGAGGAACTCGAGCTTGATCGGGACCTTGATGGGGGGAGTGGTGATCCCGACGTCCTGTGGGGTGAGCGGCCGTCCGGGGCCGGGCACGACGGTGGTGTCCGGAGGGTTGAACGGGTTGTTGTTCTCGAAGCCGACCGGCGGATGGGTGATGTTGTCGCGCCACCACTTCTGGATCTGCGGGCTCACCAGGGCGAACAGCAAGGCGGGCAGCGCGAGGGCGAGGGCACTGGCGAAGGCGAAGGCCACGGAGGTCCCGGCCGCCGCCGCCCCCGCCGTAATGGCGGTCCCGGCGAGCGTCTGGAGCAGGACCGTTGCCATCCCGGCGATCATCCCGGCGGTGAACCGGAGCAGGGCGATGGAGCCGGTGTAGGCCAGGCCAACGATGGCTCCCGCGGAGATGGCCACCTTGATGATCGCTGCGCCGACGAGGATGGCGTAGAGGAGCTTGGCCATGTCTGCGACGAACTGGCCGGGGTTGTTGATCGCCGCCACCAGCCCGTCCCAGAGGCCCTGCAGGACGGCTGCCCCGATGCCCAGCATGGCCGCGGCGAGCCGCGGGGCCAGGACCGAGACGATCCAGTTCTCGATGGAGATCGCGTAGTCGAGCAGCGCAGCCAGGGCCCCGGGGATCCTGTCGGTGATCCACTTGATGAGCTGCTGACCGGCCTTCTTCATGCCCTCGTCGAGCTGACCGCCGTCCTCTCCCAGGGGAACGAGCGCCCGCACCACGGAGTCGATGAAGCCGGCCACCTTACCGGCGACGTAGGGGATGACGTCCTG
>Ga0315277_10004657_pt1 | contig 18231 bp, 17 predicted proteins | sample YL17G05_15_MG_FD_203695 | JGI IMG/M metagenome (GOLD analysis project Ga0315277, IMG submission 203695) | Sediment microbial communities from Yellowstone Lake, YNP, Wyoming, USA - YL17G05_15 | ecosystem: Environmental > Aquatic > Freshwater > Lake > Sediment | place: USA: Wyoming | collected...
CTGCATCGGTAGTTGGCCGCCGCGCCGGCCTTTCTAAAGACGCTCCTGAGTATCGCGTCGGCCTTCTTCATCTCGGGCACGGTGTAAAGAGGGTCCTCCGTGCAGTTGAGGACCATCGTCGGCAGCGGCGCGCGAATGCCGTACACCTCCGGGAAATCAAGGTAGTTCGGCAAGAGCGGCGCGTACGTCATCCACGTGTGCGTCCACGATTTGTTGAGGAGAAAGTCGTTCCACGTGGACATGAACCCGACGCAGACCGACGCCTTGACGCGGTGGTCGAGCCCCGCGAGATACGCCGTGCGAAGCCCGCCGCCCGAAAGCCCGCCGCACGCGACGTGCGCCGGGTCGACGTCTTTGCGCGAGAGGAGGTAATCGAGCGCGCGCTGGTCCTCGTAAAGCACCACCCCCGGCCACGTCGTCCCCGCAGAGAAGAGCGACTTCGCCATTACGTGCTCGTGCTGGCCGGCGAACCTGTTGTACTCCCGGATCGATTCGGGATCTTCCAGCGTCGGCTCACTGCGGTCGCCGACGATATCCGGTAGCACGTCCGAGTACCTGACCCTCCGGCTGCCGAAGGCGAATGCGTCGTGGGCGAGAACCGCGTAACCGCGCTTTGCCGCGACGTTCGCCCACGCGGTCCCTTCATAGCCCCCTTTCTGGTGCTCTTCGATGATCGTGTGCTGCTCGGACTCCGTCCGGACGATCTTCTTGTACCCGAAGTACTTGATGCCGCCGTGGTCGTGCAGGGCGAGCACCGCCGGGAGTTTCCCCCGCGCGCCCGCTGGTTTCATGAAGACGGCCTCTGTGCGCGCCCCGTACGGCAATTGCCAGGAGAGTTCTTCGAACGAAAGCCCGTCGTACTCGTAGCGCCGCTCTACGCGGCCCCTGGGCGCGCCCGAATCGGCCGGCGCTCGAAGGAGTTCCAGCGCCTTCTTCGCGGCCTTTCTGCGCCATGCGGCGACGTCCGTGAACTCCTTTCTGCGAAAGGACAGTTCCGGCAGGCCTTTGCCCCGAAGCCCCGCGGCCCACCCTCCGTAAGCGCCAATCGCGGTTTTCTTCATGCGCTGTGAACTCCAATCGTCTCGGGATGCGTACCGAGCGGCTCCGGCCGCGCCGTTTACAGTTCTTCGAACAGGTGTCCGAGTTTCTGCTGCTTCGTTTCGAGGTACCGGCGGTTCTCCGGCGTCGCCGGGATCTCTATCGGGACGCGCTCGACTATCTCCAGGCCGTAGCCTTCGAGCGCGACGAGTTTGCGCGGGTTGTTTGTGAGAAGCCTTATCTTTCGAAGCCCGAGGTCAACCAGTATCTGCGCGCCGATGCCGTAGTCCCGTTTGTCGGCGGGAAATCCGAGGATCAGGTTCGCCTCGACCGTGTCGAGCCCCTCCTCCTGCAGTTTGTACGCCTGGATCTTGTTTTCGAGGCCGATGCCTCGCCCCTCCTGCTTCATGTAAAGGAGCACTCCCTTGCCCGCGTTTGAGATCATGTCGAGGGCGGCGTGAAGCTGCGGCCCGCAGTCGCACCGCAGGCTCCCGAAGACGTCCCCCGTAAGGCATTCGCTGTGGACGCGCACGAGGACGGGCTCGGCCTGCGCCTGGACGGGCTCGAGGCCGATCCCCCCGGTGGTAAGCGCCACGTGCGGCCCGCCGGACGTGATATCCCGGTAGAGGATGAGGTCGAACTTCCCGTACGCCGTCGGCAGTTTCACGTCGATGACGCGCTTTATCAGCTTCTCGCGTTCGAGGCGGTACCGGATAACGTCGCCGACCGAGCACATCTTGAGGCGGTGCCTGGCGGTGAACTTCTCGAGGTCGTCCATCCGCGCCATCGTGCCGTCTTCGTTCATGATCTCGCAGATGGCGCCGGCCGGCTCGAGCCCCGCGAGCCTCGCGAGGTCCACGCTCGCCTCCGTCTGCCCCGCGCGCACGAGCACGCCCCCCTCGCGCGCCCGCAGGGGGAAGACGTGCCCGGGGCTCACGATGTCCTCGCATGTGGCGTCGGGATTTACGGCGGTGAGGATCGTGTGCGCCCGGTCGGCTGCCGATATCCCGGTCGAGACGCCGTAGCGGGCTTCTATCGAAACCGTGAAGCCCGTTCCGTAGCGCGAGCGGTTGTCCGAAACCATCATCGCCAGGCGAAGGCGGTCGACCTTCTCCGGCGAAAGCGCCACGCAGATGAGCCCCCTGCCGTGCGTGGCCATGAAGTTTATCGCGTCGGGCGTCGCCTTCTCGGCCGCCATCACGAGGTCGCCCTCGTTCTCGCGGTCCGGCGCGTCGACCACGACGACCATGCGCCCGGCCTTGAGTTCGCCGAAGATTTCTTCCATCGGGCTCAGCGGCATCCGAGCTCTACCCTCCGCCCTGTCCCCCGCCCGCGCCGCGCAGGTTGATGTACTTGGCGTACTTGAAAAAGTAGTGAAGCCCGCTTGCAATTGTAAACCCCGCCGCGACGTACGACAAGGGCCGCGCGGCGAACGTGTACAAGCCCTGCGACAGCGTCCCCCCGAGCATCGTCCCGAGCATCAGCATCTGGAAAAACGTCGTCAGGCGCCCGAGCCTCGACGCCTCGTACGCGATCCTCGCACCCGCGAGGTACCCCACGACCACCCACATGCAGATCAAAACGTCCCGCGCGACGATGACCACCGCGATCTCCGGCGCAAGCGGCGCGCCGCCCGCCTTCATGCCCCACAGCGGCAGCGCCAGAAAAACGCACGCCGTGATCATGAGGAGTTTATCCGCGAGAGGGTCGATGAACTTGCCTTCGAGGCTCGTGAGCTTGAACCTCTTCGCTACGTAGCCGTCCAGCAGGTCGCCCACCGCGATTGCGCAGAAAATACCCACCGCCACGTACTTATACGCCTCGTGCGACCGCACCTCCAACGCCGCCACGGCGAAAAGCGGTATCAGTACGATCCGCGAGTATGTGATCCTGTTGGGCCAGGTCACGCCGTCTCCTCCCTAATCCACGAGCCCGTCGGCCTTGGCCTTCATATACCACGCCGCGAAACGGTTTATTCCCTCCTCGAAACTCACTTTCGGCCGGAAACCGAGCAGCTTCCCCGCCTTCGTGATGTCGGCGAAGGTTATCGGCACGTCGCCCGGCTGGTCCGGCTGCCTGTCGAGAATCGCCTTCTTGCCCACCGCGCGGCTGATGGTCTCGACCATCTCGGCCAGCGTCACCGGTTTCGAGTCGCCGAGATTGATGACCTCGAAGGCGCAGTCCGCGTACGTCGCGGCCTCGACCCCGTCGACGATATCGTCGATGTAGGTGCAGTCGCGCGCGGCGCTGCCGTCGCCGAAGAAGGGAAAGGGTTTTCCGGCGACGATGGCCTTCGTGAACTTGTGCAGCGCCATGTCCGGCCGCTGGCGCGGCCCGTACACGCTGAAAAAACGCAGGCACGTCGCCCGCAGGCCGTAGAGATGGTGGTAGTTGTAGACTAAGAGCTCCGCGGCCCTCTTCGTGGCGCCGTATGGGCTCGCAGGCCTGTCGGCGGGCGCGTCCTCGCAAAACGGCACGTCGAGGCTCGCCCCGTAAACCATCGACGACGACGCGAACGTGAAGCCCTTCACCTTGTGGTCGCGCGCCAGGTCGAGGAGGTTCAGGGTCCCGTTTACGTTCACGTCCACGTAGAGCGCGGGCGATGCCACGCTCGGGCGTACCCCCGCCCGCCCGGCAAGGTGCACGACGCGCGATATCGACGACTCCTCGAATACCTTCCTCAAGAGCCCTACGTCGCGGATGTCCCCCTCGACGAAAGCGACGTCGCCCGCCGCGGCCGCCAGCTTCGCGTTCGCGCGCTTCAGGCGCGGCGAGTAATAGTCGTTGAAGTCGTCGATCACGACGACGCGCTCGCCCCGGCGTGCGAGCCTTTCCACGAGATGCGACCCTATGAAACCCGCCCCGCCTGTAACAAGGATTGCCATCTGGGAATGCCTCTCGGTAAGGACTCCTCAAAGCGGCCGCCCGATGGAAGGATGCTTGTGCCCGGCGGCCTTGAGATAACGCCATTCTAACGCGAGTTCCGGCCCCAATCAAGGGGCGTCACAAGCGGATGTCGCGCCTTTCGCCGCCGTTTCCGGCGTCGGCCCGCTTCGCGGCGCGGGAGCCGGCGGCGCCGCTGACGGATTGCACTGCCTCCGGCGTCCTCGAAGCGCCTGGCCTAATCTCGCTTCTGCGCCGCGCCCTCGGCCCTCCGTCCCGCCTCGAGGTCCGAGAGCGATCCGCACGCTGCGATGCGGCCGTCCGTCCTCGAATCCTCCGGGTGGCCGAGCCTGTATCGCCTGTAATACTTGAGCGCTTCCCCGTAGTGGCCCCCCTTCTCCAGGAGCACCCCTGCCTGGTAGTCCGTGTCGAGGAAGGCGTCGACCTGGTCGGCAAGCTCCTTGAGGACCCGGTACGCCGAGCCGGTGTCGCCGAGCGACAGGTACGCGTGGCCGGCGTACCACAGCGCGCTTTCCCTGAAACGCGGGTCGATGGCGCGCCGCGCCGACGCAAGCGCCGGCGCCACGATTCTCCTGTCATACGCGAACGCCGTCGAGTAATCCCCCTTGCTGCGTGCTTCGGCGCCGAGCATGTACGAGTCTTCGGCGATCTTGTATTCCTTCGAGGAGCGCCAGTCCTCCACCGCGTACACCCAGATGCCGTATCCCGCGACCGCTGTCAGCGCGGCGGCAAGGGCTATCCTGGCGGGCCGTATTGCGAGCCGGCGTTCGCCCTCGCCCTGCGAAACAGCCGCGGCCGAGGCGACGAGCATCCCCGTGAGGATCCAGAACTGCGGCCCGAAGTCCGCGAAGTGCGTGTCGGGGTTGAAGACGTTCGCGATGAGGTATGCCGCATAAATACCGAGCGCCGCGTCAAGCAGCACAGGTTCCGGAAAGCCCCTCCGCCTCGCCCACACGGCTGACGCGACGGCGGACGCTAAGAGCGCCATGTAAATCGCCAGCCCCGCGGCGCCGCCCTCGGCCGCCTGTTCGAGATACTCGTTGTGTGCGTTTATATCTCCCGGCGCGAGAATGTCGTGAACCGGCTCCTCGTTGAGCCGCCCGCCTTCCCAGTAACGCATGACTCTGAGCACGGCGTCGGCGGCGAAGGGCTGGTTATTCGTGAAATAGTTGCCCGCGCCCCAGCCTAAGACCGGACGCTCCTCGGCCATAAGTGCCGCGCGCCGCCAGAGTTCCGCCCGCACGATGTAGTGCTTCGTTTCGCGAAACCTCTCTACGTAGCCCCCGTGCCACAGTGCGGCAAGCACCACCGCCGCTACGACGATTCCCGCGGCAGCCGCCGTCGCTCTATGGCGCGCCCTCAGGACCAGGAACACCAGCGCCCCCGCCGCAAGGCTCATGCCGTACGAAATCGGCCGGCAGTATGCGAAAACCGCGAGGATCGGGATAAGCGCCGCGGCGAGAATCAGGAAGACCTCGATGCGCCTCTGGCCCCTCCATTCCCTTACTGCAAACGCCGCCGCAAACCCCATCGGCAAGAGCAGCGCCGCGGCCAGGAGGTTCTTGTTCCCGAGCGGCGCGCGTATGTCGTTCATGGTGTGAAGCCAGACGCCATGCCAGAGGAGAGCATACGCGGCAACGGCGACGCCCAACAGAATGTATCCGGCCGCAACCAGCCGCCATGCCATGACTTGCGACAAAGAGACCGCGACCGCCAGTGCAAGTAGTATCATAAGCGCGCGATCGAGGATGATGTACTTGACTACCCACGGATGCGCGGCCCAGAGCGCCGATGCGGCCGTGTACGCCAAAAAGACAAGCGCCGCCGAGACGAACCAGCCGAGGCCGCGCGCCATCGACATCCCGCTGCCCAGCGCCATCGCCCAGACGACCCCGAGCGCGAGGACAATCGCCCCGCTGGCGAATATCGGCCCTTTGATATCGGTTAGGCTCTTCGCGCCCGGCCAAAGCGTAATGGTCCCGGCAAAGACGACGGCCAGAAGGCAGGCTGCCAGCGCTTTTCTCATGGTCTGCTGTCCCGAATCGTCGGCTAAGAGGCAACTTAGGATACATGACGGCCGCCTCGCGTACAAGGGCGGCCTGCCCCGCCTTTGAGGCCGCCGCACTCAAAACGCCGCTCGCATTGAGGTCAGTGGGCTCCTGCAGCGGGCCCTCGGCGATTTCGGCCGCCCCTGCCGTGGTTTCCCCATTGCCTGCCTTGCCCCGGGCGGCTACAAGCGCGGGCACGCGCGTGCCGCACGGGTCGCAAGGTGCGCTCCTGAAATGGAAGAGGGCGGTATCAGGAGATACCGCCCTCTGATGCTCATGCCTTCTCGAGTTTAGTCCGGAGGCAGATACCCGGTCTCGAGGAGAGCAACGTAGCTGTCGGTTTCCGCCAATACCTTCGGAGGAACAGTGGTGTTGGTAGCGGTACCATCCCAGTAGTAGATGTTCTCACCGTTCCAGCCGCAGGTCGGGTTAGCCGCCCAAGACACGTGGCCGTCGCAGAACAGCACGTTCTGACCCTCGTAGGCGTGGTTAGCCGAGTTCGAGTCAAACGGGCTGTCGAGCGCGTTTGGCGTCTCCCATATGATGTTCGAGTTGAACTTGTAGTTCTGGTCACCAGAATAGTAACCGTCGTCCTGCCCGAAGCCGCGGTCCGCCATTACGGCGCACATCGGCGGCGAGTCGTCACGCTTCTGGTTGTCGTAGGAGTACGCGGTCGTCGCGCCGGAAACTGCCCAAGCGCTCAAGCCGGCGGCTGCGGAGTACAGACGGTCATAGTCTGGAGCGTAACCGAGACCGATTGTGAACGTATGCCCTTCCTTCAGCGAGTTGGCTTCCCAAGACGCGCTCGGGCACTTGAAGATGTTCGGGTCTCTGGCGTACCCCTGAGACCACACCAGCGTTATATCCGCCAGATGCGTCCTTTGCCCCATCGGGAACGACGCCCCGTAGTCGTTGGAGTACATCATCAGCGCCAGACCGATCTGTTTCAGGTTGCTCTTGCACGCAGTGCGACGCGCCTGTTCACGGGCGCGGCTCAGAGCCGGCAACAGCATGGCCGCCAATATAGATATGATTGCGATAACGACCAACAGCTCGATCAACGTGAATCCTTTTCTCCTCATGTTCTTTCACCTCCTTTCACTTTTGTCCCTGGAACCATCGATAACTACGCCCATACGTACACTTGAGTATTCTATGCTCCCGGAGAACCCCCCGTCAATACATTTCCGGAGAAAACTCACACTTTTTTTACACCGCCGCCTGCCCTGATGGACGAGTTTTCAAAGAAAATCTGGCCGTTGCTCTAACATCAGCAATGCCAGTGGGTTAATGCGCCCGGCAGGCTCCCAAAGCCCTCCCTATCGCGCGGCCTTGGAGCCTCAGACCCGCTATTACGCCTCCTACCCGTAGAAACACCGAGGCTCGCGCGGCTTATTCCAGGGGCTTCACCACAACGCCCGTCGGCAGCTTCGGGTAAAAGTACGTCGACTTCGGCGGCATAGTCATGCCGGCCGACGCTACCGCCGCCATCTGCCGGACGCTCACGGGGGCCAGTATCACCGCCGCGCTTGCCTCGCCCTCGTCCACCCTGCGCTCGGCCTCGGCCGCGTCGTGCGTGTAACCGATCTTCTCGGCGTCGATAGCCCCTGCCGCATCTTCGAAAAATCGCGGCAACACCTTCTGGACCACCTCGTGGACGTTGAGGCCCGACATGACCTCTCCGGCCGCGCGCCGAAACGCCTCCCGCGCCGCGGCCTTCATCTCGAGGCCGTATGCCGCCCGTCCGTCATAGATGACTATCGCCGCCCGCGCCGTCTCGCTTCCGGAGGGGCGTCGGACGGGCCGCAATTCGTATTCCGCCTCCAGCGCCTCGAGCCCCGCTCGCACGTCAGCCTGGTCCTCAAGGTGCAAAAGCCTGTGCGTCGGAAGTATCACGAGCCCCGGGTCGTCGAAAGGAACCGCGCACATGAGGACGAAGTTCGCCGGGTGGTCCGGCGCCAGCGCCCCGCTTCGGGCGAGTTCGTCGCGGTACGCAAGCGCCGTCTCGTACCTGTGGTGGCCGTCGGCGATGAAAAACCTCTCGTTTGCGAACAACTCCGAGAGCCGCTGGGCGCTGCCTCCCGCGATCTTCCATATCCGGTCGTGCGACCCTTCCGGCCCGTCCGTCTCGCGCCAGGGAGCGCCCGCCTTCGCCTGTTCCAGCGTCCTCGCTACTGCCCCTCCCGAATCCTCGAAAAGCGAAAACGACGGCCCCGGCGCGACCTTCGTCGCCCTGTATAGCGCCAGCCTGTCCGCCTTCGGCTTGGGCAGCGTCACTTCGTGTGGGTAGATGCCCGCTTCGCGCCAGCGGGAAAGCCTCGCCTGGCCGAGAACCCCCGTCCGCGTGAGCGTTTTTCCGGCCGTTTCGAACCGCTGCTCGATCACGTAAAACGTGGGGCCGGACCGGACGAGCGCCCCGCGCGCCTTCCATCCCGAAAGGATCTCCCCGGCCGCGGCGTATTTGTCGATGTCGCCGCGCGCCTCGGGCAGGGTTATGTGGACGATGTTATAGGGGCTCTTGGACGCGAGCTTCCGCCGCGCCGCCTCGTCGATCACGTCGTACGGCGGCGCAATGAGGTCGGCAAAATCCCCCGCGACGCCCGTGTCGTATTCAAAACCCGCGACCGGACGAAATTCCACCACCGTCTCAGGTCCCCATCTCGAACGACGTCAGGTACTTCTCCTGTTCCTCGGTGAGGCTGTCGATCGAAATGCCCATCGAGCTCAACTTCAGCTTGCTTATCCATTCCTCGATCGACCTCGGGACCTCGTATACCCGCTTCTCGAGGATGTCGGCGTTCTTCACGACGTATTCGGAAACGAGTGCCTGCGTCGCAAAAGACATGTCCATCACGCTCGCCGGGTGGCCGTGCGCCGCGGCGAGGTTAATCAGCCGCCCCTCGCCGAGGACGTAAATGCTCCGGCCGCCGTCAAGGACGTACTCGTCGACGTGCTCCTTTATCGCGGCGGTCTTCTTTTTCGCGATGCGGGATAGCGCCTCTATGTCGACCTCGACGTTGAAGTGCCCGGCGTTGCAGACCATCGCGCCGCTTTTCATCGAGCGGAAATGCTCCTCGCGTATCACGCGCACGTCCCCGGTCACGGTGATGAAGATGTCGCCGGCCTTGGCGGCCTCGCTCATCGGCATGACCCAGAAACCGTCCATCGCCGCCTCCAGGGCCCTCAGGGGGTCGACCTCCGTGACGATGACGCTGGCGCCCATGCCCTTGGCCCGCGCGGCCACCCCGCGCCCGCACCACCCGTAGCCCGCCACGACGACCTTCTTGCCCGCTATGAGGACGTCCGTCGCGCGGATGATCCCGTCCATCGTCGACTGCCCCGTGCCGTAGCGGTTGTCGAAAAGGTGCTTCGTGGCGGCGTCGTTCACGGCGACCACCGGGCACAACAGCGCCCCCGCCGCCTCCATCGCCCTGAGCCTCGCGACGCCCGTCGTCGTTTCCTCCATGCTCGCGATGATGTCCGCCGCGCGCTCGGGGTACTTCGAGTGTAGGACGTTAACGAGGTCCGCCCCGTCGTCCATCGTTATCGACGGCCTGTGCGCGAGCGCCGCCTCGATGTGCGCGTAATACGTGTCCCTGTCCTCGCCGCGCTTTGCGAAAACCGGCATCGAGTAGTCCTTCACCATGCTCGCCGCCACGTCGTCCTGGGTCGAAAGGGGGTTCGACGCGCAGAGGACCAGCTTTGCCCCGCCCGCCGCGAGGGTCCTGGCGAGATTGGCCGTCTCGGCGGTTATGTGGAGGCACGCGGACATCCTCTTGCCGTCGAGCGGCTTTTCCTTCGCGAACCTCTCGCGCACCAGCGCCAGCACCGGCATGTCCCGGTCCGCCCACTCGATGCGCTTCTTGCCGCCCGGCGCGAGGGACGGGTCATTGACGTCGTATTCCATCTGTCTTGTCCTCTCCTGGTTTGGCGGGCCCTATCTGTACAGAAGCTCTATGAAGGATCCGGAGTGTTCCATCTCCGCCAGCGTCTCGTCCATTATCGCGCCAAGGTCCTCGGGCCGCACGCCCGCGGCCTCCCATACGGCCGGGGTCACCACCACGACTCGGTAGTCGATCGAACTCCCGATCTCCAGCGCCGACGCGACGGCCTCCGCGCAGGTCGTGATCGCGATCTCGCGGCTGAACTCCCTGGGCAGCTCCGCGCATCCCTGTGACCCTATCACCGAGACGAGCATCGGCGGGAAATCCCACTGGTCCGCCAGCGCCGCCCCCAATTCCTTGTGCGTGCACCCCAACACCTGCTCGTGCGCCTCGCAGAATCTCTCGCCTTTCGCGATGAGCCCGCGGACCTTGACGAGCTCTTCCGGCAGGTACTGCATGAGGACCACGACGCCCAGGTCGTGAAGAAGGCCGTAGCAGAAGAAATCCCCCGTCTCCTTGAGGCGCTGCCGTCGCGCCAGCACTTCCGCCGCCGCCCCGGTGCCTATGCTGTGAACCCAGAAGGCCTTGTAGTCGAACTGCCCCTTGCCCGTGAGGAACGCGTCGAACACGAACGCCGCCAGCGCGATGTTTCGCACGGTCGAAAAGCCCAGTATCCTTATCGCCTTTTCCAGCGACGTCACGGACTTGCTCATCCCGTAGAACGCCGAATTGACCAGCTTCAGCATCGTCGCCGAAAGCGACACGTCCGTCGATACTATCCTGTAGATGTCCTCGGCCGTGGTGTCGGGATTCTCCACCATGCGCGTGATCTCGATCACGACCTCCGGCAGCGTAGGCAGATCCTCGATCCCGCCGACCAGTTCCCTGGCTCTTTCTATGGTCAAATCACCCTCCACACGGCCTGGGTCTCAGCGGCCGCCGCGCCAGAAACGCGGCGCCGAAAGCCGGGCTTCCGCCTCGGCCAAAAGCGATTTCATCCATTGGTTGGTGAGCCGCCCCTCGAAGCGCGCCCGAAGCCGTTTCCTGGCTTCCTCGAGCGCCGACGGCTCCCGCCGCGTTTCGCGCGCCGCCCCCTTGCCGCTCTCCTTGGCGGGCTTTTCCTCGTCCACCCAGACGTCGATCACCTTCCACCCGTCAAGCGACGCTATCTGCGCCGCCGTGAGGGCCGTGCCCTTGCCGAGGAGCTTGTAGCCCGAGTCGTCCTCGACGTCCCTCGCGAGGACCATCCCCGTGCGCAGGTCCCTGATATTGACCTTAGTCATTCGATACCCTCCGGACCTCCGCGATAAACGCCCGTATCTCGGCGGCGTCTTTTATCCCCGGCGAACGCTCCACCCCCGTCGACACGTCGACCGCCCACGGCCGCGCCTTCGCGATCGCCTCGGCGACGTTGGCGGTCTTGAGTCCGCCGGAGATGATGACGCGCCTTTCGGACGCAAGGTCCCTGGCGTATTCCCACGCGAACGTCTCGCCCGTTCCGCCGCGCCCGCGGCTCGACTTCGAGTCCAGCATTATCGCCGCCGATTCGTACGCCCTCGCAAGCGACACGTCGTCGGGCGAGCCCACCCGGATCGCCTTGATGACGCTCAAGGGGGCAAGTCCCGCCGCGTACTCGGGCGTCTCCTCGCCGTGAAGCTGCACCGCGTGCAGCCCCGCGGCGGCCGCCGCTTTCCTCAACTCCTCCGCGGCTGCGTCGACGAAAACCCCCACCGCGCACACCAGCGCCGGCAGCGATGAAACTATCCGGCGCGCTGCCTCGACGCTTACCCTGCGGGGACTCGGCGCGAAAACGAGTCCGATGGCGTCGGCGCCCGCGTCCGCGGCGCTCAGGGCGTCCTCCACCCTTGTTATCCCGCAGATCTTGACCCTCACGCGCACGATGTGGTCCCCGCAAAGCCGGCCTCCAGATTATAGGTCGCGCCCAAAGAGCGTCAAGGCGAATACGGCTTCGCCAAATACGGCTTCGCTGATGCGGCCTCGCCCGGCCCGGCGCCTCTCCCGTTGCGTCCGCCGAGGCCGCCGTCAGGCGCGCCCCCGCAGCCTTTCGAAAACCGACTTCAGGACCTCCGACCACCTTCGGACGACGATGTCCGGCGAATACGCTTCTTCAACCCGCCGCCGGGCCGCCTGGCCGAGCCGGCGCCGCAGGCTCCCGTCGTCGACGAGGGCCGTGAGTCTTGCCGTCCACTCGTCCTCGTTCGACGCGAAGAACCCCGTCTCGCCGTCGACGAGGATGTCTCTGTTCGCTCCGACCGGCGACGCCACGGACGCGACGCCGCATGCCCCGTATAAGAGGAGTCTGAATCCGCACTTGCCGCGCGTCCACGGATTGTCCGGCAGCGGCATGACCCCGATGTCAAACGACGCGACGTCGGCGGGCTCCGTCGAATCCTTCCGCTGAATCGCCTTCATAAAGGGGCGCGGCGCCGGAAATGCGTCCGCGACGACCGCCAGTTCCACGGTCGGCCTCGTCGCGGCCACCCGTTCGATCGCGCCCATCGCAGCCTCGAGGCAGGGCAGGGCGCTCCTGGAGCCGACCCATCCGATGCGTACGGGCCCTCCTGCCGCCTTCGCCGCGGGCGCGTATCTTTTCGTATCGACCGCCGTCGGCACGACAAAGACTTTCTCGGGGGGCAGGCCCGTGAGGTCCCGCAGGTATGCGTTTCCGGCCGTGGCGAAGTCGACCCCGCGCAGGATCGTCCTGAATTTCATCGTCCGGCTTAACGACCTGAACGCGCGCGCCGCCGAATCCCCGTAAATGAGCGCATCGTCGAAGTCGTAGCCGAGGATGCGCGTCTTCGCCCTGAGCGTCCGAAACTCCCACGGCTGGATGAGCCGCCGCTGGAGCACCGCGATATCGAAGCCCTCGAGGTCCTTGAACATCTTTCTGCGCGAAAACAAGCCCGCCGGAAGTACCATCGGGTACACGTCGATGCCTTCCCGCTCGAACGCATCCATGTGCAAGAGCACGCGCCTCTGGGCCGGGCGGCTCGTCGCATCGTCGAAAATAAACGCGGTTCTTATCATGTCCAGGTCCCTTCAGCCCGCGATTCTACAGTCCCCGCCGTGGAATCAAAGCGCGTCTCCATCTCGTCCTCCTCGTTTGACAACCTGCCGGCGGCCCATATAATGCCTTTCGCATGCTTCAATTGGCCTTGAAAGAAGGGTCATTTCGCGGTGGCATCCGGCTCCCAGATACACGCAAGATCCTTCGGCGTCGCCGACTACGACGCTTACTGGGCCGCGAGAAAGGCCGCCGGCACCCACCGCATGACCCGCCTGCAGCGCTTTCTGGCCGACGAAGTGGCCCGCATTGTCCCTCCCGGCGGGGCGGTGCTCGACTGCGGCGTCGGGCCCGGAAACGTTTACAGGCTGCTTGCCCAATCCGGCCGCAGGATGTACGGGATCGAGATATCCGCCGAGGCCGTTTCGCTCTATGACTTCGACGCGTCGAATATCGTCATGCGCGACCTGAACCGCGGGCTCGGCGAGTTTCCCGTCAAGTTCGACGCCATTATCATGGCGCACGTCCTCCATCACCTTGACGACCCGGCGGCCTTCGTCAAAGACGCGCTGCGCTCCCTCGCTCCGGGCGGTTGTTTCGTCGTCGCCATTCCCAATATTACGTATTACGCCTTCCGCCTGGCCTTCATGTTCGGGAAGTTTCCGCCCATCAGCCTCGCGCACAAAAACTTCCAGACCCCTGCCGAGTTTGAGGAAATGGTCCGGTCCGTCGGCCTCACGATTGTCCGGCGCGCCTCGGCCAAGAAGACCCTCCGCGCCAGGCTTTTCCCGGCGGTATTCAGCCAGGACATTGTTTACGTCTTGAAACCGGCCGGCCAGGCCGCCGACGGAGCGTTTCCCGGATGAATACGTCGGCCAGCGGCGGAAAAAGCTTTCCCGGCGGCCTCTCGGCCCAAAGCGAATTCTCCGGCCGCGTCCGCCGCTGCTCCTTTGACGGCCAACCCGCCGCTGTTAAATCGTACGATGAACCGCGTCTTTCCGGCAGGCGGTTGCTTCACGCGGTGGCCGCCCTTTGGCGCGGCTCACTGCCCGTGGAGGACTTGTCGGCTCAAAGACGGTGCGTCTTTGAAAAGGCCACCCTTGCCGTCTGGCGAAAACACGGCTTTCGCGCCCCGTCCGTCTTGGGCGATGCAATCGACGCCGAAGGGCGCCCCTGCCTCTATCTCGAATGGATCGACGGGCCGACGCTTGCCGAACGGCTCGCCTCGTCCGACGTGCCCTACGCCGAAAAGCTTTGCCTGCTCGGCAGAATCCTTGCCGACAGCGCCGGCCGCCACCTCGTCGCCGTCACCGCCCGCGAGCCGAAACTCGTTCACTTCGACTCCAACACGCGAAACGTCATACTCGCCTCCGGCGGCCCCGTTCACATCGACTTCGAAATGGGCAGCCTCCATAACCCCGTCGCGTTGAGCGCAAGCGAAGAGGCGGGCAAGTTTCTCCGATGGGCCGCGCGCGACGTCGGGCCCGGCGCGATAGACGACTTGGCCGGCATCGCCGTCGCTGCTTACGAGCGGCTTCCGGAAGTCCTGGCCGACATACCCGGACGAGTGCTCGGCAGGAAGGGGCAGTTCTGGCATCGCCGCCGCGACCTCGCGCGCCACAGGCGAAACCCCGCGGACGTGACCATCGCCGACGTCGCGAAGGCCGTCTCCCGCGCGCTTCGATGACGCTCCTGCCGTATGCCTTCCCTGCTTCGGAATACTTTTGACACGAAGCCCGTGGAGCCATAGCCTATCTTGTCGGCGGCTCGCTTTCGCGGGAAAGCGGTAGCGCGGTGGGCGATTCTCCGCCGGCCGCCGCCGTTGCCCCGCGCCGGCCGGAGGTCACCTGATATGGCGAAGCCCGCTCAAGTGAAACTCGGTGTCATGAGTTTCGCCCACATGCACGGCGCGAGTTACGCCTCCGCGGCGAAATCCCTGCCGGGCGTGGAGCTTCTTGGCGTCGCCGACGAGGATGCCGCGCGCGGCGCCGAAATGGCCGAGCGCTTCGGGACGCGGCTTTTCGAGTCCTTCGACGCCCTCTGCGGGTCGGACGTGGACGGCGTCATCATCGTCTCCGACAACAAGTCTCATCTGCCGCTTGCGGCCCTGGCCGCCCGGCACGGCAAACACATCCTCTGCGAAAAGCCCCTTGCGCGCACCTTGCCGGAGGCATGCCGGATCATCCAGGCCGCCGGAAAGGCCGGCGTCATTCTCGGCACCGCGTTTCCCTGCCGCTACATCCCCGCGATGCGCCGCGTGAAAGAGATGCTTGAAACCGGCGAGATGGGCCCGATTCGCGCCATCCGCGGCACCAACCACGGCACGATGCCCGGCGGCTGGTTCACCGACAAGGACCGCGCCGGCGGCGGCGCCGTTATCGACCACACCGTTCACGTCGCCGACCTCATGAGGTGGTTTCTCCAAAGTGAAGTGCGCGAGGTCTACGCCGAGGTCGGCACGCGCTTCCACAAGTTGGACGTCGACGACTGCGGCATGATCTCGATGGAGTTCGAAAACGGTTGCATAGCCACCCTCGACACGTCGTGGAGCCGCCCCGCCAGGAGTTTTCCCACCTGGGGCGACGTCACGATGAAGTTCGTCCTCGACAACGGCACCGTCGAGATCGACTCCTTCAACCAGAAGCTCGACTTCTACAGCGAGGCCGCCGGCAAGGGCAAATGGGTTTATTTCGGGGACGACATCGACCTCGGCCTTGTCAGGAACTTCGCGGCGGCCATTCGCGGTGAAGAGCCCATATCGGCGACCGGCGAGGACGGCTTGAGGGCGCTCGAGGTGGCGGTGGCCGCTTACGAGAGTTCCGCGGCGGGACGCCCCGTCCGGCTGCCGATTGCGTGACCAAAAAAAGCGCCGGCGGGACCGCCGCCGCTGACATGCGGCTTTCGCGGGACGTCTCTACTCTCCGAAAGGGTCGAGGATGCGCGCATCGGGCAGAATCGTCGTCGTCTTCGCGTTGCTTTTCCTGGCGGTGGGCTGCGGGGAAAAGCCCAAGGACGTCTTTACCTCCCTTCGCAAGGCCGCCCTCGACAAGGACCCCAAGGCCATCTGGGATCGCCTTACACCCGAGACTCGGAAACTCCTGGCCGAAAAAAGCGAGGAGCTCTTCAGCGGCGCCCTGCCGTCCTCGAAGCCGTCCCCGGACCCCTCAAAGGAGGGTTTCGATTACCTGTCTATGCTCGCCAAGAACCTCGACGGCCTTACCATCGACTACATAAAGACGCTCTCCGTCGCGGACGTGAAGATCACCGGCGACGCGGCCGTCATGAACCTCGCCAACATCCGCTTCGGGCCGCCGCCGAAGGCCCTCAAGTTCGAAAAGTCGGACGGCAAATGGCTTTGGGACGCGCGCGACGTCCTCACCTGGTATCTCGAAAACAAAAACGACCTGGCCAACGCGGCACTGTGAGGCGTTTCATGACCGAACAGCGTAAAACCCCTCCAATGATCTCCGCCCTCGTGGGCCTGGGGCTGCTTTTTCTGATAGGGGTCGTCGTGTTCATTGTCGTCAAGATCGTGCAGACCGTCTACACGGCCGGTCCCGCGCTCAAAGAGGACTGGGCCTACCTGTCGAAGATCCGCGCCCGGGATGCCGCGACCGTCGAAGCCGAAAAGACCGCCGGCAGCCAGTACCTGAGTAATCTTTCGCTCACGATCACCGCCGAGGAGCCGGCCCCCGGCGAAAAGGATCACAGGATCAGGCTCAAGTGCGAAATCTCCGATAACGGCCTCAAGAACGTCTTGAGCGCGTCCGTCAACGTGACCCTCTACCCCGCCAGCGCTGACGAGCAGCCGGTCACGAGGAAAATCGACCTTTTCAACGCGACCGCGACCTCGGTGACTCCCGACAAGCGCCTCGCAGCCGGCGAGAAACGCACCATCGCCAGGTTCTTCGACGCCGTCCCCGAAGGTTTCAAGGTCAGCAAGGTCGAGTACGACTGGCAGGAAGTCAGGCTTGATATCGGCAAGGAGTAAACGAGTCCGCGGCCTGGCCTCCGGGCGGCCTTTTCGAGGGTCCGCCGCGTTCGGGACAATGGGCGCCGGCCCTGGGGTTGGGGGATTTCGAGCGGGCCGCTGGCGCCTCACCGCGACGCCTTTCCTCGTTCTCCCGGCATTCGCGCTTGCCGTTGGTCTCCTCGCGCCGCCTTTTTCCCGCGCCCCGGCCGGCGAGGTCTTCAAGAAAGCGCCTCCCGACTACGCGGTTGCCGGCACTCTCGCGACGAGCGACGGCAAGTCGCTTACCGGAAGCGTGTACACGACCTTGGGAAAACCGCTCACGATCTACGATCGCGCCGAAAAAAGGTTCGTCGAGTTCACGCTCAAGGACGTCTCGCGCATCGACGTCTCCGTCGAGGAGGAACACGAGGAGCCCGTCTGGCGCTGGAAGGAAAGCGGCAGCGACGAAAAGATCTTCACCGGCAAGTCCTACCCGTGGAAGAAGTACCTGTCGACTGTTACCTTCACCGGCGGCACGAAGATTGCCGGCGACCTCTCGGGCCTCGTCTACGTCGAGGCGGCCGGCAAGAAAACGCGTTTCGTTTTCTACAAACGCCAGCAGGGCGACGAGGGACAGGCGCTTTCTGACCTTGTTTATGTGACCTCCGTCGTCCTTGGCGACAAGGCCCGGGCCTCTTCCGCCGCGCCGAAGGAGGAGCCTTCGCCCGCCGCAAAGAATACTTCCGACAAAAAGGTTTCGCCCTCGACCGACAGCGCGTTACGATAAGCTGCTGTGGCGCCGCCGTCGAGCGCCCTGTGCCTTGGCGGGGTCGCTTGGAATACACGGGAACCGTGCAGGTTTTGGGGGAGGAACGATGCAGGTCACGTCCGCAGTTCTCTCGATTCTCCTGATGGCGCTTCTTGGCGCCGTCGCTCGGGCCGCCGACGCCGAGGGCGGCCCCATCTGGCCGAGCGCGCCCGCCGGCCGCGTCGCGGTCGTCCCCACGGCCCCCGACCTCGACCGGGCCGACCCTCTCGCCGACCCGGCCTGGAACGACGCCGAGCCCCTTGGCCCCTTCTTCTCCAGCGGCAAAATGGAGGACGCCCGGACGGCGACCGAAGTTCGGCTCGTCGTCTCGGACGGCGTACTGTACATCGCCGCGCGCTGCCTCGAGCCGGAAGGCCCCGGTGCAAAACCCGCCGACCCCGACGTGCCGGCGGACGCCTTCCAGTTCTGCTTCACTCAAGGCGGCCGGCCGCTCTTCCCGTTTGTCGCCATGGAGTTTTCGCCGTCGGGCTCGTGCCGCGCCACGCTCTACTTCCGCGCCTTCGGGAGGTGGAAGGAAACCAGGCCCGCCTCCGACCTCGACGCCTCGCGCG
>Ga0315277_10004660_pt1 | contig 18217 bp, 17 predicted proteins | sample YL17G05_15_MG_FD_203695 | JGI IMG/M metagenome (GOLD analysis project Ga0315277, IMG submission 203695) | Sediment microbial communities from Yellowstone Lake, YNP, Wyoming, USA - YL17G05_15 | ecosystem: Environmental > Aquatic > Freshwater > Lake > Sediment | place: USA: Wyoming | collected...
GTCAGACTGCACTGAGGTGATGTAGATATTCTCATAGCCGGCCTGCGTGAGTTGCTCCCAGCCGGGACAGCCGCTTTCCATCTGTTCCTTCAGCAGATCTCGCGTTGCCGGGTCTCTGAGCCTGCCCAGGAGCTTTTCGGTTCCGCCGTCATGCGCCCAGCTCGGGATCAAGCTGCCGAGGCCTGTGCTGCCCGCCGTGTAGGGGTAAACATCGCAGTAGATGCGGCCGGCGTCCTTGCGGTACTCGTCCATCATCTGGGTCGTCTTCTTAACCAGACCCCAGTTGCGCTTGCCGGCGGCTTTGTGGTGGGAAATCAGGACTGGACACCCCGACGCCCTGCCTATTTCCATCGCCTCGTTGACCGAATCTATGAGGCCTTCTTGCTCGCTCCTCAGGTGGGTCGCGTAGATCCCGCCGTGCCTTGCCGACGCCTTCGCCAGTTCGATGATCTCCGGCGTCTCAGAGAACGACCCCGGTGGGTAGATCAGGCCCGTCGAGAACCCGAACGCCCCTTGCTCCATGCATTCCTCGACGACCGCAGCCATCCGCTCGAGCTCCACCCTGGTGGGAGCCCGGTTCGCATGGCCTATGACTCCCGCCCTGATTGTGCCGTGCCCACACAGAGGCGCGGTGTTTATCGCCAGACCCGTCTTCTCAAGGCGCCGGCAGAACTCGTCGTAGCTTACCCAGTCCACGTTGATGCCGTACTGGGCGCTCAGCCTTTGCGCACCCGCTCTCGCTTCGCCGTAAAGCGGCGTGGCCTGGTGACCGCACTGCCCGGTCAGCTCCGTCGTGACCCCCTGCCTGATCTTGGACTCGGCCTTCGGGTTCACAAGGTAGATGGCGTCGGAATGCGAATGGGTGTCGATGAACCCTGGAGAGACCGCTCGGCCGTGCGCATCGATGACTTTCGCGGCCAGAGCACTGTCAATGGCCCCGACAGCGGCGATCCTGTCGCCTGACACGGCGACGTCCGCTGCCACGCGCGCCTTCCCTGACCCGTCAATTACGACACCGTTCTTTATCACAAAATCGAACACTGGCATCCCCTCCAGCCTGAATTCTATGGCAGTGTTTGCACCATACCAGTGTTTCTTTGGGCGGGCAGGCTTTCCTTCAAAAACAACGGAGGAGCCGGAGCTCCTCCACTGGTGCCTGTGTGGCTACTGTACGCTCACGCTCGCTGTCAGCGTGCGCTGGTCCCAGGATATCCCCGCGGACAGCAGGACGGATGCCAGGAACCGGAGTGGAACATACGTGCGGTCGTGTATGATGGTCGCCGGCGCGGGTATGACCTGCGGGGCGCCATTGACGAGCACAGAATCGGAACCTATCGCCATCTTGACGACTGTGGTCCCTTTCGACAGCGTCACGCTCCGCTCAGCCGGGTCCCACGACACCAAGGAGCCGCATTCCTCCGCGAACATCCTCACCGGGCACAATGTGCTCCCGCCCATGATGACAGGGCCCGCGTCGGAGAACGCAATCCTCTTTTGCCCAATGACGACGGTCACTCCGGAAATGGCCTGCATGAGCCCGGCGGTGGATGGCACATAGACGATGCCGCCCTGCGCCAGGACTCCTGCGGACGGCACGCACGTGAGGTCGTAGCGAGCCCTGGGAACGCCGTCCGGCGAAAGGTTGATCAGGTAGTGCGGAGCCTTGACTTCAAACGAGCATGCCACCGCTATGCCCCATGCTCCGGCGACAGGGATGCCCACAGACGGGTAGAACTGCCGTTTTGCGCGGTTGATCACGAGCGTGACCGGCGGCAGTGGACAGGCCCACAGGGAGTCGCCGGAGTTCTTGTCGAGGCACACGACCGATCCGAGGTTTCCTGCATACACCCGGTCATCCTGAACCGCGGGACCCGACCAGTAGTTGTTGGACAGAGACGCATATTTCCAGTTGATCTCACCGGACTGGGCATCGAGCCTGTGGATGCCCCCCGTGCGCGGCCCGACCGCACACGCGTAGAGGGCCTGGCCGTCGTAGACGATGCCCGAAATCCAGCCGGGTAGCGCCTGGCCCCACCGCCGCTGTCCCGTGCGCGCATCAAGCAAGACAACATTCCCGGACATGCCGCCGTAGACGACGGAGTCCCCCAGCAACACCAGCGGCGCGCGCAGGAACTCGCCGCCTGTCCCATGTCTCCAGATCTCGGTCCCGCCGGCGCACGAGAGCGTCAGCACTCGACCGTCATAGCAGGTTAGCGTGACATACCCCGTGTAGATCACAGGCGAACCGGTCACCCAGCCACCGGTCTCCGAACGCCATAGCATCGTGCCTGAGTCGGCGGACACAGCATAGAACTGGCCACCGACTGTGCCGAAGTACACCACGCGACCATCTACGGCGGGCATCATGCGTATAGGGCTCAGCGGGTCGGTGGGAAACGACCACTTCAGGTCACCTGTCGAAGCGTCTAGCGCGTGAAGGACTCCGGCATCGCCACCGAAAAACAGCAAGGACCCGTCCGTGACGGGTTCTGACAGAGGCAGGTTGCCTGCCGCATACTCCCATCGCCTGTAGACGTCGACCGGGATGGGCACATCTTGCGCTGGATTCCTCCAGAACGCACTGCCGGACGCACTCGCGTCCAATGCTTGTCCGAATCCGCTGAGAACCAACAAGACTGCAAGGCACAATTGGGCACGCCACACCCGGCGCGGTCGCGTGCTCCGGTCCTGCGACTCCGACGGCACATGCATAGGACTCACCCTTGCGTTGCCCTGTTCTCAGGCATCTTGCGCCTGGAGGGCGAGAATGGAGACAACTCCTCCAACGCGTCCATTCGCTTCGCACAAAACCACAGGAGCGCCGCCATCAACGGCACTACGAGCAGGGCAAGAGTCATACTGCTGGACATCAGGAAATTAAAAATCCCGTGTAGCGTCGCGGGCACAAACAACGCCCGCATCAAGTTCTCGTGCTTCACTCTCCCAGTCCCAAACTTGGCTTTGGCCAGAAAGTAGCCCATCACCACGCCGAAGACTGCGTGTCCGGGCACAGGAAGGAGTGCCCTTACATACCCGGATTCGAGCCCCCCATCGGTCACGTACAGCACGTTCTCGACCGCGGCAAAGCCGAGCGCGAGAGACGATGAATAAACGATGCCGTCCATTTCCTCATTGAAATGCCGGCTCTTGTAGAAAACCAGTAGCGCACCCCCGAACTTCACCAGTTCCTCGCAAAGCCCGGTCGTTATGAACGACTCAACCGTCAACGACTGCGGGAGCCACAAAGAAAGCAAAGATTCCAGTGCGGCTGCCGCAACAACGAGCGCACCGCCTGCCAGGGCGACCTTCATGACGAAGGCACGCGGCTCCGGTTCGTAAGCGTCTTTCAGGTAAATCCAGACCAAAAGGGCCACGACCGGCGCAAAAGCCACAAACGCGACTAGGGTCAACGCAAAGCCTCCAATGGATGTATCCTCATGATTCTAGCGCGAAGGCGCATCGCTCCGCAACATCCGCGGGCAGAATAAGCCCATCCCGACCGGGAGGGGAACCGCGTGGTAGCTTACGGCATAGGCATAGTGCTCCTCCTCTTTTCGTGGTACTTGCTGGCCAGAAGCATACTCTTGGGGAACAAGGCGCTTGTGGTGTTAAGTGTTGCGCTCATCGCAATGAACAATTACAGCATCGGCAGGTGGAAAGAACGCATTGGGGGTCCTGGAAAGCGCTGACGCCGCCAGAGTAGCCCAACCGCGCTCCCCGGCACGGGCCCGGGACGACCCCCTTGAGGCATATACTCCCGCCACTGAATAAGATGAACCATGTGGCGGGAGGTGCATCCTGTGAGATCAAGGCTTCTGTCCCTGGATGTGGCGATACAAATAGACGTATCCTCTCGAATGCTATCTCTCCTTTCCGGCGGCTCCGCGCAGTATTCGTTCCCATGTGGGGTGGGCAAGTACAGCACTCCTACGCCGGTGGGCAACTGGGCGATCAGGGAGAAAGTTGTCAACCCAAGCTGGCAAGTCCTTGGCAGCCGCTGGATGGGCCTGAACGTTCCCTGGGGAAACTATGGGATTCACGGCACGAACGCACCCTGGTCGATCGGCAGGTACATCTCCAATGGGTGCATCAGGCTCTTGAGCCAGAATGCGGAACTCATCTTCTCTCGTGTTTCCATCGGGACTCCCGTGTATATTGTCGGCAGGTATCCTGGTACGGCAAGCGCTGGAGCCCCCGGCAACCAGCCCGCTACCCCCACGGCCGGAACCCCGGGCCCGGCTGGACCGTCATACCCGCCTGCAGGTCCGGCCTCGCCGGGTACGAGTTACGGGCTGAGACGTGGCTCGGTGGGCCCGGACGTGGTGCGCCTGCAGCAACGCCTGGCACAGGTCGGGTTCGACCCGGGCGTGCAGGATGGTCTATTCGGCGCACGAACGGAGCAGGCAGTAGTGTCTTTCCAGGTGTCGCGAGGCCTGCCGGGCGACGGCGTGGTAGGGCCCAACACCCGCGCGGCGCTGGGAATCTGATCAGGGCTGGATATTGAAGATGCGGTTATACTCGTCCAGCGTCAGGTATACTTCCCGGGGCTTTGACCCCTCGTAAGGTCCGATGTACCCTCGCAGCTCCATGACATCTATCAGTCTGGCCGCGCGGGTATATCCAATGGGAAGCCGGCGCTGGAGCAGCGAAACCGACGCCTGGCCCGCCTCGACGATTATCCTTGTGGCCTGAGGGAACAGTTCGTCCTCAGTGTCCCGCCTGGTATCGATCTCCTGAGCTTCCGCTTTCAGGATAGCTTCCTCGTATGTGGGCTTTGCCTGCGCAGAAACGAACTTGACGATCTCCTCTATTTCCTCTTCGGAGATGTACGCGCCCTGGGCCCTGATGGGCTTCGACGCTCCGACCGGGAAGAACAGCATGTCGCCTCTGCCCAGGAGTTTCTCCGCACCGGCCGAGTCGAGTATCGTGCGGGAGTCTACCTGGCTCGACACCGCAAAAGCGATGCGCGACTGTATGTTGGCCTTTATCGTGCCGGTGATGACGTCGACCGATGGTCTCTGGGTGGCGACGACAAGGTGGATCCCGGCCGCCCGGGCCATCTGCGCGAGCCGGAATATGGCGTCCTCAACGTCAACTGGCGCGACCACCATCAGGTCGGCCAGCTCGTCTATCACTACGATGATGTACGGCAGGGCCATGTAGCCCGGCTTGCCCAGCGCAGCGGCAACGTGGTCGTTGAACTTGACGATATCCCTTACGCCCGCCGTCGCAAAGGCCTCATACCTGCGGGCCATCTCCTTAATGACCCAGCCTAGCGCCTTGGCCGCCTTGTTCGGATCGGTTACGACGGGAGCAATCAGGTGTGGGATGCCATTGTACATGGAGAGCTCGACGACTTTGGGGTCGATCATGATGAACTTCAGCTGGTCCGGCCTTGCCCGGTAGAGCAGGCTGGCGATTATGGCGTTGATACAGACGCTCTTACCGGAACCCGTGGCGCCGGCTATGAGCAGGTGCACCATCGTCTCCAGGCTGCCGACGACCGGCTTGCCCGCGATGTCCTTCCCGAGGGCGACGCCGAGCACCGACGGCACAGACCTGAACTCGGGAGTCTCAAGCACCTCCCGCAGCATCACCAGGGATATTTCCCGGTTCGGCACCTCTATGCCCACCGCAGACTTCCCGGGTATGGGCGCCTCTATCCTGACATCCCCGGAGGCCATCGCCAGCGCGATGTCGTTGGCGAGCTTCACTATGCTGGCGACTTTCACTCCCGGCGCCGGTTGGACCTCGTAGCGCGTCACAGTCGGGCCGCGCCTGACCTCCACGACCTTCGCCCGCACGTCAAAACTCTCAAGTGTGTCTTCGAGCAGTTTCGCCTTCTCTGCGACGTCCCGGTCGGATTTCGGCGGCCTCACTTTCGAGCCCCGGTCGAGCAGCGACAAGGGCGGCATCTGGAATATGCCCGAAGAGTCGAAGGACATCTGTATATACGGGCGCGCCGGTCCGGGGTCGGAAGCAGGCTCCGGCTTCCCGGGCTCGGCAGCCCTGGGTTCCTTCCTGCGGAGAGTCCTCTGGACCATACGGTCCTTGTCGCCGGCAGGTGACTCCTCTTCTTCCTCTTCGACCTCATACTCGGGGTAAATGAAATCGATGATCGAACGGCCGAGTGCGCGGAACCAGGCCTTGATGGTCTCAAGGATCTTCCTGGCGCCGCCGAACAGGGTCGTGTTCGTGAGCAAGAGCAGGCCTGCCAGCCCGAAGAGCACCAGCACAACCGTACGGCCGGGAATGCCCACGATCTTCTCAAGACCAAGCGCCAGGACTGCGCCGGCAACGCCGCCGCCGTAGCCCCTCACCGCATTCTCCCAGCTTGCTCCCGGCATCGTGCTGTGGGCGAGGCTGAGCGATACCAGTCCGAGCAGCAAGGCGCCAGCCAGCCGCTGCCACGCTTTGATGCGCGCGCGCCGGTATACGAAGTAGGCGCCCAGCGCGAATAGCCCGCCGGCCAGCAGGAACCACATGTCGCCCAGCAAGAGCCGCGCCAGCCTCAACAGCAGAACGCCCACTATTCCGCCGTTCTGCAAAAACCCGAGCGCGACCAGGGCGGCGAGCGCCACGAGCAACAGACCGAGGAGTTCGTACTTGAGCGCAGACAACCCAACGCCTCCTGCAAACGGTCAAGGGTCCTTGTACGTGACTTTTTCTTCAGAGGACAGGAGTGTTCCTGTCGGCGCGCCATCCTCAGGGAGTTCTTGCCATCCAATAGTAGACGAGGGCCAGCGTCCCGGCGAGCCAGCAGTATGCGGCAAAATGCCGCAGCCTACCGGCCTTCACGATGCCCACGACAAGCCTGATCGCGACGATACCTGTGACGAACGCGGCCGCTGTCCCGGCAAGGAGGGTCGGCCAGACGGGCTTGAGACCGGATTCAAGGATGCGAGCGACATCGAGAACGACTGCTCCGCCGACCGCCGGTATCGAAAGGAGGAACGAAAAGCGCGCAGCAAGGGGCCTGTCAAACCGTCTCCGAAGGCCCGCCGCGATCGTCAGGCCCGATCTGGAAAGCCCCGGCAGAAGCGCAGCAGCCTGGAAGCATCCGACGACCAGCGCGTCCCCCACCTTGAGATCTCTCTCTTTGCGCCTCCCTGGGCTTGAGCCTTCCGACACCCACAACACCAGTCCAGTGACAAGCAACGCCCCCGCCACCAGTGCTGGCGAGCTGAACACCTGCTCTATCTTTGATCCCAGGAGGAGAGCGACAGTCACAGCGGGTATGGTCCCAACGGCCACAAGCAGCGCGAGCCTGGAATCCGGGTTCCTCCATACACCTTTTGTCTTGCCACCCCTGGTCCTTGGCCCCAGGCCCAGAAGCTCGGCGAAGAAACTAGCGACGATGCGGCAGAGATCGCGGAAGTAGAACACAAGGACCGCCAGGAGCGTACCTGCATGGACCATCACTTCGAAGGTGATACCTGGTGCTTTGATTTTCAGCAGAGACTGCAGCAGCACCAGGTGTCCCGAACTTGAAACCGGAAGGAACTCCGTAAGCCCCTGCACAGCCCCAAGGAATACTGCCTGCCATATGTTCAACCGCTCCACCCCCGCCCATAAGATTATACCAAATGCTGATATGTCTCTCTTGGCGTAAAACACGAAGGAGAGCCACCATGTGGGGGCTCTCCAGCATTCTTGCGAGGCCGGAAGGCCTGAGGCAGCAGGTCTACTGCCTTAGCATGAAAGCGCCGGGGCACAGGCGGGGGTCGAGGTAATCCTGTGGGTCCGTCGACAGGAGCCGGACAATCTCCATCTGCCCGGACGGGCCGATCCTTGAGATCACACGACGGCCGAGGTAGGTCGTTTCGAACAAGGCCTTCTCGGCCACGGTCCTGTCTTCCAGCACAAGCTCAAGAGGCATGACTGTGTAGAGCATCTAGTGCAGCCTCCTTCCTGTCCGAAAGCGATCTTCGCTCTTCATCACGCATGTTTCGTCTTCGCCTGGTACCGGCTCGGCGGGCTCTCCTGGCTCGGGCTCAGCCGGCTCGCTGGGCTCCTCCGGGTCCTGCCTGTACTCGTCGCCGGATTCAGCAGGGATCTCGACCGGCTCCGGGGCCGGTTCCTCGCACGGGATGGCGTCGGGCTCAATCAGAGGAGCCGACATCCTACCGGGCGGCGCCTCCCTCTTGCGCCCCCTCCGTTTCGCCTTTCTGCCCTCTTCTGTGAGCTGCTTGAGCTTGAAGAGCGCGTCGCCGAGGCCGCCGACCTTGTCCATGAGGCCCTCTTTCACGGCATCTTTGCCGACCAGCACCGTGCCGATGTCGCGGGCGAGTTCGCCCTGCCTGAACATGAGTTCCCGGTATCGCTCGACTGTTATGTTCGAGTGCCCGCAAACGAATTTCACGACCCTATCCTGCATCTTGTCGAGGTACTCATAGGTCTGGGGCACGCCGATCACAAGGCCGGAGAGGCGTATCGGGTGTATGGTCATTGTTGCGGTGTGTGTGATGAAGGAGAAATCCGTGGCGACAGCGATCGGAACGCCGATGCTGTGCCCTCCTCCCAGCACGAGCGACACGGTGGGCTTGGACAGGCTGGCCACCATTTCGGCTATCGCCAGGCCGGCTTCCACGTCGCCGCCGACAGTATTGAGGATAACGAGCAGCCCTGTGATGTCGGGATTCTGCTCGACTGCAACCAGTTGAGGAATGACGTGCTCGTACTTTGTGGTCTTGTTCTGAGACGGCAGCGTCAGGTGGCCCTCAATCTGGCCGATTATCGGCAATACGTGTATGCTGCTGTTGGACTTGGGAACCTGAGTGGTCCCGAGGGCCTCCACTGTCTCGACGTCGCCCGAGGCCCTATTCCTCCTGTTGTTACCCGTGTTGCGATGAACTTCGGGCGCCGCCGCGGGGTGCCCTGGCTCGCGTACCGGAAAGCCCGGCTCCCCTGGCAAGACAGGCTGGTTCGGAGGTATTTCCAAAGAGTTCACCTGCCTTGTTGTGTGAGAACAAGGCTAGTATTTGCTTACCGGAGGCGCCGGATTCTGCTGGATTTCCTGCACGAAGGGCATGACAACGGGCTTGCGCTTTATCTTTTCGTAGATGTGGCGGCCCACAGCCTCCCTGATCTGCGATTTTATCCCCGCCCAGTCTGTGATGTTCTTGGAGCGGCACCTATCGAGAGCCGCCAGCGTCTTCTGCCTGACCTCCTCCATCAGTTCGTCGGCCTCTTTCACGAAGACGAAGCCTCGCGACATCACTTCAGGCCCTGCAAGCAGGTCTCCCGTTTGCTTATCTACCGCGATGACGACCACGAGCATTCCATCCTGGGCAATCTGCCTGCGGTCCCGTAGAACAGTGTTCCCCACATCACCGACGCTTGTGCCGTCAACCAGCACGTACCCGCTCGGAACTGTCTCCCTGGTGACGCCGCGTTTACCGAACCTGAGTGCCTGGCCATTTTCGCTGACAAGTATGTTGTCGGTCGATAGCCCGAGGTCGCCCGCAAGCCCGGCGTGATGGACCAGATGCCTGAACTCACCGTGAATGGGCATGAAGTACTTCGGCCGCACGAGGTTGAACATCAGTTTCAGCTCTTCGACGCTTCCGTGGCCGGAAACGTGTACCCTGGTCTCCGGGCCGTATATGACTGTCGCACCCCTGCGGAAAAGGTTATCTATGGTGCGGTGGACCAGTTTCTCGTTACCGGGCACCGGCGTCGCGGCGAGTATCACGGTATCGCCCTGCCGGATCTCGACACGCCGGTGCTCGTTCGTCGAAATCCGCGTCAGCGCCGACATGGGCTCGCCCTGGCTACCTGTCGTCAGGATGACAGCTTTGTCGTCGTCCAGCCGGTTCAGGTGGTCCAGCGTGGTCAGGGTACTCTCGGGAACATCCAGGTAACCGTAGTCCATCGCCACGCTGACGGTATTCTCAAGGCTGCGCCCGACGATCGTGCACTTGCGGCCATGGTTCTGGGCAGCTTCGAGCACCTGCTGGATGCGATGCAGGTGGGATGCAAAACTCGCGACCAGCAGGCGGCCTTTCGTTGATGCGAAAATCTCATCCAACTCCTCGCCGACGACCCGCTCCGAAGGCGTGACACCCGGCTTTTCGGCATTTGTGCTGTCGGACATCAGGAGCAGCGTCCCCGCGTCGCCGAACTCCGCCAGCTTGTGGAAATCTGCCACCTCACCGTCAACCGGGGTCTGGTCGAACTTGAAATCGCCGGTGTGGACTATGAGCCCTGCCGGCGTCCTGATCCCAAGACCGGCGCTGTCAGGGATGCTGTGGTTCAGGCGGAAGAACTCGACCTCGAAAGGTCCCGCATGCACTCTGTCTCTGACCTTGACCGTCTTTCCGTCCATGTCGATGTGCTCGAACTCCAGCAGCTTCTCTTCAACCAGGCCGAGCGTCAGCTTCGTGCCGTACACGGGAACATGCAGGTCTTTCAGGACGAACGGCAGCGCACCGATATGGTCTTCGTGGCCGTGCGTGAGGAAAATGGCCCTGACACGGTCCTTGTTTTCCTGCAGGTAGGTGATGTCGGGTATCACTATGTCGACTCCGAGCATGTCTTCGTTCGGGAAAGCGAGCCCTGCGTCGACAACGATAATGTCATCACCGTACTCAATGAGGGTCATGTTCTTACCGATTTCACCGAGGCCGCCCAGGGGTATTACGGAAAGACCTCTTCCATTACGTGCCATGTTTGCTTACTATCTCTCCTAACTTATCGCCGCGGCCCGGGCCGGCCCGGCGTTGCGGGCATTACCTGATAATTATAAGACAAAATGAGAACGGCTGTCGCCTGTGCCGGCAAGGGAAACTCAAAACAGGTGGTAGGCCAAAAGACGGCATTCGCACGTCCCACCGTACTATTAATTGCCAGCAACCACTGCACACATTCGCCATGCTGGCGGGGCCATAGGGGTCTCCATGAAAGCCATGGCCACACGAAGCGTGGCCGCACGAAGCCGGGGCCAGGATGAACGCCCTGGCCCCGGAACGTACTGCTGGATGTCTCTCTCGGCCTACGCCAGCAGGCCCAGCGCCCGCATGGCATCATGGAGCACAGCCATTTCGTCGCCCGTCATCGCAGAGAGCGGGGGTCTTGTTCCGCCCACGTCGAGTCCTGCAAGGCGGAGAGAAACTTTGACGGGTATGGGGTTCGCGGTTATGAAGAGCGCCTTGAACAGCGGGAACAGGTCGCGATGGGCCTTTGCGGCGCCGGCAACGTCGCCGGAGACGTAGAGCTCCAGCATCTTCTTTATCTGCAGCCCAGCGACATGCGAAGCGACGCTAACTATTCCGTAGCCGCCGAGCGCCATTATGGGCAGCGTCATGCTATCGTCCCCACTGTACACGCGGAAGTCCTCCGGCACCCTCCTGAGAATCTCCGTCACCTGATCCGTGCTACCGCTCGCCTCTTTCACCGCAACGATGTTGGGCACGGCCGCAAGCGTCTCGACCGTCTTCGGCAGCATGTTGGCACCTGTGCGCGACGGCACGTTGTACAGCAGCACAGGAAGAGACGTTTCCCCGGCGATCCTCGAGAAGTGATCTATCATACCCGCCTGGGGTGGCTTATTGTAGTAGGGCGTCACGAGCATGATGCCGTGAGCGCCTGCCCGTTCGGCCGCATGGGTCAATTCGATGCTGCCTCTGGTGGAATACGTGCCTGTGCCCGCTATCACCGTGGACCTGTCGCCGGTGGCCTCCAGCACCGTGTCGAGCAGCTTGATCCTCTCGGTTTCGTCCAGTGTGGGCGACTCTCCGGTGGTGCCGGTGACAAGCACCGCGTCACTCCCGGTGGAGACAAGATGCAGAGCAAGCTCCCTCGCGCGGACGTAATCAACCTCAAGATTCCTATTGAAAGGTGTAACCATGGCGGTGATGAGCCTTCCCCATGGCACCGGTCTCATGACACATCCCTCCGGTCTCCATTTGTCTTTGCCAGCTCGAATCGCTCGTGCAAAGCCCGCGCGGCTTTCTCAAGGTTTTCGTGACTGACGAGGCAGGATATCGTTACATGCGAGTCTGACGTCTGGAGTATGCCGACACCCGCATCGTGCAGGGCTTCGGCGACATTCGCCATCACGCCCGGCACCCCGCGCATCCCAGACCCGACCACAGACACCTTGGCGCAACGCCGCTTGAAGTCTGCGCCAAGGCCGAGGCCCTTGAGTATGCGGTTGGTCCGGTCGTACACATCGTCCTTGATAACGAAGGAGCAGTCATCCTGGCTCACCGATATCATGTCAACGCTGACGCCGCCCTCCGCAAGTTTTCTGAACACTGACGTTACCGGCAACGCTTCGCCGGTCCCGTTCAGGAGAGACACGTGACAGAGGTCTGTGACGTGGGTGATCCCGGTGACAACCTGGTAGTGCCTGGACTCGGGCCACGCGAGGGCACCTTGAGTCCTGGAGACCAGCGTCCCGGGAGAGTCGTCGAACGTGGAACGTATCCGCAGCGGCACATTGTGCCTCATGGCAATTTCCACCGCCCTGGGGTGTATTACCTTAGCTCCCTCGTGGGCCATCTGGGAAATCTCATCGTAGCTCATCCTGTCAATCGTCCTGGCCTGCGGAACGACGCGTGGGTCTGCAGTCTTGATGCCATCCACATCGGTGAAGATCTCAACGTTCAGTGCACCAAGAGCAGCTCCGATCGCCACCGCGGTCGTGTCGCTGCCGCCTCTTCCAAGGGTCGTGGTCTCGCCCGTCTCCGTCACTCCCTGGAAACCAGCGATCACCGGAGTCTTGCGCATCTCAAGTTGCTCTATAACCCTCGCCGGATCTACCCGGACTATCCTTGAGTTCCCATATGTGCCGTCGGTGATCAGGCCGGCCTGGGCGCCAGTCATGGCGATAGAGTCGATGCCGGCGCTCCTGAGCGTGCCGGAGACGACCACGGTCGAGATTGTTTCCCCACACGACATGATGAGGTCGAGTTCTCTGGGGTCTGGGTCCGGGCAGGCTTCCTTTGCGAGGTCTATGAGGGTGTCTGTGGCATACGGTTCGCCGCCGCGGCCCATCGCGGAAACCACGACAACCGGGACCAGCCCGTCAGACATCGCGTGTTTGACCCTTGCGACAAGCCTCTGGCGTGCGTCATCTGTCGCGACCGAAGTCCCACCGAACTTCTGTATAACTACCTTCATGCTTTTCCACCAAGTAAGCCGAGTCCGCCAAGCGTCTCTGCTATCTGAACCGCGTTGGTCGCCGCGCCCTTGCGGAGGTTATCGGCCACTATCCATAGCCAGAATGCGTTCTCAGCTGAGATGTCCCGCCTGATGCGCCCCACCAAGACATCGTCGCATCCCGCAGAATCCACGGGCACTGGGTAAGCCAGATCGTCGGTGAAGACCCTTACGGAAGGCGCCCTCGACAGGACATCCGCCATCTCTCCGGGGGAGGGAGGCCGGTCAAGTTCAACAAGTACCGCTTCGCAATGGCCGACAAAGACCGGGACCCTCACGCAGGTCGCGCTGATCCTGAGGTCCGGCCTGTCCAGTATCTTGCGTGTCTCGTTGGCCATTTTCCACTCTTCGCCGGTGTAGCCGTCAGAGAAGTCGTCTATGTGCGGGAGGACGTTGAACGCGATCTGCCGTGGATAGACCCTGGGCTGGGCCGTCTTGCCGTCAAGCACTTCTCGCGTCTGGCTGGTAAGCTCATCGACAGCGTCCTTGCCGGTCCCCGAGACTGACTGGTAGGTGGCGGCGACGACCCGCCGGAGGCCGAAAGCCTCGTCGAGCGGCTTGAGGACGACGACCAGCTGGATTGTGGAGCAGTTGGGCGAGCACACGATCCCTTTGTGAGCCCTCAGGTGATGACCGTTCACTTCTGGGACAACGAGCGGCACCGCTGCGTCCATTCTGAAAGCACTCGACTTATCAATAACAGTCGCGCCCTGCCGGACAGCGATGGGAGCGTATTGCCTGGCGGCGCCCGCCGAGGCGGCAAAGAAACACAGATCGAGGTCCGAAAGCGCGTTCTCGGTCACCTCTTGCACGGTGACATTCCGCCCGGCTACATTGACCTCCGTGCCGGCAGATCGTGAAGTTGCTAACAGGCGTATCTCCGCAAGAGGGAATCCCCTCTCGACAAGCGTGTCAACAACTCTCTGTCCGACCAGACCCGTGGCGCCAAGAATCGCGACCCGGCTGGGTTTCATCCTGTGACCTCCGTTCTCGGCCGATTCCAGCGGCATGCTCGGAAAGGACGGCGCCGGTCTCCTGCCAACGGTGTTTCATGGGGCCGGCAAAATGAAGTGATTCCCACGGGATTATTCTGCCCGAACCTGTGAATGCCGTTCGGAAGAGTCCAGGCCGTAGTAGCGGGCCTTTTGTATCAAATCTAGTCCGACCAGCACTCTAGCCTATAATATGATGAGCAGCGGTACGCGGTGAGGAGGTCCGGCAAGACAAGAAGGCGGCTCGATCGGCCGCCTTCTTGCGATAGGCCATCAGAGGGACTAGTCTGTAACGTGGCTCTCGACGTCCATAGCGCCATTCTTCTTGAGTATGTCTTCCGCCTCGGAAGCCTTATCGTCACTGGTCTTTATCACAGCGAGAACGTTGCCTTCCTTCAGCTTGCCCTCATAGTACTTGCCGCGCTCTTCCGGGATGCCCCAGTCGACGAGCCCGCCGGCGACACCTCCGCTGACGGCACCCGAAAGCGTGGCAGCAATCGGTCCCGCCGCCACAATCGGCCCAATACCTGGAATAGCGAGAGCGCCTGCGCTCGCAAGCAAGCCCGCGGCGCCACCGACGGTCGCGCCTGTGGTGGCTCCCTGGTTGAACATGCCCTTGCCTGTATCGCCCTTGCCGCTATCGCCTTTGGCTACCAGGTTGATTTCGCTGTCCCGGAAACCACGCTGGCGAATCTCTTTGCATGCTTCCTCTGCTTTGTCTCTTGACTTGAAAACGCCGAGGACTGTCTTTCCCATCGAGTTTTTCTGCCTCCTCGTCTGATACTGCGCTACATAGTATCCTCGCGCGCAAGGAGGCATATTCGATTGGGTGTGCCCCCGGCAGTTCTCCGGACTTACTTCCGCCGGCCGAAGAAGGGCTGAATGATTGCCACAAGCAGAGAGATGAGCGCGACCGGATTCATCTGGACGCCGAACAAGGGCATTTTCTCCGGCACACCGAACTGAAGGAACCCTGTGAGCGCCGTCATGGCGATGAAGATGCCGCCCGCCATGCCGACCAGTTCCATCAAAGCGCGGCTGGCCGGCGATGTCTGCGGGGGAACTTCCTCACCCTTGCGTCCCTCCAGGACTCTGACCCGGTTTCTCACCCTCTTGCGCACAGACAACGCCGAGAACCCCACAAGGACAAGGCCCACCAAAAATGACATTCGCGCGCCCCCCATATCCCAGAAGTCAGTGACTAGATATGTGAGACTGCGCGCGATTATGAGTTCTCGCGGGCACGGCGCGTGACCGGTACCGCGCTATTTGCCGCTCCTATACCCGGGGCGTTCCGTCTCGCCGCGCTGCCTTGCGAAGTTCTCCCTGTTCTTTGCACAATATGCTGAGAAAAGGTCTTGAGCTCCAAATCCCATCCGGAGGCATGCCGCGGTGAAGAAATGGAGAATATCCGCCATCTCATCGAGCACTTTCTCTCTGGATATCTCTTTCGGGTCCTTCCACCACTTGTAGTTGGCCTCAGTCAGAACCTCACAGGCTTCCACGATGAGCGCAGTCATTTCGCGCTGTACCCATTGATCACGATCCGATAAGTCGAGCCCCCTGCGCCTCGCGAGTTCGCCGTCAAAAGCCTCCTGGAGATTGAAGATCGTGTCAAGCTTGTCTTCCATCAGACCACCCCCAGCGCTCTGCTGGTCTCTGCTGCGTCCGGTCCGATCGCGGCTATCGAAACCCTGCCCGCTGTCCAGATCTCGCGCGCGAGGTCCCTGACATCCCGGGCCTCGACAGCCGCGAGCTTCGACAGCACCTCGGCCAGGCCGACGATGCGCCCGTACACAAGTTCCGAACGCCCAACTCTCATCATCCTGGACGACATGCTTTCCAGGCCGAGAACCAACGACCTCTTGATCTGGTTCTTGGCCCGCTCAATCTCGCCCTCGCCGCACAGCTCTGCTCGCAGCCTGTCTATCTCTTCGTGCACAATAGCCTTGACGTCTCGGGTCGCGGCAGGGCTGGTGGCGGCATAGACCCCGAAGACCCCGGTATCGTGGTACGAAGACTGGAAACTGTAGATCGAGTACGCGAGCCCTCTCTCTTCCCTCACCTTCTGGAAGAGTCTCGAACTGGGGCCGCCGCCCAGGATGCTGTTGAGGACATGCAGGGAATATTGCCGCTCGTCGCCCGCTGGCAGGCCTGCAGCGCCGATGCAGAAATGGGCCTGCTCAACCTGCTTTGCCCGCACGTCTGTGCCCCCGCTCACTCGGGCCCCGGTACGCACCGGCATTTGCTTTCGCGCTCCCAGAGATTCGAGCGGCTCTCCGAGGCAACGGATAACACGGTCGAGGGACACACTGCCAGAGGTTACCACCGCCAGGTTCGATGCGCCGAAGTAGTCTCCGAAGAAACCGGTGACATCGTCCCGGTTGATGCTGAGTACGGATTTCTCCGAGCCGAGGATCGGCCTGCCGATAGTCTCCCTCTCCCACATGACTCCTTCGAGCAGGTCCAGCACCAGTTCCTCTGGAGTGTCTTCATAGGTCGCAATCTCGTCGAGAATGACATTCCGCTCAAGGTCCATGTCCTTCGGTTCAAAGCAGCTCGCCGTCACCATGTCCACGAGCACGTCCGCGGCACGCTCGAAGTCCTCATCCAGCACCCGGCAATAGATACACAAGTGGTCCTTTGCGGTGAACGCGTTGAGATTTCCACCCATCAGGTCGAATTCCTCAGAGATGTTGCGTGCAGTCCGGTTGCGGGTGCCTTTGAAGAGGAGGTGTTCGATGAAGTGCGAAACGCCGCTCTTTTCGCCTGGGTCGTCCCGCGAACCGGTCTTCTGCCAGATTCCGGCGGCCACAGACCTTGAGCCCTGGACACGCTCGCAGAGCACCTTGGCACCGGAGCTCAGTGTAGCTTCGAGCACGGTCTCGCTCCCGCCCGCGAAGGAGTCTATCTCGCTCACTCGCGTGCGCACCTCAACGCGAAAAGCTCATCCAGGTTCATCTTGTTGGCCTCATAGGAGGAAAGAGGCGTCTCGAGGATCGCCGGGAGGCCGGAAACCTCGGGCCTGGCCAACAGGCTCCTGAAGCCCTGCCTGCCGATGAGCCCTTTTCCGATGTGCTCGTGCCGGTCGCGGTGCGATCCGAGAGGATCTTTGGAGTCGTTCGTGTGAATGACCTTGAGCCGGGACAACCCGACCGTCGCGGCGATTTCCTTGAACGTCTGGTCAAGGCCATGCGCGGTCGCCACATCGTAACCGGCCCCAAAAGCGTGGCTTGTGTCGAAGCAGAACCCGATACGCTCGGGATGCGACGAGAGTTCAATCACTCCCGCTATGTACCCGAAGCCCTGCCCGATCTCTTTCCCCTGGCCCGCAGTGTTCTCCAGCAGAAGGAGCACGTCGCTTCCGGGACAGGCGCTGAATATCGAATCGAGCATCCCGGCGACTATCACCTGTGCGTCATCGCGATCACTGTGGCCCATGTGCGAGACAACATACGAGGCGCCCAGCACCCGCGCCCTCTTCAGGTCGTCAGCGATGATCTCCCTTGCGTAATCAATCGCGACGGGATCGTCCGCGGCGAGGTTTATGTAATACGGGGCATGGATGACAGCTGGGTGAATGCCTGCAGCGGCGAGGGTTTCGCGGAATTCGCGTACATCCTGATCATCGAGCGGTTTGGCCTTGCTTCCCCGCGGGCTGCGCGAGAACATCTGGAGCGTCTCACAACCCAGCTCCACTGCGCGGCGGGCGGCCATCTTGAAGCCGCCCGCGATCGACAAGTGACATCCTATCCTTACCATGTTTCCTCCCGGATCCTATCTCGGGCGCTCCCTTGGACGGAAGTTAGAGTCCCTGCCCTGATCAGGACGCCTTCGTGGAGCCGGGCCACCTCTGTCTCCTCTGTCCCCTCTGTCGTGCTGGGGAGCCCTGCGCTCGACGCCTTTCTTCTTCAGGTTGATCCGGCCCATCCTGTCTATCTCTGTGACCACGACCTCGATGGTATCCCCGATGTTGGCCACATCTTCCACTCGCCCGATGCGCTCAGAAGACAGGTCCGAGATATGGACCAGGCCTTCCTTGCCCGGTAGTATCTCGACAA
>Ga0315277_10004661_pt1 | contig 18216 bp, 13 predicted proteins | sample YL17G05_15_MG_FD_203695 | JGI IMG/M metagenome (GOLD analysis project Ga0315277, IMG submission 203695) | Sediment microbial communities from Yellowstone Lake, YNP, Wyoming, USA - YL17G05_15 | ecosystem: Environmental > Aquatic > Freshwater > Lake > Sediment | place: USA: Wyoming | collected...
GCCCTGGTATGTGTGCGATTTCACGCTCGACGAGATTCGCCGGCTCGACTCCGGCTCCTGGTTTGGCCGCGACGATCCCTTCGGTCAGATCAGGGCCGGCGCCGTTTTGCCCGGAGAAGTTCAATCTCATGTCGGCGAGCAGGTACCGACGCTCGAAGAAGCGCTGCGTTTCACGCGCGAACACGACCGCCTGATTGACATCGAGATCAAGCAACTGCCGCGCCTGTATCCTGCCATCATCGAAAAGGTCGTTGCGGCGATTGAGGCCGAAGGAATGGCCGAGCGCACCGTCATTTCATGCTTCGATCACACGTGCGTGGCGCAAATCAAGTCGCTCAATCGCAGAATTATGACAGGACCGATTTCCAACGACCGCGTTGCCGATCCCGCGCGCTATGTGAAACGCGTTGTTCGCGGCGATGTGTGGTTCCCATCGGGACAAGTCATCGGTGCCGGATCGCTGGCGTTCGCCGGAACGAACACCATCGAGGGTTCCTGGAGCGCGAGCGACCTCAATCTTGCCGACCTTCGCGCGCTGCAAAAGGCCGACATTGCCGTGTTTGTTTGGACCATCAACGACGAACGCACCATGCGGGCTCTCATCGAGGCCCCTATCACCGCCATCGTCACCGACTTCCCCCAACGCCTCGCGCCGTTGCTTCGCTAGCAGGCCGTTTTTCAACGGCCTGCTAATAGTCTCGTCGGGCGGTCATACCGGCACAACCTCTTCCAGGATACGGCGGCCGACATTGGGTTTTAGGGATGCCTTCATTACGAGGTCCACTTTGACGCCCAGTTGTTTGCTCAGGTAACGTTCGAGGCGCACAAATTCAAACAGTGTGGGCACACGATCATATTCCACAAGAATGTCCAGATCGCTCCGGCGTTTCTCCTCGCTGCGCACATAGGAGCCGAAAATGCCAATCGAGCGGACACCATACTGCCTCTGCATTTCCGGCAAATGCTCACGAAGCATCCGCATGATGCCATCCATACGGCGTTGTTTTCGGACATTTTTTCTTGCGGCGGATTTCGCGTTCATTGTTGCGTCTTCTCTCAATTATAAAATCCGGCTGTCCGTTCTTTAGCAATTCATTATGAGAATGACATTCCTCAGAAGCCTGCGCAACGAGTTTTCCTTTATCGTCTCACGCCTTCACCTGCGCGCGGAGACGTTGGGCCAAGCCGGTGAAGCGGCGTTGGGTTTTGTCGTTGCGCACGGCGATGCCGAGCGCCTGTTTGGTTCCCACGATGCAAACCAGTCGTCGCGCCCGCGTCACGCCCGTATAGAGCAGATTTCGCTGAAGCATGATATAGTGTTGCGGGTGCATCGGCATCACGACCGCCGGATATTCGCTGCCTTGCGACTTGTGGACCGAGATGGCATAGCTGAGCTGGAGTTCATCCAATTCGCTGAAATCATACTCGACAATTCGCCCGTCGAAATTCACACGCACACGTTGTCTCTCGCGGTCGAGCGTCGTGATTCGCCCGATGTCGCCGTTGAAAACTTCCTTCTCGTAGTTGTTCCGCACCTGCATGACTTTGTCGCCCATCTTGATCTTCTTGGCGCCAACGATCACATAGTTCGGCGACGGGTTGAGCAATTCCTGCAACTCGTTGTTGAGGTGGGTCGTGCCGAGAAGGCCGCGGTGCATCGGCGTGATAACCTGGACGTCGTCAATCGGGTCGAGACCAAAGCGCGCGGGGATGCGCTGCTTGACCATTTCCTTGATCGCAGCGACCGCTGCTTCGGGTTCTTTTCTTTCGACGAAATAGAAATCACCCGCGCCGTGGCTGTCGCCCCCCGTCAGCGACGGAAACTCGCCCTGATTGATTCGATGGGCATTGGTGACGATACGGCTGCGTTGCGCCTGGCGAAACACCTCGGTCAGCCGCACCACCGGCACGGCGCCCGACTCGATGATGTCGCCCAGCAGGTTGCCCGGCCCAACCGACGGCAATTGATCGGCGTCGCCGACGACAATGAGCGACGTCGCCGGCTTGACCGCCTTGAGGAAGTGATAGGTGAGCGGCACGTCCATCATCGAGCATTCGTCCACGATGACAAGGTCGGCGCGCAGCGGATGCTCGTCGTTCATGAAGAAACCGCCGCGATCGGGCTTATACTTTAGAAGCCGGTGAAGCGTTGCGGCGTCCATGCGCGTGGCTTCGGACAGGCGCTTGGCCGCGCGTCCGGTCGGTGCAGCGAGAAGAATGCCCAATCCTCTGGAGCGCAGGATTTCGATGATGCCGCGAACAAGCGTTGTCTTGCCGGTGCCGGGACCGCCGGTGATGATCATCACGCCGCCGCGCAGCGCCATGCGCAACGCCTCGCGCTGAAGCGACGCAAAGGTGAAATGGAATCGCTGCTCGAATTGGGCGATCTCGCCCTCGAGGTTGATTTGCGGATAGAGTTTCTTTCCGGCGAGCAATCGGGCCAGCATTTCGGCGACGCCGACCTCGTAACGCCGCATCCAGTCGAGGTAGCAGGCGCGCGTTCCGTCGGGCAAAGTCTCCAGATGCAGTTGGCCGTTGTCGTGCAGGCGGCCTAATGCGGGATTGATCTTGTCGGGCGCGACGCCGACCATCTCGACCGCGCGTTCGACCAATTCCTCGTAAGGGCAGAAGGCGTGGCCATCCTCGGTCATTTCCTGGAGGATGTGAACAAGCGCCGCTTCGACCCGTTGGGGCGAATCGGTCGCCAGGCCGAGTTTGATCGCGACGGCGTCGGCGGTCTTGAATCCAATCCCCTCGACGTCGAGAGCGACTTGATAGGGATTGCGGTTGAGCGTGGCCAGCGCTTCGTCGCCGTATTGCTTGAAAATGCGGCGCGCAAACGCAACCGAGATGCCGTGTTCCTGGCAGAACATCACCAGGCTGCGAGTCTGGCGCTGTTCCTGCCACGTGCGCTTGATCGTTTCGATGCGTTTGGAGCCGAGACCGGGAACTTCGCTCAGTCGGTGGGGCGATTTTTCGAGAATGTCGAGGACATCGAGGCCGAACTTTCGCACGATCCGGCGCGCGTAGGCCTCGCCGATGCCCTTGATCAGGCCCGAGCCGAGGTACATTTCGAGGCCCCTGACCGTGACCGGCAAGCGCGGCGAAAAACTTTCGACGGCAAACTGGCGACCGAAGCGCGGGTTGACCGTCCATCGCCCGCGCAGTTCGAGCGTTTCGCCCAGATTGGCCCCGACGAGGCTGCCGACAATGGTGACCGGCTTCAGTTCGCCCTCGACCGCGAGCCGCGCGACCGTGTAGAAATTCTCGGGATTGAAAAACGTGATGCGTTCGAGAACGCCGACGAGCGAGGTGGCTTCGCCGCCGCCGGGCGCAGCGCCGGCTTGTGGCGCGCGGGGTTCGCCGGGGATTCCCAGAAGCAGCGCCGCCGATGGTTTTTCCGCATTTGGCTTCACACCGAGAGAGGTTAGCAACCCGTTCATTTTCTGCAAGCGGTTTTCGGGTGCGTCTTGGCAAAGGTACGGTCGGGCTACCGCGTCCCAATTCCACTTTAGTTGCGACAGACCCGGAGCGCAGCAGCCCGACCGCCAGGGAGGGCCCGTATCCATCACAGTATCTTTCGTAGCTTGATCGAGATGCGCCTGCGGTTTTTAGTCTGAAAGAGTTTCGCTTGACTGGAGGCCCGCCGGGAAGAATGGATTAGGCCAATGTCTGCAGGGTATGGCATCGGAAAAAGGAGATCATCCATGCGGTTGAACAAACGATATGCTCGACGTGAAAGGCTGGTTCTGGGTGCGACTTTGATTGGCGCGGCAGTTCTTGCCTTTGCGACCAGCGGATGCGCGCGCATTCCCGGTTTCGGCAAAAAGGAGGATCTGTCGAGCGCACCGATCAAAATAGATGTCAGGCTGGCCCAACCCAATGTTCGCCCGGGCCATGCGATGATTGTCTCGATTTCGATTCGAAATGTAGGTTCGGAAATACTGTCGGTTCAGATGCTTGATGCCAGTTCGATTGAGTTTTACGTCGAGGGACCGGAGTCGGACAACACGATTCGCGTGCGCCCCGTCGTGTCGTCGCAAGAACCGTTGGGCCAGGTCGAGGACCTTGAGTCGGGCAAAACCCTGCCTCAGGGACAGCCACGAAGGTTCGTCTTCACCACCCTGACAAAGGCCGAGGGCAACTACAGACTTCAGGCAATGTATTACCCAACGCCCAAGGGAGCGGCATCCGGTTTGCCGCCGGTGATTGCCAAGGCAACGGCGTTCCAGGTTGCCGGCCAGCGTTCGTGCAATCGCGACCGCGATGGTGTGCTTCTTAAGGACGATGCCATTGAAATTGCCAAGCGCCATCTGGGTCGGCCCGTGACGGCCGCTGAAGGACTGTTGGGCGAAGACGAAATGGGTTTCCTGGTCTGGAGAACCATTCTCACGGTTGATCCAAAGGATTTGAAGCCGGGCGAAACAAGCCAATATGCGGTTTTCGTGAGTCCCTATCTTGCGACCGTCGTGCCCGCTCGGGCGGTGCAACCGCCGGCAACGCCCAAAGAAGGCAAGGACGCTCGTCCCGAACGGCCAAAGATTCTCCCGTCAGGAAAATAGCGGCATCCCCCGCTGGATGTTGGATTTTCGATTTTGGATTGCAGATTTTCATTTCGCCGCATCTGCAAGGTGAAACAGCATTGGGTGTTTGGGAGGGAATTGTCGCTCCGTATTTCTCTACGCGACTCTATTTCGGTGAGGAGACTGCGATGCCGAAGAAAAGAACATGCGAGGCAATGAACTGTAAATGCGGTGGAATGGATCGGCGCGAGTTTGTGAAAGTTGTCGGTTTTGGCGCCGTATCGGCGCTGGCTTCGGGTTTATCGCCGATGGCCGGTCCTTTTGAGACGTCAGATTTTGAAAGGTTGATCCCCGCCGACAAGAAACTCAGTCCCGACTGGATCAAGTCGCTTTTCGCTCGCGGCGCGCGAACGATTTATCGCGGGGCAGAATTGGAAAAGATCGGTATGCCGGTCGGCGGCATTTGCGCCGGCCAGATCTATCTCGGCGGCGACGGCACGTTGTGGCATTGGGACATTTTTAACCAACACATCGGCACCGGACCCGACCATTATGCCAAACCGATGCAGCCGGCCTCGCCGCTCGATCAGGGCTTCGCTGTGCGGATTGCCGCCGGAGCGAACACGCAAATCCGCGCGCTGGATCGCACCGGATTCTCCACTATCAGCTTTTGCGGCGAATATCCAATTGGATCTGTCGAATACCGGGACGACAAGTCTCCGGTCTCGGTATCGCTCGAGGCTTTCTCGCCCTTTATTCCGCTCAATCCCGACGATTCGAGTCTGCCGGCGACGATCATGCAGTTCACTGTCAAGAATATCAGCGGCGACAACGTCACGTGTGAACTGGTCGGGTGGCTGGAAAACGCCGTGTGCTTGCACAACGGCAAACCGGGGTTGGGGACGCGGCACAACCGCATTCTCCGTGGCCGCAGTCTGACGATTCTAGAATGCGGCGTCCAGCCGCCCCCACGAGAGGACGAGAGACTCATCAGCCGGCCCGATCTCGTCTTCGATGACTTCGAAAAGCCGACCTACGAGGGTTGGACTGTAACCGGCACCGCATTTGGAGACGGTCCGATCGAAAAAGCAAAAATGCCGGCCTATCAAGGCGACGTCCGTTCCCTCGGCAAACGCCTCGTGAACTCACACAACACTCGCAGCGGCGAAGACGTGCAAAAGGGCGATGCCCACACCGGCACAATGACGAGCAAGCCGTTCACGATCGAACGCGACTTTATCAACTTCTTGATCGGAGGCGGGGCGCATAAAGAGAAAACCTGTATCAACCTCCTGGTTGACGACAAAGTCGTTCGCACGGCGACCGGGCGCAGTGACAACCGGATGGGACCTCACTCGTTCGACGTGCGCGAACTGGCGGGCAAGTCCGCGCGACTTCAGATCGTGGACGACTATTCCGCCAGCTGGGGCAACATCGGGATTGACCAAATTGTCTTCAGCGATCGGCCGGCGGCGGCACTGACCGCACTGGAGGATCAGCCCGACTTTGGCACGATGGGATTGGCGTTGCTCGATTCCAAAGAAGGCGACCTCGTCGTGGAGTCGGCGCCGGATGGGAAACTACCCGAAGGCTTGTTTGCGGATGGCGGACTTGCCTCTAGCGAGGCAGCCGGCAAGCCGTTTGGACAGAAGCTGCGCGGCGCTCTCGGTCGCAAGCTCACGCTCAAGCCCGGACAGGAAGCGACGGTCACGTTTGTCATCACCTGGCATTTCCCGAACTTTGAACTCAAAGGAGTGAAGGACAAAGCAGGGCGACGCTATGCCAACCGCTTCCAATCGGCCGCGGCGGTGGCCGGATATGTGTCGGAGAACTTTCGGTCTTTGTACGATCAAACGCGGCTGTGGCACGATACTTGGTATGACTCCACATTGCCATACTGGTTCCTCGACCGCACATTTCTCAACACCTCGATTCTGGCTACTTCGACCTGTCATTGGTTTAGAAACGGGCGGTTTTGGGGATGGGAAGGTGTCGGTTGTTGTCACGGCACCTGCGCGCACGTCTGGCATTATGCCCACGCGATAGCCCGCATCTTTCCGCAGCTCGAGCGGTCGGTCCGCGCAATGGCCGACTATGATGTCTCGTTCGATCCCAAGACGGGGGCGATCCGTTTTCGCGGGGAGTTCAACAACGTTCCCGCCGCTGACGGCCAGGCGGGATGTATTCTTCGCGCCTATCGCGAACACCAAATGTCGGCCGACGATGGGTTCCTCAAACGCCATTGGCCCCGAATCAAGAAATCCCTGGAGTATCTCATCGAGCAGGATGGCAACACTGATGGTATCCTCGAAGGCAAGCAACACAACACGCTTGACACCGACTGGTATGGCCCTGTGGCGTGGCTCAGCTCGCTCTATCTCGCGGCGTTGCGGGCGGGTGAGGAGATGGCTAAAGAAGTGGAGGACGAAGATTTCGCCAAACGGACACGTGCCATCTTCGAGGTCGGCAGCAAAAAGATCGTCGAGACGCTCTGGAACGGCGAGTATTTCGTCCATAAACCCGATCCCAACCATCCCGAGGCAATGAAATCGGCCAACGGCTGCGAGATTGATCAGGTTTTCGGTCAGAGCTGGGCATTTCAAGTCGGCCTGGGACGCATCATGTCCGAGGAACATGTCAAAAAGGCGCTGCGGGCGTTGTGGAAGTATAACTTCACGCCCGATGTAGGTCCCTGGCGAAACGTCAACAATCTCGGCCGCTGGTATGCCATGCCCGGTGAAGGCGGTCTGATCATGTGCACGTGGCCGAAGGGCGACAAGAGAGACGCGCAGGGAAAGGCCCCCGATTGGGCCTATGGCTACTTCAACGAGTGCATGAACGGCTTCGAGTATCAGGTCGCCGGCCACATGATTTGGGAAGGCATGGTGCAGGAAGGTCTGGCGATCACACGCGCCGTTCACGACCGCTATCATGCCTCGCGGCGCAATCCATGGAACGAAATTGAGTGCGGCGATCACTACGCCCGCTCGATGGCCAGCTACGGCGTGTTCCTGGCGGCTTGCGGGTATGAATATCACGGTTCCAAAGGGCATCTCGGCTTCGCGCCGCGCCTGACGCCCGAGGACTTCCGCGCGGCCTTCACGACCGCCGAAGGCTGGGGCACGTTTTCGCAGAAGACAGAAGGCGGAAAGACGAAGGTGGAAATTGCCCTGAAGTGGGGCAAGGTACGGGTGCGAACATTGGCATTCGCACTGCCGGAAAATGCCAAGCCGGCCAAAGTGACGGTCATGGTCGCTGGAAAACCAGTCCGCGCCACGCACAGGTTGGATGCAGGGCGCCTGCACATCAGTCTTGCGGCCGACGCGAATCTCGAAGCCGGACAATCCCTGGCTATTGAGATCGCCTGACTCGGACGCGGCTTTGGAGTTACTCTTGACCCGGTGGCGTGAGGGTGCTCTCTTTTGCTCATGGCTTGATTGGGGCAATTGCCGTGGCGGATGTGCGGGCCCGAAGAAACCAGCCGCAAGATCAGGGGAAAGGGTAATTCATAACCTGCCCTCAGTTAAGACCACCATTTGCGTGGTCTGATCGGAGGATGAGATGAACACTGAAATGACCATGATTTACTGGAAGAGCAAGAAGCTCTGGCTGGGCAAGTTGAAGGAACGCCCGGAGATCATGACCCAGGGCAGAACGATGAAGGAATTGGAGGAGAACCTGAAAGACGCTTACCGGATGATGGTAATGGAAGATGTTCCGGCGGAACATGGGGAAAAGGCCATCGCCGTATGAAGCGAAAGGAATTTATCCACCGGCTCGTTCGGGATGGTTGCATCCTACTGCGACCGGGTTCACGCCACGATCTTTATCTCAACCCCAAGACCGGCCAAAAGCAAGCTGTTCCAAGGCACAGGGAAATAGACGACGTACTGGCCAAACATATTCGGAAGTATCTGGGATTGGAGTCAAAATAAGGCAAACGGAGGGAAAGGCCGCCTCATCCGCGATTTCATTTTCTCCTTTTCTCCGGTGAGTGAATCGTGCGGTGAAATGAGGTGGCCATTCCCCAATTACCGTCAATCCTGTTACCCTGTCGAAAAGAACGAGCGCCGGATTCTGAAACAAAGGAGAAGACCATGAGCAAGCGCACATTGACAGCAGTCCGAATGGCAGCGTTTGTGGCGATTCTGTGTTTGTGGGGAGCAGTAACTGAGTCGCAAACGAGAGGAGAGGAAACAATGAAGGCAAGCGTCGAGAAAGTGGACTTCGGAAAAACGCGCGACGGAACGCCGGTTGATCTGTATGTCTTGACCAACACCAAAGGCTCGACAGCCAAGGTCATGACCTATGGGGCGATCATCACGGAACTGCATGCGGCGGATCGAAATGGAAAGTTCGATGACGTGGAACTGGGTTTTGATAATCTCGAACAGTATTTGGCGGGCCATCCGTGTTTCGGCGCGACAATCGGACGTGTGACCAATCGGATCGGCGGGGCTAAATTCACGCTCGACGGCAAGGAGTATAAGCTGGCCGCCAACAGCGGTCCCAACGCAATTCATGGCGGGCGAAAAGGATTCGATAAGATCGTCTGGAAAGGCGAGCTGGCGAAAAGCAACGAAGGGCCGGCGGTCAAGATGACCTATCTCAGCCGCGATGGCGAAGAAGGCTATCCGGGCAATCTGTCGGTCGCCATTGTCTTTACGCTGACTAATGAGAACGCGCTCAAGATCGAATATACGGCCACGACCGACAAACCCACGCCGGTCAATGTCACCAACCACAGCTACTTCAATCTGGCCGGCGCCAAATCGGGAAGCGACGTCCTGGAACATGAGTTGATGCTTGTGGCCGACAAATATACTCCGACCGACGACCAGTTGATTCCGACCGGAGAGATTGCCGAGGTCAAAGGCACGCCGTTGGATTTCACAAAGCCGGAGAAGATTGGTGCGCGAATCAAGGACATTAGAATTGGCGGCTACGATCACAACTATGTGTTGAACAGCGGCGGCAAGACGCTAGCCCTCGGTGCGCGCGTCTATGAGCCCAAATCGGGCCGCGTGATGGAAATGTGGACGACCGAGGTGGGCGTCCAACTGTTCACGGCCAATTTCTTCAACGGCACGATCAAAGGCAAGGGCGGCGTGGCCTATCCGAAATACGGGGGTTTCTGTTTGGAAACGCAGCACTTCCCCGACTCGGCGAACAAGCCCAACTTCCCTTCGACCATTTTGCGTCCAGGCGAAACTTACCGCCAGACAACGATTTACAGATTCTCGGCCAAATGACGAAAGGAAATCCTATGAGTAGCGGAATGAAACTAAACCCACGGACTCGAATACCCGGGATGGGCATTCTGGCAGCACTTGCATTGGCTATGTTGAGTATTGGCTGCCAGACGACCAACTGGCGAAGCAAGCTGTCGAGCGAACTGCCGGTCATGGGCCATCGCAATTGGATCGTGATTGCCGACTCGGCCTATCCGGCGCAAAGCCGGGCCGGAATTGAGACCATCTACACCGGCGGGAATCAGATCGAAGCGGTCAAAGCCGTGCTCGCGGCGCTCAAGCAGACGCGCCATGTCCGCCCAGTCATCTTCCTCGATTCGGAGTTGCCTTTCGTGTCCGACCAAGCCGCGCCAGGCATCCAAGCCTATCGCGAGGAATTGAAGCAGGTGCTCGGAAACGAGCCGGTCACTTCGGTCCCTCATGAAGAGATAATCGCCATGCTTGACAAGGCCGGCGAGACGTTCCGGATTCTGATTCTCAAGACCCACATGATATTGCCTTACACGTCCGTGTTTTTGCGGCTGGACTGCGGCTACTGGAGCGCCGAAGCCGAACAACAACTGCGCGAGGCGATCAAAGCCAAATAATCCTTGGAGATCGTCATGACACGGCCCATCAAACGTCTTGACCGATGCGTGCGCTGTTTGGTTTTTTCTATTGACACTCACACTCGCCCGAACCAAGTTTCGACCGATCGGCAATAGTTGTAAAAGTCAGGCAAGGGGGAAGCTGATGCTCACATGAACACCGCTCCACGGGTTACATTGGGTTCATGAGCGTGGCTTCGCCCATCATATGTTTCGGTCAAATGCACTGACCTAGCAGAAAGAATGAGGAAAGGAGCGGATATTATGTCTCAGGAACCGAAGAGTCCGGAAACGCCAAGTCGGCCCGACGCGACGCCTTCTTCTCAGCCGGGAGTCGCCGCGAGCCCCGCAGCCGGTTCAGCCGTGCCTCCACGACCGACTGCCGGACCGCCGCCGATGGTCAAAGAATGGTATGTCGGCCGAGAAGGCCAACAGTATGGTCCGTTGGATATTTCGCAGATCGTTGCGGGTGTTCAAAGCGGCCAAATCCGACCGACCGACCTCTGTTGGAAGAACGGAATGGCCAGCTGGGTGGCCGTGGAGTCCATCCCCGAAATCGCCAGGCTTATGAGACGCGGTCAAACGGCCGAAATGATCCAAGAGGGAATGAAGGAAGGGGTCAAGAAGGCCAAGGAAGCCACATATACGGCGTTTGGCGCATTCAAGCTGTTTGCGCTTAACCCCATGGCAGGCCTTCCCGCTGCTTATCAGGCCGTGGGCAAGGCGGGCGCCCTTTCGGCGGGGATCGTCTTCTTGGTGGCATACGAGCTTGTGTGGCTCCTGTATATGCTGGGAGGCTTGCATTCGCTTCGGTCGCTTGGGGCGGGAGGTGGCGGTGTATCTGTTGCCGATTTGTTCCGAATGATCATCGTTCTGGCCGTCCCGTTTGCTGCCGTTTCTCTCTCATTGATGGCCGTTCGCATGATCGCCCGCTCCTTGGAAACATTTCATGCCGACGTCTTTGTGGGGGGAACCGTGGTTCTCGTTTTTGGCGTGCTCGGATTGATCCCTTTGGTTTTTGGGGGGCTAAACGTTGAAATCATCCTGGCCGCCATGGTTTTCGGCCTATGCTATACTGTCTTGTTGCTGTTTTCGGCGGTATCCAGGATTTACCTGATTTCGGAGGCCAAGGCCGTGTGGTGTGTGCCCGTTATTCTTTTGGTCGCCGCATGGCTGAGCTCGATTCTTTCCCGAGCCCTTATCCCCAAAATGATGGGATTCCCATTCGGTGGCGGACTTATGTAGAGATGTCAGGAGAGGCGCTGATGAGTCGAGAAATCATTGCCCGCGCAGTTGATCTCGCCAACAAGGGTGTCCATACGCAGGCCATGGATCTGCTTCGCCCGCTCCTGTTGGACGAAAAGATGAAAGCTTCCGCCTTGGTGACGATGGCCTATTGTCTGAAGTGTGGCGGCAATTTTGCTGCGGCTGTCTATGCGTGTGGCGAGGCGGTTCGCCTCGTCCCGGCCAACACGAAATGGTCGGAGATGGTTGCGCAACTCGAAGAGGCCCGAAAGAAGCGAATTACCGACGCGCAACTGCGCAGGCCGCGCGGCTGGTTGAAGCTGATTGGCTTTCTCCTGCTATTGATAGGTGGTTTGGGTATCGCGGTCGCACTTGTAGATGTCCTCAGCGATTTTGTTTTCAACAATCTTCCTTTTGAGATTAACCCATCCCGGTATATGGTTGAATTCGTCAGTGGCGGCGCCGCTACGGTGATCTTGGGCCTCATCCTCTTTCGCATCGGTATGGTGCGAAAGTCGCGTTACAAGAAGGCGCTTCGCGAAGCGGAAGGCGAAGACTTTCTGGATCCTCGGCACTTTCCTTGCTGGGCGTGCGGCCTGCGCCGTGCGAAAAAGCCCGAAGAGTGCTTCTGGTGCAGCAGCCCGCGCAAGCGACCGAAGGGAGTCAGGCCGGTCGTTGTTGAGCCGGCTGCACCATTTCCCACCGCCGCCCCTGCGCCGCTCCCCCTGGCCATGCCGGAGGCCGGGCTGCCGTCTGATTCTCTTCCAGCCGGTGCGCCGCCGCCTTTGCCGGCAGGCTTACCACTGCTCGTTCCCCAAGGTGGCGAGGGTGGAGCATCACCATTTCCGGGGGGCGCGGTTCCCCCATTGCCTGGAGCGGCGCCGATGGAAAGCAGCGCTTCTCCGGGTGGCCAGGGTCCGCCCCCGTTGCCACCTGTATGAACAGTTCAACCGAATAGCGAGACGGGCGGAGTGATTTCTCGCCACACGTTTCCAAGGGAACGAGAGGATACGTGAGCGTCCTCGTTTGCTTTTGTCACTTCCCCGCTTGACAGTAATCAAGGCAGCCACCGTTTTTTGAGGCCCGCTCCGAACTCGATCCCCACGGAATTCTGAAGCATTTTTCAGAAAGACTTCGGTGGAAAGTCCAACCGTGGGCCGGAATAGTCCTTGGTCAAAAGGAGCAGACCCGTGCGAATCCTGGTCGTCGAAGACGAGAGCAAAGTGGCGAAGGCGCTCAAAGAAGGACTGGAAGCCGAGCATTATGAGGTCAGCGTCGCTCGCACGGGCGAGGAGGGTTTCTTTCTCATCCACGCGCAAACGTTTGACTTGGTCGTGCTCGATCTGATGTTACCCGGCCGCGACGGCCTGGAGGTTCTGATCACCCTTCGGAAACGCGGTCTTCAAACGCCCGTTCTCATTCTCACGGCAAAAGATACGGTGGAAGACCGCGTGATCGGGCTGGACGCCGGGGCCGACGATTACCTGGTCAAACCCTTTGCCTTTCCGGAGCTTCTCGCGCGAATCCGCGCGCTGATCCGACGCGGACGATCCGATCAGGTCCTGAGGCTCAAGATCGCCGATCTGGAAATGGACCTGGTCACGCACAAAGTGACGCGCGGGAATCAAGTGCTCCAGCTGACCGTCCGAGAATTCGAACTTTTGGAATACCTGCTTCGCCATCAGGGATACGTGGTCTCACGCGAGATGATCGCTCGCGATGTTTGGCAGGAGCCGTCGCGCGCCACGCCGCTGGACAATGTAATTGACGTCCACATTGCGCGCTTGCGCCGAAAAGTGGACGGCCCTTTTGAGGCAAGACTCCTGAAAACGGTACGCGGCGTCGGCTTCGTGCTGCGGGAGGGCGAACAATGATTCGCCCGACGCCCAGCGTCCGACTTCGCATGACACTGTGGTTTGGCGCCGCCCTGGCCCTCATCATTTTGGTTTTCTCCGTGGGCATCTATCTTTTTGTCCAGGCAAGCCTTTTGCGGCAAATGAATCGCCAGTTGGCAAGAGATCTCGCTATTGCAAATACAGTGCTGCGCGATGATCCGGACGAACTGTCCGAAATTGAAGAGTATGGCGTCGGGCTTGCGCGTGTTGCGGAAGGCGATCGCACCATCTATCGAACCGCCGGTTGGCGTCGCGCCGAACTCGATAAATCATTCAAGCGTAACGGCGGCAACAAAGAGGAAGAGAAGGCGGGCGAAAAAGAGGTGGAGCGCGCTGATGAAAAACCGGGAGAAACGCAAGAAAAACCGCTGAAGCCCGATGACGACGAGGAGAAAGAAGGGAAAGGCAAAGAAGCGGCAGCGACGAGACAATCGTCGGTTGGGGAAGTGGGCCAGAGAGACGAAAAACAGGAAAGAGAGAAAAGAGAAGAACGACGCGATGACGACGAGCAGGAGGCAGAGAAGCGACTGAAAGTTGGGCGGCCGTGGTCATGGACTTCGTCCGACGGACATTGGTATCGCCTGCTGTCCGCCAAGGCGAAGTCGTCGGGCCACACATTTCAGATCGTTGTCGCTCAGGACGAAAAAACCATCCGGCGGAGTCTGAAAACCTTGGCGCTGATGCTCGTGATCGGATTCCCCTGCGCGCTGTGTTTGGCCATGATCGGCGGCTATTTTCTTGCGGGTCGGCTGTTGGCGCCCGTCGGCGCCATGGCGTCGAAGGCGCAGGAAATAACGGCCGAGCGTCTCTCTGAACGCCTTCCCGTCCACAATCCAGAGGATGAATTCGGTCGGCTGGCCACGGTCTTCAACAGTACTTTGGCGCGGCTCGAAAATTCCTTCGAACAACTTCGGCGCTTCACGGCCGACGCTTCCCACGAGCTGCGAACCCCTCTCACCGCCATCCGGAGCGTCGGCGAGGTGGCGTTGCAGGACGTCCTCGATATCGCCGCTTGCCGCGACGCGATCGGCAGCATGCTCGAAGAGGCCGACCGACTGGCGCGGCTCGTGGACAGCTTGCTGGTTCTCACGCGCGCCGATTCGGGCGGCGCCCACTTGAATCGCGAGCGGCTCGAACTGACCTCGTTGATCAACAACGTGGCCGATTGCCTCGGTGTGTTGGCCGAGGAAAAGGGCCAGTCATTGACGGTGGAGATCGCGAACACACCTACGGTCGAAGCCGACCGCACGACGTTGCGCCAAGCACTGATCAATCTGCTGGACAACGCGATCAAATACACCCCCGCCGGGGGACATATCCGCGTCGTCGTGAAAGCGATTCACGAGGAAGCGGCCATTGAAGTCTGTGATGATGGCCCGGGCATACCCGCCGAACATCGCGAGAAGATTTTCGAACGGTTCTATCGCGTGGGAAAAGACCGATCGAGCGAAACCGGCGGAGCGGGACTCGGACTGGCCATCGCACGCTGGGCCGTGGCCATCAACGGCGGGCGCATCGAATTAGACAGTGAGGAAGGCCGCGGCAGCACGTTTCGTATCCTTCTTCCCGAACGGAAAGGAGGTGAGAGCGCGCAGGCATAGGATGACCCAAAGTACGACGGATGCTTTGGGACGCTGTTTTCGCTGTGGGCGAACGTGGTTCAAAACAATCGCAGAAAAGGAGGAGAGACTAATGAAAAGACAGCATCACACTCTGGCGTTCAGTGCGGCACTTGTAGCGGTCGTTTTCTGTTTTGTTTCCCCGCATCCGGCTCTCGCCGCAGAGGCGAAAAAAGCGGCGCCGGAAGCCCAGAAGGCGAGCCGCGATCGCGGCGATGTCTCCTTCGCCAAGGAAAGGGTCGGTTCCATCCTGAACGGATGGGAGATCGCCGAGACCAATGGCAAGGGCACCGCGGCGAAGTGGGGAATCGTCGCCGATCCTTCGGCCCCGGACGGCCCCAATGTCGTCGCCATCACCGCCAACGCAAACACGGGCGAAACCTTCAATCTCCTGATCAAAAAGCAACCCGCCCTCAAGGACGTCTTTGTCTCGGCGACCGTGAGGGCCATGGGAGGGAAAGAAGATCAGGGCGGCGGGCTGATTTGGCGCTGCAAAGACGCCGGCAACTACTATGTCGCCCGCTGGAATCCGCTGGAGACCAACCTTCGACTCTATTGTGTGAAGGATGGCAAGCGCGTGCAGCTGGCCGGCGTTGAAAAGGTCAAGGCCGACCCCAAAGCGTGGCCCAGGATCAGCGTCAGCCATATCGGCGACAACATCATCGTGTGGTTCGACGGCAAGGAGATCACTAAAGCCAAAGACTCCACGTTGACCGATGCGGGCAGAGTCGGCTTGTGGGCAAAAGCCGATGCCCGGAGCGAGTTCGCAAAGTTTCGGGTACGAGTTCCGTTCGCCACACAACCCGCGAAAGGCCCAGCAACCGGCCCGCAGAAAGACAACCCGATGGCTTTATCGGAACTGCCTCCCGCCGTGAAAGCGACCTTAGACGCTGCGAGTAAGGGCGGCGCAATCAGGGAAATCGTGAAAGTGACCAAAGGCGAGAAGGTGGTCCGCTACGAAATAGATGTAGTCGTGGACGGCAAGAAACACGAAATCCAAATTGGACCCAGCGGCAAATTGCTCCGAGGCTTGCCGGGCGCCGGGCCGGAGGAAAAGGCCCCAACAACGAAATCGGAGTGGCAGAAAGTGTTCAAAGTGAATCCGACTCACTTTGCCTCTACCGGCAAGAGCACGTACTTCATTTTGGAGCCCGGCTACGTTCTGAAATACAAGAGCGCGAAAGGCGCGGAGCTCATCATCACCGTTCTCAATGAGACGAAGATCATCGGCGGCGTGGAGACGCGCGTGGTCGAGGAGCGCGAAATCAAGAACGGCCAGCTGGCCGAAGTTTCGCTCAACTGGTGTGCGATCAGCAAGGTGACCGGCAACGTCTATTACTTCGGCGAAGAGTCGAAGGACTACAAGGACGGAAAAGTCGTCGGCACCAGCGGCTCGTGGGAAGCGGGAAAAAACGGCGCAACCTTCGGAATGTTGATGCCGGGCAAGCCCCGGATCGGCGAGCGGTACTATCAGGAAGTCGCGCCGAACGTTGCCATGGACCGGGCCGAGACCGTGAGCCTTGCGGAAACGATCGAAGTGCCCGCCGGCAAGTTCGAGAACTGCCTCAAAGTTGAGGAATCGTCGGGTCTGGAATCGGGCAAGGAATACAAGTGGTATGCTCCCGGAGTCGGCCTGCTCATTGACGGGGGTTTCAAACTGGTCAGCTACGCCCCCGAGAAGCGATAAGGCGGGAGAGGAGAAAAAAGCCGATCCATGTCGGTGTATAGTCAGCCAGGATCGAAGGAGAGCGTGGCCGGATCGTGCATGGCCGCGACGGCTTCCCCCTCGGCAACCGATGCTGCGGTGGAGGTCTTGCGGGCCGGCGGCAATGCCGTTGATGCCGCGGTTGCGGCGGCCTGGGCGTTGGCCGTCTGCGAACCAAGCGGCTCCGGCCTGGGGGGAAAGACGGTCATGCTGATTCGCTTCTCCACGGGCAAATGCGTTGTCATTGACGGTCATTCTCAGGCGCCTGCCGCCGCCTCCAAGAAGCGAATCAGCAGGGCGCAACAACAGATCGGCTATCTTGCCTGCACCATTCCCTCAACCGTTGCCACGTTGGGATATGCTCACAAACTCTACGGAGTATTGCCGTTGCCGCGAGTGATGGAGCCTGCGATTCGTCTCGCCGAAGACGGCTATCCCATTACCCATTTGCACCGGCGTCAACTGAAGTGGTGTCAGGCCAATTTGCAGGCCTCGCCGGCCACGCGCGATCTGTTTCTTAATAAGGGGCGGCCGTATCGGGAAGGCGACGTCTTTCGGCAGTCGGCATTGGCCGGAACACTGAGTCGTCTCGCCAAGTCCGGCACAGAGGATTTCTATCAAGGTGGGATCGCTCGTGATATCGTCGCAGATATGGCGGAACATGGGGGACTGGTTACGCAACAGGACCTCGAAGACTGCGCCCGTGCGGTCGAGCGGAATCCGGTCGCTGCCGACTATCGTGGCTACCAGGTGGTCGGTGTCCCGCCGCCTGGCGGCGGGCTACAGGTTCTGTTGGCGCTCAAGGTTCTGGAAAACTGTTCTCCTGATGAACTGCGCAAACAGCCGGACAGGTGGTATAGGATCATCGCCGAAGTGATTCACGCGGTGTTTCGCGAGTGTGAGTCGTTGCCCATGACTCTGGAGAAAATGACCCATTCGGTTGTTCAATGGTTCCTGAGCGACGAACGAGCGGCGGAGATTTTTCGCAGCCTGCATGAACACCATGCGGAGCCGGCGCGTAAGACCGGCAAATCCGACGAGCCGGGCGAAACCACGCATGTGTGCGCCACCGACAGCCGGCGCAACGTTGTCTCACTTACGCAATCCGTCCAGTCGCTGTTCGGGGCCAAGGTGGCAAACGAGAAACTGGGATTTCTCTACAATAATTGTCTCTGCACCTGTCCGCGCTATCGCCATCCCTATCAGCTCGCCAGCCGTTGCGTTCCCCGGTCCAACGCGGCGCCGACGATCGTCCTCTCAAATAAGGCCTCTTCAACCGCGACGTCCAATCACGTGCCGGAGGGCGATTCCCGACCGTTTCTGGCGCTGGGCGCCGCGGGGAGCCGGCGCATAACATCGGCGATCCTGCAAGTCATTAGCAGTGTCATTG
>Ga0315277_10004664_pt1 | contig 18192 bp, 11 predicted proteins | sample YL17G05_15_MG_FD_203695 | JGI IMG/M metagenome (GOLD analysis project Ga0315277, IMG submission 203695) | Sediment microbial communities from Yellowstone Lake, YNP, Wyoming, USA - YL17G05_15 | ecosystem: Environmental > Aquatic > Freshwater > Lake > Sediment | place: USA: Wyoming | collected...
TGGCGCTGGATTACCTGGAGAACGTGTCGGCCGCGCTGGTGATGGCCCGTTACCCACAGCCGACCGCCGTGGTGGCTGAGCTGACGCCGGTATTCACCTCGTTGAAGTGGGTGTTTGTCAACGGGAGCTTTGTGCTGCTGTTGCTGGGCGTGGTGGTGGGTGTGTGGCGGTGGCGGAAACAGGGCAACCTCAGCAACCCATAAGTAGTCGCCCGCGTGACCGATGCGGACAGATCCCGATGCCCGCGGCGACCCCGCGCCCGCCGCTGGACGAACTGGGAAGGACAGTCGTGCGAGGAACCGCAAGGGCCACATCTCCGCGCTGCACCTGTGGTGGGCGCGGCGTCCCCTCGTCGCCGCCCGCGCCGCCGTCTACGGCGCGCTGGTCCCCGCGCCGGAGGATAGGAAGGCGAAAAAAGAGGCCGCTGACTGTGTAGCCATATGTAGAGGAGTGAGCGATCCCCGTGGACAAAACGCAACTGTTCGAGTTCCTATCCACCCAGGACGTGCCCTTTCTGCTCGACCTGTTGAGCAAGGCCTATGACCAGATGAGCCTCGACCAGCGCCGGCAGGTATTCGGCAACCTCGTCGGGAAACCGCCGCCTGAATCGGTGGATGGCGAGGTGTTGCTGGGCGAGGTCGAGAACTTCCGCCGTGAATCATTGGCCGGCGCGTACTACGAGCCATTCGACGTCAACTCCAAGAATTGGACGTACATTCCAGAAGAAACCCGAGAATGGTTCGAGCGCCTCGGCGATCTGCTGAATGCCAGTTGTCGCCTCACTGCGCAGAGAGACCACTTGCACGCCGTTGCTTGCTTCGGCATCCTGTATGAGCTGATCGGTACTATGGAGAGAGGCGAGGAGATTGTCTTCGGCGACGAAATCGGCAGTTGGATGATCCCCGGCGACGAAAAGCAGTACGTGGCTTCCTACGTGACTTCCCTGGCCGCCACCGCCACGCCCGAGGAGTTCACGGCGGCGGCCCTCCCGCTGCTCCAGCGCGATCGCTGGCAGTCGTTTGCGACCCAGGCGTATCCTGCCGCTGTCCAGGCAGCCAACGAGGCGCAGAGAACCCACCTGGAGGCGGAGATCGAGCGTCAGAACGTCCAGACAGGACCCAAGTGAGGGAACGGTATGAGCGACCGGATTGACAAGAGCGCGCTGATAACCCTCGTGACTGACCGCGTGGGCAGGGACAGGGAGATGGTAGAGGAAATCGTCGAAGCCACGCTTGAGGAGATCTATGAGGCGCTGAAGCGAGGGGAATGCGTCTCGCTGCGTGACTTCGGTACCCTTTACGTCCGGCCGGAGCGGGACAGTTGGTGCTTCAAGTTCAACCCATCGCAGCGCCTGCGCAAGCTGTTCGGGTGGTCCTCGACGTACAAGGGCGCGCTGTAGACATTATGGGCGCCGGGCAGTCCAAGTATTACCACCATGTGCGACCAGCACAACGCAGTTCGAGAAGCCCAAAATGATATGGGCAAATGAGGAAATCGCCATCGTGGAGGAGCGAAGGTGATGCGTGTACAGGTTGAGGTCGTATGTTCGCCCCACCCCCCGGACGAGATCGAGGCCGCACTCCGGGCAGCGGGGGAGGGGCTGGCTCTGACGGCGGATTCCGTCTCTGTCAGGATGGACCCTACAGAGCCACGAGTCGCGGTCCTGGAATTCGAGATGCGCCGGGCGGCGCAGTACAAGGTGGTGGATGATATCTCTGAAACGGTCAAACACTGGGCGTGGGAGTTCTATGAAGACATCACGGTTCGGTTTCCGAAGGCCTAACCCTGAGCAATAACGGAGAGTACGATGCAGAAATCCAAGATTGACGTCCATCCTCACGATCGGCTGCTTTTTCCTCTCCGGCCTGGAGCGCCTAGCCCACTCTATCGCGCAATTGGCTCCCTACACCGCATGGTAGGCCCGCAACATGGCCGGCCAGTGATGTTGCTGCGCATAGTCCAGGTCGGCATAGTAGCGCGAGATTTCCATTAAGGGTGGCAACAGGTAGATCGTGATCCCTCGGCAGCGCTCCACCTTGGTGCCATTGTGCGCCTCGGCGATGACCAGGTTTCCGGCGCCGGGTTGCAGGGCCATCTGTACGTCCTGGGCGGCCCCCCGTACCGCGCTGCTGGACGTTCCCTCTTCCAGTTTCTCACAAAAGTGGGCGACGTCCCACAGGGTGTTATGAAAAAAGCGGGCCGAATTGCGCTGGGCGATCCAAATCTCATCCGCGGCCTTGGGCATGTGCGCGATCAGGGCCTCCGCCAGGCGGTCCAGCGGAGTCACCAGCGCGTCCACACGCGATAGATCAACCGCCGACTGCGTGACCGGGCCGCTGTAGCCCCGCTCTACGTAGGACTTGATGTAAGCGTGCACGATGTGCGCGGCCAGGTCAGGCGTGGCCAGGTGCGGGTTTTCGACCAGTTCGCCCAACACGGCGTCGTAGGGCCAGCCATCGTTTGGCTCACTCTCCTCCGAAGCAACGATGGTACGCACGTAGGGCCGCGACTGGTAGGCCACCTCCAGGTTGCTCATCAGGCAGGCATCCATGCCCAACAGGTCCAGGGGCTGGCCCAGCATGTTCACGACCTGCGCCAGGACCTTACCTAACTCGACGGTATCCAACGAGTGGCCACTGCCATCGTCGCAGCAGATGGCGCGTTCCTCCGGCGAAAGCAGGCCCAGAATCCCTGCCACCGTAGGACGAAAGAACACCCTGCCCAAGGGGCTGGACGAGCGCTGGCTGCCCTCGGCCTTCCCATAGTCTCGTGTCCCTACCTCCTGCGCAATGCGGTCTATCTCCGAGGGTTCCCAGCCGCCACCATGGTTCCACAGCACCAGCGCGTAGCGCTCGGCCGGGTACTCCGTAGCCGCCCACTGGACAAAGTCAAGCAGAACCTCGGGATCCCCGCAATCGGTTTCGCCCAGGTCCGCCACCTCCTGGAGCTGGCCCTGCTGCACGTAGTAGCGCTTGGTGTGGTACGTGTTGCCGGTGCGATCGAATTCGGCCACGACGTTGACGTCGGTGCTGGAGCCGGCGGCGCACATCTCGCCCAGGTCCTTTTCCCCGGCTGTTGACAGGTTGTTGTCACCGGCCAGGTACACGATAAATGTCCACCTGGCTTTCTCCTGGCTCATGGTCGTCCCTCCTTTCACCGCACCAGCCAGAGCGTGGGTTTTCCAGCGGAGACGGATATATTCACGATTTTGTCCAGCTCGCCGGCCGGCACGGAGACGAACTCGACCGGGATGCCCACCTGCCCCAGGTGTTCGGCGATCCCGTGCGCCATCGTCTCGAGTGCGGCATCCTCGGCGGGGAATGCCAGAAACAGTCCAAAGCCGTCCGGATAGCCTGTCTCGGCCAGCAACTGCCTGGCCCGCTCTACGTCGTAGGGAACAGTGTAGGCGTCGGTCTCCTGGCCTCCCAGGGCGGACATCAACTCGACGTCCTGGCCGGGGAAGGCCCCTTGGGTCACAGCCTGCTTGTCCACCGCCGCCAGAACCGCTTCCTGGACGCGCGGGTCGGCGAGGGGGCCACCATCGGTGAACAACCCGATCCGGGTTGAGGGTCTTTCAGGCAAGGGCTGCTCAGGCCAGTTGGGTGGCAGTACCTGGTCCATGCTCGCCCGGTCCTTCACGGCGCTCATCCAGTCCAGGACATTGGGATCCTGGATGGCCAGTTCCTGGACCAGAGGCGGTAACTTGTTCAGGTCAACCGGCTCCCGTGGGGGTATGCCGGCGAATACTGCCGACATAGGCCCGGGCGTGGTGTAGAGGAACGAACCTGCGTTCACGGGGATTTCGTTGCCTAACCTGTCCGCTGCAACGTCCTCCACGGACTGCACCGTCGCCGAGCCATCGAGCATGGTGACGAGGGTGAGTTGGCTTTCCGGCAGGTAGGTGACAGAGAAGGCTGTGCCCTTGATGATCACCCTGGCACCGGGTGTATCCACCGTGAACCTGGCCGAACACTTCAGGTTGAAGGATGCTGAACCTGCTGATAGGCAGCTCCCGCTGCCACTCGCCTGTTCGCTCTTGTGACAGGTGTACACCCCAAACTTGGTATTCTTGAACACGTACAGGCTGCCCGTACAGGTACGGAGCTGCAGCTCGGCCTCACCCACGCCGTCTGTCTTGACTGCATCGCCAGTGTTCAGTGAGTGCCAGTTGCCGTCCGTTAACTGAGGTGGGTTCGTGGCTGGCGAGCCGGCCCACACCTTGTCGGCCAGGCGCCGAACCTGGTCTGTGGTCGTGGTGGGGGGCACGCAGCCTCCAACAGCCACAGCGAGCAGCAGGCCAACCAGGATGGCCTGGCTCAGTCGAAACACAGATCCTCTCTTCCCTTGCACCGTGCACCTCCTTCTGCCTGCTACAGGATCAAACAGCCTGCTCGCTCTTCCTCTTGAGCCGTGCCGCGGACAGGCTCAAACCGAGCGTGATCCCGATGGTCAATACGGCCCCAACCAGGGCCGCATCGAGCAGCCCCAGGTAAGCGGGCCAACGGGGGAACTGCGTGGCCAGGCCCGGCCACAATCTCTCGACAGAATCGGCAAAGTGTGACTCGTAGAAGACGCCACTCCAGGCGATGGTGAGCCCCACACCCTTATCTCGAGTGGCGTCAAAGATCGCCTGCACAAGTACCCCGGCCAGCACGGCCGTGCCCACCCGCCACAACCAGCGCCCGCTCCCCCAACGTCCGCCGGCCTGCGGCTGATCGTGCACCGCCATGCTCAGACCCAGGCCAAACAGGAACCCCAGGGGCAGGACCAATGGGGCCATGCCGGGCGAGAAGCCGGTCAGCCAGGCCTGCAAGGCGTGGCCCAGGCCGAAAAAGAGCGTTCCCAACCCCACAGCCACGAGCGGGCGCGACCAGCGGGCGTGTGCGGGCGGAGCCTGGCCCGCACCCACGGGCGTCTGCAGCAGCAACGGATCGGCCAGCAGCAATCCCAGGCACAGCGCCAGTCCGACCAGGCCACCCCAGTAGGAATACATGGCGAACTGCACACCCCATAGCAGGTCTCCAGTCAAGACCGCGATGAGCGCGCGCAGCACGCCCAGGCCCAGCCCGGCGCCAAGTGCACCCCCCAGTGTCAGCATCCCGATCCGCTGGGCATCGCGCTGGAGCCGGCGCCGGACCCGCCACAGCCAGACACCGGCCCGGCCAGGGGCGGATAGATGCCGGGTGTAGCGCGCCGCGTTCTCTACATCGGCATCGGCCAGCGCCCCCAGCAACTCCGCCTGGCGCCCGGGGACGTGCCCCTCCTGCAGCGCCTGCCCCAGCCGCTGCAGTCCCTCGTCAGGCGCCGGCTGGAGTGTGGCCAGGGCCAGGGTGGCGGTCTGGCGCGTCACCAGGTCCGGGTGCCGCACCGCCGACCAGGCCACCCGGCCTACTTCTCCGGGTCGTTCCGCCAGGGCTGGATCATCCAGCCCCAGGATCGCCTGCACCTCTGCCGGAGCCGCGGGTCGGCTAGCGCCGGGATCGTCGAGCGGAATGAGCCGGTCGCCGCCCTCCCGCCGTAGCCGGTCCAGCCAGGGAGCGACCGAAGCATCCTCGACGAGCGCGGAACGGAGCAGGAGCAGAACCTGGGGCGGTGACAACTCCACTTCCTGGCCGGCCCGTTCCAGGTGCTCGAGTTGGCTCCGGCTGGCCAGGGCTTCCTTGGCCGTCCATCCCCACCAGGCCTGCTGCAGGCTGGAGCGCTGACTGGAGATCCTCTGCGCCTGTTCGCGCGCGTCCTCGTCTTTGACGGCGTGGAAGAGGTGGCCGCCGGGAACGCGGGAATAGAGCACCGGTGCGCCCCAGTCGCGGGCATAGGGCCGGCCGAGGAGCGCCCGGTTGCGCATCGCAGCCCGCCCCTGGCTCACGGCCTCATCCACTTCCCGCCGCTCGTCCACCACGGTCTGGTAGAAGGAGGCGATGAATGCGGCAGCCAGGTCATCGTAGACGGTGAACTGCATGGCGACCACGCACGGAATCCGCCCCTTGAGCAGCGCAGCGACCGTGCTGCTCCACATGTGGTACCGGTCGCGCTGGGCGGTCTTGCACGCGCTCAAGACCACCAGCCGGACCCCCCTGCCACGCACGATCTCTGCCACCCGCTCTGCCGGTACGCGGACTGCCTGGTTGTCATCGCCTGCCAGGACGATCCAGCCTTCGCCCTGCACCGTGCCAAGTTCAGGCCCCAGGTCCTCTTCAAAGTCGCCATGCCCGCTGAACTGAAATATGTCCGCAGACGGCTGTAGCGCTGCGTCCACCTTGTCAATGGTGGCGCTGGGGAGCGCGCCTGGAATGCCAGTCTGTTCATAGTCCGGCACGTAGTGGTCTTCAATGCCGCGCACGTTCCTGAGTGCCTGCTTGATCCTGCGCTGCTCTTCTGGAAGGTAGTCGAGTTTTGGGTACTGCCCATACGGTTCTGGCGTGGCCATCGCGACGACGACCCGCCGTTCGTCGCCGGGTGGCGACCATTCAGGAGGGATCGGCAGGGCTTCGTGGCGTACGATAGAGATTCGTGGATCCAGGGCCACGAAGCCACTGGACGTGGGTTCGCCGGGGACATCCTGGACGTGCATGTACTCCCAGGGCAGATCGGCTAGTGCGGGTTCCAGGCGCAACCGCAGGCGCAATCCGTCCTCCTTCAGCCAGTCCAGGCTGCGGCGATATAGCTCGCGTGCATGCGGCGGAAGCAGCAACTCGCCAAGACGGGAGCCTAGCCCTATTAGCCCCGCCTCGTCCTGGTCAAAGGCACGCTGCGCCAATGCCTTGACCTGGTCCCTGAGCGGAACGTAATCCGGTATAGGGACCTTTTTCTTTTCGCCCTGCCCAACGGGCGAATCAAAGACGCGGACGGAGAAGGACTTGATGCCGCCGCCATCATCCTTCTCGACATCTTCGGTCAGAATGATGAAATCGTGATAGGTGCGGATGTCCACCGGTCACTTCCCTCCTTTCCTGTGCCTGCACCAGCCGCTCGAACTCGCGTTCTGCTGCGCGACGAAGCCAGGATGGCCCGCCCCCGCCTCCCTGTTCTCACTCCTCTGCCGGCGGCCACTGCTCGCACGTCTTGCGATAGTCCTGCCCTGGGAAGTACTGTTCCCACTCCGCGTGGGTCAGGTTGCGGCCGGCCGTGTGGCAGGCCAGGTCCGCCAACTCGTCCAGCCGCAGGCTCCATAGGCGGGCGGTGGTGTCCAGACTACCAGTGACCAGCCAGTGGCCGTCGGGGCTGATGGCGACGGCGGAGATAGCACCCTCGTGGCCGCGCAGGACGACCGGCGCGGCGGGCGGGTCGGAAGCGCGCAGGTCCCACAGGCGGGCGGTATTGTCATAGCTGCCGGTGACCAACCAGTGGCCGTCGGGGCTGATGGCCGCGGCCATGATAGCACCCTCGTGGCCGCGCAGGACGACCGGCGCGGCGGCCGGGTCGGAAGCACTCAGGTCCCACAGGCGGGCAGTGTTGTCTCTAGTGGCGCTCAACGGGTCACCCCCAGCGGTGACCAGCCAGTGGCCGTCGCGGCTGATGGCGACGGCATGGATTGCGCTATCGTGGCCGCGCAGGACGACCGGCGCGGCGGTCGGATCGGCGGCGCTCAGGTCCCACAGGCAGGCGGTGCCCTCATAACTACCGGTGACCAGCCAGTGGCCATCGGGGCTGATGGCGACGGCCTCAATGCTGCTCTGGTGGCCGCGTAGGACGACCGGCGCGGCGGTTGGATCAGAAGCGCTCAGGTCCCACAGGCGGGCGGTGCTGTCCCCACTGCCGGTGACCAGCCAGTGGCCGTCGGGGCTGATGGCGACGGCCTCAATGCCGCTCTGGTGGCCGTGTAGGACGACCGGCGCGGCGGTCGGATCAGAAGCGCGCAGGTCCCACAGGCGGGCGGTGCCGTCCCAACTGCCGGTGACCAGCCAGCGGCCGTCGGGGCTGATGGCGACAGCATAGATATCATACTCGTGGCCGCGCAGGACGACCGGCGCAGCGGCCGGGTCGGAAGCGCGCAGGTCCCACAGGCGGGCGGTGTGGTCATAACTGCCGGTGGCCAGCCAGTGGCCGTCGGGGCTGATGGCGACGGCAGTGATGTAGTCCTCGTGGCCGCGCAGGAGGATGGGCGCGGCGGCCGGGTCGGAAGCGCGCAGGTCCCACAGGTGGGCGGTGTCGTCTCCACTGCCGGTGGCCAGCCAGTGGCCGTCGGGGCTGATGGCGACAGCATAGATATCATCCTCGTGGCCGCGCAGGACGACGGGCGCAGCGGCCGGGTCGGAAGCGCTCAGGTCCCATAGGCGGGCGGTGTCGTCTCCACTGCCGGTGGCCAACCAGTGGCCGTCCGGGCTGATGGCGACGGCCCAGATAGCATCCTCGTGGCCGCGCAGGACGACGGGGGCGGCGGCCGGGTCGGAAGCGCGCAGGTCCCACAGGCGGGCGGTGCCGTCATCACTGCCCGTGACCAGCCAGTGGCCGTCGGGGCTGATGGCGACGGCCCGGATGGTGTCTTCGTGGCCGCGCAGGAGGATGGGCGCGGCGGCCGGGTCGGAAGCGCGCAGGTCCCACAGGCGGGCGGTGCGGTCCCGACTGCCGGTGACCAGCCAGCGGCCGTCGGGGCTGATGGTGAGGGCCAAGATGGCGCCCATGTGGCCGCGCAGGACGACCGGCGCGGCGGCCGGGTCAGTGGCGGTCAGGTCCCACAGGCGGGCGGTGCGGTCCTCACCGCCGGTGGCCAGCCAGCGGCCGTCGGGGCTGATGGCGACGGCCCAGATCAAATCCTCGTGGCCGCGCAAGACGACCGGCGCGGCGGCCGGGTCGGAGGCAGTCAGGTCCCATAGGCGGGCGGTGGCATCAACGCTGCCCGTGGCCAGCCAGTGGCCGTCGGGGCTGATAGCGACGGCGGTGACCCAACTCTGGTGGCCGCGCAGGACGATGGGCGCGGCGGCCGGGTCGGAAGCGCTCAGGTCCCACAGGCGGACGGTGCCGTCATAACTACCGGTGGCCAGCCAGTGGCCGTCGGGGCTGATGGCGACGACCCGGACATCAGCCTGGTGGCCGCCCAAAACGTGCCCCCCTGTGCGTGCCAGCGCTTCCCTCAGGGTCTGTTCGGCGGCGGACACGCGCGGCTCACCCGCCTGCATTGTGACGCTCAACGCTTCGACGGCGAGGAGCAGACTGCGCTGGGGGTACTCTTCCAGCGCAGCCTGCGATTGGGCCGCCAATTGGCCCGCCAGGGCCAGGCGGGCTTGCTTCTCTGCTTCAGCGCGCGCAGCGGCCTCCTCCTGCGCCAGGCGCTGTTGCTCCGCTGCGTAAGCCTGAGACGTCGCCGCTGCTTCCTGCCGCTGTTGGCCCAGTTGACGTTCCTTGGCAGCGTCTCGCTGAGCGCTCCACAAGCCGACGCCTAGGGCCACGATAATTAACGCCCCGATGGCACCCAGGGCAACCAGTCGAAAGCGGACGGTGCGGCGCTGCTGGGCCTGTGCTTGCTCTTGAGCCTTGCGGCTGCCCCCCACCAGCGCTGGCAACACTTCGCTGTAGCCCAGGTCGGCGGCATCAGGGCTTCCCAGCCAGCGCTCCGCTTCGGCTAACTCAACCTTGTCCAGCAGGCCGCCGCTGCCTCGGCCCAGGCGCACCCATTCTTTCGTCTTGTCATCTAACCGTCGCCGGATCTGTTCCGCGTCCCGGTGTTCACTCAGCCATCGTTGCAGGGTTGGCCAGCCGGCGATAAGCGCCTCGTGGGCGATGTCCACCTGCCGGCCAGCGGCCCTTTCTTCGCCGCTCAGCGTCAGCAAGCGGCTGCGGGCCAGGTGTTCCAGCGTGCACTCGAACGTGCCCGGCGCGTCACCCGCCGCACGCAGCGCGGAAACCGGCTGCTGGCGGCGGGTGTCGGCCCGCCCTTCGCCGAACTGCACCAACCGTAGGAAGATGCGGCGGGCAATCGCCTGCTGCTCAGGCACCAGGCCGGCCAGCACGGCGTCGGCACGGCGCGCCATAGCGGCTTGCAGGCCCGTGCGTCCAGCGCCACCCAACGCCTCGTAGGCGCTCAGCGGCAGAAAGCGGCGCTCCAGCCGCTCCCACAGCAGCACCAGCGCCTCCTGGACCAGCGGCAAGACGCCTGGTTCCCCGGCTGCATCGGCCACCAGCCGTTCCACGAGCGCCGTCTCGACAAACACCCCGGCGTGCTCCGCCGGCCTGGTGATGGCCTGGCGCAGTCCGTCCTTGTCCAGCGGCAACACCTCGGCCCGGTGGGCCTGAATCGCCGGCCAGAGCAGGGCAGCCATCAGGTCGGGGTAAAAGTCCGCCCGCACCGTCAGCACCACCCAGCAATTCGTCATCCGTTTATCCGTTTCCTGATCCGTTGACTTGGGAGTCTCCGCCAGCCGCAGCAGCGCCTGCTGGAAGGCTTCCACGTCCGCACAGGCGAGCGTGAACAACTCCTCGAATTGGTCCACCACCAGCAGCAACCGGCGGGCGTCCGGCTCCGTAGCCAGTAGCGCCGGTACTGTCTCAGCCAGGTTGGCCGGGTCGCCGCCCAAAGCCGCCGCCAGCGCCGCCAGTGGCGCCTCGCCAGGGCGCTGTGTGCGCACCAGCCACCCGCCCGGGCCGAACAGCCCGCTCCGTCGCAGCGCCGGAATCAGCCCGGCGAAGACCAGTGACGACTTGCCGCTGCCGGAGGGGCCGATGACGGCCAGGAAGGGGTGCAGGCGCAGCCGTTCGACAAGTTCCCGCGCCTCCCGCTCCCGTCCGAAGAAACGCTCGCTGTCCTCCTCGCCAAAGGGCACCATGCCCGGGTAGGGGCACGCAGGCCTGGGGGCGGGACCGGGCGCGGCCCGCTGCAACTCGGCGCACAGGCGAGCAATCGCCTGCGACCAGTCCGCCGGGTCGGTGGCATCGAGCGCGGTGAGTAGCGCCAGGCGCGGCGACAGTTCGACCGGCCGCAGAATGAGGGGGATGACGGGCCAGGTGGCGCTCTCCAGGCCGTAGGACTGGGCCAGCAGGTCGGTGAACTGCGTGAAACCCTCGGCCAGGTAAGCCGGGGAGAGCACGAGCAGGGTACGCCGGCTCTCCTGCACCGCGCGCTCGAACTCCAGCAGGCGCGGCACGCCGAGCGCAAAGGCCGCCTCGGTGTGGCAGCGCACGCCGGCCTGGGTCAGCGCATCCAGGAGATAGCCTTCGACCCAGGCGCGCTCGGCGTCGGCGTAAGAGATGAAGAGATCGTAGGTGTACCCTGCTTGTTCGCTCACAGCTCCCCCTATCTATGTGGCAGCGGCCCCCGCAGGGCCTGCACCAGCCGCTCGAACTCACGTTCGGCCCGGCGGGGGTGCGCAAGGTTCAGCGCCGTCAACATGTTGAGCCGGGTCGGCAACCGATCTTTGTCAAGCGGCGCGATCTTGACCGGCAGCAGGCGATAGGTGCCTTCCTGGACGCCCATCGTCTGCGCCAGTACGTTTTCGAAGTCGGCCATACTGTCGGCCAGATACGCTTCCGAGAGCACGATCACCGTGCGTTTGGCCTGCCGCATGCCGCGTTCGACGTTCACCACGCGCGCTACTCCTGGCTCCTCGACGTCGCCGGAGACGGCGACGCGCAGTCCCGCCTCCTCCAGGCGCGGCACCAGCGTCTCCCACACCCACGCCGCGTCCGGCTCCCGCTCCACGTAACTGACGTAGGCGTCGTAGCGGAAGCCTTCCTCGTCCCTTGGTACGACGCCCTTCTGGCCGCCCAGGTAGAGCGCGACGGGCAAGTTCTCCTCCAGTTCGGCTTTGAAGATGGGATGCTGGTTGGGCTGGTCGCCCGTGACGCGCGGCTGGAGGTACTCGAACAGGTCGAAGATGCGGACCAGGCCGTCGTCGCTGGAAATGCCGCCCCGCAACCCGGCCAGCAGGTGGTGGGTGAAGAGGCTGTTGGGGGCGCCGGGCAGCACCCACGAGTACTCGCTGCTGCGCGACGAGGCCAGGATGGCCCGCCCCCGTCCCGCCTTGAGCGCGTCGTAGTAACTTTCCGGCAGGGCCTTGATCTCGGGGATAACGGCGTCCTTGGGCTGGCCGATGCCGGCCGAATGGCAGCAGTCGAAGACGACGACGACCTTGTGGGCCGGGATGGCGCGCAGCGCCTCGGTGAATTCGGCGCCCGAGATGGCCGTCTGCGCCACCGACTCGGCCGAGGTATAGGCTCCGTCCACCGGCAGCAGGTACTCGCCCGCACAGGGGCCGGATTCGATACGCCCACCGTGGCTGGAGACGTAGCAGAACACGGTCGAGTCGAGGTCGCAGCGCGCGGCCAGGCCGGCCAGCGCCTGGCGCATGGCCGCCTGGGTCGCGGCGCCATCGAGCAGCAACTGCACGTTGCCCGCCGGGTAAGCACAGTGCTGCGGGTCCACCAGCAGGTCGTGCACGTCCCGGGCGTCCTGGAGCACGGTCGGTGGGAGCCGGTTGACGTGCTCGTAGTTAGCAATGCCGATCACGAGCGCGTGAGCGTTGTCCATTGCGGGCACAGATGTGCCTCCTTTCCCCCGCTCTCACTCCTCTTCCAGCGGCCACTGCTCGCAGGTCTTGCGATAGTCTTGCGATGGGGAATACTGTTCCCACTCCGCGCGGGTCAGGTTGCGGCCGGCCGTGCGGCAGGCCAGGTCCACCAACTCGTCCAGCCGCAGATTCCACAGGCGGGCTGTACGGTCCCAACTGCCGGTGACCAGCCAGTGGCCGTCGGGACTGATGGTGACGGCCTCGATAGGACCCTCGTGACCACGCAGGACGACCGGCGCGGCGGCCGGGTCGGAAGCGCTCAGATCCCACAGGCAGGCGGTGCTGTCCCAACTGCCGGTGACCAGCCAGTGGCCGTCGGGGCTGAGGGCGACGGCGGTGATGCCGTCCTCGTGGCCGCGCAGGACGATGGGCGCGGCGGCTGGGTCGGAACTGCTCAGGTCCCACAGGCGGGCGGTGTTGTACCCACTGCTGGTGACCAACCAGTGGCCGTCGGGACTGATGGCGACGGCGGTGACCCAATGCTCGTGGCCGCGCAGGACGACCGGCGCGGCGGCTGGGTCGGAACCGCGCAGGTCCCACAGGCGGGCGGTGCCGTCCTGACCGCCGGTGACCAACCAGCGGCCGTTGGGGCTGATGGCAACGGCCGTGACCCAACCCTCGTGGCCGCGCAGGACGACCGGCGCGGCAGCCGGGTCGGCGGCGCTCAAGTCCCACAGGCGGGCGGTGCCGTCCCCACTGCCGGTGACCAGCCAGTGGCCGTCGGGGCTGAGGGCGACGGCATAGATATCACCCTCGCGGCCGCGCAGGACGATGGGCGCGGCGGCCGGGTCGGAAGCGCTCAGGTCCCACAGGCGGGCGGTGCCGTCCCCACTGCCGGTGACCAGCCAGCGGCCGTCGGGACTGATGGTGACGGCGGCGATGTTACTCTCGTGGCCGCGCAGGACGATGGGCGCGGCGGCCGGGTCGGAGGCGGTCAGGTCCCACAGGCGGGTGGTGCTGTCCCAACTGCCGGTGACCAGCCAGTGGCCGTCGGGGCTGATGGCGACGGCGGTGATGGCATTCTCGTGGCCGCGCAGGACGACCGGCGCGGCGGCCGGGTCGGAACCGCTCAGGTCCCACAGGCGGGCGGTGCCGTCTATACCGCCGGTGACCAGCCAGCGGCCGTCGGGGCTGATGGCGACGGCCTCGATAGGACCATCATGGCCGCGCAGGAGGATCGGTGCGGCGGCCGGGTCGGAAGCGCGCAGGTCCCACATGCGGGCAGTAGCATCAGCGCTACCGGTGACCAGCCAGTGGCCGTCGGGACTGATAGCGACGGCCGAGATGTAACCCGTGTGGCCGCGCAGGACGACGGGCGCGGCGGCCGGGTCGGAAGTGCGTAGGTCCCACAGGCGGGCGGTGTTGTCAGCGCTGCCGGTGACCAGCCAGTGGCCGTCGAGGCTGAGGGCGACGGCGGTGATGCCGCGCTCGTGGCCGCGCAGGACGACCGGCGCGGCAGCCGGGTCAGGGGCACTCAGGTCCCACAGGCGGGCGGTGTTGTCGTCGCTGCCGGTGACCAGCCAGTGGCCGTCGGGGCTGATGGCGACGGCGGTGATTCCACCGGTGATGCCACCCTCGTGGCCGCGCAGGACAATGGACGCGGCGGTCGGGTCGGAAGCACGCAGGTCCCACAGGCGGGCGGTGCTATCCCCACTGCCGGTAACCAGCCAGTGGCCGTCGGAGCTGATGGCGACGGCATCGATAGAACCCTCGTGGCCGCGCAGGAGGACCGGCTCGGCAGCCGGGTCGGAAGCGCGCAGGTCCCACAGGCGAGCGGTGCCGTCCCAACTGCCGGTGACCAACCAGTGGCCGTCGGGGCTGATGGCGATGGCCTCGATAGGACCCTCGTGGCCGCGCAGGACGACCGGCGCGGCGGCCGGGTCGGAGGCAGTCAGGTCCCACAGGCGGGCGGTGTTGTCAGCGCTGCTGGTGACCAGCCAGTGGCCGTCGGGGCTGATGGCGACGGCCCAGATAGTGCTTTCGTGGCCGCGCAGGACGACGGGCGCAGCGGCCGGGTCGGAAGCGCCCAGGTCCCACAGGCGGGCGGTGCCGTCATAACTACCGGTGACCAGCCAGTGGCCGTCGGCGCTGATGACGACGGTGGCGATGCCACCCTCGTGGCCGCCCAAACCGCGTCCCCTGGCGCGTGTCAGTGCTTCCCTCAGGGCCTCTTCGGCAGCCGACACGCGTGGCTCACCGGCCCGCATCGTGACGCTCAATGCTTCGGCGGCGAGGAGCAGGCTGCGTTGGGGATACTCTTCCAGCATGGCCTGCGATTGTGCTGCCAATTGGCCCGCCAGAGCACGGCGGGCTTGCTTTTCTGCCTCAGTGCGCGCAGCGGCCTCCTCCTGCGCCAGGCGCTGTTGCTCCGCCGCGTAAGCCTGAGACGTCGCCACTGCTTCCTGCCGCTGTTGGGCCAATTGACGCTCTTTATCCGCGATGGCCTCCTGATTTGCGGCGTCTCTACGGGCGCTCCACAAGCCAACGCCCAGCGCCACGATGATTAACACTATGATTGCCCCCAGGGCGGCCAGTCGAAAGCGGACGGTGCGGCGCTGCTGGGCCTGTGCCTGCTCTTGAGCCGTGCGGCTGGCCGCCGCCAGCGCTGGCAACACTTCGCTGTAGCCCAGATCAGTAGAGTCAGGGCTCCCCAGCCAACGCTCCGCTTCGGCCAACTCGACCTGGTCCAGCAGGCCCCCACTGCCCCGGCCCAGCCGCTCCCATTCGGCGGCTTTGGCTTCCAGCCGCCGCCGCGTCTGCTCCGCCTCGCGCCGTTCACCCAGCCACGTTTGTAAGGTGGGCCAGCCGATGATGAGCGCTTCGTGCGCCATGTCTGCCTGCCGGCCAGCGGCCCTTTCTTCGCCGCTCAGCGTCAACAACCGGTTGCGTGCCAGATGTTCCAGCGTGCGCTCGAACGTGCCCGGCGCGTCCCCCGCCGCACGCAGGTCCGCTACCGGCTGCTGGCGGCGCGTGTCCGCCCGCCCCTCCCCAAACTGCACCAACCGCAGGAAGGTGCGGCGGGCAATCGCCTGCTGCTCAGGCGCCAGGTCAGCCAGCACGGCATCGGCACGGCGCGCCATGGCGGCTTGCAGGCCCGTGCGTCCGGCACCGCCCAACGCCTCGTAGGCGCTCAGCGGCAGGAAGCGGCGCTCCAGCCGCTCCCACAGCAGCACCAGCGCCTCCTGCACCAGGGGCAAGACACCCGGCCCCCGGCCGCATCCGCCACCAGCCGTTCCACGAGCGCCGGCTCGACGAACACCCCGGCGTTCTCCGCCGGCCGCACGATGGCCTGGCGCAACCCGTCCACGTCCAGCGGCAACACCTCGGCCCTGTGGGCCTGGATCTCCGGCCAGAGCGGGGTCGCCATCAGGTCGGGGTAAAAGTCAGCCCGTACCGTCAGCACCACCCGGCAATTTGCTATCCGTTTATCCGTTTCCTGATCCGTTGACTTGGGGCTCTCCGCCAGGCGCAGCAGCGCTCGCTGGAACGGTTCCACGTCCGCCCGGGCCAGCGTGAACAACTCCTCGAACTGGTCCACGACGAGCAGGAGGTTGGAAGTTGGAGGTAGGGGATTGGAAGTTGGAGGTTGGAAGTTGGAGGCTAGAGGTTGGAGGTTGGGGATATCGCCGATGGCCTCCTGCAGGGCTGCCAGCGGCGCTTCGCCAGGGCGCTGTGTGCGCACCAGCCACCCGCCCGGGCCGAACAGCCCGCTCCGCCGCAGCGCCGGAATCAGCCCTGCGAATATCAGGGATGATTTGCCGCTGCCGGAGGGGCCGATGACCGTGAGGAACGGGTGCAGGCGCAGCCGTTCCACAAGTTCCTGTGCCTCCCGCTCCCGTCCGAAGAAGCGCTCGCTGTCCTCCTCGCCAAAGGGCACCATGCCGGGATAGGGGCAGGCAGGCCTGGGGGCGGGGCCAGGCGCGGCCCGCTGCAACTCGGCGCACAGGCGAGCAATCGCCTGCGGCCAGTCCGCCGGGTCGGTGGCGTCGAGGCGCGTGAGCAGCGCCAGGCGCGGCGGCAGTTCGATCGGCTGGAGGATGAGGGGAATGACAGGCCAGGTGGTGGTCTTCAGGCCGTAGGACTGGGCCAGCAGGTCGGTGAACTGCGTAAAGCCTTCGGCCAGATAAGCCGGGGAGAGCACGAGCAGGGTACGCCGGCTCTCCTGCACCGCGCGCTCGAACTCCAGCAGGCGCGGGACGCCGAGCGCAAAGGCCGCCTCGGTGTGGCAGCGCACGCCGGCCTGGACCAGCGCATCCAGAAGATAGCCTTCGACCCAGGCGCGCTCGGCCTCGGCGTAGGATATGAATAGATCGTGGGCAAATTCAACTCGATCGGTCACTACGAGCGCCTCCCGTGACAAGTATAGCACACTTTGGCAGAGGATTACAACTCGATCGCGCTTTCAGGGGTGTGCAGGTAGTGGTAGAACGGAGCCTGCGAGTTGACCTTTCACTACGCTGGCGGATGTACTCATTCGCCGTTATAATCAGCCACAAGAGGAAGTGAGGAGGCACGACAAGTAATCCCCATGATCCAGTCTTTGCTCGGCCCAGACACCTTGAGCGACGGCACGCAACCCCAGGTGAGTGTTCACACCGACGGCGGGTGCGATCCCAACCCCGCCCCGGCGGGTGGGGTGCGATCATCCACTGGGGTGAGCGTGAATGGGTGCTCAGCGGCAACGACCCTGATACCACCAACAATCGCATGGAGCTCCATGCCGCCGCCGCCGCACTGGCGCTCCTGGAGGGACTCCTCGGCCCTTGCCAGGTGGACCTGCACACCGACTCCGAATATGTGCAGCAGGGTATTACACAGTGGATAGACGGATGGGTGAGCCGCGGCTGGCGTACCAGCGACAAAGAACCGGTCAAGAATCAAGACCTGTGGCGCGTACTGGTTCGCCTGACTCAGGTGCACCAGGTGACCTGGCATTGGCTCCGGGGGCACACGGGCCATCCCCTCAACGAGCGCGCCGACCGGCTTGCCACCGCTGCGCTGCGAGCGCTCCGGCGCGGCCCAGGTGCGCCCGCTGCGCACCAAACTGGCGATGGCGATAGACCGGCAGTGGAAATCCATGTCAAGGCCTCCTGCCACGGCGCTCAGGGAGCCGGTGGATGGGGGGCCGTATTACGGATGGGCGAACACGCCAGGCCCCTGAGCGGCGCTGAAGCAGCGACGACGGCCAACGCCATTCTTATTCGAGGCGCAACGGAGGCTCTGCGTGCATTGACCAAGCCTTGTCGCGTGGTCCTCTACTCCGACGCTGACTACCTGATCAAAGGCGCTTCCCTGTGGGTACAGGGCTGGCAGGCACGCGGATGGCAGACGAAGGACGGCAAACCGGTCGCCAACCGCGCCGAGTGGCAGGCGCTCATCGAAGCCGCCCGCCCCCACCACGTCACCTGGCTGCCGGTCCGGGGAGATGCCACCCCTGACGACCTGAGTCGGGCCGGTGAGTTGGCAGGCGAAGCCGTTGAGCGGATTGGGAGAGAGGCACAATGAGCGAGTACCAGTACTATGAGTTGCAGGCCATTGACCGCCCTCTGACTGGAGAAGAGCAGGAGGCCGTTGCCAGCCTGTCCAGCCGCGTGGATCCACACCCGCGGCGCGCAGTGTTCACCTATAGCTTTGGTGGCGGCCTTCGTCGCCCAGCAGAGGATTTGCTGGCGGAATACTACGACGCCATGCT
>Ga0315277_10004668_pt1 | contig 18184 bp, 13 predicted proteins | sample YL17G05_15_MG_FD_203695 | JGI IMG/M metagenome (GOLD analysis project Ga0315277, IMG submission 203695) | Sediment microbial communities from Yellowstone Lake, YNP, Wyoming, USA - YL17G05_15 | ecosystem: Environmental > Aquatic > Freshwater > Lake > Sediment | place: USA: Wyoming | collected...
TACCTGGTGGCGTGGAGTTACGGGGTGGACACGCACGAGTACTGGATGCACTCGGCGGACGTGATCGAGAACTGGGACATTTTTTCGGGGGTGCTGAAGAGCACATTCTTCGGGGCGGCGATCGCGCTGATCTCGTGCTACAAGGGGTTCGGGAGCCGGCAGGGCGCGTACGGGGTGGGGATGGCGGCCCTGGAGGCGTTCGTCTCCTCCTTCGTGGCGATCCTGGTGCTGGACTTCTTCATCGTGCTCCTGTTGAACGGCGTGTATGACCTTGTGTGGGGGCGGGTGGGGGTATTCCTGTGAGGACGGCCAAGGAGAATGTCGAACATCGAATGTCCAACCGTAGAATGACGAAGGGAAAGCGAAACGGCACAGCAGCCCACGGTTAGCCGCGACCCGACTTCGCTCCCGGCGCGCCGGGACTTCGTCGGGCGAGGCCCGACTTGTCCGCCGACTTGTCCGCCATAGCCCGAAGGGCGAAGGCGGAAGCCCGAAGGACGAAGGCGGAAGGGGAGCGGGAGGCATTGCGGGATGCAAAGTGAAATACAAAGCGAGAAGCCGCACAGCGAGATTCCTCCGCTCGTCCCGACAACGTCGGGACTCGGTCGGAATGACAGGCGGGGCGGAACAGCCTCCGGGGAGCCGGTCATCCGCCTGATGAACGTCTGGAAGGAGTTCGCGGGCAACGAGGTGTTCCGGGACCTCGTGCTGGAGTTCCGGCGTGCGGCGACGACGGTGGTGCTCGGGCCGAGCGGGGTGGGAAAAAGCGTGATGCTGAAACTCATCCTGGGCCTCCTGAAGCCGGACCAGGGGAGAATCTTCATCGACGGGACGGACATCACGGACCTCGCGGAGCGGGACCTCGTGCCGATCCGGATGCGGTTCGGGATGGTGTTCCAGGGGGCGGCGCTGTTTGACTTTCTCCCCGTGCGGGAGAACGTGGCGTTCGCGCTGCGGGAGCACACGCGTCTGAGGGAGGACGAGGTCGAGCGGATCGTGCGCGAGAAGTTGGCGATGGTGGACCTGGCGGGGACCGAAAACCTTTGGCCGGAGGAACTCTCCGGCGGGATGAAGAAGCGCGTGGGCCTGGCGCGGGCGCTGGCGATGGACCCGGAAGTGATCCTCTACGACGAGCCGACCACGGGGCTGGACCCGGTGACGGCCGACACGATCAACGAGATGATCCTGAAGTGCCAGCGGGAACTGGAGACGACGAGCATCATCGTGACGCACGACATGGCGAGCGCGTACAAGGTGGGGGACCGTCTGGTAATGCTGGAGGAGGGCCGGATCATCGCGGACGGAACGCCGGAGGAAATCCGGGCGAACGGCGACGCCCGCGTGCAGCGGTTCGTGCGCGGGGACGCGATGCTGTCGACGGGACCGACAAACGGATAAGGAACGCAAACGATGAGCGACCGCAAACACATCGTCGTGGGCCTGTTCGTGCTGGGAGGCCTGGTGCTGCTCGGGGTGCTCGTCATGTGGTTCGAGGGAATGGCGCAGTTCGTGCGGGAGCGGTACGAAGTTCGCGGCCATTTGCCGAGCAGCATCGGCGTCCGAGCCGGAAAACGCGTCCACAAGGACGGGATGGAAGTGGGCGATGTGATGGACGTGGTGTCGAGTTTGCCGGAGCGGCCGGGCGTCTGGGTGCACATGCGGATCAACGAGGACGTGGACATTCCGGCGGAGGCCCAGTTCGTCGCCCAGCAGATGACGATGGGCGACATCCTCCTGGACTTCGAGACGAAGGCGCCGTCGACGAAAAGTCTGCCGAAGGACGGTTCCGCGCGGCTCGATGGGCTCGTCAAGACGCCGAGCCTCCTCCCGGAGGACATGCTGGAGGACGTGCGCGAGGGCATTGCGACCCTGAAGCGCCTGGAGCCGCTCTCGAAGAGCCTCGAGGAACTGGTGGCGCCGCGGACGGTGGAGGAGGTCGCGGCCGGCGAAAAACCCGCGAACCTCTCCAGCGCCGTCAAACAGTTCCAGGCCACCGCCAAGACGCTCCAGGACGAGTTGAAGGACCCGAAGAGCGGGTTCGGGCAACTCCTGGCCGGCGCGCAGAAGAGCACGGAGGAACTCTCGAAGACGCTCACCGAGGCGCGGACGACGTTCGCCTCGATCCGCGAGACGGCCACGGTTTACCAGAAGAGCGGCGCCAAGGCGAACGAGGTGATGGAGAAAGCGAGTGCGCTGGCGGACCAACTGAAGAAGGACGCGGACGAGGCGCAGAAACTCCTGGCGAATGTCGGCGCCGTAGTGGACGGCGTCCGGCAGGGCAAAGGGACGCTTGGAAAACTCGTGGCCGACGAGGAACTGCATCTGAAACTCGTCACGCTCATCGAGAACCTCGAGGCCGTGACCGACAACGCGAACCGCCTCATGACGCTGTGGCGCGAGCAAGGCGTCCTGGCAAAGGAAAAATGACGGCACCCGTGCCGTCCGCTTGCGGCTCGGCTGCGCCGTCCGCTTGCGGCTCGGCTGCGCCGTCCGCTTGCGGCTTAGCATGCACAGCGCCGGGGTCTGTCCCCGGCGAAAGGCGCGCCGGGCGTAAAACCCGGCGCTACGGGATCCGCCAAGGGGGCATGCCATGCGAGAAATCCAACTCGGCCTGATCGGCGCAGGGAACATGGGCGAGGCGATCGTGCGCGGCATCCTCGGGGCCGGGGTGCTTCAGGCCGACGAGATCCTGGCCGCCGACCCCGACGCGAATCGCCGAAAACTCTTCGAGGAGCGTCTCGGCGTCCGCACGTTCGTCGAGAGCGGGCCGGTGGCCGAGCGGGCGCCGGTCCTCCTTCTGGCCGTCAAGCCGCAGATGTTCGACAAGGCCGTCGTACCGGTGGCGAGCCTCCTCGGGCCGGACTCGCTCCTCATATCCATTTGCGCGGGGATTTCGACGCGGCACATCGAGGCGCTGGCACCGACGGGAACGCGCGTCGTCCGCGCCATGCCGAATACGCCGATGATCGTCGGCCGCGGCATCGCGGCCATCGCGGCCGGCGCGAATGCGACGGAGGAAGACCTGGCGACGGCGGAGCGGCTCCTCGGCGCCGCCGCGGAAATCCTCCGCGTCCCGGAGACGCTCATCGACGCCGTCACCGCCGTGTCGGGGTCGGGGCCGGCGTATTTCTTTTACCTCGCGGAACTCCTGGCGGCGGCGGGCGTCGAGGTCGGCCTGGCGGAGGAGGACGCGAAGCAACTTGCGCGCGTGACGTTCGAAGGGGCCGCACGGCTCCTGGCAGAGTCGGGCGAAGAGCCCGAAGCGCTGCGCGCGAAGGTCACAAGTCCCGGCGGCACGACCGAAGCCGCCATCCGCACCTTCGACGCGCTCGGCTTTCCGAAGATGGTCGCCGAAGCCGTCAAAGCCGCACGCGACCGCGGACGGGAGTTGGGAAGGTAACACGCCGAAAAGATGCTAAGCCGCAAGCGGAAGGCGCGACTAAGCCGCAAGCGGAAGGCGCAACTAAGCCGCAAGCGGAAGGCGCGACTAAGCCGCAAGCGGAAGGCGCGACTAAGCCGCAAGCGGAAGGCGCAACTAAGCCGCAAGCGGAAGGCGCGGCTAAGCCGCAAGCGGCTTGCCGCTTAGCAGGGAACGACCTGTCATGGCGCGCCCGCTTGTAATCGCCTACCACCTGATCTGGACAGCCTACGGGTGGTGGCTGCCCAACGACCCGCGCGGGAGCACTTCGCGCGGCGTGGCAGAGGACCGCATTGCACAACTCGGGCCGCACCATTACGGCCGGCGCCGGCATTTGCCTCCGCTGGAAACGCTGGACGCCTTCTACCGCGAGGCCGATGATGTCCTGAAGTTCGAGCGCCTCCCCCTCGTGCAACAGGATGTCCAGCGCGTGGCCGAGGGGATCGCCGAGGCTGTCCGCACGCGCCGCTACACGTGCTATGCCTGCGCCATTCTGCCGGACCACGTCCACCTCGTGATCCGCAAGCACCGGCACAAGGCCGAGGACATGATCGAATCGCTCCAGGCCGCGAGCCGCTTGCGGCTTCGCAGTGCCGGCCTGCGCCCGCCGGAGCACCCCGTTTGGGCCACGGGCGGCTGGAAAGGTTTCCTCGACCGCCCCGACGCCGTCCGCCGCACGATCGCTTACATCGAGGACAACCCCGCGAAGCAGCGCCTGCCGCGGCAAACGTGGCCCTTCGTCGTCGCCTACGACGGCTGGCCGATGCATCCGGGGCATGATCCGAACAGTCCGTACGCCCGACGGATGCGCCAGGAACGGCGCGGCTAAGCCGCAAGCGGAAGGCGCGGCTAAGCCGCAAGCGGAAGGCGCGGATAGGCCGCGAGCGGAAGGCGCGGATAAGCCGCGAGCGGAAGGCGCGGATAAGCCGCAAGCGGAAGGCATGGCTGGGCGGAAGCCGCTTGCGGCTTAGCAATCAGCATCGCGTTCCGCGTTGCCTTTGAGCGCTTCCGCCAGGGCGAACGGGTCGCTGGAGACGACGCTCGAGGTGTAAAGTTCCATCGCGCCGACGTCGGCCGTCTTCGCGCCGGGAGAGCCGCGGTCCACGAAGTGCACCAGGACGGGGAACCCTTCCCACGCGGGGTCGGCGGGGCCGAGCGGCGGCATGTAAACAGCCATGTTGTACGATTCGACGCCCAGGCGCGCGTACGCCTTCAGCGCCCGGTGCATGGCCGGCGCGAGGTCCGGCGAATCAAACCGATCGGCCACCAGGACGAGTTCCTTTTCCTTGACGGGCGTAAGGTGCGCGAGGACCGTCACCCCGCCCCACCGGGCGGCGAGGCCCAAGGCGTCATGCACCCGCACCAGGTCGTCGAAGTAGTTGCTCTTATGCGCCTTACGGTACGCGAGGGCGTCGCGGCGGAGGCGTTCGACCTTCGCGTAGGGAAACTCGCGGGCGACGGTCATCTGCGCGTGGCCGTGGATGATGCTCGCCGCGGCCTTCCACAGGCAGTTCCACATGAGGAAGAAGTATCGGGCCTCGGGGTCCTCGGCATGGACCTTCTCGGCCCAGGCGCGGGCGGTGGCCAGCAGGTCGGCGACTTCGGCGACCGTGAAGGCGTCGGTGCGGAAGTGCAGGGGCGAATGCTCCTCGAAGATCACCAGGCCGTGCCAGGCGTCGTAGGCGGCGACGTTGGCGGCCGTCTTTCCGCCGATCCGGCCGAAGGTGTTCTCGGGCGTCAGTTCCAGAGGCCGGCAGAACGCGCACTTGGCGCGGGCGGCCTCGATTTCGGCCTCGAGGTTCGAGGAGTCCTTCGCCTCGATGGGCCGCAGGGCCCGGATGGCGTTGAAGAGCGTCCCCTGCCCGGTGACGCGGTTGACGACGTGGACGATTTTCTGGTGCCGGATGGCCGCCAGGATCTGGTCGCGCGTCGGAGCGAGGTAGGCGAACGCCTTGGCGATCCAGTCCTCCATCGGCTTAGGCGGCAGGACGCGCGCCTCGCCGACGGTGAACTCAAAGAGCCGATCGAACGCGCGGCGAGCGCCGGCGTCCAGGGCGTTGACGGCCTCTTCGAGGTTCGTGATGCGTCGGGGCATGGGGAGTCCTTTCGACGGATTCAAGGACCGCGCCCGCCAAGCCTGCCCCGAGTCCCCGGCGCGCCGGGATCGAGGGGGCGGGCGGCTAAACCTGCTTTTCGCATCGGGCGTCGGACTCGCGACCCCGGCCGCGCGGAACTGCCCGCGGCGGGCTCGCTATTTCGCCACCTCGTCGAGGACGGGCAGAAGATAATCGCGTGAGACGACGTCCCACGACATCCGTCGCGCCAGGTCATAGCCGCCCCGGATGAACGCCTCGCGGCTCTTGCGGTCCGCCGGGAGGCGATTGAGGATTTCGCCCGCGACGCGGTTGGCTTCTTTTTCCTCGACGGCGTCACGTTCCTTGGGGCCGATGGAGAGCACGTTGTGCAGGCCGCCGTCCTTCCCCAGGCGCGTGTAATCGGCCACGAGAACGTTCGGGACGGGTCGGCCGCCGGCCACCTTCTCGACGAAGCCCGCGCAGCCGCAGATGTTCGTAATCACGCACAGGCTGCCGAACGAGAGCGGTTCGAGTTGGGCGATGCCGAACGGCTCGTAAATGGATTGGCCGAACTCAATGTCTGTGCCCTTGCGGATGTCCAGGAAGTCCATCTCCTCGGGCATCTTCGTGCCGCACGACGCCCGCGTCCAGCCGAACTGGTTGACGAGGATGACCTTGATCTGTCGGGCGCAGGCGTTGAACTTTTGCATGTGAACGTAGAAGTCCGCCTCGCCGCCCGACAGGTCGGGGTAGCCTTCGCGGTGGCCGACCGGCCAGGAGTAGCGGGCTTCCATGTCGAGGATCTCGTGCCCCTTGCGCGGGGCGCCCAGTTGGCTGGACAAGAGATACAGGACGCCGGTCCGGCCCGTCTCGCGGAACTTTTTCTCCAGGTGCCAGAGGACTTTCAGGTCCCGCCACATGCCCTTCGAGAGGGCCATCCTCGTCACGTGGCTGAAGACGAAGTCGGGCCGGAACTCCAGGATCGCCTCCGTGTACTTCTGGAGTCGGACCCTGGACTGCTCGACGTCCTCGACGGAGACCTCGTAGGCCGGGACGCCGTTGTACGCCAGGCGAATGTTCTTGTCGGCGAAGTCGGCCGCCATGAACTTCATCTCCTCCAGGACGTAGTCGCCGACGCAGAGGATGGCGTCGCAGAACCGCGCCGCCGAGACCAGCGCGTGCTTGAAGAACGGCGCCTGCAGGCCGAACACGTCCTCGACGAACTTGCCCTTGGCCATCGCCTCGGAAAGAACGTTGTAGAACATCGTGTCGTGTCCGGGATGGCCCTCGACGATCCGCCGCATCGTCGCCACTTCGTGGGCGTAGAAGATGGTGCGGAACGCGCCGGAGTCGCGCGCGATGGCCGCCAGCGCGAGCGGCATGCCCATGAACTCGTGCGCGAGGATGATGCCGGGTCCGTCCGAGGCGGCGCCCAGCACGTCGAGCGCCGCCAGGCCCGGGCCGGCGAGACGCACGTATTGCTCGTATTCCCACTCGCGGTACAGGTCGCTCCGGATGGCGAAACGCTCGAAGAGCATCCGCTTCACTTCACCCAGGCGGTCGAGGTTCGCCTGGCCGACGTCCACCAGGACGACCTCGGGGCTCGATTCGACGCCGGTCGCCTTGTCGCGGAACGTCCGCTGGCCGTACACAATCCGCACGCTGTAACGCTCCTGGACCGGGCGGAACTTGGCGGCCCAGCCGCCGTCATCCGCCCCGCTCACGCCCGAATAGAGGACCTTGCCGTTCTTCGCCAGGAGCGCCTCGTCCTCCGGCCCGCCGAGCGGGCCGACCAGGATCGACCGCTTGACGCCCTCGTTGTAAGTCTTGGCGGTGAAAAAGCCCTGAAGCACCGCCCCGATGCCGCCCACCTTCTGAACCGCTTCGTGCGTGACGTGAACCACGGTGCTCATGCTCGATCCTTCTGCCGGTCCGAAACCTTTTCCCCCGCGCTGCTTGCCGGAACGCAAAACGCTCGGCGATAGTCTCCGCCGAGCCCGGGCGCCCGCGGCCCCCGATGCCGACGGCCCGCCGGCGTCCCCGCCTTGTTATCGGAAAAGGCGGCTCAAAACTTTCCTCTTTCAGGCGTCGGCCGCGGCGTTTCCCCGCTCGATCCACCGCGCCGCGCCCGCGCCGAGGAGCGTCTCGGCCAGTCGCACGCCGATCGCCCCCGCCTCGCCGGCCGGCCCCTCCGCCCGCTCCCGCAGACCCTCGCGCCCGCCCGCGCTCACCAGATACGCCTCCAGCGCCAATCGCCCCGCCCCGTCCACCGTCCCCAGGACGCCCAGAGGCGTCCGGCACCCTGCCCCGAGACGGCGCACCAGCGCGCGTTCGGCCACGACCGCTTCGCGCGACGCCGCATCGTCCACCGCCCCGACGAGCCCGCGGACCCGCTCGTCGCCCGCGCGGAACTCCAGGGCCAGCGCCCCCTGCCCCGCCGCCGGAAGCGCCACGGAAACCGGCACCGTCCACGCCCGCGCGTCCACGAGCCCCAACCGCTCCAGCCCCGCCCGCGCGAGCACCGTCGCGTCGCACCGGCCCGCCTCCAATTTCGCGAGCCGCGTCTCCACGTTGCCCCGCAGGTCCGTGAAGCGAAGGTCCGCCCGGGCCGCCAGCAGCATCGCCCGGCGACGCGGGCTCGACGTCCCAACCATCGCCCCGCGAGGCAGGTCCTCCAGGGATTGCCCGGCGGAAGTCAAGAGACAATCCCGCGGGTCCGCCCGCCGCGGCACGGCCGCCTCGACCTCCAGGCCCTCCGGCCCGCGCGTCGGCACGTCCTTCATCGAATGGACCGCCAGGTCGATCCGCCCCTCCACCAGCGCCGCCTCGAGTTCCTTGACGAAGACACCGACCCCTAACCCGGCCGGCGCGACCGCCAGCGGCGTCGCGCGGGAAGCGTCGCCCGCGGTGCGGATCGGCTCGACCCGGACCTCCAGGTCCGGCCACGCCTCGCGCAGGCGCGCCACCACCCACCCGGTTTGGACGAGCGCCAAGCGGCTCGCCCGCGAACCCACTCGGAGCACCTCGGCCATGGACCCTCCGGGCCGCACCATAGGGAAATGGCGGGCGCGATGCAAGGCCCCGTGTTCGTGCGCCGTTCGCGCCACTCCTGCGCGCCATTCGCTGTTCAATCCGCCCGGCTTCGCCTTCGGCTACGCCGTGACAAGCCAATCCGCAACTTGCCCGCCATAGCCCGCAGGGCGACGGCGGGTCCGCAATCCGCAATTCTTTTCGTTGACCCACCCCGCCCGGCGCGGGAAACTCAGACGGTCAAAGGACACATCGGTCCCAAGAGGAGACGCCTATGCTCGCCGAAGAAGTCGCAAAAGTCGTCACGCAGGTGGACCTGATGAACGCGGTGGACAAGGTCGGCCGCCTCGTCATGGTGGTCCTCGCGGTCCAGATCCTGATGGGCATCGCGTGGATGATCGCCCACCAGCGGATCGCGAAGAACCAGATCGCACTGGCGAAACTGGTGCGAGGCGAGTGCTGCCAAGGCGGCGGCGACTGACCGCCGACGGCGCGCCAGGGGGCGCCATGCTCGACTCGAGGCTCATTCGCGCGGAACCGGCGCGCGTCCAGGCGGCGCTCGGTCGGCGCGGCATGGCGGCGGAAGCGGTTCAGCAGGCCGCCGACTGCGACGCCCGCTGGCTCGCACGCCAGGCGGTGGCCGACGCCCTGCGCACTCGCCGACGCCGCGCCAGCGAGGAAGTCGCCCGCGCCAAGGCCGCCGGCGAGCCCACCGACGACCTCGAACGCCTCGGACTCGAGATCGCCGAAGAACTCCGACGCGCCCAGCGCGACCTGGCGCGCCTCGACGCCGAGCGCCGCCTCGCCCTCCTCGACCTGCCGAACCTCCCCGCCACCGACGTCCCCGAAGCAACCGCCGTCCTGGAGGAACCGGCCTCGCTGCCCGAGCGCGGCGGGATGACGCATTGGGATTTGATCCGGATGCTTGATCTCGCCCACACCGCCGCCGGCCACGGCACCCTGGCAGGGCGAGCCTGCCGTGGCTCGACCGCGGCCCGTGGCCGTGCCAGGGAGGCGTCGGCCGGACGGGGATTTCTCATCTGGCGGGGCCAGGGCGCGCGGCTCCTTCGGGCGCTGGCGGCCTTCATGCTCGACGTGCACGCGCGCCAGTTCGGTTACGAGGAGGTCCGCTGCCCGTCGGTCGCGACGCGCGAAGCCCTCGAAGGGTCAGCCCACCTCCCGGGGCTGGAAGAGAAAATGTACGCGGTGGACCGGGGCCGCTCGCTTACCCGTCTTCGCCAAGGCTACGGCGGGCAGGCGCTCGCGGCTAGTAACGACAACGACCTGTTTCTCGCCCCGCGCGCGGAGCCGCACCTCGCGAACCTCTTCCGCGGACAGGTTCTCGACGCGGGCGCCCTGCCCGCGCGGTTCGTCGCGTCGGGCCCGGCATTTCGGCGCGAGGCGGACCACGGCGGCGCCGCGGGGCGCGGGCTCCTTCGGCTGCACGAGTTTCCGACCGTCGAAGTCTATGCGTTTTGCCGGCCGGAGGAATCCGAGGCGGAACTCGCGCACGCCGTCGAGGCGGCAACGAAGATCCTCGCGCTCCTGGATGTGCCGCACCGCCGGCTCCTCCGCGGCACGCGACGCCTGAGCCGCGCCGCCGCCAAGACGATTGACCTGGAGGTCTGGGCGGCAGGGGCCGAACAGTGGCTCGGCGTCGCGGCCCTTTCATCCTTCACCGATTACCAGGCTCGCCGAACCGAGACGCGCTATCGGGCCGCAGACGGAAAACCGCGACTCGTCCACACGGTGGGCGGGGCGGCCGTGGCGATCCCGCACCTCGTGGCGGCGCTCGTGGAGAACGGCCAGGAGGCGGACGGCTCCGTCCGCCTGCCGGAGGCCCTGGCTCTCTACTTCGGCCAAGCCAACCTGCACCTCAAACAGGAGGCAGGACAATGACCATCAGAGATAGGTATGGATCTGTGCCAGCGGTAGTCTTCCCCCTGGCCGCCGCGATGTTGCTGGCGGGGAGCACGGCATCCTACGGGTTGATAGAGTATTTCTTCCCAGCCGAGACCGAGAAGGTCGTGAAGTACTTGACGCACCCGGATCCGAACGCGCGATCCCAGGCGGCGTCGGCACTCGGCCGGCGGGGCGACCCGCAGGCCGTCGAACCACTCATCCGCGCCCTGAGCGACGGGGATAGTATGGTGCGGTGCTACGTGGCCGGCGCGCTCGGAAAACTCAAGGACCCCCGAGCGGTGCCCCCCTTGGTCGAGCGGTTGGGCGACAAGGAGCATTACGTGCGTGTCGCGGCGGCCGAAGCCCTCGGCCGGATCGGCGACCCCTCGGCCTGCGATGCCCTCGTCTCGGCGCTGGGGGACGAGAACTGGACCGCCCGCAACGAGGCGGCCGTGGCCCTCGGCCGGATCGGCGACCGCCGCGTCTCGGACGCCCTGCTGGCAGACCTGGGCGAAGCCAACATCTTTCGCCGCGCCGGGGCCGCCCTGGCCCTGGGTGAACTCGGCGAAACGCGGGCCGTCGAGCCCCTTTGCCGCCTCGTGGAAAATGTCATCCCCCTCATCGACGAGGCCGGGCGGCAGTCGCGCCCCGCGCCGGAAGGAAGCTTCATCGTGGGTTTCGCCCTCAAGGCCCTTGGCCGCATCGGCGACCCGCGGGCCACGCCCACGCTGGTATGGGCCGTCGGCACCTACGCCGGATGGCATTACGCCGCCGACGCGCTCGTGGAGTTGCAGGACCCGAAAGCCTCGGACCTCCTGATGGCGGCGCTGGCTGACCCCGACGCCACCGTGCGGGGGTTCGCAGCCGAGGCCCTCGGCAAACTGCGCGAGCGGCGCGCCGTGGAGCGGCTCATCGCCCTCCTGAAGGACCCCGATGGCTGGGTAGGCGGGCATGCAGCCATCGCCCTGGGTCAGATCGGCGACCGGCGGGCGGTGGAGCCGCTCGTGGCCATGGCGGGCGGGTCCAACAACGGCTCGGCCTCGTACGCCCTGATCGCTATCGGCGACCCGCGGGCCGTGCCGATGCTGGCACCGCTCCTGAAGGACAAATGGTGGCCCATACGGAGCGTTGCTGCTTTGACGATCATCCAGATTCGATCGCCCGAGTCCGTGGCTTTGGTGGCGCCCCTGCTTTACGACTCCGATGAGAAGGTGCGGCAGGCGGTTGTGGAAGGCATGAGTGAGGCGCGCGACCCCGCCACCGTGGAACCACTCCTCGAAGCCCTGCGGACCACGAAGGACCGTTGGGGACCGCATTTCATCGCCGATGCGCTGGGCGAGATCGGCGACCCTCGCGCCCTGCCGGCACTCGAGGAACTCCTCAAGAGCAAGGACTCTGAAATCCACAACGCGGCTCAGCAGGCGATTTGGCACGTCCAGGCCAAGATGAAGCAACCGCCGTCTCCGGCCACACCGGGGGCGGTGCCGCAACCCTGAAAGTTGGCACATGGTGAGGTGCGGTGAGGGGGGGTCAGTCGGCAGGCGCCGGCCGCCCCCGGCGCCGGTGCACCAAGCCCGCGCCGCCCGATGCACGGGATGCGAACGGGTGAAAAAGACCCCGTGCGGGATCCCCCCATCTCCGCACGGGGGTCGGTGACTGTACCTCTCCTGCCGTCACAGTATCATGGGCAGCAAGCGGCGACGAAGGCGAGCAAAACCGTCTCTCGGGTGTCCGTTGTGTGACAACGATATGTCACTCCCGCGGAGCGGCCTGGGGGGCGGCAAAAAGAAAGTTGACAGGCACGCGGGCAGGCCGATATCCTGCGCGGTTCCATAGGGTTCTGCTCGCGGGTATTCGCTGACTCGTCCACCATAGCCCGCCTGGGCGGGCGAAGGCGGAAAGGAGCGTGCCGGAAAGGGCGGACGCGGATTGAGCAAGAGAACGCAGCCCTGGCACGCTGCCTGCGAAGCGGTGCCAGGGCATTGCTTTTTCGACGTCCGGCGATTCCAATTGCTACTCTGCGAAGTGGCGAAGCGCCGCTTCGCTACGAAGCACGAGCGCTGGGTAACGAGGAACGCCACCATGGGCGAAAGCGCCTATAAAAACACGCTGAACCTGCCGCGGACCGAGTTCCCGATGAAGGCGAACCTGGTCCAGCACGAGCCGGACCTCCGCCGCCGCTGGGCCGAGATGGACCTCTATGGGATGATCCGCGCCGCGGCGCATCCGAAGGGACGGTACGTCCTTCACGACGGCCCGCCGTACGCGAACGGCGACATCCACATCGGGACGGGCATCAACAAGATCCTGAAGGACATCGTCGTGAAGTACAAGACGATGCGCGGCTACGATTCGCCGTACATCCCCGGCTGGGATTGCCACGGCCTGCCGATCGAGCACAAGGTCCGCCAGGAACTCGGGCCCAAGGCCGACGCCCTGAGCGCGACCGAGATCCGCGAGCGGTGCCGCCAGTACGCCCTCCGCTTCGCCAAGGTCCAGAGCGAGCAGTTCCAGTCGCTCGGCGTCCTGGGGCGGTTCGAGAAGCCGTACCTCACGCTCGACCCGGCGTACGAGGAAGGCCAGATGGAGGTCCTCGCGGCGCTGGCGGACGAGGGGCTTCTCTACCGCGACCGTCGGGCGATCCACTGGTGCGCGAGTTGCGAGACGGCCCTTGCGGAAGCGGAACTCGAATACCAGGACGACGAAGGGCCGAGCCTCTACGTCCTCTTTGCCCTCACGAAGGGCGCGCGGGCGAAGTTGCCCGCGGCGCTCAAGGGCCAGGAGGTCGCGCTGATGGTCTGGACGACGACGCCGTGGACCCTTCCGGCGAACCTCGCGGTCGCGGTCCATCCGGAGTTCAAGTACGCCGCGGTGCGGTTCACGAAGAACGGGAAGCCGCGCGTCGCCATCCTCGCGGAAGACCTCGTCGCCACGGCGGCGAAGGACGCGCGGCTGGGCCAGGTCGAAACGCTCGCGACCCTGACGGGCGCGGAACTGGCGGGCCTGGAGTACGAGCACCCGTTCATGGGGCCTCCGGAAGGCGCCGAGGTGCGCCACGTCGTCGCCGACGCGAGCGTCGTGACGCTCGAAGAAGGCACGGGCCTCGTGCACATCGCTCCCGGCCACGGGCGCGAGGACAACCTGCTGGGCATGAAGTGCGGCCTGCCGGCGTACAGCCCGGTCCTGGGCGACGGGCGGTTCGACGAATCGGTGCCGGAATGGATCCGTGGCAAAACGGTCTGGGAAGCGAACCCGATCATCCTCGCGCGCCTCGCCGAGTCGGGGCACCTCGTGGCCGAGGGAGTGACGGCCCACCGGTATCCGCACTGCTGGCGGTGCCGGGAGCCCGTCATCTTCCGCGCGACCGAGCAGTGGTTCGTCGCGCTGGACAAGACCGAGACGGGCAAGAGCCTGCGCCAGCGGGTGTTGGAGGCGGCGGGCGGCATCCAGTGGGTCCCCGCGTGGAACGAGGCGCGGATCCGCGGGACGATTCTGACGCGCCCCGACTGGTGCATCAGCCGGCAGAAACTCTGGGGCGTTCCGATCCCGGCGCTTTATTGCGAAGGGTGCGGCCAAGCGCTCCTCACGGGCGACATGATGCGCGCCGCCGGAAAGTTCTTCGGCCGCAAGGGAAGCACCGCCTGGTACGAGGCGCCGGTCGAAGAGGTGTTCGGCTCTCCGCCGGCGTGCCCCGAGTGCGGCGGCAAAAAGTGGCGCAAGGAGACGGACGTCTTCGACGTCTGGCTCGATAGCGGCGTCTCCTGGCGGAGCGTCTGCGAGGCCGAGGACCTCGGCATGCCGGTCGAACTCTACCTGGAAGGCTCCGACCAGCACCGCGGGTGGTTCCAGTCGAGCCTCGTGCTGGGGGTGGTGGCGCGCGGCCAGCCGCCGTTCCGGACGTGCGTGACACACGGCTTCACCGTGGACGAAGAAGGACGGAAGATGTCGAAGAGCCTCGGCAACACGGTGAACGTCCTGGAGGAGGTGGGGCGCCTCGGGGCGGACGTGGTGCGCCTCTGGGCCTCCAGCGTGGACTATAGTTACGACATCCGCGTCTCGGACGCCCTCATCTCGAACCTCCAGGACGCCTACCGCAAGATCCGCAACACCCTCCGGTTCCTGATGGGGAACACGGCGGACTTCGACCCGAAGCGGCACGCGGTAAAGCACGCGGACCTGGAGGAAATCGACCGGTGGCTGCTGGCGCGGGGGCAGCAACTGGTGGCGGACGTGACGGCCCAGATGGAGGCGTTCCAGTTCCATCGCGTCTTCAGCCTGGTCCACGTCTTCTGCGTGAGCGACCTGTCGGCGTTCTACCTGGACGTGCAGAAAGACGTATTGTATTGCGACGCGGCCGACGCGCCCCGTCGCCGCAGCACCCAGACGGCCATGGCCGAGACGGCCGACGTGCTCGTGCGCCTGCTCGCGCCGATCCTGGTGCACACGGCGGAGGAGGCGTGGGAGCACCTGCCGTCAGGCCACCCTGGCACGGCCACCCTGGCACGGCAGGCGTGCCGTGGCCTGACGGCGAGCCGTGCCGTGGCCGGCGGCACGCCTGCCGTGCCAGGGGCGCCGGCGGTCCCGGCGCGCCGGGACGCGAGAGAGCCGAGCGTTCACCTCGCGCGCTGGCCCGAGGTCGACGCGGACCTCCTGGACGAGGACCTCCTGGCCCACTGGGAGTGGCTGATGGACGTCCGGCGGGACGCGTACGCCCTCCTGGAGGTGTTCCGCAAGAAGGGCCGTTTCGCCAAGCACACCGAGGCACGGGTGGCCCTGGCGCCGGCGGATGAGAAGGAACGGGCGGAACTGGCGAAGGTCGGCGCGGGGACGCTGGCGGCGCTCCTCCTGGTGAGCGAACTGGTGCTGGTGTCGCCCGAGGAAGCCGAGGCGATCGAGGGCGAGCGGGCCGAGGCCGGCGAGGCGGACCAGAAACGCTTCGCCTCCGCCGTCCTCCTGCCGCAGAAGTATTCGAGGTGCGAGCGGTGCTGGAATTGGTGGCCGAGCGTCGGCCAGGGCGAGCCGAAGAACCTCTGCGAGCGATGCCGCACGGTCGTCGCCCAGCAATAGGACTTCATGATTAGCCGCGACCCGAAGGGGAGCGGGGATCACGAAAGGAAACCACGAGATGAGCAGCCCCAGTCAGCCCGGGCCGAAGACCCGGGAAACCATCGAACGGTTCAACAAGTACGTCATGGCCAACTACACGCGGTTGCCGCTGGTGGCGGTGCGCGGCGAAGGGCCGTACATCTGGGACGCCGACGGCAAGCGCTACCTGGACCTTTTCAGCGGGTGGGCGGTGACGGGCGTGGGCCACTGCCATCCGCGCCTGGTGGAGGCGATCGCCAAGCAGGCCTCCCAACTTATCTTCATGCCTAACACATGGTACACCGAGCCTCAGGGCCGCCTGGCCGAGTGGATCGCAACGACGTCGTTCGGCGGCAAATGCTTCTTCTGCAACTCGGGCGCCGAGGCGAACGAGGGGGCGATTAAACTGGCGCGCCTGGCGACGGCCAAGGAGAAGTACAAGATCATCTCGTTCGAGAACAGTTTCCACGGGCGGACGTTCGCGGCCATCACCGCCACCGCCCAGCCGAAGTACCAGCAGGGCTTCGCGCCCCTCGTGCCGGGCTTCTCGTACGCGCCACTGAACGACCTGGAGGCCGTCGAAAAGTTGGTGGACGGCGAAACCGCCGCCATCCTCATCGAGCCGATCCAGGGCGAGGGCGGCATCAACGTCGCCGAGCCCGAGTTCCTCCGGGCCTTGCGCGACCTGTGCGACCAGCGCGGCATGGTTCTGATCTTCGACGAGGTGCAGACGGGCGTCGGGCGCTGCGGCACGTGGTGGGGCTATCAGGTGCCGGGCGTCGAACCGGACATCATGACCATGGCGAAGCAGTTGGGCGGCGGGACCGCCATCGGGGCGATGGCGGCCAAGCCCGAAGTGGCCGAGCACCTGAAGCCCGGCACGCACGCCTCGACGTTCGGCGGGAACCCGCTGGCGGCGGCGGCCGGGTGCGCGGTCTTCGAGATCATCCGCGACGAGAACCTCCTGGAGAACGCCAAGCGGATGGGCTCGTACCTGAAGCAGCGGATGCTGGAACTGAAGCAGGACGTGCCGCTCATCGCCGAGGTCCGCGGCGAGGGGCTCATGATCGGCGTGGAACTCACCGAAAACGGGGCGGGCGTCGCGGCAGCGTGCCTGGCGAAGGGCCTGCACATCAACTGCACCCATGAGACGGTCCTGCGGATCATGCCGCCCCTGAATATCACGCAAGGACAACTCGACGAGGGACTGGACGTTCTGGCGAAGGTCCTCAAGTCGGAACGCGGAACCGGACGGCAAACGGCAAACAGCAAAAGGCAATGACCAAACGCGGCGGAGCCGCGTCCTTGGGCATTGTTGTTTGTAGTTTGTCGTTTGGTGTCGAACTTGGAACTCTGCAACGGGGTCCACATGGCACGACCGGATGGACGAAAAGCGGACGAGTTGCGGCCGGTGAAACTGGTCCCGGATTTCATCGGCACGGCCGACGGGTCGGTGCTCGTGGAACTGGGCCGGACGCGCGTCGTCTGCACGGCGACGCACCAGGCGGGCGTGCCGCGGTGGCTCCAGGGCCGCGGCACCGGCTGGGTGACGGCGGAGTACGGGATGCTGCCGGCGTCGGCGGGCCGGCGCATGCGGCGCGACGGACCGTGGGGCGTGGACTCGCGCGGGACCGAGATCCGCCGCCTCATCGGGCGGGCCCTGCGGGCCGTGGTGGACCTGGCGGCCCTCGGGGAGAACACGCTCATTGTGGACTGCGACGTGCTGGAGGCCGACGGCGGGACGCGCACCGCCGCCATCACGGGCGGCTGGGTGGCGCTGGCGCGGGCGGTGGACCGGGCGCGGGCCGATGGCCGGCTCGTCACCGACGCCGACCCCATCGCCGACCAGGCGACGGCCGTCAGTTGCGGCCTGGTGGACGGCGAGGCGCGGCTGGACCTCGTGTACGAGGAGGACAGCGCGGCCGAGGTGGACATGAACGTGGCGATGACGCCGGCCGGCCGGCTGATCGAAGTCCAGGCGACCGGCGAAGGCGCGACCTTCACGGGGTCGGAGATGGTTCGGCTGGTGCGGTTGGCGCACCAGGGCTGCAAGCGGCTGGCCGAGGCCCAGGCGCAGGCCCGCAGGAAACGCTCGCGCCGAAGCGCCGGCCGACGAGGGGCCGGAGGGTCACCATGAACGCACGAGCCTGGGCGAGGCGGGGCGCGCTGGGGCTGCTGGCGGCGGCACTGGCGGCGGTCGGCGGGTGCGAACCCGCGCAGCGGGATTTGACGATCCTCTTGGTCGAATACCAAGGGCCGGAGGCGCGCCCGAGCGCCGACCGTCTGGCCGATGAACTGGCGGACCAGGGCCTGCCGGACGTCTTCGTGGTCGAAGGGCCCGGCTACGCGGCCGTGTGCGTCGGCCGGTACCGCACGTGGAAAGACGCCCAGGCGCGGGAAATGCTGGGGCGGGTACGCCGGATCCGGGACGCTCGCGGCCAGTACCCGTTCCAGGGCGTGATGCTCGTGCCCGTGCCGGAGCCGGCCCCGAAAACCCCGTGGGCGCTGGAAGAGGCGCCGGGCGTCTACAGCCTGTACGTGGCAGGCTGGGAATCGCCCGGCCGAAAGGAAAACGCCCAGGCCTACGCCGCCAAGTTGCGCAAGGAGGGGTGGGAGGCGTACGTTTACCACGGCCCGCACCTGAGCATGGTTACGGTCGGGGCGTTCGGTCCGG
>Ga0315277_10004669_pt1 | contig 18183 bp, 14 predicted proteins | sample YL17G05_15_MG_FD_203695 | JGI IMG/M metagenome (GOLD analysis project Ga0315277, IMG submission 203695) | Sediment microbial communities from Yellowstone Lake, YNP, Wyoming, USA - YL17G05_15 | ecosystem: Environmental > Aquatic > Freshwater > Lake > Sediment | place: USA: Wyoming | collected...
CTTTGTCGTTCTGCAGGCTGGTGATCATGGCTTGCTGACAGACAAAGGGCCGGGAGATGTCCCCACGGCCCGGATTCTTCGTCGCTTCGCACCTGAGATTCCTCGTCGCTTCGCAGCTGAGATTCCTCGTCGCTTCGCAGCTGAGATTCCTCGTCGCTTCGCTCCTCGGAATGACAGAGCGATTCCTATCGCCACCTTTAGGGTTTTGGGGCTTAGCGCGGCGGGATACGCAGAACCTGTCCGACGTAGATGCGGGACGGGTTCGCGATGCCGTTGTACTGGGCCAGGTACGTGTAACTCAGGTTGTAGCGCAGGGCGATGCGGAACAGGTTGTCGCCCGGCTGTACCACGTACGTGGTCTCACCCGCCGGCGGTTGCGGCGGCTGGCCACCGGAGGACGAGGGGATCTGCAGCACCTGCCCCACGTAGATCAGGGCCGGGTTGGCGATACCGCTGGCGCTGGCGATCGCCTGCACCGTGGTGCCGTAGCGCAGGGCGATGCGAAACAGGTTCTCGCCCCGTTGGACGGTGTGCGTCACACGGCCCGTGGGAGACGGGGTCGCAGTGGGTGTAGGGGGCGGCGAAGTGGGTGGCACAGACGTGGCGGGAACAGAAGTTGGGGTCGGCGTGACCGGCGATATTGTCGCGGTCGCGGTCGCGGTTCCTACCACCGAACGGGCGGCCTGGGTCGAATTCGCCGCTGCCGTGGACAACTGGTCCTGGGTGGATGGGGCAGCCTGCCCTCCGCCGGCCGGGGTCGGCGTCACGTCGGGAGCCGCCGGCCTGTAGCAACCAGCCAGCAGGCCCAGTGCGACCAATACGCCTATCGCGCCCAGAAACAGAGAGCGTCGGGGTTTCTTCATCGGGCATCCTCCTTTGTATAAGCCACACCAATCCAATCGTTGTACACTTTACATAGTACCACAATAGTCCCTCGCCGTCAAATCGCACTACTCCTCCGGCGCCAACCCCACGGCGCGGGCAAATGCAGCATGGGTATAGGCAGCAGACCAGCCACGCAGCCAGATGCGTACGTGAGGCGGGATCAACGACGACAGCCGGTAGATGAACTAGATGTTGTGGCGCAGATGGGCCAGCGATTCCGGGTGTTCTTTTCGTTCCTTCGCGTCCATTTGGTCTACCAGGGCCGCGTGCATGTGGATGCACTCCTCTGGTTCGGTGAGCCACGCCAGCGAGGCTTCACCATAAGGGAAGGCCTCAATCTGCTCCAGCAAAGCCTCGATGTCCACGCCGGCTATGTACAGTTCGAACGCCAGTGCCCGCGCCTCCATCTCGTCAAAGTGAGCCCAACTCAGGCAGACAGACTCGTGGGTCAGCGGTGACTGTGGCACCGAGTAGCCGATGCTCCTGGACAGCACTTTCGCTGCCCGCTCCAGCGGCAGGTCAGGCCAGGGTTCGTAGGCGGCCCGCATCCACAACTGCACCATGTCGCCACTCCGCTGTGTCTTCAGCGGTGGTGGGTCGTATTCCGGCACATTCGCCGCGTCCTCGACGTGGTCTTCCACTGCACCTTCAAACGCGACGGTCAAGCGGTGAAGCGGCTCTCCCTCAGGTGTGCGGTATTCGAATTCCAGTCCCTCAGATGCCTCGCCCACGTCTGCTACGTTGGCCGGTTGCTGGGCGCGAATCCACTCGGTGATCATTTCGTCGAACCATGCTCGTTCGCTTTCCTCGGTAGCACCAGGTACCCGCTCGACCAGCCGTTCGATCGCCTGCTCGCACACATGCGTGATTAAGTCATCATACACGGCAGGGTTGGGTTCAGAAGACATTGTTTGCCTCCTCTTTCTGAACGGACATTGCACACCCCCATTTTCACTGGCTATTCAAGTACGGCTCCCCGGCTCGCAGGGCCGACGTGGCTGGCATACAGGCGCAGGAAGCCCGGCGGGATCTCTCTGGCAGGGGATTCCCACTTTTCTAACCGCGCCCGCAATTCACCTTTACTCATGTGCACGTTGAGGCTGCGGCCGGGAATGTCTATCTCGACCACGTCGCCATCGCGCAGTGCGGCCAGCGGTCCGCCCATCATGGCCTCCGGGCAGACGTACCCCACGCACGGGCCACGGGTCGCGCCGGAGAAGCGCCCGTCGGTGACCATGGCGACCGAATCCGCTAACCCCATCCCGACCAGGATGGCCGCCGGGAGCGAGAGTTCGCGCATGCCCGGTCCGCCGCGCGGCCCCTCGTAGCGCACGACCAGCACGTCGCCGGGCTGCACGCGCCCACCCAGCAGACACTCCTGGACGTCCTCCTCGCAGTCAAAGACGCGCACCGGCCCGGCGTGGTGCATCATGGCCGGGTGGACCCCGCTGGCCTTGACGATCGCCCCTTCTGGGGCCAGGTTGCCATGCAGGACGACGATGCCGCCGGTTGGGGCCAGCGGACCGTCCAGCGGGTGGATGATCCGAGGGTCGCGCACGGCCGCCCCGGCCGCGACCTGTGCCAGTGGGGTGCCGTAGGCGGTGGGTGCGCTCAGGTCGAGCAGGGGTGCGAGGACGTGGAGGAGGGCCGGTACACCGCCCGCGCGCCCGAAATCGGACACCGTGTGGGGTGAGGCCGGTTTGAATTTGGCCAGGAGCGGCGTGCACTGCCCCAGGTGGTCCCAATCGTCGAGCGTCAGGGCGTAGCCCAATTCGGCGGCCAGCGCGTTCAGGTGCAGCACAAGGTTGGTCGAGCCGCCGATGGCCTGCACGACGGCGACCAGGTTGCGGAGCGTCGCCGGGGTCACCACGTCGCGAAAGGTCACGCCCGTCGCCAGCGCTCGTACCGCCGCCTGGCCCGCCGCCGAGGCGAGTGCCAGCAGGTCTGGATTGACGTCCCAGTCTCTGCCGGACTGTTGTCCGGCAGGAGCGGGGGGAGTGGGCGGGGGGTTGACGTCGCAGGTGCTGCCGGACTGTTGTCCGGCAGGAGCGGGGGGAGTGCCCGGCCCAGTCCCATTTCCGCTTCCGCCGGACAACAGTCCGGCGGCTCCGGTGCGGACTGTTGTCCGCACCAAGCATGGGCCCTCGGCGGAAGCAGGTTGGGTCAGAGCCGCCACGGTCGCGTTGCCCGGCAGGCTCAGCCCCGCCGCCTCCACGACGACGCACATCGTGTTGGCGGTGCCCATCATATTGCATACGCCCGGCCCAGGGCAGGCGGCCCGTTCGATCTGGTCCAACTCGTCGAGCGTGATTTCGCCCCGGTTGGCGCGCCCGATGGCCTCCTTGACGTCGCTGGTGACGACGCGCTGGCCCCGCCACTCTCCCTCGGCCATCAGCCCCCCGGTCACAAACAGCGTCGGCAGGTCGAGCCGCGCCGCCGCCATCAGCATGCCGGGCACGATCTTGTCGCACGAGGCCAGGCAGACCAGGGCATCGAAGCCGTAGGCGCGCGCGGTCAATTCGACCGAGGCGGCGATCACCTCGCGGCTGGGCAGGATGGCGTGCATCCCCGGCCCCTGGCAGATGCCGTCGCAGGGGGCGATGGTGTGGAACGTCAACGGAACCCCGCCGGCCGCGCGCACCCCGTCCTTCACCGCCTCTGCCACCCGGTCGAGGTGGATGTGGCCAGGATTCAGTTCGTTCCAGGAGTTGGCGATGCCGACCAGGGGCCTGCCTTCGACGTCGTCCAGGCCGCAGGCGTGGTATAGTCCCCGCGCGTACGCGCCGGTCAGTGCGTGGCGCTTCATCTTACGCGATGCCTCATCGCACGTGATGCCTCATCACACGTGCTCCAGCCGTTCCAGCGCCTGCTGGACGCGTTCCCGAGGCCCGAACGTGCTGGCCCTCCAGCGCAGGTACTCCCAGTCGAGCGCGGGCAGGTGGGCCAGCATAGCAGACACGTCTTCCCAGTCGTGCTTGCCCACCTCGGGGCCGCGCCCCCACAATGCCTTGAGCAGGATGTTGTCCTCGGGCGGGATGACCGGCACACGGACGCCGGCGATGGCGTGCCGCTGCAGCCGCGCGCGCATTGGGGCGTCCAGGTCCACCGTGTAGTCAAGTTCGGCGTCGTGCTCGCCAACCCGGCCAGCAGGTCGAAGCCAGGCAGGGTAACGCGCCAGACAGCACCATCCTCCCCCCGTTCCGCCCGGCCCTCCGGGAACAGGCTGGCCACACGTGTGCCCTCGGCGGCCGGGACCAGGATGTCCACGTCGGTCAGCGGGCGCGCCGCGCCATAGACCGCCGCCGCCGCCCCCGCAAACACCGCCCAGGCGATTCCGGCGCCGTCCAGCCGCCGGGCCACTTGTTCGAGCGCCAAGGTCGTGATCACGTCACTCCTCCTCAGTTTCTGATCCTGGCCCCGATACGACAATCTGTGGGACGATGGCTTCGACTTCGTCCACCAGCCGGCGCGGGACGACGATCTCCCATTCTTCCTCGCGCGGCCCTCTCACCCGCGAGGTATACGTGACGATCGTCAAGATGGTCGGCTTGCCCCGCGTGAGTTCGACGCGCGTGATGGCATTGCCGTTCGCTTTAAAGTACCCGTCGTTGGCGTAGAATTCCTTGGGCGCCAGCGCTACGTGGCCCGGGGTGGGCTGGCGATAGTCGTTGCGCGCCCCCAGGTAATTGCCGCCCGCCACGAGCGCGCCGATCACGCCTCCAGCGAGCACCCCGATCGCGGCCCCGGCGAGGGCGCCGGTGGCCAACTCAATGGCAGCCTCCAGCGTGAACAGGCTGGACGAGATATCGTCTGACGCGATGAACAGGCCGGCCAGCATGCCGGCCAGGCCGAGCAGGGCCGTCAAACACCCCCATTGCACTCTCCAGTCCCCCTTTTCCTCTTGCCATTTGGCTTCCTTGATCTCCTGCCATTCGGCGGGGGTGTACGTCCAGCGGATCAACGGGCGATCGCTGGCCAGGAAGGCTGCGGCCTGCCGGACCTGCGCCAGGCCCTTGAGCCAGACGATCAGCAGAATCAGGCCGAACAGCGCCAGCGGCATGGACAATAGCACCACCACGCCGCTTTCCCACATGCCGAGCGCGGCCATGATGGCACTGACGAGGACTATGACGAAGGTGAGGGCTACCAGGCCCACCAGGGCTGGCAGACCCTGTTGGTAAGGGTGTGGAATCCGGGGGCTTGTCCCGGGTTGGGGGGCGTCGCCTCTGGGCCACATGGATTCACCCATAATGGGAACCTCCTTGTTTTGGCTTTGTCACCCTCCCGCAGGTTCGGACGACTTGATTGTAACAAAGCGGGAGGGTAGGTTGTGCTGTTCGATTCTACCCTGCCTTGCCGGTCAGGGCAAGTCGGCGACGTGGCCCTCCGCTTTGACTTTGCGCCAGGGTTGGATAAACTATCCCGATCAGGAGGTGGTTGCTGATGAAAGCACTTATACTGGAGGAATACCAGCACCTGGTATACGACGACGTAGCGGACCCCCGCATCGGGCCGGAGGACGTGCTGGTCCAGGTCAGGGCCTGTGGCATCTGCGGCAGTGACGTGCACGGCCTGGACGGCAGCACCGGGCGGCGCATCCCGCCGGTCATCATGGGCCACGAGGCCGCCGGCGTCATCGCCGAGGTAGGAGCGGACGTCACGGGCTGGCAGGCGGGGGAGCGCGTCACGTTCGACTCCACCATCTACTGTGGCAAGTGCTATTTCTGCCGCCGGGGCTGTATCAACCTGTGCGACCAGCGCCGCGTGCTGGGAGTGTCGTGCGCCGATTATCGCCAGCAGGGGGCGTTCGCCGAGTACGTGGCGGTGCCCCAGCACATCCTGTATCGCCTGCCGGAGGGACTGTCTTTCGAACGGGCGGCCCTGGTGGAGCCGCTGTCGGTCGCCTTTCACGCGGTAGAGCGCACGCCGCTCTCCTTGAACGATACGGCGGTGGTGGTGGGTGCGGGGATGATCGGGCTGTTGATCGTCCAGGCGCTGAGGCTGGTGGGATGTGGCCACATCATCGCGGTTGACCTGGATCAAGGCCGGCTGGACCTGGCCTGTCAACTGGGTGCCGGCGAAGGGCTCAGGCCGGATTCCGGCCCGAGCGCGCCCGGCGACGTCGTGGCGCTCGTGCTCGAGCGCACCGGTGGCCGGGGGGCGGACGTTGCCTTTGAGGCGGTGGGCATCGCGCCGACGCTGAACCTGGCGATCCGGTGCCTCAGGAAAGGGGGGGCGCTCACGCTGGTGGGCAACCTGGCCCCGGCAGCCGAGTTTCCCCTCCAGGCGGCTGTGACGCGCGAACTCACGCTGTACGGGTCCTGCGCCTCGCGGGGCGAGTATCCGGCTTGCCTGGACATGATCGCCCGCGGTGCGATCCACGTGGACCCGCTGATCAGCGCGGTCGCGCCGCTGGCCGAGGGGGCAGCCTGGTTTCAGCGGTTGTACGACGGGGAGCCAGGCCTGCTGAAGGTGGTGTTGACCCCATAGGGAGGTCGTTCTGTGGACAAAATCAAGACGGGCCTGATCGGTTATGGCAAAGTGGCCCACACGCATGCCCTCGCCCTGAGCACGCTGCCCGAATCCGGCTTCGTGGCGGTGTGCGGCCGGGACCTGGCCCGCGCGAAATCGTTCGCTAGCCTTTACGGCGTGCGGGCCTACGACGACGTGCAGGAGATGATCGCGCGGGCCGGCATCCAGGCGGTTGTCGTCACTACCCCTCACCCGGCCCACGCGCGTCTCGCCATCCAGGCGGCGCAGGCGGGGGCACACGTGCTGGTCGAGAAACCCCTGGCGGCCAGCCTCCAGGATTGCGACGCCATCATTGTGGCGGCCAGAGAAGCGGGGGTGAAACTGGGCGTGATCAGCCAGCGGCGGCTGTACGAGCCGGTGCAGCGGGTCAAGGCGGCCATTGAGGCCGGCAAGATCGGCCGCCCCGTGCTGGGGATGGTGGTGATGCTGGGCTGGCGCGACCGGGCCTATTACGAGTCCGACCCCTGGCGCGGCAGGTGGGACCTGGAGGGGGGCGGCGTGCTGGTTAACCAGGCCCCGCACCAACTGGACCTGTTACAGTTGTTTATGGGGCCGGTGGACGAGTTGTTTGGCTACTGGGGTAACCTCAACCACCCTTACGTCGAGGTGGAGGACACGGCGGTGGCGGTGGTGCGCTTCCAGAATGGCGGGCTGGGGTCCATCGTGGTGAGCAACTCGCAGAAGCCTGGTCTCTACGGCAGGGTGCACGTGCACGGCGAGAACGGCGCCTCGGTGGGGGTGCAGACCGACGGCGGGGCCATGTTCATCGCCGGCATGTCGGGGGTCCTGGAGCCGCCGGTCAACGACCTGTGGACGGTGCCGGGCGAGGAACACCTGCTGGCCCAATGGCAGGCACAGGACCGGGCGACCTTCGAGGCGGTGGACGCGACCCAACACTATCACCGCTTGCAGGATCAGGACTTTTTGCGGGCGATCCTGGAGGAGCGCGAGCCGCTGGTCACGGGCCTGGAAGGGCGCAAGGTGGTCGAGATCTTTACCGCGCTGTACCGCTCCCGGCGCGACGGCAGGCCGGTCAAGTTCCCGCTGGACGCGGTGCAAGGGTCGCAGCAGTTTGACGGCAGGCAGAGCAGCCAGGGCACGAGACCAGGCTCGGCAGCGGTGGCCGGTGTGCCTTGACGTTCGCGCAAAACCATAATACACTATCTATCGTGGCCGACGGCAGGCTATCAAGGAGGTACTCAACATGGCGCGTACCATAGGCTATTGCGGCTACAATTGCCACTTGTGCGCGGCACGCTCAGACGACCCCGACGTGAGGCAGAGATTGGTGGACGGCTGGCGGAAGATCTTTGGCCATCAAGTTACCTGGGTGATGAATTTGCCGACCGCCTGGCATATAGCCCAAAGTGCCGCTTTGATAGGAAGAGCACGCCCAGCGTGAGCAGGAGCGGCACTCCGATCAGCGCCGCAAAGTGGAAGCCTTGAAACGGCAACTTGCCCAGGAACTCCATTTCTCTGGATGGAAAGTTCAGGCTCGCCAGGATGTCGGCGTAGCGCGACGGGACGAGGGTCAGGATGAAGGAGCATGCCGCCAAGCCAAAGTAGATCAGGGAGCCCCACCAGGCCCAGGTGCGCTGCCCCAGTGTGCCCCAGGCCAGGCAGATCAGGCACGCGATCGAGAGCGCCAGCAAATAGATCCCTTGCAGGCCGGACGAAAAGCGGCCAAACAGCGGAAAGATACCGTTGAAGAGAATGGGGATGTGCAGCACGACGGCGTAGAACAGCTCCAGCGAGCCCAGCACAAGGATCGGCATGGGCAGTTTCTCGACCCAGTACGAGTTGGGGTCCCTGGCCTCGAAGGTCAATCGAACGTTACGGCTCTGGTAGAAACGGATCAGCACTCCTGGGACGACCAGGTAACCCAAAGCCAGGCCAAGCATGGCGAGGATGGCGGCCAGCACAGAGAGGTCTTTGCTCGCCAACAGCACAAACAGCACCACGATCGTCAGAGGGGCGCCGACCGCGAGCCAGGCCCACAGCAGGGCCAAGGCCAGCGTCCTGGCCCAACGGCGCGTTTTCAAATGCCCGTAACCGAGCGGGATGAGCACTGCCGCGATCAAATAGTACCCGATGACCTGAGCGGCGATGTTGCCGAACATGAAGGAGCCAAACCTAAAGCCTTCGTAGTGGAAGCGGCCACCTGCGGAGAACAGGTAGAAGCAGTACATCTCGATAGGCCCCAGGAAACCGGTAGGGATGCCGATCAGCAGCAGCAGGACGCCGATGCCAACGATAAGGGGGGTTCTATCTTTGTGATCCATAGCGTTCTCCTTTGTCTGTGTTGCCTACACATAATTATATTATGTATTTGGTTCACTGTCAAGTGCCGGGAGGTAACTCGTGAGAATTGTGACGTTGACTGAGAATACTAAGCCGGGGGGCAGGGAAGATCTTACGGCCGAGCATGGACTGTCGCTTTACGTGGAGCACGCTGGTAAGCGCATCCTGTTCGACAGCGGGGCGACCGAGGCCTTCCATCGCAATGCGGAGAGGCTGGGCATCAGTATTCCGGAGGTGGACGTGGCGGTCCTTTCGCACCACCACTACGACCACGGAGGGGGCCTGCCTTACTTCCTGGAAGCCAACCAGAAGGCCAGGGTGTACCTGCGCAAGTGCGAGGAAGGAGACTATACCTTCAGGGCCTTTGGCATCATGCGCAAGCACATCGGCCTCGACCGCGAGATGTTCCGCAGGTATCCAGGCCGGTTCGAGTTCGTGGAGCGGGACACTGAGATCCTTCCCGGTGTGTTCGTTCTCACCGGTATCGGAAAACGCTACCCGCTGCCCAAGGGGAACCGGCGGCTGTTCGTCGAGCGGGCGGGGGTGTGTACCCGGGATGCCTTTGAGCACGAGCAGATGATGGTGATCGAGGCGGAGGCGGGGCTGGTAGTCTTCACGGGTTGCTCGCACAGTGGTATACTCAACATGGTGGATGCGGCGGCCAGGCAGTTTCCTGGCGTGGCGATCCAGGCGGTCCTGGGTGGTTTCCACCTGGTGGGCATCCCGATGTGGAACACGATGGCCGGGAGAAAGCGCGAGGTAGAAGAGATCGGGCGGGAAATGCTCCGGTATGAGATTGGCAAGGTATACACCGGGCACTGTACGGGCATGAAGGCGTACCGGGTGCTGGCGGGGGTCATGGGGGGGAGGCTGGAGTATCTTGCGACTGGCAGTCAAGTGGTGTTGTGAACACAGGAGGGCTCCCGTTATATGGACAAGGACAACGACGTGGAATGGCACATTCCCAATCGTGAGCGGGGTTACCTGCGCGATCTGGCCAGCAAGCAGGCCGCATACGCTGCGCTACTCGTCATGGCGCAACGGAAGCAAATGTGGTATGACCTGAACGATGGTCGCCCAGGCGCGCGGCCACCGGTCGTCGTCGAGACGTGGACCTTTGATCGTGATTTCATGCCCGAAGGCGTGTTCCGCTGCGCCTCACAGGCTGGCAGGGTTATCGAACAGCAGTTGCTGCGCAACGTCCGCAACCATGAACTGATCAACGACGACAAGGTCATGCCCGATACCTTCGACGTGGGCTGGTTCGTGGACGTTGACGAGTTGGGCGTGAAGATCGAGACCGAAACCGTCAAGGACGCCCAGGGCGTCGAGACGGGCTACCGCTTTCTGCATCCCATCCAGGACCTGAGACAAGATCTCGATATGCTCAAGCCTGCCGTGTGTCGGGTGGATCGGGAGCGGACCGTGGCCTGGAAGGAGTTCCTGGAAGACCTGCTGGGGGACTTGCTGCCGGTCTGCATCCGCACCGGCACGTATGGCAGCACGATGTTGACCCACAGGGTGGTCGAGTTGATGGGTATGGAAGCGTTCTACGTGGCGATGTACGATAGCCCTGATGCGGTGCACCGGCTGATGGCCTTCCTGCGGGACAATGCGCTGCGCGTGATGCACTGGGCTGAGGCGGAAGGGCTCCTGCGGCTCAACAACGAGAACCAGGACAGTTTCGGTTCCAGTTACAATTTTACGGCCCGGCTGCCCGGACCCACCTACGATGGCGGTCCCGTGCGGCTGTGTGACATGTGGGGGTCTACCAACAGCCAGGAGACGGTGGGCATTTCGCCCAGGATGTTCCACGAGTTCTGCTTCCCCTATTACCGCGACGTATGCGAGCCGGTGGGCCTGCTTTACTATGGCTGCTGCGAGCCCGCCCACCCATTCTGGGACGACATTCGGCAGTTGCCTCACCTGAAAAAGGTCTCCATCTCCCGCTGGTGTGACCAGGCACTGATGGGCGAGGCGCTGCAGGGCACCGGCGTGGTGTTCTCGCGCAAGCCGGATCCCAACTTTCTCAGTGTGGACGAGCGGCTGGACGAAGAGGCCTGGGCCGCCCACATCCGCGAGACGCTGCAGGCGACCCACGGCGTGTTCGTAGAGTTCATCGTACGGGACGTGTATACCGTCCACGGTGACCTGAACAACCCGCGGCGCGCCGTCGAAATCGCCCGGCGCGAGATTGACCGGCATTATTGAAGACCTGACAGGTTTTCGCCGGGCGTCCCGACGTACCCGTCGGGCCTCGCCCGCAACCTGTCAGGTCTGTGCGCGAAGAGGAGGCTGACTATGAAGAAGCAAATCAAGGCAGATGCCGCCTGGTGGCAGACAGGCGGGAAAGAGCCGGCCAGGCCCTACCAGGGAATGGTGCGCACGTCACGCTACCTGGCCATGCGGGACGGCGTCAAGATCGCGATTGACCTGTACTTGCCCAAGCACCTCGAAGCGGAGGACAGACTTCCCACCGTCCTCCACCAGACCCGCTATTACCGGCGGACTGCCTACCACTGGCTGTTCCGATGGTGGATGGAGCATAGCGACCTGATGAGACAGTCCATCCAGCGCCTGGTGGAGAACGGCTATGCATTCGTGAACGTAGACGCGCGCGGGTCGGGAGCCTCCTTTGGCTCGCGCCTTATGGAATGGTCGCCCGACGAGGTCAAGGACGGCGCGCAGGTCGTGGACTGGATTGTCCAGCAACCGTGGTCGAGCGGCCGGGTGGCGTCCATGGGGGTCTCCTACAATGGCACGGCGGCCGAGATGCTGCTGGTCAACCGGCACCCGGCGGTCAAGGCGGCCATCCTCCAGTACTCGCTGTTCGACGTCTACGAGGACATCCTTCGCCCGGGGGGAGTGTACAACGAGGGCTTTATGCGCATGTGGTCGTCGCTCAACCGTGCGCTCGACCACGACGCATTGCCGTCGTTTGCCCGCCAGCACATTGGGTTCCTGGCGGGGATGGCGGTCAAAGGAGTCCCGCCCGTGGACGAGGACACGAGCGGGACGACGCTCCAGGCGGCCATGAAGGCGCACGTGGACAACTATGACATCTACCAAACCTCCCTGGAGATCGAGTTCTGTGACGACAGGGCCACGACAGGGGTCGCGCTGAACGATTTCAGCCCGCACGCCTTCAAGGGCGCGCTCCAGGCTTCCGGGGCGGCGATCTACTCCTGGAGCGGTTGGTACGACGGCGCCTATACCCTCTCGGCCATCAAGCGCTTCCTGAACGTCAATGTGCCGGGGAGACGGCTCATCCTGGGCCCCTGGGACCACGGCGGGGGACAGAACCCGGACCCGTTCGTGCGCGACCACAAGAGCCGCTTCGACCACGGGGGCGAGATGCTGCGCTACCTGGACTATCATCTGAAAGGGACGCCGAGTGGGATCGAGAGCGAGCCGCCGGTGCACTATTTCACGGTGGGCGAGGAGGCGTGGAAGTCGGCGGACACGTGGCCGCCAGCAGGTTTCGAGCCGACGCCCTACTACTTCTGGGAGGGGCAGACCCTCAAGCCTCTTGAAGCCCCGGCCGGGGACGGCGCCGACCCCTACCAGGTGGACTATGCGGCCGGCTCCGGGAGGACGTCGCGCTGGATGTCGCAGGTCAACGTCAAGGGGGTGCGCATCCAGTACCCGCACCGCCGGCAGCAGGACGCCAGGTGCCTGGTGTACACGACGGCGCCGCTGGAGCGGGACACCGAGGTGACGGGCACGTCCCTGGTTACGCTGTTCGTGCGTTCCACGGCCACCGATGCCCAGTTCTTCGTCTATCTGGAGGACGTCGGGCCGGACGGGGACGCCGGCTGCTGCACCTACGTGACGGAGGGCGTCTTCCGCGCGCTTCATCGCCAGATCAGCACGGAGTCGCCGCCGTACGTGGTGCCGGTGCCGGGCCACTCGTTCAAGCGGCAAGACGCGCTGCCGCTGGTGCCCGGCCAGGTGGCCCACATCACGTTCCATCTCCAGCCCATTTCGTACCTGTTCCGGCGGGGCCATTCCATCCGCGTGGCGCTGGCCGGGGCGGACAAGGACAATTTCGCGCTGTTTCCGCCCTCGCCGCCCAGGATCGAGGTACTGCGCAGCCAGGCACATCCATCGCGCATCCTGCTGCCAATCATGGTGAGATAGCGCGATCTCTACGTTTCCCATCGCCGAACCACGATTGATGCCAGCAGAGGCTTAGGGCCGCCCGAGATCGGCTTGTGTGCCGTCCCGTTATGCGGCCAGCCCGAGAGCGCCCCTGCTGGGAAAGGATAGGCTCATTGGACGGTCAAGCAGAAAAGGCTTTCGTGGTGGTTGGTGGTCTTCTGCGCCAAGGAGACGCCGTGCTCTTGGTCAGGCAGCAGAAACGCAATGACCCTGAGTTGAAATGGGCGTTGCCAGGGGGGTACGTTGAACGAGGCGAATCGTTGCTCGATGCCCTGCGTCGAGAGGTGCGTGAAGAGACCGGCCTGCATGTGCTCGAGGTCGGCCCGGTGCTCTACGTGGTTCACTTGATTGTTCCAACTGCAAAGACCGCGTTCGTGATCCTCGTGTTCCAGGTAGACGCCTGGTGTGGAGAGTTGCAAGTGTCCAAGCCGCCGGCCGGCGCGGAAGAGAGAATTCTGGACGCTCAATTTGTGCCAGTTGAGGAAGCCATTCAACGCCTGGAACAAGGTTTTCGCTTCGCGAACGAGCCTGCCATCGGATTCCTGAGTGGTGACTCGCCGCCGGGAGCCGCGTGGGTTTATCAGGGAGATCCTGCGAAGGGCGATCGCCTGATCGAGCGCATTCGCTTTGAGGGCCAGGTGACCGTACAATGACTCTTGGAGAGGAGGGCGAAATGGTTGACATAGCGGCAACGGCAATGGCCCACGTACAGCACCTGTGCGTGGACATCGGCTGACGTTCCTGGATGCGGATAGCCTGAGCGCGTCGTTGAAAGGGGTTGACCATGTTGGATATCCTGATTCAGAATGCACAGGTCGTGGATGGGACGAACAGGCCCGCCTACAGGGGCGACGTGGCCATTGAGGGGGACCACATCGCCGGCGTCGGTACGCTGGAGGGCGCCGCCGCCAGAACGGTGATTGACGCCACAGGCCGCGTGGTCGTGCCCGGCTTCATTGACATGCATTCCCACGCCGACTTTTCGCTGCTCGTGGCGCCGGAGGGAGAGAGCCTGGTGCATCAGGGCATCACAACCGTGGTGACCGGGCAGTGCGGCGTGTCGCCCGCCCCGCTGACAAGAGAACACCGGAAGGACACACTGGCCACGCTGAGCATGTTCATATCTCCCAAGGTCTCCATGCCGTGGGACGAGGTGTCTTCGTTCGACCGCTTCCTGGACTACCTGGAGCGCATCCAGACGTCGGTCAACGTCGTGCCCCTGGTGGGACAGGGCATGGTGCGGGCCGCCGCCATGGGCTACGGCGCAGGCCAACCCGCCGGGGAGCAGATGGAGCACATGCGGCGGCTGGTTCACCGGGCTATGGATTGCGGCGCGTTTGGGTTGTCCACCGGTTTGATCTACCCGCCAGGCTCTTTTTCTGCCACGGCGGAACTGGTCGAGGTGGCCAGGGCGGCCGGCGAGCGGGGTGGCCTGTACTTTAGCCACGTCCGCGGGGAAGCGGAGACGTTGATCGAGGCCGTAACAGAGGCCATCGAGATTGGACGCCAGGCCGGCGTCTCTGTACAGATTTGCCACTTTAAGGCCGGCCCTCAGAAAAACTGGGACAAGGCCCCCCTCGCCCTGGAGTTGATTGACAGGGCACGGGCGGAGGGCTTGGACATCACCGCCGATATGTACCCCTACCTGGCAGGTTGGACTACCCTGGCGGTGCTATTGCCCAGGTGGGCGCTGGAAGGGGGCATGGCCACCGTGCTCAGGCGGCTCGTCCTCCCATGGGAACGCAAGAGAATCATCCAGGCCATGAAAGCCGGCCAGGGTGGTATCGTCGAGCAGATCGAATGGGACAGGATCTTGATCAGTGGATCGAGTAAAGAAGCGTACATGGGGCACTATGTCTCGGAACTCGCCGCCCAAGAAGGAAAAGACCCCTACGTCTGGACCTTGGACGCTCTGCTCAAGACCTTCGGGAACGTCCAGATGATCATCTGGATGATGGCGGAGGACAACGTGAGGCTGCAATTGCGGCATCCGGCCGTGATGATTGGCACCGATGGGTGGGGGATGGCGACCGAGGGGCCGATGGCCTGGGGCATGCGGCATCCCCGTTGTTTTGGGACCTATCCACGGATCTTTGGCCAGTACGTGCGAGAAGAGGGGGTTCTGTCGCTGGAGGAAGCGAGTTGGAAGGCAAGCGGGTTCCCGGCGCAGAAGTTGGGCCTGACGGATCGCGGCCTGGTAAAGAAAGGCTACAAGGCAGACCTGGTGGTGTTCGATCCGGTCACGATCCAGGACCGGGCGACCTACGAGGAACCGCTGCAATATCCGGCAGGCATTGACTACGTCCTGGTCAACGGCGAGGTGGTGATCGAGCAGGGCCGGCAGACGGACGCTCGCCCTGGACGGGTCATCCGGCGGAAACCATAAGACTACGTGGTCGAGACGTTGATTAAAGACCAGAATCAGTCGTTGCGTGCTGGGCTGAGTTTGCGAGGCAGACCAAAGCGAACCGGGCAGTGGGCTTGAGGCCCGCCGCCCGGTTCGTTGTTCAGACTACCATGCTTGCCTCATGGCACCGCAAAGTTCACCACCGCGAAGCCATTGGCCTTCACGGTCGCTGACTGCTGTAGCCGGTAGTCAGGCAACTTGATGGTGTAGGTGGCCGCCTGGGCTTTGTGCTTGTAGACGAAGAGGTAGTAGCCGTCCTCGTCGGTATATACCGTACCCAGCAGAGCCCTGGTCGGGCTGTAGATCTGGACTTTGACACCTCGCTTCGGGCTGTCAGCCTGATCTGCCACAAAGCCCAGGAACCCGGCCGGTTTCTTGAACTCGTTCACGCTCTCAGGGATCGAGGTGCCGATAGCACCACCACCCGTGTTGAAGGAGAACGTGTACGGCTGTGGCTCCTTGATGGTGATGCCAGCGTAGGCTCCACTGCCCAGCGCCTGTTCGCCACTCTTCACCCAGCCGCCCGTCCTCTTCAGGCCATAGTCCAGATGGATGGTGACGTACCACAGGCCAGTGTTGGGGACAACCCCTTTGACCGTGACCGTCGTGTAGTATGAGATATTCTTCATGGGGTAGTCGGCGAAGGTGATAATCGGGTTCCCGCTCGGCGACAGGACCGCGTCATTCCAGGTGGTGATGTTGTAACCAGCCAGCGTCGGGCCTGGCACGAGGCAGCCACCACTATTGACGGCGACCCTGTCGTGGACCTGGATAGGCACAGCGCCCTGGGTCACGAATGGGTACGGGACCCGGATGTACAGCGTCACCTGCGTCCCCGGAGTCCCGGCGTAGAAGACGTTGTAGTAGAACTGGCCGGGGTTGCTGGAGTTCAACCGGTAGACGTTCGGAGCGGCTTCCAGGTGATAGAGCAGGCGGAACTGGTTGTTCGGCAACGGGCAGAAGGAGGTATCGGTGAATCCGCTGGGTTGGATATCGGTGAATGTACACCTGACTGTCTCGCCGGGGCCGACATTGATGTTGTCCACCGGGCTGCCGTCGTTGCACCTGGCGCTTGCCAGGATCCAGCCGCCTGGCACCATCTCTGCCGCAGCATAGCCCGAACCGGGCTTCACCTCGACATTGTACGGCGTGCTGGTATCGCTCAACTGGAAGGACAGATCCAGGTTCGATGGCCCTCCGGTCAGGGTGAAGTTGAACATGGTGGGATCACTGGGCGGGAAGGTGACCTTGTCAACGATGATGTGGCCCCGTTTCGTATTCACGAACAGGCAGTTGACCTGCTGGCCGGTGGTCGGCTGGATGTTCGACGGATCAACGTCGCCGTCGCAGGTGAGGGACGTCAAGTCCCAGCCGGATTGTACGACCTCAGCCAGGGCGTATTGGCCGCCGGGCTGCTTGACGGTGAAGACAAGGCAACCATTCCAGCCGGTCTGGCCGCTGGTGGGTTCCGCCGCGGGAGTGCCATTGAGGGCGATGGTCCAGCCGGACAGGTAGGTGTCGTAGCTGTCCTGCTTGCAGGCCTTGACGGTGGCCCACTGGAAGTTTGTAAAGGTGAACTCATAGGAGCCACCGGTCTTGACCGTCACGGGGTAGCTCAACGGGCTGATGTTGGTCCAGCCATCCTTGAGTGCCTCGGAGACGGTGTAGGCGCCTGGCAGCTTGACCGTGAAGGTCGTGCAGCCATCCTCGCCGGTGGTCTGGGTCACGCCGTCGAGGGTGATATCCCAGCCGGACAGGGCCTTGCCATCCGTGTCCACCTTGCAGGCCTTGACGGTGGCCCACTGGAAGTTAGTGAAGGTGTGGCTGTAGCTACCGCCGCTCGTGGCGGTGAAGCCCCAGGTGGTGGCGTCCATGTGCGTCCAGCCCGCCTGATCTTCCTCGGCCAGGGTGTACGGGCCCGGCTGGGTCAGCGTGAAGGTCACGCAGCCGTCTTCCTCGGTGTCACCGCTCTGGCCGCCCACGCTCATCTCCCAGCCCGCGATCGGCTTGCCCTCGGTGTCCACCTTGCAGCCGGTCACCGTGGCGTACTTGAAGTTGGTGAAGGTGTGGCTGTAGCTGCCGCCGCTCGTGGCCGTGAAGCCCCAGGTCGTGACGTCCATGTGCGTCCAGCCTGCCTGGTCTTCCTCGCTCAGCGTGTACGCCCCCGGCTGGGTCAGCGTGAAGGTCACGCAGCCATCCACACCGGTCACGTCAGTCTGGCCATCCACGGTGATTTTCCACCCAGCCACCGCGTGGCCCTCGGTGTCCACCTTGCACGCCTTCACCGTCGCCCACTCGAAGTTCGTAAATTTGAACTCGTAGCTGCCGCCCGTCTTGACCGCGACCGGGTAACTGGTCGGGCTGATGGCCGTCCAGTTGTCCTTCAACACTTCGGAGACCATGTAATCACCCGGCTGCTTGACCGTGAAGGTCGTGCAGCCATCGTCGCCGGTGGTCTGTGTCACACCGTCGAGCGTGATGTCCCAGTCCGACAGCGCCTTGCCATCGGTGTCCACCTTGCACGCCTTCACCGTCGCCCACTCGAAGTTCCTGAAGGTGAACTCGTAGGAGCCCCCGGTCTTGACCGTGACCGGGTAACTGGTCGGGCTGATGGCCGTCCAGCCGTCCTTCAACACTTCGAAGACCGTGTAGTCACCGGGCTGCTTGACCGTGAAGGTCGTGCAGCCATCGTCGCCGGTGGTCTGGGTCACGCCGTCCAGCGTGATGTCCCAGCCGGGGAGCGCCTTCAGGTCGGTGTCGACCTTGCACACCTTGACCGTCGCCCACTCGAAGTTCCTGAAGGTGAACTCGTAACTGCCGCTGGTCTTGACCGTCACCGGGTAGCTCAGCGGAGAGATGTTCGTCCAGCCGGTGGGCGGAAGCACTTCAGACACCGT
>Ga0315277_10004671_pt1 | contig 18178 bp, 11 predicted proteins | sample YL17G05_15_MG_FD_203695 | JGI IMG/M metagenome (GOLD analysis project Ga0315277, IMG submission 203695) | Sediment microbial communities from Yellowstone Lake, YNP, Wyoming, USA - YL17G05_15 | ecosystem: Environmental > Aquatic > Freshwater > Lake > Sediment | place: USA: Wyoming | collected...
CAGTTGCGGGAGATCTGCACGATATCGGAAAAAATCTAGTTGCCATGATGATAGAAGGTAATGGCTGGGAGGTAATCGATCTTGGTGTGGATGTTTCAACCCAGAAATTTTTCTCCGCAGTTGAGCAGTATCCTTCATGTGTAATCGGTTTAAGCGCGCTATTAACGACTACCATGATGAATATGGAAAAAACAATAGGTGAAATAAAGGCGAAGAATCCCCATATTCGGTGTATAGTCGGCGGTGCACCTCTTACAAATGATTTTGCCAGAAAGATTGGCGCGGACGCGTATTCACCTGATCCACAGGGAGCAGTAGAATTTTTAAATGACATGAGTAAATAAATATATGATTATATCTTCATACGTAGATTATCAAGCAAAAGATATTATTATCTGATGTTACGTAAAACAGAAAATAGAACACTGATAACACGGAAAAAACGGATTTTCACAGATTAAAACCCGTGAAAATCAATCATAATCAGCGTCATCCTTGTTGTATTGTTTTTAATGAACATCTATTTTTTCATTAAAAGCTAACGATGCGTAACATCAGTTATTATAACCTTGGTTCATTCTTAAGTATATAAGGAGTTCAAAGTGAAATCAACCTGTAACTTTGTTAGTATCATGATTATCGTTTTCATCGCACTGCTCTCGGGTTGCAGCAGGAATGAAGGCGATAAGAACAAATCGACTGCAGTCCCAGGTAAATTCAAGATCGCAGGAATAGTTTTTCAGGAGGATCAGTTCTTCCGGCTTGTGCAAATCGGGATGAAGGATGCAGCTTTAGCGTACGGTGTCGAGCTCTTGGAGGGTAATAGCGACAATAAACCGGACAAAGAAATTCAGCTTGTCAACACCTACATAACCAACAAAGTAGATGCTATCGTTATCGCACCACTCAGCGCAACCGCATCGGTTGCTGCTTTGAAGCGAGCATCTGAGAAAGGAATCAAGATCGTTATCCATAATAATACTCTTGAAAGTGATGTAATCTCAGCGGCAATCGAGAGCGATCAACGAAGCTTGGGTGTCGAATCGGGAAAAGCCGCAAGAAAATACATAGAAGAGAAGTATCATGGAAAAGCCAAAATTGCTATCCTTGCCTTCAAGTCTCAATTACCCGAGCAAAGCAATGCGCGGAGTGATGGTTTTAAGAGTGAAGTGAATAAACTGCCCGGCGTTAAAATCATAGCAGAACAGGATGCCTGGCTGCCGGAAATGGCAATTAAGAAAGCGGGAGATATTCTCACGGCTAATCCGGAGGTGAATATTATATGGTCGGCAAACGAGGGGGGAACCGTGGGTTCGGTAATGGCGGTAAAGAATACAGGGAAGGCGGGTAAAGTTGCGGTGTTCGGAACTGATATCACCGATCAGCTTATGGGATTTCTCTTATCGGACGATAATATACTGCAGGCAGTTACAGGCCAACGACCGTTCGATGTCGGTTATCAGGCTGTTGAAACTGCGGTTAAAATTTTGAAGAATGAAAAATTCGAGAAAAAAATTATTATGCCGGGTGTCCTATTAACAAGGGAAAATCCTCAGAATATCAGAGAATTTCAGGTAAAGTACAAAGAGTTAGTTGCAAAAGCGTCAAAATAAGATTGTCATGCTACAGCTCACTGATCTACGAAAAGAATATCCTGGCACTGTCGCATTAGATGGTGTTTCGATTAAGTTCGAAGAGGGATCGGTTCACGCCTTACTCGGAAAGAATGGAGCCGGTAAAAGTACTTTAGTGAAAATCTTATCTGGTGCAATACAGCCAACTTCCGGAAAAATCTCTCTAAACGGAAAAGAAGTACATCTTCGTTCACCATCTGATGCATTCCGAAATGGTATCTCATCGGTGTATCAGGAACTATCCATCCTGCAGGAACTGACTGTCGGAGAAAACATCTTGATTGGTCGTTTGCCGAAAATAAAATCCTTTGGTCAGTTTTTCATCGATTGGAAAGAGGTTTTTAACCGAGCCGAAGAGGTCCTGCAGGAGATGCATGTAAATATTGATGTCCGTAAAAAGGCTTCGGATCTTGGAATTGCGCAACGTCAAATTGTTGAAATCGCGAAAGCTATGTCCTTCAAACCTGCCGTTCTTCTGCTGGATGAACCGACATCGGCTTTAGCACACCATGAAGTTGACAGCTTGTTCAATATTATTCAGATGTTAAAAACAAAAGGTGTTTCGATCGTTTATATTACCCACAGACTGCACGAAGTTCAGCAGATTGCGGATAGAATTTCAGTTCTTCGTGATGGCAAATGTGCGGGAACTCTCGATAAAAATGATTCAACACCTGCAAAAATTGTGAAAATGATGTTCGGTGATCTTCCCGAAAGAATCAAACCAGCTGTTCCGAAAATTCCGGATCATCCAATCCTTGAAGTGATAAATATTCAGAAAGAAGGGAAATATTCCGATATTAGTTTTAAACTCTTCAAGGGAGAGATTCTCGGAATCGCAGGGATGTTGGGTTCCGGTCGCACTGAATTGCTCAGGGCAATATACGGCGCGGATCTCATTGATAGGGGTGAAATTATCATCGAAGGAAAATCACAGTCCTCGTTGACGCCTGTGATAGCTAAAAAACTTGGAATCGCTTTCATTTCTGAAGACCGAAAAGAAGAAGGACTTGTTCAAAATCTCAGCACGAGAATCAACATGTGCTTGGCAAGTTACAATCTGATTTCAAATAAGGGAATTCTAACAAAACAGCGCGAATACAGAGTTGTCAAAAAATTTATAAATGAATTGGATATAAAAATAGCCGATGCTGAACAGGCAGTTTCGTCGCTCAGCGGTGGTAATCAGCAGAAGGTCATTATCGCAAAGTGGTTGAATACTCACCCCAGAATTATCCTGCTGGATGAACCTACAAGAGGTATCGATATTCAAACCAAACAGCAGATATTTCAGATAGTTTCGGAGCTGAGTGGGAAAGGTATAAGTTCAATATTCGTTTCCACCGAGCTTGAAGAACTGCTGGAGGTTTGTCATAGAATTTTGATAATGAAAAAAGGCAGGATTGTAAAAGAGATTCAGCCGAAAGAAATTACGGCTGATGAACTGTTTCTCGCGTGTATGGAAAATTAAAAGTTATTAGGAGTCGAAATGCTCGAGCGTGCCTTGGCGTCAGTAATTAAAAAGCATATGATGGAAGTGATACTTCTCATTCTCTGCGTAATACTGACAATCAAAGCTGAAAACTTTTTTTCAACGGATAACCTTCTAAACGTTCTCCGTAATGTATCCATGCAGGGAATTATCGCCTTTGGTATGACCATGGTTATCATTTCTGGGGAAATTGATTTGAGCGTCGGTTCCGCGGTGGCGTTCGCAGGTTGCTTTACAGCATATCTGACACAATATGGTGCAAATGCCGGTTTACCTATGCAGATTGCGATACCTATGGCGATACTTTCCACCTTGATCATTGGAATGTTGGTGGGATCCTTCACAGGATTTATCCGAATGAAATTTCAGGTTCCGACTTTCATTACAACGCTCGCATGGATGACGGCGTTATCCGGGACAGCGGAGTTGATTACGGATGGCTTTCCTCTGACGCCGTTCCCTGAGTGGTACAACTTCATAGGTGGCGGTTATTTATACGGAGTTCCATTCCCGGCGATTGTATTCATTTTTGTGTTTATTATCGTCCATTTTGTTATGAATTATACCTCTTTTGGTCGAGCGATTTATGCGATAGGCGGAAATATGGAAGTTGCGAGACTGAGTGGCATAAGAGTGAAGGCGGTTAAAATAACGGTTATGGGCATTGTTTCGTCCCTGGCGATGATGAGCGGAGTTATGCAGTCTTCGGAAATAATGTCCGGTTCGCCCACCACAGCGAAAGGGTGGGAACTGGACGTTATTGCCGCGGTCATAATTGGTGGAACAAGTTTAATGGGCGGGGCAGGGACAGTGAAAGGCACATTAATTGGTATAATTTTCCTTGGTGTCCTTGTTAATGGCATGACGCTCATAAATGTTAACGAATACTGGCAGCATGTGGTTCGTGGCTCACTTATTCTACTTGCAGTGCTCGTAAATCGGTTTCAGCTGCAAAAAATGAGAGAATAATCCTGTGAAAGAAATGGCATCCCTCGAACGCTGTATCACCGTCTTGAATAATGAAATTCCGGACCGCGTGCCTGTTGTTCCACAATCTTTCCTTTTTGCGTGTGAGGTTGCAGGTTACTCAATGTCTGATGTAAACCATGATCCAAAACTAATGGCTAATGCGCTTATCGTCTGTCAGGAAAAGTTTGGGTACGACGGCTGCGTCATTGACTTCGATGATGCCTCCCTCGCCGAGGCTTGTGGTGCGAAAGTGATATATCGTGAAGACGAGCCTGCTGTCGTTGATGAAAGCGAGCCGTTACTCAAAGACCTCCATTATGTGGAACATCTGCCTCTCCCCGATCCATACGCATCTCCTCGGTTACAGCATTGGCTGGAAACGACACGCACGCTTGTCGATGAGATCGGCGACCATGTATTCATCATGGGAAGGGCGGATCAGGGTCCTTTCAGTCTCGCATGTCTGCTGAGAGGTACGCAGCAATTCATGCTTGATATAATGACTGAAGAGCATGAATTGATCGGGAAGGTTATTGATTACTGCCGGCAGGCCTGCGCGCTCTTTGCCATAGCGCAGAAGGATGCCGGAGCACACGCGACTTCTGCCGGAGATGCGTTAGCGGGACCGAATTTGATTTCACCGGACATGTACCGGAAGTTCGCGCTTGAGCCGGAACGGAACTTGACGGAAGAAATTCAGAGATATGGCATCCCTTTTTCAATTCATATCTGCGGAAACACCAACTCAATACTTCCGGACATGATAACAACGAAAGCAAGAATTCTTGAAGTAGATTGGCCCGTGAACATGGATGAGGCCCATAAGCTGTGCGGGATGAATACTGTTCTCATGGGGAATATCAATCCGAGTGATCCGCTGGTTTTGGGAAATCCGGATGCCGTTGATGCGGCAGTAAAGAAAATAATTCAACAAACGAAGGGCAGGAATTTGTTTGTAAGTTCAGGATGTGCCATGGGAAGAAATACAAAACCGGAAAATGTGAAAGCAATGGTTAATGCCGTAAAGATATATGGTACGTATGAGCAACTGCTGGAAATGAACCTATGATGCCATCTTCTGCGGCACACGTACAATGAAGGCAAATGAATTTTATCCTGATTACACAAATGTACTTCAGGTTGTACAAAACCGGAAACCCAGACGCTTACCCCTCTATGAGCATCATATTGATTTATCATTCATCGCGAAAACGTTAAACACTGATATCACAATTCAAGGGAATAAACCACACGATCTCCGGGAATATTATAAAAAGATTATTAATTTTTGGAAAAATATGACTTATGATGCTTTTGATTATGAAGCTTCGATTTGCGATATTTTCCCGTCCCATGGCGCAATATTTGGCGGGAAATCCGGTCCTATCCAGACACGGGATGATTTTGAAAAATATCCGTTCAGTGATATTCCAAAACTATTTTGGGAAACGTATACTCCCCATCTTGAGGCCGTTCGCGCTGTCCTGCCGGCAGGGATGAAAGTCTATGGGGGATGCGGATACGGGATTTTTGAGGCCAGCGAAGATCTGGTTGGATATGAATCATTATGCACCATGCAATATCTGGTTCCCGATCTCTTTGCTGATTTATATAAAAAGATCGGAGATCTTTACATCACGCTCTGGTCAAGAATGGTAGATCGGTATTCTGATATTTTTGTGTTTTTCAGAATGGGCGACGATCTGGGCTACAAGACATCAACGTTACTGGCTCCTGAAATAATCCGAACGCACATTCTTCCGCAACACAAAAGAATCATCGACCTGGTTCATAAGGCGGATAAACGTTTCCTGTTGCATAGTTGCGGTAAAATTTTCGACGTAATGGAGGATATTTTAACTCTTGGAATTGATGCGAAACACTCTCATGAAGATCAGATTGCTCCGTTTAAAAAATGGATTGAGCTGTATTCGCAAAGAATAGGATTGTTCGGAGGAGTGGATGTCAATGTCCTATGTCTTTTTTCATATGATGAGATTTATAAAAAGGTATTGAATGACACTGCTGAATTCCGGAGAATGGCAAAAGGATACGGTCTCGGTTCAGGTAATTCCATCGCAGGGTATGTCCCTACAGAAGGATTTATGGCGATGATTGACGCAGCGAAAGAAATTCGTCGGCGTGAAAAAAGCGAATGATACCCCAGGAATATTTTTATTAGCATAACTATAATACATGAATTGAAAAACCCTGGCTGTTTATCGATGAGAATACTATCGACTGGTGTGTATATATTTTCAGGAGTAGAATAAAATATGGTGATTTCTGTTTTACGAATATGGTTCATGGTATTCGTGGCGACGATTGTGCTTTCTCCGTTCTCCAATGGATTGCAAAAAATTACGCTCGTCAGTGACGGAGCCTCTAAATATTCCATTTTTCTCTCCCCCGCAGCATCCTCCATCGATTCGCAGGCAGGGTTCGTTCTTCAAAAATACATTCAAATGATTTCTGGCGCTCTTTTACCTGTGAAACTACCGTCAATGCAGGGAACAAGTCCAGCTATTTATATCGGAAGTACAGGCCGGTCGAAAAACATTCCTTCAGATATCAACTGGCCGGCACTGGAAGAGGACGGATTTATCATTAAGACTACAGATCGAGATATTATTATCGCAGGAGGGTCCGAAAAAGGTTCATTGTATGGTGTTTACACTTTTTTAGAGATGTATCTTGGTTGCAGGAAATACAGCCCAACAGTTGAGGTTATACCCACGCATTCTACAATTATCCTGAATGATATTAACGCCATGCAGGTGCCGAAGATTAAATTCCGCGACGCATATTACTATGATCCCGAATACATGGCGTGGCATAAGCTTGATAACCACAGCGATATATTTGGTATGTACGTCCATACATTTCGTCAGTTCATTCCACCCGAAAAGTATTTTTCTGAGCATCCAGAATATTTTACAATGACAAAAGCAGGAAGGATATCTGATGCCCAGCTATGTCTGACGAATCCTGATGTCTTTCGTATCATCGTCGATGAGCTGAAGACGAGAATTCAAGAAAATCCTTTGAAACAGTATTGGTCTGTTTCGCAAAACGATACCTACAGCCCTTGTGAATGCAATGCCTGCAGGTCGATCGACAGCACAGAAGGTTCACCATCGGGCTCCCTGCTCGCATTTGTTAACAGAGTCGCAGATCAATTCCCCGACCGAACAATATCTACTTTAGCGTATCAGTATACACGCGCCGTACCGAGGACGATAGTCCCGCGAAAGAACGTTAACATAATGCTCTGCAGTATCGAGTGTAATCGGAGTAAACCTCTCTCGACGGATCTATCGAGTGCTTCGTTCCAGAAAGATGTGGAAGATTGGTGCAGGTTGACCAATAATATTTACCTGTGGGACTATGTTGTCCAGTTTCGTAATCTAATAAGTCCTTTCCCGAATTTGAGAGTTCTTCAACCGAATATTCAATACTTTGCAGCTAACGGCGTTAAGGCAATTTTTGAACAGGGCTCCGGAGGTACCTTAAGTGAATTTAAAGAGCTCCGTACCTACCTCATCGCAAAACTGCTCTGGAATCCGTATCTTAACATCGATTCCCTCATGAACGATTTTCTCGGCGGTTACTACGGCGCTGCAGCTCCATATATCAGATCATACATCGACCGGATGCACGATGCACTGGAAACATCAGGCGAAGATTTGGTGATCTATGGATATCCCTTTCCATCGAAGAGCGGATATTTGTCTGCCGATAACATGGATCGCTACATCGACTATTTTAATCAGGCGGAGGATGCAGTAAAGGATTCTCCCGAAATCCTCCGGCGAGTCCACGCCGCCCGGCTTCCGCTACAGTTTGCACTTCTAGAGCAGTCGAAGATCTATGGTACGGGGGAACGCGGTTGTTTCTTTCAGGATTCCACCGGCAGCTGGAACGCAAAACCGTCGGTCGTAAGTATGCTGGAATTATTCGTAAAGAGCTGTAATGAGTTGGGTTATAGTGCGATTGAGGAAATGGGTACAAAGCCCGATCAGTATTATGAAGTAACGAAAAAGTATTTCGATAGCGGCATAAAAAATCACCTCGCGTCCGGGAAATCCATCCTGATGAAAAGTCCTCCAAGTCCAAAATATCACAATGGTGATGCCTCTGCATTAACCAACAGCCTGCGTGGATGGGAAGATTATCATATGCACTGGGTGGGGTATGAGGGAGAGATGATGGAGGGAACTATCGACCTTGGTGCAACCCAAACTATTCGTAAAATCTCCACAAATTTTCTGCAAGATATTAACTCATGGATTTTTCTTCCCTTAGAAGTTGAGTATGCAATCTCGGAGGATGGACGGCAGTACCGGACTGTTGCAAAGATTAAGAATACGATACCCGACAAACAGAGCGGTGCATTTGTGGAACCGTTTCGTGTTGAACTGGAGCCGTCGAATGCTCGGTATATCAGGATCCGGGCATCCAATATGAATATCTGCCCTGACTGGCACAAAGGTGCCGGAGGGCTGGCATGGATTTTTGCCGATGAAATTGTGGTTGAATAGCTGTTGATAGATAGAAGGAAAATGCAATGAAATACCGGTTGTTGATGATTGTTCTCTGCGTTGGTACGTTCGGCCTGCTGGTAAGCTCAACTGCTCAGCAAACGGATACTATTATAGTAAAGGAAGGATTAGCGTTATCCCTCGGAATGGGGTATGCCGAACTCATAATCGCACCAAATCCGGTGGAGGCAAAACTTGCGCTCGGCAGATGGGAAGCGCCTCACACTGATGAACGTGTTACGATGGCAAACGGTGATGTTCAGACCTGGAGATCTATAAGTGCAGATGAAAAAGGTTGGTTCTCCGATTCAATTCTCAGGAGCTGCTATGTTTACGCTTCAGTTGTAGTGCCGTCGGAAAGAGTGATGATCCTTGAAGCGATGGGGAATGAGATGGTGTATGTCAACGGATCGCCGCGGTCCGGCAATCCTTACTGCCTGAAGGATGTATGGGAATCATGGGAACCGAGGTTTGATTATTCGCTTCTGCCGGTTCACCTAAAGAAAGGGAAGAACGAACTCCTCTTCCGCTGCAACCGCGGAAGATTGAAAGCACAACTCTATCCACCTCTGCAACCGGTCATGTTCAATACGAGGGATCTGACAATCCCCGATTTTATTGTTGAAAAAAAGATTGACACGTGGGGATCGGTTGTAATAGTGAATTGTACTGAAAAATCCATCGAAGACCTCGAGATCGTATCATCACTCGGTACGGATCGACATAATACTCCGGTCGGAACGATTCAACCGATGAGTGTAAGAAAGGTACCGTTTCAACTCATTGCACCGTCCCAAACAGAGAAGGGTACTGCAACAGTTTTTCTATCTCTTCTAAGAAACCATAGCAATAAAAAAGAAATCATCGATTCTGTGTCAATACAGTTTCGGGTAGTGGAACCCGGCGATAACCACAAGGAAACATTCATCAGTTCAATTGATGGCAGTGTACAATACTATGGTATCAATCCGAAATTTATCTCCCCTGGGGAAAAAGGGAGCATAGAAGTCATGGCCTCAAGGTATGCCCTCTTTCTTTCACTCCACGGTGCGTCTGTCGAAGCGATCAACCAGTCGGGCTCATATTTTCCAAAGTCATGGGGACACATCGTAGCACCCACAAACCGCAGGCCGTACGGATTTAACTGGGAAGGGTGGGGCAGACTCGATGCGCTCGAGGTCATGGACGTGGTAACACAACGTTACCCAATAGATATGGACCGTATTTACCTAACTGGTCATTCAATGGGTGGACATGGAACATGGCATCTTGGTTCGCTTTATCCCGATAAGTTTGCAGCCATCGGACCGAGTGCAGGATGGATAAGCTTCTGGACGTACCGTTTCAGGGGACAGCAAATGGGGGACACAACCGAAATTAGAAAAATGATCAGGCGATCGACCACGCCGAGTGAAACTTACGAGCATTTGCCGAATTTCTCACAAATGGGTGTTTATATCCTCCACGGATCGGAAGATGATAATGTGCCTCCGGAGCAGTCACGGTCCATGGTTGAAAAGCTGCAGAACTCACACAATGACTTCGTATATCATGAACAGCCGGGCGTCGGACACTGGTGGGATATTTCCGATGAGCCGGGGACAGATTGTGTAGACTGGGCACCGATGTTCGATTTCTTTGCCCGCCATGCCCGACCATTTCAACATCAGATCCGCGAAATAAAATTCTTAACATCGAACCCGTCTGTCTCGTCAACGAACTACTGGCTCACCATCGATGCCCAGCATGAACAACTGAAGCTCAGCTCTGCTGCAATTCGTTATGATCCCGGAGCACGGAGATTCAGCGGTGTTACGAAGAATGTAGCAAGAATCGCTCTTGACCTCGATGTAGGGTATTCACCGGGAAATCTGACCGTCGAGCTGGACAGCCAGAAAATCACCGTTCTACCCGGATCGGCACATGAAAACAAATTATGGTTTGAGATGACTGCCGGGAAATGGAATGTCGCCTCAGTGCCTTCTGTAGAGTTGAAGGGATCGCATCGCTACGGAACGTTTCAGGAAGCATTCCGCAATAATGTAATGTTTGTTTATGCAACCGGCGGTTCCCGCGAGGAAAACAAATGGGCATTCGACAAAGCCCGCTACGACGCCGAGAAACTCTGGTACCAGGGAAATGGTTCGGTTGAGGTCGTCGCAGATACGAAGTTTGATGTCCGGAAGGATGACAATCGTAACGTTATTCTCTATGGAAATAAAAATTCCAGTAAAGCCTGGAGTACACTCCTGGCGAAAAGTCCGGTAGAGGTCGGGAACGGTTACGTGCGGATTGGGACTGAGAAGTTCCGTGGAAAAAATTTAGCCTGTATATTTGTAAGACCCCGAGCAGGCAGTCGAAATGCCAGCGTTGGGGTTGTTTCCGGGACCGGTATTATCGGAATGAATTTAAACAACCGCCTGCCGTACCTGAATCCGGGAATCGGACTTCCCGACTGTACCATTTTCGATTCGGATATCCTCCTGAAAGGAGAAGAAGGAATTCTCATGACCGGTTTCTTCGGACTGGACTGGACGGTCGGGAATGGTGAATTTGTCAGAAAAAATCCGCGATAATCTTTCATATTACAGAATGAGCGTAATACATTAGATTTCAGTTTGTTGATGATTCTTTTAAGCGGGAATAATTTTACTCAGTGAAATGGTAGATTTTATATAACGAAAGGAGCAGTGTTATCATGAAAGGAATATTTTTTATTGTATCCATATTCATTATCGGCATCGTCATCATGCCCGGATGCCAGAAGAAGGAGCATGCTATGGAAGTAACACAGGAAAAATTTGGCGCTACATCCGATGGACAGGAAGTAACGCTCTATACCATGAAGAACGAGAATGGCATGGTCGTAAAAATCACCAACTACGGGGGAATAGTTACTGAATTATGGGTACCCGACAAAGGCGGGGTGCTCGGAGATGTAGTACTGGGATTCAATAACCTCACAGATTACATGGGCGATCATCCCTACTTCGGCTGCATAGTCGGCCGCTATGCGAACCGGATAGCGGGTGGTAAGTTTAAATTGGACGGCAAGGAATATACTCTTGCAAAGAACAATGGTAATAATCACCTCCACGGTGGAATGAAAGGTTTTGATAAAGTTTTGTGGAAGAGCAGTAAGCAATCCGGGAGAGATAGCGTGGCTGTCCGCCTGCAATATGAGAGTAACGACGGGGAAGAAGGGTACCCCGGCAAGCTAAGCGTTTCAGTGACATATGCTCTGAATAATAAGAACGAATTACGCATACACTACGAAGCAACGACAAGTAAACCGACGGTCGTGAATCTTACTCACCACGGCTACTTCAACCTCGCCGGCGCTGGCAGCGGAGATGTTTTGAAACATGAATTAATGATCAACGCTCAACAGTATGCCGTAGTGAATGAAGAATTAATACCGACAGGCGAGTTACGGTCAGTAGAGGGAACTCCAATGGATTTCCGATCGCCTTGTCCTATCGGCAAACGTATAGAAATGGTCGAAGGCGGATATGACCATAACTACATCTTGAATCGCGAGGATGTTTCTCTCACACTCGCTGCCCGCGTCACTGAACCGGTGAGCAAGCGCGTTATGGAAGTATGGACAACCGAACCGGGCATACAGCTCTACACCGGAAATTTCCTCGACGGCTCACTAAAAGGGAAAGGTGGAAAAGTTTACGGGAAACATTACGGCTTTTGTCTCGAAACACAGCATTTTCCTGATTCACCAAATCAACCGGATTTCCCGTCGGTGATACTCCGCCCCGGTGAAACATATATGCAATTGACAGTCTACAAGTTTTCTGTTGAACAATAATGCTGTTTGCGTAATAAACCATGAAACAGAAAATCAAGAAAATATTTGTAACAGGTTGCTTTGACCTGCTTCACAGCGGGCATGTCGCTTTTTTAACAGAGGCGGCGGAATACGGTGATGTGTACGTCGGCATCGGATCAGACCGCACTGTCTATAATCTCAAGGGACGGTATCCCGTCAACAATCAGGATGAACGCAAGTACATGCTGGAAGCTTTCAGGTGCATTAAGCGATGTTCTATAAATTCCGGTTCAGGAATTATGGATTTTAATGATAATCCGGATGCACTGAATGCGGATATCCTCTACGTGAATGAGGATGGTAATTCACCCGATAAAGAAAAGTTCTGCGAGGAGCATGGAATAGAGTATATCGTGAGTAAGCGTATCCCGCATGGAACACTCCCGGTCCGGTCGACGACAGCTCTGCGGATTGAATGCAATATTCCTTTTCGGATCGACCTTGCAGGGGGCTGGCTCGATCAGCCATATGTATCGAAGTTTATTCCCGGTGCGGTAATCACTATCTCCATTGAGCCGACAGTCGAATTCAATGATCGGAGCGGCATGGCATCGAGTACGAGACGGAAGGCAATTGAGCTCTGGCACTTCGATATTCCGGGTGGTGATAAGGAAAAACTTGCAAAAATGCTGTTCTGCTATGAAAATCCGCCCGGCACGGGTGAAGTTTCAGGTTCACAGGATGCACTCGGAATTGTACTACCGGGCGTGAATCGATTGTACTATGAAAACGATTACTGGCCATCGAAGATCGACTCGGTGAATGATGAGTCCGTTCTCAGGTTCATTGAAGAGAACCTCTACCTGATTACACTGGAACCGCGTGCGAAGGCTTTTTCTGTGCTCGACGGCGCAGATCCGAATATGGAAAGGGCAAAGCGGTTATCAGAAGCTGCCGACGGCTGCTGGAAGGCTCTCCTCGGAAAAGATCTCCGGCAGTTTGGAAAATATTTCACCGCGTCCTTTGAAGCACAGGTGAGCATGTTCCCCAGAATGGCTGACGACAACATCCGTTCTGTCATTGATAAGTATAGATCCGCGGCATGCGGCTGGAAACTGTCGGGAGCGGGCGGTGGAGGATACCTGATTCTGGTATCGGACAAGCACATTCCGGATACGTTAAAAATAAAAATACGGAGAGGTGAATAATTACATTGAGAATTCAATAGAAAAACAAAGGAGATATCATCCATGATATACTATATTGCTTCCATACTTGTACTGCTGCTGATTACATCCGGTTGTAAGGATCAAAACAGCAAGGACCAAGTGGTTGGCGGAAACAAAGATTTAAGTGTGAGTCAAGTGCAGGTAAAGCGATACTGCATGACATTAGACCTGAAAGAAGATCCCAAACTCATCGAAGAGTACAAGTACTGGCACCAGTCGGAACACATATGGTCTGAGATACCTAAGGGCATCCGTGCAGTCGGAATCCTTGATATGGAAATATATCTGCTGGGTACCCGGCTGTTCATGATCATGGACGTACCGGAAGACTTCAACTTCGATCAGCAAATGGCGAAGCTTGCCGAATTACCGCGTCAGAAGGAGTGGGAAGCGTTCGTCTCAAAGTTTCAGAAGTCATCACCCGATGCGGCATCCAGCGAAAAGTGGAAGCTAATGGATAAAATATTTGAACTCCCCTAAATAATCAACTCAATTCCAATATTACAGAGCAGAGAGTTTCAGATGAAAATTTCAGGGATTGATGCTTCGGTTATCATCTTCTACCTTCTGGGAATCGTAGGTCTCGGCATATGGGCAGGTTACCGCAGAAAACGCGGCGGCGAAGGAAGCCACTATTTTCTTGCCGGTAATACTCTCACCTGGCCGATTATAGGCCTTGCAATGTTTGCTGCGAACATCTCGACGGTCCATCTTGTAAGTCTCGCAGAATCTGCATACAAGTACGGTCTGATCTATGGTAACTTCGAATGGATGGCAGGGTTCGTACTAATCCTCTTGTCATTATTCTTCGCACCGCTGTATCTTCGATCCCGGGTACCGACGCTCCCCGATTACTTAGAGCGCCGGTTTAATCGCCGCTGCAGGGATTGGCTTGCTTATATTTCTATCATCTCGGCTATCGTCATCCACATCGGGGTTGCACTCTACACGGCTTCGTGGGTACTGCGCGGTATTCTCGGACTACCTCCCGGCGCTACGCTCTTCGGGATTGATGCCCTGTTCTTCTTCATTATCATCCTCGGCACCCTCACCGGCATATATACCATGATCGGCGGACTGCTGGCCGTCGTCATGACCGAAAGCGTCCAGAGCATTTTACTTCTTGTTGGTGCGGTGTGTATCACAGTTGTCGGATACATTAAAGTTGGAGGATGGTCGGCTCTCGTTAGTACACTCTCTTCGAACCCTCATCCAATGAACGATATTCCGGGATCCGGTATTACATGGGGTACGGGGAATTTCCTAAACATGCTCAGACCAGACGGTGATCCATCCGGATTGCCGTGGTATTCTATTTTTCTCGGGTACCCCGTTCTGGGTATCTGGTACTGGTGCTGCGATCAGACAATAGTACAGCGTGTCCTTGCCGCCCGCGATGAAAAACAGGCGCGTCTGGGACCATTATTCTGCGCGTTTATAAAAATCCTGCCCGTCTTTTTCTTCGTGTTGCCTGGCGTGATTTGTGTTGCTCTTGTCCAGACTAACTACTTTAACGGTGAAGCGCCGGCCGTTGCCGCAGATACATACACGTTTATGATCACTCATATGCTACCAATTGGTTTGAAAGGATTGATCGCGGCCGCGCTCCTTGCGGCGGCTATGCAAACCTGTTCGGCTGCACTGAACTCAACTGCCACGTTATTTGCGTATGATATCGTAAAACGTTATAAACCCGCAACAAGCGACCACCAACTGGTAACCATCGGCAAGATTACAACCGTTGCCGCTACTATTCTTGCTATTGTACTGTCACCAATTTTTGGTCACTATACAACGATAATAGAAGGTCTCAATAAGCTTATTTCCTACATTGCACCCCCGATCACGGCAGTATTCCTCTTCGGTGTATTCTGGAAGAAAGCTTCGGGAAAAGCCGCTTACATTACCCTGATTGCCGGTGCGGTTCTCGGACTTATTATGTTCGTTCTTGATTGGAATGGCTGGTATACCGGTAATTTTATGATGACAGCTTTTTACCTTCTGGTCATCTGTTCCGCTGTCATGGTCCTAAGTTCTAAAATATATCCGGAACCTCTGCGCGAAGAGGCTCAGTCTCTCATCTGGAAAAACTGGAAGGAACCCCTGAGCGGTGAATCGGGCGGTAAAGGACTCAGTAACTACCGCGTTCTCTCGCTCACTGTTTTCATAATATTCATTGTTCTATATTTCATATTCAGGTAGAGGCGCCATGGTGAGAAATTTATTATATCATCTTATAATAGTCTCGATTGCGCTCATCCTCAGCGGAATCCCCGGAGTCATTCTGGCGCAGGCAGAGAGAGCTTTACCATACTCAAAACACGACTTCCATTTTACGGAAATTCCTAAAAAGTGGGATGAAGGAATACCTCTCGGGAACGGGATGATGGGTGCGCTCATCTGGCAGCGCGACGGATCACTCCGTTTGGCTCTCGACAGGGCGGATCTCTGGGATTTGCGGAAAGTGAAGGAGTTTGAGCGCCCGGAATTCCGTTTTTCATGGGTGGTCGATCAGGCAAGGAATAACAATTACGGGAAGGTCCAGGAACTCTTCGATTTGCCGTATGATCGTGATGCGACTCCTACAAAAATTCCCGCAGGTGCAATTGAAATTCTCATTCCGAACATCGGTGATGTTGAATCCGGTACACTAAGACTGCGCGATGCGACGTGTGAAATCCGCTGGCGAAATAATACTCGCTTCACGGCGTTCATCCATGCGACTGAACCACGCGGTTGGTTTTATGTTGAAGGGCTTCCGAACCGCATTAAGCCGCAGGTACTTCCGCCTCCCTACGGCAAGTATGAGATGGATGAAAAGAACGGCAACAGCGGCCCTGCCGGCAACGACTTACGGCGATTGAATTATCCCCCGCCGGTTGTCCGGGAGATGGAGCGGGAAATTCTGTACCACCAGGACTGCGCCGATGGTTTTGCATACGATCTGTGGCTTGGGTGGACATATATTGACGGCAGTTCGCTCCTCGGGTGCTGGACAATCACCCCAAATAAACCGTACGTCCTCAGTAAAGTATCATCCCGTCCTCCGTCATCAGGAGATGTCACGTGGACTATTATGACAGATGATAAGGCCTCCCATACAGAGTGGTGGAGTACTTACTGGGGAAAATCATCGATTGAAATACCCGATTCTATACTTGAGATACAATGGTATCGTGAACTGTATAAGTTCGGATGTACCTCAAGGCGTCTCTCGCCTCCGATTACATTGCAGGCCGTCTGGACGGCGGATAACGGCAGACTGCCTCCATGGAAAGGTGATTTCCACAACGATCTTAATACACAATTGAGTTACTGGCCCGCATACTCATCAAATCACCTTGAAGAGGGATTGGCATTCCTCGACTGGTTATGGCATTGTAAACCGGTGGCAGAATTGTACACGAAGACCTATTTTGGAATGGATGGCTTAAATTTTCCGGGAGTGTCTACATTGAACGGGGATCCGATGGGGGGCTGGATACAGTATTCGCTGGGACCGACAGTCTCTGCCTGGTTGGCACACCATTTTTATCTCCACTGGAAATACTCAATGGACCGGACTTTTCTCGGGGAGCGTGCGTACCCATGGATGCGTGAGGTTGCCCGATACCTCGATGCTCTTTCTGTCCGGAATGAGAAAGGAGAAAGGCAGTTGCCCCTCAGCTCATCTCCGGAAATTCATGATAATGATGTCAAGGCATGGTTTTCGGAGACGACAAATTTTGATCTTGCACTTATCCATTGGCTCTACCAAGCGGCTGCGGAAATGGCGCGTGAACAGAATCTTTTGTCTGAAGCACATATGTGGGATTCTATCCGCTCCGAATGGCCACTGCTCGCCGTATCAGAAAATAATCATAATCTCCTCGTCGCCCCCGGTATGGCATTGGAAGAATCACATCGGCACTTTTCTCATCTCATGGCTATTCACCCGCTCGGTCTGCTCGATTGGGACCGAGGTGATGCTGAAAGGCAGGTCATTAACGCTTCTCTGACGGATCTAGAGAGACTTGGAACCGACTCGTGGTGCGGGTATTCCTACAGCTGGCTCGGTAATCTCTACGCGCGTTCCCGACAGGGGGATAAAGCAGCGGAAGCGCTGAGAACGTTCTCGACCTGCTTCTGTTTACCTAACAGTTTTCACGTGAACGGTGATCAGTCGGGAACCGGGAAATCAAAATTCACGTACCGGCCATTTACACTCGAAGGTAACTTTGCCTGCGCCGCAGGTATTCAGGAAATGCTTCTCCAGAGTCATAACGGATTAATAAGGATTTTTCCGGCGATTCCCGATTCCTGGAACGACGCTGCGTTTGAAAATTTTCGAGCGGAGGGAGCATTTACCATATCCGCGACACGTAAAAATGGCGCCCTCCAATTTCTGAAAATAAATTCGGAAAAAGGCGGATATCTGAGAATATTGAATCCCTTTGAGGGGAGGAATTACGTAGTGCGGGGAGTTGAATTCCCTGAAAAATTAATGAAGAAAAATATTATTGAAATTGAAATGATACCGGGTAAGCAGA
>Ga0315277_10004672_pt1 | contig 18177 bp, 14 predicted proteins | sample YL17G05_15_MG_FD_203695 | JGI IMG/M metagenome (GOLD analysis project Ga0315277, IMG submission 203695) | Sediment microbial communities from Yellowstone Lake, YNP, Wyoming, USA - YL17G05_15 | ecosystem: Environmental > Aquatic > Freshwater > Lake > Sediment | place: USA: Wyoming | collected...
CTCCCGTCTCGCTTCAATCTCCTTGACCGTATTCATAAAACACCCCCTTATTATTGATTAAAATCAATAATAACACGGCGAAAATAATATGTCAAGCCAACCATCCCACTTTTATGACGCAGGCCCTTGGGCCGGTTGTTTCTTGCCAATTGCAGTTGCTTGCTTTAGAATTTATGCATCTTTTAGGGGAGGAAGGAAATGAGGAGAAGGGTTGGGGCGGTATTTGGGTTCCTGTTGATTTTCCTGGGGATGGAGGTTTTTGCCAAGGTGCCGGCTTTGGAAGACCCGCTCTTGAAATCTGACTTCAGCACGGAGAGCGGCGCCGGCGCCACCAATGCCGCGACCGGGATCGGCAACGGCCGTCTAACCGTGGGGATCAGCCCGTGGTCGGAGCTGATCTATTTCCGCTGGCCCAGCCCGTCCTATTACGACCACCTGCGCTACCTGACCAAGCACGACATCCTTACCCTCGGCTTTTTCCCCAAAGATATGCGGTGGGACGAGAGGGCTCCCAGCCTGGACTGGCGCCGGTACGGCCGGCCCTATGAAGTTTATCCCGGTCTGGGTGCTCGGGGCGGAATTTATTTCACGGACAAAAGTTTTGGCTGGTTCGGAGATGAAAGCTGGACCTCCCAAAGAGGCTATGAGCCGGAATGGTCCCCGGTCCTCTGCACCTCCCTGGCCCGATCGCAGGAGGCGGTTGCCGCGGGAAAAAAATCCGCGAAGGTGAAAGTCTGCCAATGGGTGGACTGGGACAATGACCTGCTGGTGCAGGATTTTTTCATTGACTCGGGATCGGCTGAAAAATTTTTCTACTACGGAACCTTTGACCCCTATGATGATTATGACTCGCGCACCGGATACTTTGACTCTCCCAAAGCCGGGTTCGCAACCCTGTACCTTCCGGGGGAGCAAGTCATCCTCTCCTTCATCCCGAAAAACAAGGACCGCTCAAAACTGGAATCGGCCGGAAAGGAAGATTTAACCGCGGCTCTGATTGACCGGCTTTATCCCGAGGGCGGGATTTTCATTGCGATGGCGCTTCTGGACAGGCCGGACGGTTTCCAGGTCGGCGCGGACCAAAAGGGGATCATGGTCCCGGGTTCGGCTCCGCAGGCCGCGAGCGAGGACTCTCAAGACGGCAGGCTTTCGGGATCGGGTTTATTCTTGGGCCATTCCGACTCCGGCTTGGAGAAGTCCATTACCGGACAAGGCCGGGTGGTGGTGCTGATCTCCGCGGGCCCGAGCGCGGAAAAGGCCATTGACATCATTGAAAAGGCCAGGGTCGCCGGAGCGGACGCGCTCAAGCTGAAAGCGGTTTCAGACTGGAAGCCGATTGCGGATCGGGTGTCTTTGCCGGCGCAGGCGGGGGATGTGGAAAAACGGGTGGCGCGGCGGAGCATCCTGAACCTGTTCGTGGGCCGCGACCAAGAGAGCGGAGGGATCATCGCTTCTCCCAGCCATCAGCCCAATTACCATTCCGACTGGCCGAGGGACGGCTCGTTCTATGACCTTGCCCTGGATCTGGCCGGTTTTTCCGAGTTGGTGACTTCGCACCTGGATTTCTACCGGCGCTGGCAGCGCAAGGAAAAAATGGGGTTCCATCTGGTCTGGCTCAGCGGTTTGAAATCGCCCTTTTACTCCCCGAGGGGACATTGGTACTCCAATATGTACACGGACGGCACTCCCGCGGATATGAAGATTCTGCCGGTTGAGATTGATGAGACCGCGCTCCTGGTCTGGGACCTCTGGCGACACGAGCAGTTCCTCCCGGAATCCGACCGGGCGGGATACCAGAAAAAATATCTGGAGACGCTCACCCTGGGCGCGGACGCGATCGCGGATTATGTGGACCTGGAAAAGGGGTGGACCAGGCGGGTGTTTGAGGATGACAATGCCCCGCCTTCCGCCACCCTCCACGGCGCGGCCAGCGTCCTGGCCGGACTATCCGCGGCAATTGACGCCGGCAAGAGATGGGGAGCTGACCCGGCGAAAATTGACCAATGGAGAAGAGCCGCGATCGCGCTCCGGCAGGGGATGCTTCGCCGGGTGACCGACCCGAAGACCCTGGAGCAAAGCGGCTGGCGCGGGATTCAGTGGACATTGTTCCCGGCCCCGGTTTTTGAGAGCTATGATGACCCTGCGGCCAGGGAACTGATCCAAAGGCTGGCGAAGAATGTGGAAGAAAGCGCGGACAAGAAGCGGGCCGGGTTCGCATATCTGGGCGAACAGGTCTTCATCTTGCGGATCGCCACGGTTAATGACCCGTCCTTTCAGGGACTGATTGAACGGGCCGTCAACATCCTCACCAATGAAGTCCCGATGCCCGGGGCCGATTGCTTCGGCGAGGTCACCATCTGGATTGACATACCCGGCCAGGGAAAAGTGGCCCAACAGCGGACCTCCATCCCGCATCTCTGGACCGGAATCACCAGCTACCTCTCAGTGGAATCCCTTTACCGGCCCGAACGCTTCCGCTCAATGGTCCCGCCGGTCCCCAAATGAAAACCTGAACGCGGCATTTTTGTATGGCCCGCGCTGGTCGCGACTGAAGTCGCTCGCACAGATTGGTCAAGGGCTGCGCCCTTGTCGCGGCTGAAGCCGCTGGCACAGAGTGGAAAATGTTTGCCGCCTTAGAATTTTCTGGGAGGCTCGGGCTTTCCGCGATCCAGGTATCGGAAATATCTTTTCATCTGGATGAATTGCTTGAGCTCAATGGCGCTTTCCGGGCAGATGGCCACACAGTCCCCGCAGGACATACAGGCAGGAAGCACTTCAGTCATTCGGGCCTTTTTCTGGTTCAATTCCAGAGAGCCGGCCGCGCATGCCCTTATGCATAAGCCGCATCCGGTGCACTTATCCGGATCAATCGCCACTACTCCCAGGACGACATCCTGTCCGAGCCGGCGGAAGCTTTCAATTTTGAGCCGATCTTTTAGCTTCATATACTCTGGCATTTAGTCTCCTCTGTAGGGGCAGGGCTTGCCCTGCCCGATTTTGGGGCGCGGCAAGCCGCGCCCCTACATTTAGGCAACTTGCCCTGCCCGATTTTGGGGCGCGGCAAGCCGCGCCCCTACATTTAGGCAATAAGTCCTCAATAGACCACCTTGAAGGTTCCGTCTTGCGCGAACCAGTCAATGGCCTGGGTCTCTCTCGGCACATAACCGTCGGGATTGCCTTGCGGGTATCCGATGGCAATGGAGGTCACCAATTTATAAGGATACCTGATCCCGAGAATTTTCCTCCATTTGCGCTTCAGGGCGAGCGGGGTGCAGAAACTGACCCAGCAGGTTCCCAGGCCGTAGCTGTGCGCGGTGAGGGCCAGGTTCTGGCCGGCAATGCCCACATCCACGGCCGGGTCTCCGGGAGAGCGCTTATCGGTGAGGATGATGATCACGGTCTGGGCGCCGTGCCATAGCCCGAGCTTTTCCTCCGCAATCAGCTTCATCGCGGCAAAGGGGATGGGGTGAAACAGATTGTTCATCAAGCGCTGGAAAATTTTGGCATTCCACTCCTTGAGCCTGCTCCCGGTATCCAGGTAGCCGATGAATCTCATCATCAGCTTGCAGACCTTGACCACCTCGCGGGTCATCTCTTCAATCATCTTTTGATCCTGGACCACGATGAATTTCCAGGGCTGGGCATTGCCGGAAGACGGCGCAAACCGGGCGGTCTCCAGGAGCCGGCGCACCAGATATTCCGGCACCTGCTTCTTCTGATAAAAGCGCACACTCCTCCGACGATAGATCACATCCTCCAGCGCGTTGAATTCCGCGCCGGACTGAGGCGGCTGAATTTTGTTTTCTTCCTTGATCTTGATCGGTTCCGTCATCATCCTTTTCCTTTCCTTATTCCAGTAGGCAATTCCGGAAAAAAGACCCCTGCCCTCATCATCTTAGCTTTGACCGGGATTTTAGCAAAGTCCCCTAGTATTTTGACCGTATGATTTTGTCGGTTTTGTAGGGGCGCAATTTATTGCGCCCTCAAAGAAGGGCGTGATAAATCACGCCGCTACGATTAGGGTTATGAAAACAGTTATAGAAATTAAACCGTCATATTGAGGCGGTCAAAATACTGGTGTCGTGTCCCATAAATTGTGGCGCAGGCGTCCCGCCTGCTTTATTGATTTTGCAGGCCGGTCGCCGACGCTCCATAGCCTCAGAGCCTCGGACTAAAATTGCAGCTAAGGGTAGCCAAACTCCGAAGCCGAAAGAGAGGCAAAGCTATGGCGACGGAGCGAGGCCCGCACCACAACCTAAAAACCATATAACTTACTTCCGGGACACGCCCCTGGCTGACCCTTTGCCGTTTGGAACATTTCTCCGGCGCGGGATGGGAGGATCGGGTGGAGATCGGCGAAGGCTCTGAATCCGGGTTTTTGCCGATAGTGGAAAACCTGATGCTGAGAAAGATCGTTGCCGCGGCCGCGATCCTTGAGGTCCAAGATGATGCCTATCTTGGCCGATCAATTCAAATTCAAATAGGGTCTCATCCTTTTCTTTAAATATTTGCGCGAGCGATGAACCCGGCTCTTGAGCGCGTTCAGGCCGATGCCCAGTTTTTCCGCGGCCTCTTCCTCGCTTAATCCCTGAATGGCGCTGAGCCAGAAGGCCTGCCATCTTGCCTGTCCCATTTCGTCTCCGGCTTGCTTGAGCTTATCCCAGAGCTCGTTCCAGTAGAGTTGTTCGGAAGGAAGTTGACAGCCTTTGGCTAATCTTTCCCAATCTCCCAGTTCCGCCAGTTGGCCGGTGGAAAAATCTTTATTCATCTGAGTCGCATTATCTTCAAAGTTGACACATTCTTTCTTGCGGTTGCTCCGAAGCTTCATCAGGGACGCATTGACCGTGACCCGGAAGAGCCAGGTGTCAAAGCTGGACTCTTCCCGGAAATCCTTGATCCGCTTGAACACGGAAATGAAAACCTCCTGGACCACATCTTCCGCATCCATCCTATTCTTGCAATATTTCATTGCCAGCCGGAACACCCGGGAATGATAGTGTTCATAAAGCTGGGTGAAAGTGTCATTGTCTCCTCGCTTTGCCAAACTTAACCAATTCTCCGCTAACTCTGTCATTTTCCTGCCCCCTTCGGGTTGAGTTGTTTTAGCCTCTTTTACCCCTGCCCTTGCAGGTATTAAGAATAAGCAAGGCGCGTGCCATTTTTAAAATACTGAAGAAATAAATTTCTGGATCAATTTCAGGTTGGATTTCAATCAGTTAACAGAGAGGGATTTTTTGTTGGAAACCGCTCCGGGAATTACATTGAACAATTCAATGGAATGTGTTTAATTTTTTAAGCAGAATTTAAGGGGGACGGTTGAGAATCAAGCTTATCTTTTTTCTATTTCCATCAGGAACAGCTCCATTTGTTTTTCGCGGATGGATTCCGGGAAGGGCACGGGATAGTCTCCGGAGAAGCAGGCGTCGCAATATCCGCCCTGGTTATGATTAACCGCCAGATGCAATCCCCTGGGGGAGATGTATCCGAGGGTGGTTGCGGTGATGAATTGCCGGATGCCCTCAATTGACTCCTTATAGGCATTATATGCCAATTCTTCCTTAGTCGGGGTGTCCACACCATAGAAGCAACTGAAGGCGGTGGGAGGGCAGCTGACTCGCATATGCACTTCTTTGGCGCCTCCCAACTCCCGGAGCATAGTGATGATTTTTCGGCAGGTGGTTCCGCGGACAATGGAGTCATCCACCACCACCACCCTTTTCCCTGCCAGGACATCTCGGACCGCATTGAGCTTGATCTTGACACCGAAATGCCGGATGGAATGCGACGGCTCAATAAAGGTCCGGCCCACATAATGGTTCCGGATCAAGCCTTCCTCAATGGGCAGGCCGATTTGATGCGCATAGCCGTAAGCCGCGACCCGGCCCGAGTCCGGCACCGAAATCACCATATCCGCCTCGGCAGGATGTTCCGTGGCCAGTTGAGCGCCCAGGCGGATCCGGGCCTGATAAACGCTCTGGCCGAAAACGATGGAATCCGGCCGGGCGAAATAAACATGCTCAAAGATGCAGGCGCTTTTTCGCTGAGGGATCAAGGCGCGATAGGAATGGACTCCATTTTCGTCCACGATCACGATCTCCCCGGGCTCAATTTCCCTCAGATAAGAGGCCTCAATCAGATCCAGGGCGCAGGTCTCAGAGGCGACCACATAACCATCTCTATCATTGAGCTTGCCCAGCACCAGGGGCCGAAATCCCCAGGGATCCCGGGCCGCGGCCAGCAATTTTTCCGTTAAAAACGCCAAAGAAAAAGCTCCCTTGATTTGGTCAAGGGCATAACTGATTTTTTCCAGCAGGTTGTCGGAATGGACCGAACAAATCAGATGCGCGATAATTTCGCTGTCCGAGGTGCTCTGAAAAATCGCTCCCCGCTCTTCCAACTCGTCCCGAATCTCGCGCGCATTGACCAGGTTGCCATTATGGGCCAGGGCCAGCCGCTCCCGATGCGTCTCCATGGCAAAGGGCTGGGCGTTTTTAAGGAAGCTGGCGCCGGAGGTTGAATATCGGACATGACCGATGGCAGAGTGGCCGGGAAGTTTTTTCAGGATCTCCTCGTTAAAAGCCTCCTGAACCAGGCCCATGGCCCGATGGGAATACATCCGCCGGCCGTCCGCGGAGACGATCCCGGCGCTTTCCTGACCCCGATGCTGGAGCGCATACAGGGCCAGATAGGCGAGATTGCTCGCCTCCGGATGTCCGTAAACCCCAACCACTCCACACTCTTCCCGAAAGTGATCCAACAATTTTTTTACCTCCCGGCTAACTTTGAATCCGGGCCAGGACCTCCTGATACGATTCCTCCACCCCGCCCGGATCCCCGCGGAAACGGTCTTTATCCAGTTTCTTCCGGGTCGCTTTGTCCCAGAGCCGGCATCCATCCGGCGTGATTTCATCCGCCAGCAATATTTTGCCGCCTTTTTTCCCGAATTCAAGCTTGAAGTCCACCAGCAGGATTCCCCGGCGCTCAAAAAACGGCTTTAAAATCTGGTTCACCCGGAGCGACATCGCGCTGATCTTCTGATACTCCTTTTCGCCCGCCCAGCCAAAGGCGAAAATATGCCAGCTATTAACCATCGGGTCATGAAGCGCATCATCTTTCAAGCCGTGCTCCAGAATGGCTTTTTTCAATTTCCCGCCTTCCTCCAGCCCGAACCTCTTCGCCAGGGATCCGGCCACATAATTCCTCACGATCAGCTCAATCGGGATAATCTTCACCCTCCAGCAGAGCATTTCCCTGGGAGAAATCTGGCCGATGAAATGGGTGGGAATCCCTTTCTTCTCCAGCATTCGGAACATAATGGTATTAAAAATACAGTTGATTTCGCCTTTGCCCTGGATGATTCCGCGTTGGGCGCCGTCTCCCGCGGTGGCCGCATCCTTGAAATGGACCATCACCTTTTGCGGATCGCTGGTGGCAAAAACGATTTTGGACTTGCCTTCATAAATCTGTTCTTTCCGTTCCATTTTTCCTTCTTTCAGGGCTCAAAGATTTTGGAAAAGAGGTAATCAATTTTGCTCTGGAGTATGTCCAGGTCAAAGCATTCCTTGATCTCCTCCTCGCTCAGATATTTCCTCACGCCGGAATCCTCATTGAGCATTTGCCGGAAGCTGAGCTCTTTTTCGGCCCAGGTTTTCATCGCGATATTCTGAACCAGGGAATAAGCTTCCGAGCGCGCCAATCCTTTTTCCATCAATTTCAGCATTACTCCCTCGGAGAAAACCAGCCCCCGAGTCAGCCACAGGTTTTCCTCCATCCGCTCCGGATAAACGATCAACCGCTCAATAATCCCGGCCAGGCGGTTGAGCATAAAGTCAACCAGAATCGTGGCGTCCGGGCCGATGACGCGCTCCACTGAAGAATGGCTGATGTCGCGCTCGTGCCAGAGCGCGACATTCTCCAGGGCGCTCTGCGCATAGGCGCGCACCAGTCTGGCCAGGCCGCTCAAATTCTCGGAAAGCACCGGGTTGCGTTTATGCGGCATGGCCGAACTGCCCTTCTGACCGGGCGAGAAATATTCCTCCGCTTCCAGAACCTCGGTGCGCTGGAGATGGCGGATCTGGAGGGCAAGATGATCCACGCTGGATGCGATCAAGCCGAGCACCTGGAAGAAATAGGCGTAGCGGTCCCGCGAGATCACCTGGCTCGCGGCATAGGCCGGCTTGAGCCCGAGCCGGCTCATCACATATTCTTCAATCCGGGGGTCAAGGTGGAAATAATCTCCCACGGCGCCGGAGAGTTTTCCCACCCGAACCTCTTCCCGCGCTTTTTCCATCCGGTCCTGATTCCGCTTGAATTCCTCGTAAAATCTTGCCAGCACCAGGCCGAAGGTGACCGGCTCGGCGTGAATGCCGTGAGTCCGACCGATCATCGGCGTGTATTTATGCTCCAGGGCGCGGGTCTTGAGCGCATTAAGCAGTCGCTCCAGGTCTTTGAGGATAATCTCCGAGGCTTTGACCAGTTGCAGGGAAAAGGTGGTGTCCAGAAGATCCGAGCTGGTCATTCCCAGATGAAGATATTTCGCCAGCACGCCCATCCGGGAGCCAACCACATCCACAAACGCCGCCACATCGTGCTTGGTGATCTCTTCCTTGGCCTGGACTTCTTCAACCGTGAATCCGGCCAATCTCCGCGCCTCTTTCGCCTCGGCCTCGCTGATCTTTCCCAGCTGGGCATAAGCCTCCAGGGCCAGAAGCTCTATCTCCAGCCAGAACCTGAGTTTCTGATCCTCGGTCCAGACTTCCGCCATTTCCGCCCTGCTATATCTCGGTATCATTTCCCCCTCCTAAATTTCAAGTTTCGGCCCGGCCCGGTTCTGGCTGGTCAGGAACAAATCAATCCGATCCTCCAGAACTTCGCGCGAAGTTTGAAACGCCAGCTCCGGCGTATTATTCTCATCGCTCAGATGCGCCAGAACCGCCCAAGATAAACCATAAGATTGAATCTCTGTCAAGAGGGAGGCGCAATCCTGATTACTCAGATGACCGTCCCTACCCAGAATCCTCTGCTTGAGCGGCCAGGGATACCTGCCGGTAAGCAACATCTTCGGATCGTGGTTGGATTCCAAAATCACCAAATCCGCTCCTTTCAGCCGCTCCCGGATCAAGCCGTTCACCGAGCCCAGATCCGTAACCATCGCCACTCGCTTTTCCTCCGCCTCAATCAAAAACCCGACCGGCTCGCTCGCATCGTGCGGAACCCGGAACGCCTGCACCTGAAAATTCTTGAGCTTAATTTTTTCCCCGCATCTGAAGCTCTCCCGACTCTCCAGCTTCAGCCCGGCAAGTCTTTCCCAGGTTCCTTCCGTGGCGAAAACCGGCGCCGGGATTTGACGGCAAAAGGATTCCAGGCCGACAATATGATCGCTATGCTCGTGCGAAATAAAAATCCCCTCCAGGCCGGAAAGCTCCTCTTGAAGCGCCTGCAACCTGATTTTCAACTTGCGCACACTGATCCCCAAATCAATCAGAAGAGAATGATCGTCAGATTTAAGCAGGATCGCGTTTCCCCGACTACCACTGGCCAGTACCGAAATCTTCAAATTCCCCCGCCTGATTCTGATCGGTTTTTCCGATCTGAAGGTAAAGCAGACTCGCGCTTCTGTCAAATCCCTTCCATCCGGTCGCGCAAATAGGAGACCGGATCCCGCTCCCGCGGGAGCGGGACCGGATGAGCAATTATTATTTGACAACGGTTTGAAAAAGTGCTATTTAACTATTTAGTTAAAAATAAGAATTAATCGGGTCAAACCCAGGGTAGGTAAAGGAAAAGAAGATTACCTTGAGGGGTAATTTTCCTTTTAAACGCGGATTTTCCGGAAAGCGCGGGGCAAAATTGCTCCGGGAAAATCCGCAAAGGAAACTAAAAAAGGCTGGACCTGCTGACAATCCGGGGAATCCGGGGTATAATATGACTTTGAGCAAGAGAAGGGCAGAGGCGGTTAAGGCCTGGCTGGCGAGCCCCGGAGTCAATCCGGAGCAAAGCCGGGTCAGCGATTGCGGTCCGACCAGGCCGGCTGAGCCGAACGGCCCCGGGTGGAACTGATGGTAATTGAATAAGATGGCGGACAAGGAGGAGCAAATGCATAACTGGAAAAAGGGTTTGGGAGTAATGGTGATTTTAATCGGTTTTGCTTTAACCCTGCGAAGCGATGATCAGAGCGCAAGGAATCTTGGTCCCGTGGTCAACGGCAAGTATTCGGATTTCGGGCCTTTTGTCAGCGCCGACGGCAAGAACCTGTATTACACTTCAGACCGGCCCGGCGGAATCGGGGGCCAGGACGGCTGGGTGAGTCATAAGGTGGCCGGCCAGTGGGCCGAGCCGGTTAATATGGGAATGCCTTTTAACACCCAGATGAACGATGGTCCGGATTGCTTGACCGCGGATGAGCAGACGATGTATTTTACCGGCTGCGACCTCCCGGGCGGCGAGGGAATGTGCGATATCTATGTAACGGTAAGAGAGGGCGATAAATGGGCCGAGCCGAAAAATCTGGGAAAGAACATTAATAGCAGATACTCCGACGCTAATGCCTCAGTCGCCGCGGATGGAAAAACCTTGTATTTTGTTTCCACCAAACCGGAGGGCTTGGGCGGATATGACATCTGGTATTCCCTCAAGCAGGAAGACGGCGCCTGGGGAGAGGCGAAAAATATGGGACCAACCATCAACACCGAGGGGAATGAAGTCTTCGTCTTTATCCACTGGGATATGGTCACGCTTTATTTCAGCTCGGACGGCCACGGCGGATTCGGAATGGCGGACATTTTCCGAAGCCTGCTCACGCCTATGGGTTGGTCTCCTCCCATCAACCTCGGACCCGCGGTTAATTCCCCGGACAAGGATTTTTATTTTACCATCCCGGCCAGCGGCGACCTGGCTTATTTCTCCTCGGCCCGCTCGGACACCCTGGGTCAGGAAGACCTTTATGTGGTTCCGGTTCCCGCGATTTTGAAGCCCAAGGGCTTGACCCTGGTTTATGGCATCGTGGCTGATATCAAGACCTGCGCCCCGCCGACCATGGACCCGGTGCTCAAGACCAAGGTCTATGATATTAAGACCTGTACTCCGGTGGAGTCGGTGGTCCGCATTTCCGACAGCAAAACCGATGAAGAAAAATATTTGGCCAAAACCAGGCCGGACGGCTTTTATAAAGTCATTCTGAGCACCGGGATGGATTATAATATCAATGCTTACGCCAAAAGATATGCCTTCCATTCCGAGCGGTTCGTGGTTCCGGCCGAGCAGGCCTATCAAGAAGTGGAAAAGAATATCTTATTGACCCCTCTGGAGAAAGGCGTCGTGATTATTTTGCATAATATCTACTTTGACTTTGACCGCTCCGTGCTCCGACCCGAGTCCCGGGCGGAACTGAATAACCTGGTGCGCCTGCTCAATGAAAATCCATCATTGAAGATAGAAATCCGCGGCCATACGGACAGCAAGGGAAGTGATGAATATAATATCCGGTTGAGCAGAAGCAGAGCCAAAGCCGTGGTGGATTTCTTGATTATAGAAGGAAAAATCAACCCGGACCGGCTCACCTCGGTGGGATATGGAGAATCATTGCCTATTGCCAGTAATGCCATTGACGAGGGCCGGCAGTTGAACCGGAGAGTGGAATTCAAGATAATTTCCCCATAGGAGGCGAAACCAATGAAAATTCAAAAAGCGTTTCTGGTGCTCCCGGGCGTCATTCTTATTCCCTCAATCATCATGCTCAGCGCCTGTCAACTGGGCCAGCAGGAACGGATCCTGCCCGCCCAGATCAGACAGCTGGAGATTACCGGCAATGAAATAAATATTCACGCCAACCGGTCCCTTCAGCCTGGCGCCTATATCCAGCCCTCTCCCCCCAAATTGATCCTGACCATTAATAATGCCGACCTGGTCCAAGGGGTTCCCGCCAGCGGGGAAGCAACCGAGGGAATGATCAAAGCCTGGCAGGTGGCCGTAGTCAAATCCGAAAGGGTCCAGGGCGAGGAAACCAAAGAAATTTACAATGTGCGCCTGACCGCGGATTTGACCAAGAATGCCACCTACCAGCTTACCAGCACCGATTTCGGCTGTAAGCTGGCTCTCCAGGATATCAAATTCGTGGAAAAAGGGCCGGAAACCACCAACATTGAGATTCCCAAAGAGCTTTATTCCAAGATTCAAAAAATGTCCGGCCCCTCCGGAATGGCAGTTGCAACCTCTACTCCGGAAGAAGAAAAAGCCGCCCGGGAAATGCTCAACGAGCTTGTCCCGGAAAGACCAACCGTGGAAAAACTACCCCCCGCAACAACCATCACTGATTTATCATATCGCACCATAGAAAAAACCTTTGAAGTGGTGATTACCGGCGACGGCGAATTCCGCGACTTTAAAGTGAATACCCTGGACAATCCGGTCAGAGTCTATCTGGACATCTTCGGGATTAAATGCAAATTACCGAAAAATATCTTCCAGGTTAATACCGGCAATGTCCAACAAATCAGAATCGGACAATACCCGGAAAAAACCAGAGTGGTGGTGGAACTGAAAGGCAAGATCAAGGACCCCAGAATCGTCAATGTTAAAAATAAAATCGTGATCAGCATCGTTTATTAATTAAAAATCCAAATTTGACCACCTGATAGTCACATTTATGTTGCATTTGTAATTTCCTTGAGACATCTAATTGAATGAATATTCATTCATAAACCCTGAAACATAGCTAAAACCAATTCTTATTTCCCTGTCTTTTCAATATTTTATTTACCCTGAAACAAAAAAGAGTCATGTCAGCCAGGAGAGGAATCAATCCCTTTTTTAGATTTGCTTTGATTTTCAATAGCTTATAGGAAAAATTCAAAATCAACTTTCTATTTCATCCATCCTTGATCTGAACTTACTCGGTCCTATGCTCTAACTATTTGAAAAATCAGCGGAATTTAAACAAGAAAAATTAGGCATAGATTGTGCATAATAAGCAAATGAAGTTTGAATATCAACCGAAGGAGGTAGTAAAAATGGAAATCACGGAAATTGTAGTTTATCCGGTGAACGAAGACAAACTCAAAGCCTATGTCACCCTGACCTTTGACAACTGTTTCGTGGTTCGGGATCTCAAGATTATCAAGGCGCAAAAGGGCTATTTTGTGGCAATGCCCAATAAAAAGCGCAAGGATGGCGTGATCCGGGACATCGCTCATCCTTTGAATCAAGAGATGCGCAACTATATTGAGGAAACGGTTCTGGAGAAATATCAGGAAGTGGTGACACAGCTGGGAAATACTGAAGAGCATATTGAGCGGCGCCCGGTTCAGGCCGCCTGATTGGCTTGCCAGTTTAAGATCAAACCAAAAGGAGAGTCGTAATTTCAAACCGGCTCTCCTTTGATAACATCTTTCTATAATGGGATAAGGTAAAATGGAAATAACCGAAATTAAAATCTTCCCGGTTAATGAAGAAGGACCGCTTAAAGCTTATGTCACCATTGTCCTGGATAAATGCTTTGCCATCCACGATTTAAAAGTCATCCAGGGCGATAAAAGACTGTTCGTGGCCATGCCCAATAAAAAAGACAAAAACGGCATCTGGCGCGACCTGGTTCATCCGGTTAATCAGGAAACCCGCGAGAAGATTGAAAAAGAAATCCTCTCCCAATATTATAGCATCAGCCTGGACCAGGAGCCCTCAGTCCAAAACCAGCAAACCGACTAAATCCTGAATTCCAGATCCAACTCCTGACCCGCCGGGCTTTAAGCCTCGGTTCTTTACAAATGCCTTTTGATTGCTCTCAGGCCCTCATATTTTTCCGCCCATCCTCCAGCCCCGGGCGATTGTATCCTGGATCTATTTGCGAAACGCGGGCAAAAGGCTGACCGTCTAACACTTTTTTATTTGTTAAATCATAGATTTTTCAAATAGCTGCGTCCAGCGGAGCGGGACGCTTTGGAGTGCGGTGTCAGCGACACCGCTTTTCCCAAAGCGACGCCGCTGGCGTCGCACTCCAAAGCGCCTTCGGCGCGGATAATGAACCCGTTGATTTTACTAGAATAAAAGTGTTGGACGGTCAGGTCAAAAGGTTCTTGCCAAATGTTTTTCCTGGAATTAAGATAGTGCTGGAATCAGACAGGGAGGGAAGATGCCGGTTCCGGACAATTTCAGGAAAGATGCGGAGCGATTAAGGGAAGAGATCAACTATCACAACATCAGGTATTACCGCGACGACCGGCCGGAGATCAGCGATGCGGAGTATGATGATTTGTTCCGGCGGCTTAGGGAGCTGGAGGAAAAATACCCGGAGCTGGTCGCGCCCGATTCGCCCACCCGGCGCGTGGGCGCGGCTCCGCTGGAAAAATTTGAAAAGGTCACCCACCGAACCGCGATGTTCAGCCTGGATAATGCCATGGACGAAACCGAGCTTCGGGACTTTGACCAGCGCGTGAAAAAAGTCCTGGCAACCGGCAAGGATCTGGAATATGTTGCCGAGCCGAAAATTGACGGACTCGCCGTCAACCTGACTTATGAAAACGGGAAATTTTTTAGCGGCGCCACTCGGGGGGACGGCATTACCGGCGAGGAGGTGAGCCAGAACCTTAAAACCATCCAGGAGCTTCCGCTCCGGCTGATTGAGAAAAAACCGCCCGAGCTGATTGAAATTCGGGGCGAGGTGTATATCAGGCTCGGGGAATTTGAGGCGCTCAATCAGGAACGGGAAAAGCAGGGAGAGCCTTTGTTCGCCAATCCCCGCAACGCCGCGGCCGGCTCGGTCCGGCAACTGGATCCGAGCATTACCCGACAAAGGAGATTGCATCTTTTCGTCTATCAGCTCGGCGAGGTTCAAGGATGGTCTTTCCAGAATCAGTGGGAAGTCTTGAATCAACTCCAGGACTGGGGATTTCCGGTTCAGAAAAAGATCAAGCTCTGCCGGAACATTGACCAGGTGGCTGAGGTTTATAAAAAGCTGATTGAAGCGCGCGATAAATTTGAATACGAGATTGACGGACTGGTGGTCAAGGTGAACTCGCTCCCGCTCTGGAGAAGGCTGGGAGAGACTGCGCGCGCGCCCAGGTGGGCGATTGCGGCCAAGTTCCCGGCCCGGCAGAAAACCACCGTGATCAAGGACATTATCGTCCAGGTCGGAAGAACCGGCGCGCTCACGCCCGTGGCCGTGCTGGCGCCGGTGGAAGTCGGGGGCGTGATGGTCAAGCGCGCCACCCTGCACAATCAGGACGAGATTGACCGGAAGGATGTGCGCATCGGAGACACGGTGGTGGTCCAGCGCGCCGGGGATGTGATCCCGGAAGTGGTGAGATTCATTCCGGAGCAAAGGCCGAAAAACGCCGGGAGATTTGAAATGCCGGAGAAATGCCCGGTCTGCGGGTCAAAGGTGACGAAGCCGGAGGACGAGGCGATTCATCGGTGCGTCAATCTCAACTGTCCGGCCCAGGCGATGGAGCGGATCAAACATTTTGCCAGCCGGAACGCAATGAACATTGAAGGACTGGGAGACAGGATCGTGGAGCAATTTTTCGCGGAGGGGTTGATCAAATCCATCGCGGATCTTTACACCCTGAAAAAAGAGGAGCTTTTAAAGCTGGAAAAATTCGCCGACAAAAAAGCGCAGAACCTCCTGGACGCGATTGAGCAAAGCAAAAAAACCACCTTGCCCCGCTTCATCTTCGGCCTGGGCATCCGCCACATCGGCGAAACCACGGCCCAGGATCTGGTGGATCATTTTGGCCGGATTCAGGAAATTGCAAAGGCAAGTCGGGAAGACCTGATGACGGTTGAAGGCATCGGCCCGGAAGTTGCCGGCTCGCTTTATGACTTCTTCCAGAACCAGGAAAATCAAAAATTGATCAAGGAGCTGATTAACCTGGGAATCAGTTTGCAATCAGAGAAAAAGGCGCGGAGAGAGACCCCGCTCACAAACAAAACCTTTGTCCTCACCGGCGGCCTTGCCGGAATGAGCCGCGACCAGGCCAAAAACCTGATCCAGCGCGGGGGAGGAAAGGTTGCCTCCAGCGTGAGTAAAAACACAGACTTCATAATTGTCGGAGCCGAGCCGGGATCAAAATTTGACCAGGCCAAAAATCTCGGGATCCAGATGCTCGGCGAGCAGGAATTCATCAAGATGCTTAAAGTAGCGGGAGTGTTATAAGGCGGGGAGCGAAGAACGGGAAAGAGGACTCGCAACCGAACTTTTAGTTGATTGATTTTCCTGCTGGTTTTGATAAGCTTTTGAATAATGCTGGGCAGGGTTTATACCGCATCTCTCCTGGGCGTTGAGGCCAAGCTGGTTGAAGTTGAAGCGGATGTTTCGCACGGCTTGCCTTTTTTCAATATCGTCGGCTTGCCCGACCCCGCGGTCAAGGAAAGCAAAGTCCGGGTCAAAAGCGCGCTCCAGAATTCCGGCTATGCCTTCCCGGCCAGCAAGCGCGTCGTGATCAACCTGGCCCCGGCGGATTTGCGCAAGGAAGGAAGCGGATTTGATCTCCCGATTGCGCTGGCAATGCTTAATGCCGGAAAAATCCTGAAAAGCGATCATTTAAAAACCAGCCTGTTTTTCGGAGAGCTGGGTCTGGACGGAGCGCTCAAGCCTTCGCCCGGCGCGCTTATCTTTGCCCTGCTCGCCCGGGAAAAAGGAATAGATAAAATCATCCTCCCATCCCCGAACGCGCGCGAAGCCGCGGTGGTTGAAGGGGTCAAGATTTATCCGGCCAGCCATCTTGCTCAGGTGGTTGAGTTTCTGAATGGAGAGCTGGAGCTCAAGCCGGTTTCGTCTTCACTTGATGAACTTTTCCAAAAGGCCGGAGATTATGAGCATTGCCTTTCCGAGGTGCGCGGTCAGGAATCGGCCAAGCGCGCCCTGGAAGTTGCGGCCGGAGGCGGACACAACCTTTTGATGATCGGTCCGCCCGGAGCCGGCAAGACTATGCTCTCGCAGAGGCTTTCGGGCATTCTCCCGGAGCTGGGAGCGGAAGAAGCCATTGAAACCACCCGGGTCTATTCCATCCTCGGCCTGCTCAGCAATGATCTTCCGCTCATCACCCACCGGCCGTTCCGCTCGCCGCATCATACGGTCAGCGACGCCGGGATGGTCGGCGGCGGGGTTTATCCCCGGCCCGGCGAGATCAGTATGTCGCATAACGGCGTGCTTTTTCTGGATGAACTGCCGGAGTTCAAGAAGAATGTGCGGGAAGCGCTCCGCCAGCCGATGGAATCCGGACTGGTCACCATTTCCCGCGCCCTGGGGTCCATCAGCTACCCGGCCCGGTTTATGCTGGTGGCGGCAATGAATCCCTGCCCGTGCGGATATTTGGGAGACAGTCATCATATCTGCAAATGCACTCCCCGCCAGATTCATCAATACCGGTCCAAAATCTCCGGGCCCCTGATGGACCGGATTGATCTCCAGATTGAAGTCCCGGCTGTGAGATACCGCGAACTTACCGGAGAATCATCCGGCGAGACCAGCGCCCAGATCCGCGAGCGGGTCAAAAAAGCAAGGGCCGTCCAGAAAGAGAGATTCAAGCGCTCCCGCATTTATTGCAACGCCCAGATGAGCAACCGACAGATCCAGAAATTTTGCGCCATTGATGACGCCTCGCACCAGATGCTGGAGAACGCCGTGGACCGGTTCGGAATCTCCGCGCGCGGCTGGTCCAAAATCCTCAAAGTCGCAAGGACCATCGCCGACCTGGAAGACCAGGAAAACATCCTCTCCCGCCATATCTCCGAAGCCATCTCCTACCGCATCCTGGACCGCGCATCGTAAAAAACTCAGCCGGTTTTTGGCTTTGAATGTGCGAGCGACTTTAGTCGCGATAATCAGAAACCGCTATTAATCGGTCATCAGCGCCGGAGAAGCCATTTGGGGTCATAAGCCATTTGGGGTCAAACCTAGACATTAGACAATTCGGATAAAATTTACAGGAAGATTAAGAGTCAGGTCTTTAGTTAAAACTTAAGCAATATTAAAATAATAACCGATAGTTAAAATACAGAATTGTAATAAGCCGTAAACTTTCAACTAAAGTTCCGGCGCCAAATGTTAAATGTTAAGGGCGTGCTGCCCGAACATATCTTGACATATAGATAATATAATATATACTAAAAATGGTAAATAAATAAAATAAGAACGAGGAGTGGAGCGATGCCGGGAAGGCAGGTTGAAGAGGAGAAGTTATT
>Ga0315277_10004674_pt1 | contig 18169 bp, 13 predicted proteins | sample YL17G05_15_MG_FD_203695 | JGI IMG/M metagenome (GOLD analysis project Ga0315277, IMG submission 203695) | Sediment microbial communities from Yellowstone Lake, YNP, Wyoming, USA - YL17G05_15 | ecosystem: Environmental > Aquatic > Freshwater > Lake > Sediment | place: USA: Wyoming | collected...
AGAACACGCCATCGGTGGCGATGATGCGGAAACGAGCGGCGCTCGCCTCCCTGAGCTTCGCCTCCAGGTCATCCATGTCCGAGTTGCGATAGCGGAACCGCTGCGCCTTGCACAGCCTGATTCCGTCTATGACGCTGGCATGGTTCAGCTCGTCGCTGATGACCGCATCCTCGGCGGAGAGGAGGGTCTCGAAGAGGCCTCCGTTGGCGTCGAAGCAGGAGGAATAGAGGATGGTGTCCTCGGTGCCGAGGAACTCGGACACCTTGCGCTCAAGCTGCTTGTGTAGCTCCTGGGTGCCGCAGATGAACCGGACCGAGGAGAGGCCGTAGCCCCAGCGGTCAATGCCTGCCTTCGCGGCGGCCACGATCTCGGGGTGGTTGGACAGCCCGAGGTAGTTGTTCGCGCACAGGTTGAGCGCCTTCCTGCCGCCCTCGAGCGTCACCCACGGGCCCTGTGGGCTGGAGATGATCCGCTCCTGCTTGTGCAGGCCCGCCTCGCGGATCTCGCGCAGGGTGTCGTCAATGAAGGACTTCATGTTCCCGAGCATCTGGGTCTCCTGAATCCAGCAACGGAGGGAGTGGCAGATGGTCAGCCCGACCAGTCGAGCACGACCTTGCCGCACAGGCCGGAGCGCATCACCTCGAAGCCTTTCTCGAACTCCTGGGCCGGGAATCGGTGGGTGAGCACCGGGGACACATCGAGGCCGCTCTGGAGCATGGCGGTCATCTTGTACCAGGTCTCGAACATCTCCCGCCCGTAGATGCCCTGGATGGTGAGCGAGCTGAAGATGACCTGGGTCCAGTCGAGCCACGCCTGTGAAGGCAGAATGCCGAGCAGGGCGATGCGCCCGCCGTGCACCATGTTCGCCACCATCTCGCGGAAGGCGTCGGCGCTGCCGGACATCTCCATTCCGACGTCGAAGCCTTCCTTCATCCCGAGCTGTCTCTGCGCCTCCTCGACGGTGTGGCTGCGGGCATCAACGGTCAGGGTGGCGCCCATCTTCTTCGCCAGCTCGAGCCGATATGGGTTGATGTCGGTGACCACCACATGTCTCGCCCCCACATGCCGGGCTATGGCGCAGGCCATCAGGCCGACCGGACCGGCGCCGGTGATGAGCACATCCTCGCCCACCAGGTCGAAGGCCAGCGCCGCGTGCGTGGCATTGCCAAGGGGATCGAAGTAGGCAAGGGTGTCCATGGGGACGGAGGGGGCGGCGAACCAGACGTTGATCTTGGGGATGCAGAGGTACTCGGCGAAGGCCCCGTCCCGGTTGACGCCGATCCCCATGGCGTTGGCGCACAGGTGGCGCCGTCCCGCCAGGCAGTTCCGGCAGTGACCACAGACCAGGTGCCCCTCTCCGCTCACCACCTCCCCCTCCCGGATTCCCTTCACGTTCGACCCGACCGCAGCGACCACGCCGGCGAACTCGTGACCGAGCACCAGCGGGGTGTGGATGGTCCTCTGCGCCCATTCGTCCCAGTTGTAGATGTGCACATCCGTGCCGCAGATCGCCGCCCGGTGAACGCGGATGAGGACGTCGTCAATCCCCGGCTCAGGAACCGGGACTTCCTCCATCGCCAGTCCGGGGCCGGGCTTTGATTTGACGACAGCTTTCATCGTCTCGCTGGTCCCTCCGCCGCGGTCAGGTGACGGCAGCACGGTGGTTGAGTTTCCCCCAGGACGGTGCTCTTTCCTGTTCGGCAGCGCGCCTACCATATCGAAGGGACCTGCGCGGAGGCTACCTCCTGCCCTACAAGCGATGCTGGGATCCGGCGCTTGACGCCATGAGGGGGGGCCGGTAGGATCACGGTTGGATGCCAACTCGAGGTGCGGCGGACAAGCAAGGAGTGGAGGAGGCGCGGGAGCGCGTCGAGCGCATGGTGCATCGGTATGTGGCTCGGGGGCGCTACCGGCTCAACCCCGACGCGACCACGGCCGAGCACGTGCTGGCAGGCCTGACCCGCAACCTCATCCAACACGGCCGTTGGTACTGCCCCTGCCGCGAGGTCACCGGGGACCCCGAGCGAGACCGTGCCAACATCTGCCCCTGTCCTCAGCATCGGGCAGACATCGCCCGGGACGGGGTGTGCGAGTGCGGGATCTTTGTGAGCGAGGAGTACGCGGCCGCCCAACAGCCGGCTGGTACGACCGAAGCGAGAGAGGAGAAGTGATGGGATTCACTCTGGAGATCGGCGCCAAGGCGCCTGCGTTTACCCTGAAGGGCGTGGACGGGAAGATGCACAGTCTCTTGGACTACGCGGACAAGAAGGCGGTGGTGGTGATCGTGAGCTGCAACCACTGCCCGACGGTTATCGAGTACGAGGATCGCATGGTCGCGCTGCAGCAGGATTATGCGGGCAAAGGAGTGGAGCTGGTTGCCATCAACGGCAACGAGACCGACAACCACCCCACCGACGACTTCGCACACATGGTGGAGCGCGCCAAGGCGAAGGGGTTCAGATTCCCCTACCTGCGCGATGACAGCCAGGAGGTGGTCCGGGCGCTGGGCGCGGTGCGAACACCGGAGGTATTCCTCTTCGGCCCGGAGCGGACGCTGGTCTACCACGGGCGGATTGATGACAACCCCGGCAATCCCGCGAAGGTGAAGAGCCAGGATCTGCGCCGGGCGCTGGACGAGGTGCTGGCCGGCAAGCCCGTCAGCGTTCCCAAGACCGTGCCGGTGGGCTGCACCGTGAAGTGGTGGGGGAAAGACCCCCACTGGATGCCCCCGGACTACCGGGAGTAGCGTTCACTGAACCAAACGGGGGAGGGCGAAGTCGCCCTCAAGTGCGGCTTCTGACGCGACCCCACGCGGGTGTCAGCCCAGTTGCCGATCGGGGCGGACTGGCACTCCCACCGTCAGGGCGCCGACCAGTCGCTCAGGGCGAGCAGAGGGCCTGCCCGGCGAGGGGCTCCCCTACTTGCCTTTCTGTTCGCTGAGCTGCTGGACGAGCTTTAGGTACTGGTGGGCGTTCATGAGGGAGCGGACTTCGCTGGGGTCGGCGAGATCAACTTTCGCCAGCCAGCCGGCGCCGTAGCAGTCCTGGTTGATCTGCTCGGGGGCATCGTCGAGGCTGGAGTTGACCTCCACGATGCGGCCGGTGACCGGGGAGTTGATGTCGGCGACGGCCTTCACGGACTCGACGCTGCCGAGCGGCTCCCCGCGGCGTGCCTCTTCATCCGTCCGGGGCAGGTCAACATAGACGATGTCGCCGAGCTGCGACTGCGCGTAGTGGGTGATGCCCACAGTCGCCACAGCGTCTTCCAGGCGCACCCACTGGTGAGTCTCGCTGTAAAGCAAGTCCCCCGGGTACACAATTCCCTCCTCGCCTCGGCCGGGATGTCACGGCTCCCCTTTCGAGGGAAACTTGTCCGCCTGCGGCGGAGTTGTGGGCAACATCATATCACCCCCTTGCCAAGATGGGCAAGGAGCCTGGCCATGGCAGGGGGCGGCGGGACGGAGAACGACAGCTCCTGTTCCGTTGCCGGATGCTGGAAGCGCAAGCTGTGAGCGTGGAGAGCCTGGCCGGGGAGGGCTTTCACCAGAGCCAGGGTCCTGCTATCGAGCGCCCGCTTCTCCTGTCTGGCGCGGCGGAGGCCGTACACCGGGTCGCCCACCACGGGATGGCCGACGTGGTTGAGGTGGACGCGGATCTGATGGGTGCGGCCGGTGAGGAGCTTGGCCTCCAGGAGCGTCATCGTGGGGTAGCGGTTGAGGGTGCTCACATCGGTGGTGGCCGCCAGCGGCGGCGCGCCCGGAGCGGCGCGGGGAACGGCGGCGACGCGGGTGGGGTCCTGGAGCAAGCGCCTGACCGGTATGTCTATGAGCATGCGGTCTTCCTTCACCACGCCCCAGACGAGAGTGAGGTAGCGGCGCTCGACCTCCCGGTCTCGGATTCGGCGGGACAAGTCGGTGAAGGCCTGGTCGGTCTTCGCCGCGATCAGCAGGCCGGAGGTGAAGCGGTCTAGGCGGTGGACGATGCCGGGCCGCAGGGGGCCGCGGCCCTGGGCGAGGGAGGTGTGCGCGATCAGCGCGTTCACCAGCGTCTCTGTCGCCTGGCCCACGCCCGGATGCACGGCCAGGCCGGGGGGCTTGTTCACCACCAGCAGGTGGTCGTCTTCGTAGACGATCTCCAGCGGGAGCACGTGGGGGGCGAGCACCCCGGTGAGAGGAGCAGGCAGAGAGATGGTCACCTGGTCGCCGGCCTTGACGCGATCTCCCGGGGGCGCGGCTCTCCCGTTCACGAGCACCTTGCCGGCGTGCGCGAGCTTCTCCACCTGGGAGCGGGTGATGGGGGCGAGGCGGCGGGAGAGGAAGGCGTCGAGGCGACGCCCCTCCTCGCGGGGCTCGACTCGGAAACGCTGGGTGGTCTCGGTCACGGGGAGGCAGGTGGCGCGGGCCTGGTTTTCGAGGCTTGGCGGCGACCCAGCAGGAACAGCCCGAGAACGGCGGCCACCAGGATGACGAAGCTGACGGCCTGGGCCTGGGTGATCCCGTCCAGGAGACGGACGGCGGTGAAGTCCCGGCGAAGCACCTCGATAGCGGCGCGCATGATGGAGTAGAGGGCGAGGTAGAGGCAGAAGAGCTGGCCCCGGGCCGGGAGGCGGGCGCGCACCTTGAGCAGGATGGCGAGGATGACCAGGCTGCCGAGGGAGGAGTAGATCTGGGTGGGGTGGCTGGGGTGGGTGGTGATGCCGGCATCGAGGAAGACGGGGAAGCGCATGCCCCAGGGAAGGGAGGTGGGAGCGCCATAGCAGCAGCCGTTGAGCAGGCAGCCGATGCGGGCAATGGCGTATCCGAGGGCGAGGGCGGGGGCGGCCATGTCTGCCAGCGACCAGAAGGACACTCGGCGCCGACGCGCCAGCAGCACCGCTGCCAGCGTCCCGCCAAACAGCCCGCCGTGGAAGGTGAGGCCGCCCTCTCTCCAGATGAAGAGTATCCGTTTCGGGTCGGGGGCGAAGTCCGGCCAGTTGAGGGCGGCGAAGGCGCCGCGGGCGAAGATGATGGCGCCGACCAGCGTCCAGAGGCCGAGGTCAATGCCCAGCTCGGCCGGCAGGCCGAGCCGGCGCGCCTGCCTGGAGGCGAGCCAGATGCCGGCGAGGAAGCCGAGCATCAGCAGCGTGCCGTAGCTGTGAACGGCGAGAGGGCCGATATGGAAGAGGTCTGGGAACACTATCGCGCTCTCCGCGCGGGAGTGGCGGCGCTGGTGCGCGGCGCGGCCTTCCCGCCTTACGACTGAGCATCCGCGGCAGGCGGACTGCCTCCTGGTTCTGTCTGAGCCTCGCCGCCACCTCTCATGGCGAGATGGGGCAGTACTTCCCCCGCGGGCGGGCCCTCAACACCAGCACCGCAAGCAGGATCACGCCGGCGGTGATCGCCGCATCCGCCATATTGAACACCGGCCAGACCTGGAAGTCAATGAAGTCGGTGACGGAGCCGAAGCGCAGCCGATCGAGGAGGTTGCCCAGGGAGCCGCCGAGGAGGAGGCCCAGAGGCAGGGCGAGCCGCGGGTGGCGGGTGATCGCCCCCCGTGCCACATAGACGATCAGCACGAGGGAGATGAAGATGCCGCCGGCGAGGGGCAGCCACGGCGCCCGCACCAGGCCGAAGGCGGAGGCGGTGTTCTGGACCAGGCGCAGCCCCACCCAGTGGTTGACGAGTGGCACGAAGGTGTGCTGAGCCAGGGTGCGAAGGGCGAGCGCCTTGGTGAGCTGGTCGAGGGCGAGGGTGAGGGCGAAGGCGACCAGGAAAAGCGGCAAGGGGTGTCCCCTGGTTGCGGACGCCCCCATGGCTTAGCGCTCCAACTGATCCTGGCAGTCCACACAGAGGGTGGCGAAAGGAATCGCCTGGAGTCTGGCCTTCTTGATGGGCCGGCGGCAGGCATCGCAGATGCCGAAGGTGCCGCGCTCGATCTTCTCGAGGGCGGTGTTGACCTGGTTGAGGAGGCTCTCGACGCTCTCCCCGATGGCGAGGTCTTTTTCGCGCTCGAAGGTCTCGGAGGCGAGGTCGGCGGGGTGGTCCTCGTAGGCAGAGAGCTCGCTGGCTCGCTCGGTTTCGTTCATCCGGGCGGTGCGGGTTTCGATCTCGCGGAGCTCTTGCTCCAGGCGGTCTCGCTCGGCGACCAGGAGGTCGCGGAACTTCAGATCGTCGGCGGAGAGCTTGACCAGCTTCCTGGGCGCGGGGGCGACCTTGCGGCGCGCCGGCAGAGCCGCCTTCTTGGCTTTCGGCTTTGGCTTAGGTGCAGCTCGCACCGCCATAGTCGGTTCCTTTCCCGTCGCCGACGCCGCCCGGGGCTGGGAACGGCAGCCACCCAGGGGCACTATCGTCGCGTAGCTATTATGCCTTCAGGGGGGGATTCTAAACTACCCCACCCACTACCCAGAGAGATATTCCACACACCGGCCGCAGAGGCCGGGGTGATCAGGATGGCTGCCTACGCTGTGCTGCCTTCGCCAGCAGCGCTGGCACTTGTCGCCCTCCGCCCGGCGCCCGCCGATGCGGGTCTCCTCGCCCGCCGCCACCGTCTCCTCCGGGGCCTCAGAGAGAGGCCCGCCGTGGGTGACGCGGGAGACGCCGTTGGCGGCGGCGAGGTCGTCTTCTCCCAGCGCGCTCACCAGCGCCTGCCAGCGGTCGGGCTCGCCGTAGACCACCAGCTCGGCCTCCATCGGCTGGCGGACGAGGCCGCGCTGTCTGAGCCCCTCCACCGCCAGGTCGGCGGCGGCGAAGTAGGGCACGATCTGCATCTCCCAGCGCTGGCCCAGCTCGTCATCTCGCCACTGGTCTGCCTGGGGCCAGTCTGCAATCTGGATGGTCTGGTGTTTGGCCGGCCAGTCGGGGAGGTGCTGCCAGACCTCCTCAGCGGTGTGGCTGAGGATGGGAGTGAGCACCTTCGCGAGGGTGGTAGTAAGCGTCCAGAGAGCAGTTTGGGCCGACCGCCGCGCGGGACTTTTCGGCGGGTAAGTATATAGCCTGTCCTTGAGCAGGTCAAGGTAGATCTGACTGAGGTCCACGGCGCAGAACTCGTTCACGCGGTAGTAGACCTGGTGGAACTCAAAGGTCTCGTAGGACTGGGTGAGGCGCTCCACCAGCCGGGAGAGCCGGTGCAGTATCCAGCGGTCCACCTCGCGCATCTCTTGGGCGGGCAGGAGGTCGGATTCTGGCTGGAAGTCGTAGAGGTTGGCGAGCATGAACCGCAACGTGTTGCGCAGGCGCCGGTAGCCGTCCACGACCTGGTCGAAGATGCCGTGGCCGGTGGGCATGTCCTCCTTGAAGTCCACGTAGGAGACCCAGAGGCGGAAGATCTCGCCGCCGAAGTCGCGGACCACCTCCTGCGGGTCTATGACATTGCCGAGGCGCTTGGACATCTTGCGGCCGTTCTCATCCAGCACGAAGCCGGTGGTAAGGACGGTCTGATAGGGGGCCTGGCCGTGGGCGATGAGGGCGTTCCAGAGGGAAAGCTGAAACCAGCCGCGGTACTGGTCGTGACCTTCGAGGTAGAGGTCGGAGGGCCAGCGCAGCTCGGGCCTGGTCTTGAGCACGGCGGCGTGGCTGGAGCCGGACTCGAACCAGACATCGAAGATGTTCTGCTCTCGCTGGAACCGGGAGCTGCCGCACTGGGCGCACTTGGTGCCGGGTGGGGCGAGGTCCTCGATGGCGGTGGTGTGCCAGGCCTCGCTGCCCTTGGCGCTGATGATCTGGCGGGCGCGCTCGATGACGCCGAGGTGGAGCAGCTCGTGGCCGCAGTCAGCGCAATAGAGGGCGGGGATGGGGATGCCCCAGGCGCGCTGGCGGGAGATGCACCAGTCCGGGCGCAGCTCGATCATGCCGCGGATGCGCTGCCAGCCCCAGGGCGGGACCCAGGTGACCTTGTCCACCTCCGCCAGCGCCTGCTCGGTGAAGGGCCGGAGGTCAACGAACCACTGCTTGGTGGCACGGAAGACGATGGGCGACTCGCATCGCCAGCAGTGGGGGTACTGGTGGGAGTAGTGCTCGACTTTCATCAGCGCCCCGCGGAGGCGCAGCTCCTCGACGATCTTGGGGTCGGCGTCATGGTGGGAGAGGCCGGCGAACTTGCCGCCTTCCTCGGTGAAGACGCCCCGGGAATCGAGGGGCTGGATCACCGGCAGGCCGTACTTGCGGCCGGTGAGGAAGTCCTCCCGGCCGTGGCCGGGGGCGGTGTGCACGCAGCCGGTGCCCTGGTCGAGGGTGACATAATCGGCGAGGACCACGGGCACCTCCCGGTCGAGGAAGGGGTGGCGGGCCCGGCCCCCCTCCAGCGCGGCGCCGGAGGCGGAGGAGACGACCTGGTAGTCGGTGACGCCGAGGTGGGGCAGCACCTGGTCGAGCAGCTCTCGCGCCATGATCAGGTGCTCGTCTGGGGTGTTGATGAGCACGTACTCGAACTCCGGATGGAGGGCGATGGCGAGGTTGGCGGGCAAGGTCCAGGGAGTGGTGGTCCACACCGCGAAGGAGACCGGGCCGACCTTGGGCACGCCACTAAGAGCACCCTTCGGCAGGGAGACGACGGGGAACCGGATGTAGACGGAGAGGGAGGTGTGCTCCTTGTACTCGAGCTCGGCGTCGGCGAGGGCGGTCTCGCACTCCGGGCACCAGTGGACCGGCATCAGGCCGCGATGCACGCACCCCTTCTCGACGAACTTGCCGAAGGCCTCGATCACCGCGCCCTCATATTCCGGGTTGAGGGTGAGGTAGGGATGGTCCCAGTCGCCGCGCACCCCCAGGCGGCGGAACTGGCCGCGCTGGACGTTGATGTAGTGCAGGGCGGTCTCCCGGGAGCGGGCACGAAGCTCCCTGGGGTCAATGGCGTGGCGGTCAATCTCGAAGGTCCTGATGGCGGCGATCTTGGTGGGGAGGCCGTGGGTATCCCAGCCGGGCACGTAGGGGGAGTCGAACCCGCGCATGGTCTTGAACTTGACGACCACATCCTTGAGGACCTTGTTCAGGGCCTGGCCGATGTGGATGTCACCGTTGGAGAAGGGCGGGCCGTCGTGGAGTATGTACTGGGTGCGGCCCTTGGTGTGGCGCTGGACGGTGTGGTAGAGGTCAGTCTGCTCCCAGAACTGCTGAATGCGCGGCTCCAACTCGCCGAGATTGGCGCGCATGGGGAACTCGGTTTGCGGCAGATTCAGCGTGCTCCGGTAGTCTGACTTCTTCTCCATGGTGCTACGTCCTCAATGTGCTCGGGAACGTGGCGCGGGTCTGCCGTCTGCGATGGTCTCCTGTGGCAGACGAGAGGGCCGGCCCACGTGAGGGTACAGGATAGCATAGTCGTGGGGATTCCACCATGCCCGCGGGCGGGGCCGCCCGCCTCCCCGGTCCCTAAGCCCCGTTCAGGGGGCCGGGATGGCGGCCCGCTGAAGGCGGGCCTCGTCACCGGGCAGGCAAGCGGGCTGTTGTCTGGTTCTGGAGAAGGGAGGAGATCCTGGCCCGGCGAAGAGCGTTGCAGATCGGGACCCTGATCGCGCGCCGGGAACGCTACCGAAGGCTGAGGGGAGGATGCAAAGATACAAGGACAGGAACGCCGGAGGTGTAGCTAACTCCAGACCCCCTTCTCTCGCAAGAACACTGACGCTCTACAAGGAGAGTACCCGCATTCCGCGCGTGTTCTGACTTTCGGGTCTTCACCGGGGGCGGACGTTCTATCCTCCAAGTTCGTCGTCACGACCGGGATGCTGCCCAATATCCCCATTGACGGAGGGAAAGCCGATGAGGACTAGCGTCCTATTGATCTCTCTTGTACTGTTAACCATGGTGGCACCCTGCCTGTATGCTCAAGGACCTGGGCCGGGCAAGGAGGCCTCCGCGAAGCAATCGAGCACTCCTGGTCGCACCGATCTCACTCTTCTACAGAATAGGCAGGAGCGCCTCGGAACGGAGATAGCGGGGCTGCGCGAGAGAATCGAGACCTTGTCTACAACGATGTCTATGATGCTCACAGTGGTGAGTGTGGCCTTTGTGGTCATGGGGGCTCTGTTAGGTCTCGGATGGTTTGGATCATTCATGGCTTGGCGTCGCGCCGAGGCCAGGACGAGCGAGGCCCACACACTTGCGATGACGGGTGAGAGAGCGGCACAGGGGCGATCCGAGCAAGTTCACGATACATTCCTCGCGAGTTCCAAGAACACGCTAGATCTGGTCAATGCAACCCTTACTCTGGCGAAGGAAGCGAGCGAAAGAGCGGCAAGGTCTATCGAAGAGAAAGCGAAAACCACGCTTGTACAACTGGACCACAATGCCAAAGCGCTAATCGCGAGTGTTCCCGCGGAAAATGACAGGGCATTAGTCGCAGATCCGAAGCGACGTTCGAAGTTGCGGAGTCTCGCACACAAGATCTCCGGTTTCGAAACAAACCGATTCGTTCTGCCAACAGAACTGGCGCTCACGCCGCATTGTCTCTTCCTCAGAGGTATGGATTTCCACTTGGATCAGCAGTTTGACGATGCCTTTGAATGCTGGAACGAGGTAGCCCTTCGCGATGATACGCCAGCTAGTCTCAAGAGCCTAGCGTGGTACTGGACCGGGTACGAGCGCAACAACCTTGGGGAGTTCGAGCTGGCCATTCAGGGTTTTGGCAATGCCCTGGATCACGCAGCCGGTGCCCGTCGCTACGAGTTGCAGAGGATCAAACTCGAGTCGCAGTTCTTCAACAAGGCGCGCGAAGCAGCCGCGGACCTCGTCCAGCCACTCGAGAGCTTGCTGAGAGCCATAGACAATGATCGGGGTGGGGAACAACTCGCACCGAGAAGAACAAAGATCCTGACGACTCTCGGTAATGTTCAGTTCCAGGTCGGGAACGAGCACGCTAGAGATAGTCGCCAACCAGAAGCTCGGAAAGCATATGAATCCGCAAGGAAGTACTTCAAGGCAGCCGACGAGGATAAGTGGGCACTGTTCGGTTTCGCACAAACATGCTGCGAACTCGGGGATAACGAGGATGAAGCCCGAGCTATCCTCCTCGAGAAGGTAAGGCCGGAGATGAGGGAGGAGTACGTTAACAGGGAAGAGCCTAGAACGAAGGTATTGGCACGGAGCACTGAGCTGATCTGCTGCACATTGGTACCGGCCCTGAGAAGCAAGATCGCTGTGATTCACAGCCAAGTCATAGACGCTCTTGGCCAGGTGGATCAGCGGCTAACGGTCTACTCGCAGATGCAGAGGAGAAACGTAACAAAGGCTGAGTTCGGCAAGGATCTTGAGGGACTCCTGGCAGAAGCCGAAGCCACTGCATAGGTTCGGGCAGGGCCGTCATCGTCCCGTCCACCAAGGCGCTACCCATCCGCTTCGTCCCCGCATATTTGGAGGATGACGCGACTGCGAGAACAGTGGGCATGGGCCAAAGCGGTTCTGTTAGTGGGTGCGGCAGGGACCGAATGCCGTCCTCAGTGTATCACCTCTGGCCGCCGCAGCCATCGGGCTCTCTTGGGCAACTGGCGACAGGCACGGCAAAGGGACGCGCGGTCTGGGCAGATCTGCGCTCGCGGACAGACAGCGTCCTGTTATCTGTTGAGATCCGACCCCTCCTCCAAATCTCCGAGGTCTCGATGCCATATGTTCTTCCTCCTTCCCGTTGCCACTGCTAACGGCCTCTCTCCGCTATGTGGGCGAGGTGCAGGTGCGCCAGCCTCAGCCGGACGTGCTCGGCGCGGAACCGAGTTCGGTTTCGATGGGCGAGTGGGTCAAGCGCTCGCGGGCAAGGTGGTCGGCCGCGGCGCGGCTAAGATAGTCGGCCACCCAGCCACAGGAGAGACTGGCCCGCGACAGCGGCGCCGCCTCCTGAGGGGAGTCTGAGTGCGAGAGGATGGGATGGATGGCCTTCAGTGATGAGCTCGACAGCAAGCTCCTGGTCCTCGCCAGGTCGGCCGGCGAGGGCGAGAAGATGATGGCGCGTTTCCGCGCAGAGGTGGAGTTCGCCGGCCGCCTGGCGGCGGCTCACCCAGAGCATCAGGCGAAGTGGGAGGGGCTGATTCTCCGTGCAGTGGGCATGGCCGAGGAGGCGCTGGCGGCGGGGGCGAGCGTCGGAGAGGCGGTACTGAAGGCCGAGCAGGTGCTCGCCCCCCTGGGCGCGGCCGCCAAGCAGTACACCCTCCACTGCGTCGGCCACGCTCACATTGACATGAACTGGATGTGGGGCTGGCCCGAGACCGTGGCGACCGTCAACGACACCTTCACCACCGTTGACCGGCTGATGGACGAGTTCCCGGAGTTCCGGTTTTCGCAGAGCCAGGCCTCTGTCTACCAGATCATGAAGGACTACCTGCCAGAGCTGTACGCCAAGGTCAAGCAGAGGGTGAAGGAGGGGCGCTGGGAGATCACCGCCAACCACTGGGTGGAGGGAGACAAGAACCTGGCGAGCGGCGAGATCCTCTGCCGCCATCTCCTCTACACGAAGAGGTTCGTGGCGCGCGAGTTCGGTTTGAGCTGCGACGCCGTCGCTGTAGACTTCGAGCCGGACACCTTCGGCCACGCCCGTACCCTTCCCACCATCCTCAACCAGGCCGGCGTGCGCCGCTACTACTTCTGCCGCGGCGGACACGGCCCTCAGCTCTTCTGGTGGCAGGGGCCTGATGGGTCCCGCGTGCTCGCCTTCGACGATCAGGTGGAGTGGTACAACGGCCAGATCACACCGACCATGACCCGCCTAGTGTTCGAGTTCGAGAAAGCGACCGGGCTGAAGGACCTGCTGTTCCTCTACGGCGTGGGCGACCACGGGGGCGGCCCCACCCGGCGGGACCTGCAGGCGGCGCGGGAGATGAACTCCTGGCCCATCTTCCCCAATCTGAAGCTCAGCACCACCGACGCCTTCTTCACCATCGCCGAGCAGCACGCCAAAGGCGTGCCGGTGGTGGACCGGGAGCTGAACTTCGTATTCGAGGGCTGCTACACGTCTCAGAGCAACATCAAGCACGCCAACCGCAAGAGCGAGAACGCGCTGGTGGAGGCGGAGGCATTGGCCGTGCTCGGACAGGCGCTCGCCGGAATCCCGTATCCCGCGGAAGGGCTCGCCCTGGCCTGGCGCCACGCCATGCTGAACCAGTTCCACGACATCCTGCCCGGATCGGGAGTGCGCGACACCTACCGGCACGCGCAGGGGCTCTACCAGGAGATTCTCGCCCAGACCACCATGATCAAGACGCGGGTGCTGCGCACCCTCGCATCCGCGGTGAGCACTCTCTCCTGCTGCCCGCCCAGCCCAACCCAAACAGCTTCCACGCCGCCACCCGACGACATCGGCGGCGGCGCCGGCGACGTGGGGGCGGCTGCGGCGGTATCCCGTCGCACCGGCGGCGCCCTCTGCTGTGACCCGTTCGTGGTCTTCAACCCGACCCCGTGGGCGCGCTCCGAGTTGGCAATCGCCCGCATCTGGGACCGGGAGTGGGCGGATGGGGAGATCGTGGTTACCGATGACGAAGGGGCCGTCCGACCTGCCCAGGTGACCGGCCGCGGGAACTACTGGGGGCATCGCTACACCGACCTCGCCTTCCCGGCCGCCGATGTGCCGGCGATGGGCTACCGGAGTTTCGCGGTGGGGCGTTCCCCCAACCCCCCCGCCATCGAGGTGAGCGCGCGCGGAGACGGACACGGGGTGATGGAGAACGAGTTCCTGAGAGTCGAGGTCGAGCCCGGCTCCGGCGCCGTCATCAGCCTTGTGGACAGGGGGAGAGGGGTCGAGCTGGTGCCCAAGGGACAGCGGCTCGGCCTGCTGGAGCACTTCCGAGAGGTGCCCCACGGCATGACCGCCTGGGTGCTAGGTCAGATCGCCGAGGTGAAGCCATTCGTTGAAGGCGCCATTCTTGAGTTCCCCCACAACGGCCCCTGGCTCGCGGCGGTGCGCGCTCGCCACCGCCTGAACGACAGCAGGCTGACACTGACCATCTCCCTCGCCGCCGGCTCGCCGCGCCTGGACTTCTCCCTTGAGGTGGACTGGCTGGAGCGCGGGGCCCCCGACATCGGCGTGCCCGGGCTGCGAGTCTCGTTCCCACTCGCCATCACCGACGGCGTGGCGCGCTATGAGTGCGCGAACGGCCATGTGGCACGCCCTACCGACCCGGACCTGCTCACCAGCTACACGCACAAGTGGTGCGGCGGCTCCGGCCTCGCCCCCTATCCAGAGGACGTGCCCGCCCAGAAGTGGGTGGACCTGACCGGCCGTGGGGCAGCCTCCCAGGCTGCCATCGGCGCAAGCATCCTCAACGACTCGAAGTACGGCCACAGCGTGGTGGGCAATGTCATCCGCACGACGCTGTTGCGCAGCAGCTATGATCCCGATCCGCTGCCCGAGCTGGGACATCACAGCATCCGCTTTGCCCTCCAGCCTCACGCGGGCGAGTGGACCGTCTCCGACTCCACCCGCGCCGGCTACGGCTTCAACCTGCCCATGAACGTGGTCGCCACCGACGTGCACGACGGCAGCCTTCCGGCGCGCACGGGCTTCGTGGAGGTGCTCACGTCGAACACCATGGTCAGCGCGCTGAAGCGCGCGGAGGACTCCGACGCCCTCATCTTGCGGCTGTACGAGATGGAGGGCAAGGCCGGCGAGGCCCGCGTCGCCCTCGATCCGCGCCTGCTGGTTGGGGCGGCCTGCCCTGAGCCCTTCGGCTTCGCTCAGGGTGAACTCCGTCGAAGGGGCGCCCGGCCTGCGGTCACCGCGGTCGAGACAGACCTGCTGGAGCGGCCTCTGGCGGAGAACACCGCGCGCGTCAGCGATGGCGTGCTGTCGGTTCAGCTGCCCGCGTTCGGCATGGTCACGGTGAAGATCGGCTGAACGGCGGCGCCGGCACGTCGGGGAATGGGCCAGCGCCCCCGTCTTGCGGGCTGACGTGGTCCTGGCGCAGGCTGTCGCGGACGAGAACGATGACGTCTATGGTATTCACCGCAGAGGCGCAGAGGACGCAGAGGGAGGGTCAGGAAGCCCGAGCACGACTCTGCGAACGCCTCGCTTGAGAGTTGTAGCGTTGAAGTTGAGCAACAGGCCGAGGCGGAGGCGGGTCAGGCGAAGGTATGTCAGCAGTTGCGCTTCGTGTATGGGGAGAAGCTGTTCGACGGCCTTGATCTCGACGATGAGCAAGCCTGCCACGACTAGGTCCAGCCGGTAGCCGCAGTCCACCCGGACACCCTTGTAGTCGAGCGGCAACTCCTTCTGCCGCTCATAGGGTATGGAGCGCAGGTCGAGCTCACGGCAAAGGCAGGCCTCATATGAGGATTCCAGGAGACCCGGCCCAAGGTGCTGGTGGACCTCGATGGCGGCCCCGATGACGGCCTCGCTCAGCCGATTCTCCGGTATGGTCCCCTCTGCGCTCTCTGCGTCTCCGCGGTGCATCGGCGTTCCCTCCATTGGCGCAACGCAGCATCCGAGCCGCTCCGGGCCCGCGAGCAATGATAGCACAGGGCGGGCGCTTTCGCGCCCGCCCCTTGGCTGCGTCTCCGCGTCCTCTGCGGAGAATGCTTTATTCGTCCTCGAAGCCCTCCGGGCCCTCGTCCTCCGGGTCGCCGTCGGGGTCACTATCGGGGGGCTCTTCGTCCTCTTCGTCGGCGCGATGTCGAGTCGTGGCCGCGATCCGATCGGCCGGGGAGGCGTATACCTCCCGCGGGCGGCGGCCGTCGTGGGGGCCGATGTAGCCTCGCTCTTCCATCATATCAATCAACCGCGCGGCGCGGGTGTATCCCAGCTTGAACTTGCGCTGGAGCATGGAGGCGGAGGCATGCTTGGTGGCGAGCACGAACTCCAGCGCCTTCTCGAACATGGGATCGTCGGCCTCCTGCTGCCCGGTGATCTTCACCGAGCCCACGCTCTCCAGCGCGGCCGACGAGTACTTCGGCCTCGCCTGCTTCTTCATGAATTGGGTGACCGCGACGATGTCGCCCTCGCTCACGTAAGCGCCCTGAATGCGGGTCGCCTTACCTGTGACCGCATCCAGCGGCAGATAGAGCATGTCGCCGGAGCCGACCAGGCGCTCTGCCCCGTTCACGTCCAGAATCGTGCGCGAGTCAACCTGCGAGGCCACCGCGAAGGCGATCCGCGAGGGGATGTTCGCCTTGATCGTCCCCGTGATCACGTTCACCGACGGCCGCTGAGTGGCGACCACCAGGTGAATGCCGGTTGCCCTCGCAAGCTGGGCGAGCCGGCAGATGGAGGTCTCGAACTCCGTCGCCGCCTGCATCATCAGGTCGGCCAGCTCGTCAATCACGATCACCAGGAAGTACAGCGGCTCGATCTCGTCATCTATCCTCGCCCGCTCGTTCCACCCCTGGATGTTGCGCACTCCCAGGTCGGCGAACTGATGGTAGCGCAGCTCCATCTCCCGGATCGCCCACCGCAGCAAGCCGGCTGCTTCCCTGGCGTCGTGCGCCACCGGCGCGGCGAGATGCGGGATGCCCTCGAACAGGCTCAGCTCCACCCGCTTGGGGTCAATCAGCAGCATCTTCACTTCGTCGGGCCGGGCCCGCAGCAGGAGGGAGACGATCAGCGAGTTCAGGCACACGCTCTTGCCTGAGTTCGTCGCCCCCGCGATCAGCAGGTGCGGCATGGTCCCCAGGTCGGCCATCATCGGGGTGCCGGAGATGTCGCGCCCCAGCGCGAAAGCCACCCTCGACTTCAGCTTCTGCGCGGCTGCCGACTCCAGGATCTCCCGCACGTGCACGAACGTCACCTCGGGATTGGGCACCTCGATCCCGATCACGCCCTTGCCCGGAACCGGCGCCTCGACGCGCACCGCTAGAGCCTTCAAGGCGTAGGCCAAGTCGTCTGCCAGGTTGGTAACCCGGCTCACCCGCACCCCGGGCGGGAGCTGGATCTCATAGCGGGTAACCCGGGGCCCGCGCTCCACATCCACCACCCTCGCCTCGATCCCGTAGCTGGCCAGCGCCGCCTCCAGCGTCTCTACGTTAGCAAGCGCTTCCCTCTCGTAGTGCTCGGACGAGGGCGGCTCGGAAAGCAGGCTCAGCGGAGGCAGCTCGAAGTCCTGGTAGTCCGCCTGCGCCTCCGGTTCGTCGAGGCTCAGCTCCGTCTGTCCCTCCGGGGTCGCCACCAGCAGCTCCAGGTGCGGGCGGCCCGGCTCCTCGTTCTGCTCCGCCCCGATGAGCTGGGGCTTGGGCTTGGGCTCTGGCTTCCGCTCCTCACTGGAAGGCTCCGCCGACGTGCCCGTGGGGGGCTGAGGGGAACGCCGCGGTCTTCTGGGAGGCGCAGGCGCAACCACCTCCGGCCGGCGCGGGAACCGCGGCAGCCTGATGCGCCGCAGGTTTCTGCTCGCCACCCCCAGACAGCGAAGCGAAAGTCGCCCCGCGCCGCCCAGGATGTGGACCAGTGGCGTATCGGTCATATAGCCGATGGTGCAGAAGGCCCCCAGCGCCAGCACCAGCAGCCCGAGGCTGCGTCCGGTCAGCGGCCGCAGCGCCGCCGCCAGCGCCACGCCCAACAGCCCGCCCGGCTGAGAGCCGAACCCAGATCCCAGAGCGGCCTGGCCCGGCAGCGCCAGCTCCCAGGTCGCCAGCAGGATCCAGAGCAGAGCTGCGAAGCCCGCCGCCAGCCGCCCGAACTCGATCCGCTCCCACCTCAACACCATCGCCATGCCCAGCACCGTGAGCGCGCCCGCAATCAGCTTCGCCCCGATCACCCCCACCAGGAAGGCGATGGCGCGGTACAGCAGCAAGCCGATGAAGCCGGAGTGCGACCCGACCCCGAAGAGCAGCAGCAGCCCGAGCGTGAACGACCCCAGCCCGATCACCTCGTAGCGAAGGCGGTGGCGTCGGGGTTCCACAGGCAGGGGGATGGGGCGCCGCTCAGGCTTGAGCGACCGGGCGACCCCTAGCTGAGAACGATCTCTCATACCCAGAACACCTCTCGTTGGCGGTGAAGACTAGGCCACGACAAAACGGTACCCGCCCACGGGCTTGCCCGCCACTGGCGGGAAGGGGGCCACCCGCGGACCGATCGGCACCCATAGATACCACGTTCACGCCGGGAAGGATACTGCGGGGAGGCGGTTGCCTGTCGAACACACGGGCGTGACCGTTCTTTCTGGGTTTGGCGGATGCGTCTGGGGCGGCCGTTGTTGTCATGCTGAGCGCAGCGAAGTGGCTAGGTCGCGAATCGCGACCGCCACGGCGGCCGCAGGCCTAGCCGCATCACGCCGTGTCGAGAGGTGAAACGGC
>Ga0315277_10004675_pt1 | contig 18165 bp, 22 predicted proteins | sample YL17G05_15_MG_FD_203695 | JGI IMG/M metagenome (GOLD analysis project Ga0315277, IMG submission 203695) | Sediment microbial communities from Yellowstone Lake, YNP, Wyoming, USA - YL17G05_15 | ecosystem: Environmental > Aquatic > Freshwater > Lake > Sediment | place: USA: Wyoming | collected...
AGCATTGGTCATGATTTCCCAAGGTCGACGGATATGACTTGCCCAGTCAGGGAGGAAGCGCCTTTAGAGCACAAGAACAGCACCACACTAACCAGGTCTGGATGGTCACCCAACCGCACCCAGGGACTTGATTCCAGCCAATCATGGAGATTTGCCACATCCCAAGCCTGTAGTGCTACTAAATCCATTTCAAACCATCCATGGCAGACGGCATTTACGCGAATATTGTGTGCGGAAAACTCACGCGCCGCAGCGTGCGTCAATCCAATCAGACCAGCCTGACTGGCTAAATGAGCAGCATTACCCTTCTGGATGCGATCCTGTGGGATCATGGAAATAAGATTGACGATGAAACCACCGCCTTGCCTCTGCATAACCCGCCCAATCTGCTGCATGGTGAAGAAAGGCCCACCCAAGTTTACGTCCAATGTGCGATGAAATTCCCACTCATCCATTTCCAGGAGGGAAGCATCAGGCTCCACCGAAGCATGATTTACCAGGATGTCAATACGCCCGAAATGATCCAACACCTGAGTCACCATGGCTTCAATCGGCATGCGCTTGGCAATGTCAAATACAAATGCTCTGGCGTTTCCTCCTGCCTCGAGGATTTGACTGACCGTCATATCCAAATTAACAGGGTTAATGTCATTAACTGCCACAGCCGCGCCCAGGGAAGAAAATGCCAGGGCAATTTCCCGCCCCACGCCCCGACCAGCCCCGGTAATTAATGCCACTTTGTCAACAAATTCATCCATTGAGTAATTCCCACTCTCAGTATTCGATCATTTGTCTTGTGGATTTTCCATCCACTGTTATTGATTATCATCTTGAGCTACACACACCACAATCCCACTCGGATTTTGACCAGCGTTAAGTGCGAGACCCAGGTAGGGGGAGGGGTCAAGAGTGTTCTCGATCTTCAACTCATTGCGGAAGCTGCCCTGACCATCATCCAAGACAATTGAAAAATGTAAATGAACCCCCACCGGATTGTCCGGGTCACCAGAAAAATCCCCCTGATACCCCAAGAAAGTACCTGCCTCCACGAATACTTCGCTTGTACCGGGTGGGAATTTTGGTGAGACATAAGAGGTGCCGTTTTTATCCGCCATATGAGTGTAATATGTCCAAATTTGGCGGCTTGGGTTAAGTGGATCCGCTGGGATACGAATGATGACCGTCGATTTCCATTCCGGCATGCGGGTGAGATAACCGCCATAAGCCGCCAGCACCGGCGTTTTACCTGGCTCGTCTCCACCAAAGATATCGATACCTTGATGCTGGGACCGCGGGCGAAATGAATCTCCCCAAATGAAACCAACGTAACCACTTGTGGGCAGGACGAATGGCACCTGACTACAGCGCTCGCCAGCCTTAATTGCCCAATCTATATGCGCTGATGGATTATGCAACCACTCGCTCAACTGCCTCATTCGCCCAAACCGCGTGCGCAGCCATGGATATGCAAAATAGGCTGCGACAAGGATAAACGCGAATATCAATGCTAAAATCCATCGCCACAAAGCCGGCCAATCCTTTTTTATCATCCGACACCAAAAGAGTTGCATCTTTCCATGGATAATTCAAACCAATAACACACACTATCTCTGGATACTACTATCTATTGCTGATTAAATCTAATATCGTCGTTAACTTACTTTGAATTATAAAGTATATATAATACACATATTGATCCACAACCGTGAAAACGTTTGCGGATTTTGAAGGATACCCTATGAATAAAACCCTATTGGAATTCCCAGCCCAGTTCGAAAGTGAACGTTTAGCCCTGCGATGTTACCGCCCTGGGGATGGAAAATGGTATTATGCCATGAGCTTGAGGAACCGAGAGCACCTCATGCGGTACGAATCAGAAAATGTCGCCGCAAACATCGCCAGCGAAGAAGCCGCCGAGGTATTGGTCCAGGAGCTTGCCAAAGAATGGACGAAGCATAGCTGTTTTTTCATCGGGGCCTTCGATAAAAAGACGGGTGAATTCGTCGCCCAGATCTACGTCGGAGCCATGGATTGGAACCTGCCGGAATTTCAAATTGGTTATTTTGTAGATGCAGCCCATGAGGGACGAGGATACGTAACTGAAGCACTAAAGGCTACACTTTGGGTCATTTTTAATCAATTGAACGCACACCGTGTGCGTTTGGAATGTGACGAAACCAACGTGCGTAGTATACGGGTGGCAGAACGCTGTAACATGACCAGAGAGGGATATCTCCGCGAAAACAAGCGCAATCCAGATGGGACATATAGCAGCTCATTAATCTATGGGCTGTTGAAATGCGAATATAAGGATGCTGAAACTTAGGAAGCGAGATAACGGAATAGAGCGAGTATTAGCCCACCTAGAACCTAGATCCTTGAATACGCGCTTGCGCTAATGAAACATATTCCTGATTGATTTCGTAACCAATAAAATGTCTGTCCGCTTTGAAAGCTGCCAGCGCGGTTTGCCCACTGCCCATGAACGGGTCAAGCACAACATCGCCTTTGAAAGAATATAACTGGACCAGCCGGTACGGCAGTTCGACCGGGAATGGAGCAGGATGACCGATCTTTGAGGCTGGCACCGCTGGAAAGGTCCACACACTTTTGGTGAATTCGAGGAATTCCTCTTTCGAGATAGTGCTCTCTCTTTGCAGTGGGTTTTGTCGTTTGAAAGTACCTTTTGAGAAGACCAGGATATATTCATGCACATCGCGTAAAGTGGGGTTGGTGGCAGACTTCCAGCTACCCCAAGCCGTGGAAGGGCTGGCACTGGCAGCTTTATTCCAAATGATTTCACCGCGCATTAAATACCCCAAACGGAGCATGCTTTCTGTGATCCATGCATGCAGAGGGAGATAAGGTCTGCGACCAAGATTGGCTACATTGATGCAAGCCCGCCCTCCAGGCACCAAGACCCTGAATACCTCTACCCAAACCCTTTCCAGGAATGCCAGATATTCCGGTAAAGTCAAATCAGCATCATACTGCTTGCCGACATTATAGGGTGGGGAGGTCACCATCAAATGGATACTATTATCGGGCAGCTCAGCCATTTTCTCGGCAGAGCTGCCATAGATTTGGTCCAGGCATTCTACAGGGATAGGATTTTCGATAAAATCAGTGACCTGCTCTTGGGGTTGGTCGTGATACAAACGACCAGCATAAAAGGGCGCGGAGTCGTGACTTTCACGCCCGGTTGACCCGAAATTGCTGGTGGTGGTTTTCCGTTGTTTTTTACCCATGCACTATTCAAGCAAATCCAGCACTCTTGCCCCGGTCACGCGAAGGATGTCCTGTGGATTGAGACGCACCAGTGCATTTTCAGCTCCACCCCCGGCATAGGCTTCTGGTATGTCAAGCACCCTCAAGTCGATCAATGTGCTTAACGGCGTACGATGACCAAAAGGAGGCATCGCCCCCACTTCATAACCGCTAATTTCGAGCACCATCTCGGGTGTAGCAAGCTTAACTTTCTTTTTACCCACTGCATATAGATCCGCGATGGCGCGCCGCCCGATGGTAGATAATCCGCATGCAATCACTAATACGGGTTGCCCGTCAACCATAAACAGGATGGACTTGATAATTTGCTCCAGGTTGGCGTTCACAGCCTGAGCTGCAGTTTCCACCGTGGGGGTGGGAACGTCCAGGTGCAGGATTTCACCCAAGATGTTGTGGGATTGCATATATTCACTTAATTCATGCACACTCAATCTATCTGTTTGCATCTTGGCCCATAGTCCTGTATTTTTGGATATTTTCCAGCTCATCTTCACTGTGATCAGCTATGAGCAGTCTCACCCTTCCGCCGGTCATTTCCTGCAAGAGTCTGCCGGCTTCCTTTCCTGATTCTGAAGCCAATCCAAATTGCAGAGACTTGAACGAATCGAAAAACAATTCATGAATCAGCGAACACTGCATATCACCATATAATACCTGACCTATGCGACTTGTAGCTTCACGCCGCAAACCAGGAATATTTTCAGCCGCATGCAGAAAGCGTGGCCAGAAAACATGGAAATCAGGGGTGGCGGTCGATTCGATCAAAATGATCAATTTATGCATGCATCCATTATACCCTTGGCAGGGCAGGCGTAAAAAAATAAGAAATCACTACTCCTACAGTCTTTCGTGGTATGATTCCAAAAGTGAGGAGCCAGTAAATGGATGACAAGATCACAATAATTGAAGGACCACCCCCAAACTTTGAGGATGTTCATGAGGGCTGGCCTCTGGGGTTGAATGAAAGCCCAACTTTGCATAAACTAGCTTTGACCCGTTTGCGAACCTTTAATGGCCCATCGTTAGTGGAAAGGTGCTATCGCGCCTGGCATAAACAACATACAATCCAGCTCGAATTCCGCGCGGCTGATGGACTGATACACAAGACACCGATTGTGGCGTCACGTACGATGGAAATGGAAGATGGACAGCTTATCTTCTTGTGGGTGCGCCTGACTGAGCAGGAAGCGTTATTGGAATTGGGCGCAGACGATGACCAAATAGACAATGAGGAAGATGATCAAGAACCGCCGGTGTAAATCTTATCAATAATTATAAAGAACAGGCCGGTCATCGAACCCGCCTGTTCTTTGTTTAAAGGATTAGAATAAACCTGGGAGGAAACCTTATGGCAGAGACAATCCTTACCGAATTCAAAGATGGAATTTTTACAATCACTTTGGATCATCCAAAGGTCAATGCCCTGAGCCTGGAGATGGTTAAGTCGCTTCAGGGTGCTTTCAAGGCGGTTGCTCAACAAAGGCTGGCGCGAATTGTGCTGCTCAGAGGGGCAGGAGAGGTCTTCAGCGCCGGGCAGGATGTATATGAAATTCTAAATGCCGAGGGAGAGTCATACCGCAAGCACATATTGGAAACTTATAATCCGCTGGTAATACAGATCCGCCGGTTGGATATACCTGTGCTGGCTGAAATTCACGGAACAGTGGCTGGTGCTGCGTTGGGTTTGGCTTTGGCTTGTGACCTGCGCATTGCCAGCGAGGATGCTCGTTTTGTGGTGGGGTTCCTCGGTATTGGGTTGGCACCTGATTCGGCTGTCTCGCTGTTCCTGCCTGCGTTGATCGGTTTGGGGCGGGCAACCGAGATGGCATTCACGAACGAACCCCTTACGGCACAGCAAGCGCTGAGCTGGGGATTGGTCAACCGCGTAGTTCCACCTGGCGCGCTGCAGACAAGCGCCCTTGAAATGGCCAAGACTTTGGCCAAGGGGCCCATCCATGCCATGGGATTAGCCAAGCGAGACTTTAACAAAGCCATTTACCCCCACCTTGAGCAGGTTTTAGACTATGAAGCGTACATTCAGGAGATCGCTCGGCTAGGAGCTGAACATAAGGAGGGAGTGAAGGCTTTCGTGGAGAAAAGGACCCCCAATTGGGAAATTTGCTAACCCCTGCGCATGAACATCACCGCGATGGTGAGGAAGAAAAATAAAGCACCCACTGCGGTGCCTGCTACAAGTGCCTCCCGGTTGCCACGTCCGTCCGCCAGGGTATAGTGAGGGACTAACCCCTGCTTTTGCAATAAAGGACCACCAAACCAGGCAAACAATGTCCCGCCTATCAGACCGCCGATATGTCCCCAATTATCTATTCCTGGTGTTAAACCAATAATTAGATTAACCACTGCGATGATGACTACTTGAGATAACGCCCGGCGGGCTATATTCCCAAATATTTCCCGGTTCTGATAGATGAGCACTCCTTCTGCACCCAACAAGCCAAAAATCGAAGTGGATGACCCGAGCGATTGGTATTGAGAAAACATGAATGAGATCACATTCCCCGCAAAGCCGCTTATTATAAATAACCCCAGGTAGCGCCAACGACCATAGAACCTTTCAAGAGTCGGACCGATATAGAACAAGGCATACATATTAAAACCAATATGGAGGATTGAGCCATGCAAGAAGATGGGGGTAAATAACCGCCAGACCTGCCCTTGCATGATCAAATTATTATCTTTAACGCCTAAAGCTGCCGGGATGTCAACTTTAAAAAAATAGCTGGTGCCCGCTTGAAGCAGATAAACCACCACACAGATGCCGATCAGAACATAAGTCACATAGGGACGGTAGACGGGCCGCACAAACGACTGCCCTACGGGCATTGCAGTTGAAGTAGGGATCTCTTGAGGGGTAGGATGATCCTGGTTCAAAGCGTGACCTTCCGTTGTTTTACCCGGTGATGCTCTGCGGTAATGATCGAAACGATAGCATCAACCGTTTCGTCAAGGTGAAACTCACGGTTAACGATCACATACTCGAATGTATCAATATGGGTCATTTCTTGTCGTGCGGTGGCGATGCGCAGCTTGAGTCCTTCAGGGCTCTCTGTCTGGCGTTCCTGAAGACGGTTGATCATATCTTCTTCACGGACAGTCAGGAAAATCATCAGGGCGTCAGGGCAGAGCCTGTGGATCGTGGCAGCGCCCTGTACATCCAGGCGCATGACCACATCCTTACCGCTCGCCAATGCACCCCTTACCTGCGCCTTGGGTATGCCCTTATAATCGTTATAGACGATTGCATACTCCAATAACTCGCCTTTTTCGATCATCTCAGCAAACTCGTCTTGGGAATAGAAAAAATAATCTTTTCCATGAACTTCATTGGGGCGCGGTGGACGTGTGGCAGCGGTTACAACAAAGTGGATGGGGAGATTTCTTTCTTTCATCCTTTGGATGACAGTATCTTTACCCACTCCTGAAGGACCGGATATGACGATCAGAAGTGGTTCAGGGTGGGGCACGTTGAATTCGGATTCGCTCATAGAAATCTCCACAGACAAGCATTATAATTCAGCCTTGCTAAGGTTGCGAGCATAAACTAACCGGTATTTTTGCAGATGGAGACCAATCATGCCAATTTACCAATATCGGTGCAAGAATTGTAAAAAACACTTTGAAGTGTTTTTATCTTACAAGGAATATGGGGAAAAAAGCGTTCATTGCCCCCGCTGCACGAGTGACCAGGTTCAAAGAAGGATCGGGCGCATTCGCGTCGCCAAATCGGAAGAAAGTCGGTTGGATGCCCTCACCGATCCATCTGGCCTGGAAGGGCTAGAAAATGACCCGCGCGCCCTGGGTCAAATGATGCGTAAAATGGGTAATGAATTGGGCGAAGAAGTTGGACCTGAATTTGACGAGGTTGTCGATCGTTTGGAAGCCGGGCAGAGCCCGGAAGATATTGAAAAAGCAATTCCTGACCTGGAGGGGGGAGCAGGCGGGTTGGGTGAGGAGGCGGATTTCTGAGCCACCTTACTTGCCAATATTTAACCTTTCAGCTACCACCCGACGCATGTCATCCTGAACCTTTGTAGGCGACTGCGAGGCATCGATCACAACCCAACGCTCTGGTTCAGCTTGAACAAGATTGAAATAGCCGCGCCGTACTCGCTGGTGGAAATCCAGATCATAGGCATCCAGACGGTTCCACTCACCCTTCAGCTCCTTGCGACGTAAGCCGGTTTCCACGTCTATATCCAATAAAATTGTCAGATCGGGTTTCAACCCTCCGGTCGCAAAAGTCACCAGCACCCGCAATGGCTCGATATCAATTTGATGACCAAAGCCTTGATAGGCTAAAGTCGAATCCGCATAACGGTCACTGAGCACAACCCCGCCTTTATCCAGGTGAGGCCGGATGACTTGCTCCACAAGTTGAGCGCGTGAAGCTTGAAAAAGCAGGATCTCAGTACGTGGGTTCATTTCCTTGTTTTCAAGGTTATGTAAGACCGTCCGTATTTGCTCACTGATCGATGTACCACCAGGTTCGCGGGTGGTTAAGATATCAAAACCGCGTTGGCGTATATATTCTGCCAGCTTGGGTAGCTGGGAGGTCTTGCCACTGCCTTCAGGGCCTTCGAGGGTAATGAACATATAAGTCAATCTCTAAAAATCCGCACCCGCCGGTACGGCTCTTTCCCGTAGGAATGTGAAGTCAGATTCGCCTGGCGTGCCATTTGGTGCTGCAAGCGGCGAATATAAGCTGTAGCAGGAGGTAACTCGACATAGCGTTCCCCATTCAATACGGCGTCGATGGCTGCCTGGGTATTTTGCATGGCAGGCTCCATACCCCGCTCTTCAGGTATCGATGTGGAAAGATTGTATAAATCACTCAGGAAGTGTTGCATCTGGTTGACAGTATTCGCCCGTAAAACGTAGATCGGCATTCCCCGGTTTTCTGCTTCGATTACCGGGTGCTGGCGGCTGCGATAATATGACCTCAGTGTGACCAGGACTTGCGCCTCCCCCAGTTCGTTAACAACGACGGCAGGAACACCCAGATACTTGGCAGCCTGGATTAACCGATTACGAGCCACACCATACGGATAAATCCGTACCGGTTGGAGGGTGGAGAGAGATTGCTTGGTTCCCTCATCATTCTGGGTATTGGGCTGTTCATCCATGCTCACCCGACTTTCGGTGGGTGGAAGGCTGCGGTCTTTGCCAAACTCCATGGGTTGGCGGCTAAATCCCTGGACACCAAGACCACGTTTGGCAGATGGAGTGGAATGCTGAACATGGATCTCCCCACTTTCATCACGATAACGCAATTCAGGTGGGGTGGGATATCCACGCAATAATGCATCTACCGCATTACCAACATCCAGGTGTACTGCCAGGCGGTCGCGGGTTTGTATCTCGATGAGCATATCGAATGTGGGTGGAGAGCGCCGCTCGAGCACAGTCTTCTGGGTGCCACGTCTATGGGCTTCCTCATCAGAAAGCGTGACTGATTCGATCCCACCCACCAGATCTGACAAGGTGGGGTTGAGCAGAAGATTTTCCAGGGAGTTCCCATGTGCTGTACCAATTAGCTGCACACCACGTTCAGCAATGGTACGCGCAGCGGCAGCCTCCAATTCGCGACCAATCTCATCGATCACGATTACCTCTGGATTATGGTTTTCCACTGCCTCGATCATCACTTCATGTTGTAGCGAAGGTGTGGAGACCTGCATACGGCGAGCACGACCTACTGCGGGATGGGGCACATCACCATCGCCACCAATTTCATTGGAAGTATCGACAATCACCACGCGTTTTTTCTCAGCCAGAAGTCGCGCGGCTTCACGCAGCATGGTCGTTTTACCAATCCCCGGACGACCCAGCAACAATAAGCTCTTGCCACTTTCAATCAAATCCTGAATGATGTCAGTTGTGCCATAGACGGCGCGACCCACCCTGCAGGTTAATCCGACAATATCACCACGGCGGTTGCGTATGGCAGCAATACGGTGTAATGTCCGTTCCATTCCAGCACGATTATCCGTATCAAATGCACTGATCCGCCCAACCACGTATTCGATGTCGGTGTGAGTGACTTCAACCTGGCTAAGAGTCTCTTCCCGGTCAACATAACGCGCTGTTGCCACTCTCCCAAGGTCGAGGATCACTTCGAGCAGATCATCTGAGCGGTTGATGACAGTCAATTGCTGTGCCACCTGGGGCGGCAGTACGTTAAGTAACACATCCAAGTTATCTGTAATTCGTTTTCTTGTCATATACATCCTAAAGAAATCCCTGTTGATGGACTTCTTTTATACTTAAGGGTTTGAATTTGTCCCTGGTTGCTTTTTCACTTCAGATAATTCCAAGAATCAGGGTTCCTCAATTCGAGCGATAGGTGCAGTAGGTTCAGCACGGGTGCCATTAATCGCAGGCAATGGGTAGGGTTGAGTCACCCGGCGCGAAACGGTCAGATGTCGAACCATCACAGCTTGTTGAGGCCCTGGTTGGGCACCCATCGCTTCTATGGATGTCTCCAACCAAGATTGGTAAGACCGGACACAGATGTACAACGGTCGCTCGCGCCTTCCAGGCAAATCTTGCAGTAAATGTACCAGGTGGCGATCGAAACCCTCCGCATCTGGATGGACAAATGGCTGTACCCAGATGCCATTCCTTCCGTATTTCAACTCGACGAAAGCATGTAAGTCACCGTTCTGGTAATGTACGACGCCTTTTAAATCTTTTTTGGGCAAAGGCTCCACCTGTTGAACTAACCCAGGCACCACATTACAATACAGTGAGCGAACTCCAATTGCATCTCTGGACCTGCCGGCTCTCCAGGTAACCGGATCTGCTTCCCCGATTGGTTGACCATCCAATCGCCAGATACGCTGACGTGCATATATCGCAAATCCAACCCGGTGCAATAATTGAAAGACTTGATTGCTCTCATCAACATCTGCCAGGATATGAAATACGCCCTGGCTTCCCATTTGAACAGCCAGGTAATCTGTCAACGCAGATAGCTCAGGCTGTTCCATTGCATCCTCAGGCGCCAGGAAAGAAAGCCGGGCGTAGGAGGCTCCCATCAAATATATCACCTGCCCAAAGAGTGGTATACCAGCTTGTGAGGTGTTTTCGCATCGATACGTAAAAATCCTGGTTGACGGTCCAAGGAAGGTTATCAAAGCCCCCATGGGAATCATCATCGGTCCATGGATTAATACACGCGTACTATCCAGATATAGGCCACGATTTCGGTACCTATTAAGGAGAGGCAAATCACGCCATCCAAATGGACGAATGTTCATGCTGCCAACTTCAAAAAGTAGCGATGAAATCGATCATCTTCGGTCAGCTCTGGGTGAAATGCGGTCGCCAATAACCGGCCTTGCTGAGCTGCCACGATTCGTCCATCCGTAAGTTTTGACAATATACATGCATTGGCCTGTACAGACTCAATCAACGGAGCCCGGATAAAAACCGCATGGAATGGTCTCCCATTGGAATCAATTTCCTGCAAGGCTGGGACATCCAAATCCACTTCAAAACTATCCACCTGCCGACCAAAAGCATTACGTTCCACAGTAATGTCCATCAATTGGAGTAAAGGCTGGTTACGGTGAGCATCTTTGGACATAAAAATCGCCCCTGCACACGTACCCCAAATTGCTTTGTCTTGACCGAACGCCTGCAGGGGTTCCATTAACCCGTAACTCACTGCAAGCTTGGCTATCGTGGTTGATTCACCACCTGGTATGATCAACCCACTCAATCCTTCCAACTGCTCTGGTAGGCGTACCTCGATTACCGTGACACCCAAACGTTTGAGCATCACACTATGTTCGGCAAAATCGCCTTGTAAAGCTAAAATACCAATACGCATTTACCAACCGCGCCCAGCCAGCCGCTCCACCTCAGGCATTGTGGAGACATTGCGCCCCACCATGGGTTCACCAAGATTACGACTCACTTCTGCCAGGATATATGGGTCATTATAATGAGTGACTGCCTTGACAATCGCAGCGGCGCGCTTGGCGGGGTCGCTGGATTTGAAGATACCCGACCCAACGAATACCCCATCCACGCCCAGCTGCATCATCAAAGCAGCATCTGCAGGGGTTGCTACGCCACCCGCGGCAAAATTCACCACCGGAAGCCGACCCTCCTGGTGCGTCTCCACAACCAGGTGATAGGGTGCGCCAATCTCTTTCGAAAATGCCATTAGCTCTTCATCTGGGAGATTTTGTAAATGACGGACCTCCCCTATCACCGTACGAGCGTGTCTGACAGCCTCAACTATATCCCCCGTACCGGCTTCACCTTTGGTGCGGATCATAGCTGCGCCTTCCCCGATCCGGCGCAAGGCTTCCCCCAAATTTCGGCAACCACACACAAATGGGACCTTAAAATCATGTTTATAAATGTGATTTTCCTCGTCTGCTGGGGTTAAAACCTCTGATTCGTCAATGTAATCAACGCCAATGGCCTCCAAAATTTGGGCTTCAACGAAATGACCAATGCGACATTTTGCCATAACCGGGATTGATACAGCATCCATGATCTGAAGGATCAGCTCTGGGTCGCTCATTCGAGCGACACCACCCTGGGCGCGAATATCCGCCGGCACCCTTTCCAGTGCCATCACAGCCACTGCGCCTGCATCCTCCGCGATCTTAGCATGCTCAGCGGTAACCACGTCCATGATCACACCCCCCTTGAGCATCTGGGCCAGGCCTTTCTTCACCGTATATGTATTTGTTTGTGCTTCCATACCTACAACCTCCTGAAAACGTGAAAAGACTCCCGTGCTACACCAGCAACGCCAGTCTCGTAAAAAATATGTTAATTTGTACGTCTTACAGCATTCTACCACGCCCCAGGGGGCATGACAATCCGTCGGGATTTGACACAAGACCTCTGGGCACTTGAATCCTGACAAGTATTTTGTTACAGTTAAGGAAATACCAGATTGAAGGAGAAATTTTAATGAACCTGATCAGCGTAAAAATTGAAAAACCCGAAGAGATCAATTTCATCCTGGGTCAGTCTCATTTCATAAAGACGGTGGAAGATGTGCACGAAGCCCTGGTCAATGCAGTGCCTGGGATCAAGTTCGGTGTTGCCTTTTGTGAAGCCTCCGGCAAATGCCTGATCCGCTGGAGTGGTACTGATGAAACCATGAACGATCTGGCGCGCAGGAATGCCCAGGCAATCGGTGCCGGACATAGTTTTATCATCTTTTTGGGGAATGGCTTTTACCCGGTCAATGTGTTAAATGCGGTAAAGGCGGTTCCCGAAGTTTGCCGGATCTTTTGTGCGACTGCCAACCCGGTGGAAGTCCTGGTGGCTGAAACCGATCTTGGACGAGGCATCTTAGGTGTGGTGGATGGCTCTTCACCGCTTGGGATTGAGGCAGAGGAAGATATTGCCTGGCGAAAAGGTTTTCTGCGGATGATTGGATATAAGTTATAAGATCAGCTATTGGAGGGTTACCGCGAGGCTTGGCATATTCCTTCTAGATGCATGGTAGGAGTAGAATTTCCAACCTCTTCCTCCCGTGGTTATCCGCTGCGCGAATTACCACGCAGTTTTTTGCCATGAGATAAAAGCTCTACTGCTTTTTCAATCCTGCGCCGACGAGTCTCTTCTTGCCTGGCACCCAGTATCCAGTTCACGTACTCTTTCTTGTGTGAATTAGAAAGGTTTTCAAAAACATCTTTGGCAGTTGGCTGGTCGACGAATGCCTGCAATAGATCATCCGGAACGACGACCTGTCGTTCTTCAGAATCCAGCTCCAACATAACCTTTACCGTATCTCCCTTAGCCGCCTGGATCTGGTCACGAATGCTTTTCCCGACCACAAGATAATGTGTTCCATCTCCCATGGGTAGTGCAGTGCTCTGAAATGGATACCCGTTGATCGTTCCTTTTACTTTAACCTGCCCTTTGGAACCGAATGTTTCGGATAAATCCATGGGAATATTGAGGTAAGTCCAGGTTCCAACTCCTTCTGGTCTGATGAGTATGGCTTCAAATGAATAACCGGGCATCACAAACCTCCTTTGGTCTTCGGGACAGGGCAGGTGGGAGCATATCCATCGCACCAGTTAGATATTATATGCCAGGAAATGATTCAGAATATTTGGACCTGCGCTAGATAGTTGACATTTAATGAGATTGTGCTATAGTACTATTGTACTATTGTTATAGTATATAGGGTCAATTTTACCTAGATCAATATGAAAGATTATGGACATCCGGGTCGATAAAAACAGCCGTGTACCCATTTACGACCAGATCAAGGAACAGATCAAAGGTCTGATCCATGCTGGGCAAATCAAGACCGGAGACCAGCTTCCCACAATCAGAGAGCTTTCTGTGGAGTTATCGGTAAATTTCAACACAGTGGCTCTGTCTTACCGCGACTTAGTCAATGAGGGGGTGATCATCACTGAGCGTGGCAAAGGTACTTTTGTAGCCAGCACACCCGGTGCAGAGGAGATGCAGATCATCCGCACTGAAAAATTACACACCTTGATCGAGACATTGATTAAAGAAACAGACCGGTTAGGTTATCGACGCGAAGATGTTGAAAGTGTGTTCGTTAACCAGATCAATAAGAAGGGTAAATAAACATGTCCTATGAGAAAAAAGAAAGCGAGGCTCACTATGTTAAAACAACTCACGGTTTCTGATGGCTCCAACATCAAACCAAAATCGAATGTGCGCATTAGTGGCATCGGTTGGTTCCTGTTCACGATTATATTAATACTGGGGATTGTTGGGGCGGGTGTCATGGATTCGAACGGTGTACCTGAAACCATCGCGGTTCCATTTCTGATCGTCATGTTTTTGATTGGATTATATATTCTTGTGACAATACAAATTGCCTCGCAATGGGAGAAAGCCGTGGTCTTACGCTTTGGAAAATTCCGCAATCTAAAAGGACCGGGGTTGTTCTGGATCGTCCCCATTGTCGACACAGTGGTCAATTGGATCGATCACCGGGTTAATGTAACCCCGTTCTCAGCTGAAAAAACGCTAACGAAGGACACAGTTCCCGTCGACGTGGATGCAGTCTTGTTCTGGTTGGTTTGGGATGCACAGAAAGCCGCTCTGGAAGTGGCGGATTACAGAGTGGCGATTTCATGGGCAGCACAGACAGCTTTACGCGAGATCATTGGCCAAATGACCCTGGCAGATATCCTGGTTGGGCGCGCCAAGATGGATGCTGACCTGCAGAAAATCATCGATGAGCGCACCACCCCGTGGGGTATCACTGTACAATCTGTCGAGATCCGCGATGTGGTCATCCCACTCGATTTGGAGGATGCCATGTCACGTCAGGCACAGGCCGAGCGTGAACGTCAAGCGCGGGTAATTCTAGGTGAATCGGAGCAGCAGATTGCCTCCAGTTTCGCTCAGGCATCAGAAGCTTATATCAATAATCCTACTGCATTGCACCTGAGAGCCATGAACATGCTCTTCGAAGGCTTAAAGCAAAAGGGGGCTCTGGTCATTGTCCCCAGCTCCGCAGTGGATACAATGAACTTAGGCAGCATGAGTGGTCTGGTTTCCTTGGGGTTTGGTCAATTGAATAAGGGTAGTGAGTCGTCCTCACATAAGGAGGAGAAATAGGTAGAAACGGTTGATTATGGGTACGATGAACCTAATCCTCGAAGCTAACCTTCTACAAAGCGGCTGTATGGATATTGAAGCAGTCTCATGAGTGAATATTGGCCTACAATGCGGAGAATTTTTCGGATGTATTGGACCAAATGGTGCGGATAAAACGACGACCTTCCGCTGGCTGACTGGTCAGACCGACCCGAGTGGGGGCAGGCTTCCGTCGCGGATTGTGCTGATTTACTTAGCCCGTTCTCCTTTTTTTGATTTTTCAGTACTCTTGGGCAGTCAGGTTGTAATGCATGCAATACCCGGTTGGGCACTGCGCAGGCAATCAGCAGTTTTAGCCGTGATATAAATTTCCCCTGGAGACGCGCAAATTATTAGTGATTATTACCGTTTGAGTAAGGATTCTAATTACACAATCCTTGCAGAAGATCCTTGGTCAGGTTTATTCAACACCCTTTAAATACTCTTTATAAGTCTTAAGCTCACCAATTAATTCGTCGATCCGACGTATACCATACCTTACGGCTGCCCTCGAAAATGTTCCGAACTTTACAATGCCCACCATTTTTTGCGCCGCTTTACGGAATAATTGCATGGCGTCAACAAAATCTATTAATGCCGTTGCAAAATCTTGATCCGTAAATTGCCCTTCCTTACCTCCTTTCTTCCCTGCAATTTCATCGATTGGTACTTTTACTGTTTCTAATTCCGCCCTGGCGATGGACCGGCGTAATATATCAGCAGCAGTATCGCTCGATAAAACAGGCGTTTCAAGGATCTTGCGTTTAACTTCGGGTGTCGAGGCATCATGATAAGCACGTGCAATCTCTGTGGTTTGAATTTGAGTCAAACCCTCCGCAGACACTTTGGCCGCCACAACTATTTTGCCTTCAAGATCATCTCCAAGAACTTGGGCAATTTTAACGGTCTTGATGATGCCCTCATCCTTCGCCTGATTTTGTACGTGCACGTACACTCCAGCTTCTTTTTCACGTTTATACTGAAGCCATTGATTAATTGTACCGAGAGGGATCGACGTGCGCCTGGCGATTTCATGCTGGCTAAACCCCATATCAACCAATCTTTGTGCCCACTCGGCTTTATCATCGACGGTCATTTCTTCGCCTGATAGATTTTCTATACCAGATTGAATGAGATTATCTATCGCATCTTGAGGGACGATCAGGGCATCAATCTCACTCCACCCGGCACGGAGGGCGGCTTCCACCCTCCGGTGGCCCCACACCACTGTGTAGCCTTCTGCGCTCGCGTATACGCCGATCGGCTCTACTTGACCTTCCTCCAATAACGACCAGGATAGCTCTCGCAACTTTTCTTCGTCCCAAGTCTTTCGAATGGGTTTCGGTGAAGGTTTAATGTTTTGAAGCTGAATTCTCATACTTTCATACCCTCCATCCACATTTTCGTCCATCGCTAGCAGCAATACGGTGAGAGAAGAAGTTTACGGTCAAGCCCGATGCGCAAATTATAGTTGAGGAGGCAGAAAAGAGGAATACGGTCATTCAAGGAGGGGCGGGCTATATTCATCCCCGGTGGTAAGCAACGGAATCCTTCTCCGTCAAAAAAACTACTCAATTTGAGCCAATTCCCTTGAGATCGAGTAGTTTCACGTGAAACACCTACCGGCACAAGGTGTACCTCAACCCATGGGTATCATTTATGTTTCACGTGAAACCAGACCCTCGTTATTGCCATATATTATGTAGAGTTGATAATATATTGTATGATATCTTGTATTATATTAAGATTTCACGATAAATAATGCAGAGTAATAGCCCCTCAACCAGTCAATTGGGTGACCAAAGATGAATCTATCCCCCATATTCACGCGCCCAGGCGTCCAATAACTCCTCAACCTGATCGAGGTAAGCATCCAACCCCTCAATTTTCTCAGCGAAACCGTTTCCAAGCAAACCCAGCTGTTCACCAGCCTTTTGCCAGGCAGCGCGATGGGGAGTCTCGCTGGGCAAAGCGCAGATAGCATGTGTCCATGTGTGCCAAAGAGGCCAGAGTGCGTCATGGGCGGTTTGGCCATTCAAAATGACCTCTAAGGCGCGTTCATAATATAGCAAACGGTAAGGATGCAAACGTAAGGTCGCTGCATTAGCTGGCAGGGCGGTATATGCATTCCGCCACTCAGGTAACCATGAACGCATGCTTCCAGAATCCGCGGTTGGTGCGCCTAACAATCCCAAAAAGCCCGGATATAAACCGGACTTTCGCACAGCTTCAGCCCTGTGAGGGAGGTCCATCAAGAACCGTCGCTCTGTCAAGTTTTGCCCACTCAAGCCTGACACAGCATTCGCCGAATGTTCCAACGCACGTAAATATAGGCATGCGTCTTGTGGGTCAGGAAGGTGCGGTTTGCTGTTAAAAGATTCCCACATTTCTCTGGCATGTTCGGCTTGCCTACGCACACGGCTCATTACATTTTCCGGGTTATTAAATTGCCCTCGAACACTAGCTTGTACAAAATCGATAAAGTGTTGCGGATCATACATGACCTTGCAACCATATATAGCTGGCCCAAGCCAGGGATGGACCCTCAGCTCACGTGGTTGGCGGTACAACATATGTGAATGGTGTGATATATCCAGATGGACCTCATCTGATACTCTTATAATTTCACGCTCAACTTTGATTTCATCGCTATGGATAAAAAAAAGGTCAATATCGGCGGTATTACCAATCAATGGAGCATCACCTAACAACGACCCTTGCAGGTAGACAGCCATTAATGAGCGATCGTCACTCACATATTTTTCGACGGTATCATTGGCAATCTTGAGCAGCATATTACGATTAATTCGCATTTTCACCCCCAAGCCATTCAAAAATGGGGAAACCGGAAGATTTTATATCTCGCGTCCGCGTATTTACATTCACATTCAACTTCATAATGGTTTATTTGATCTAATCTCTCAATTTAGACACTCAATAAAGTCATTCATAATTCATCGATCATGGGAAGTGAGGCCTGAAAAGGTACCTGTTTGAGGGTTTGGCGAATCCGGTTCTCAACCCATCGTAGGTCTTCGACCCTCCGAACATAATCCAATTCATTGGTATCCAGGGTAAGGACGGTTACATTCCCTCCCACATTCCTGGCCGGGTTATTGATAAAAAAATCATCATAAGCTTGGTTTAGCTGGTTTATATAATCCCGCTCCATATTTCGTTCATACGGTCTGTCGCGGGAGGCAATGCGCTGCATGAGCACGTCCGGATCTGCACGCATGTAAACGATCA
>Ga0315277_10004677_pt1 | contig 18164 bp, 21 predicted proteins | sample YL17G05_15_MG_FD_203695 | JGI IMG/M metagenome (GOLD analysis project Ga0315277, IMG submission 203695) | Sediment microbial communities from Yellowstone Lake, YNP, Wyoming, USA - YL17G05_15 | ecosystem: Environmental > Aquatic > Freshwater > Lake > Sediment | place: USA: Wyoming | collected...
GAGGAAATCGGAAAACTTTGCACACAAAACGGAGAAACGGAAAAGATCATAAAACCGTAACTGACACACGCCAAACATGCAAGACCGAATCGATGACAAAGGATACACACAAACCAACGATGTTGAATTTAATACCGAAAACACATCAGAAGAAGATGATTATTTTGAAGAATTGACTGAAGAACCGACCATCATTGTGAATCACAAATCTCAACGCGCCATTCATTGGTGTAAATCGTGTCATTCCGTTCATCAAGGAAACACACCACGATCATTCAAAAAACTTGTTATCACCATGCCCAACGCAATTTTTCGTGGTTTCGAACCACATGAAAAGCCAATAACTCGAGAATCGACATTGAAGAAATTCAAGCACGCACCCATTGATGATGAAAAAATTCTGAAGATTACTCAAGTGATGGTCCCAGCACTCATAGCATTTGACATTCCACCACCCACAGCAAACGATTACAAAATGCTCATGGATTACGTTGTCGTATTTGGACAGGCCTGCTATCAAAATTGCCTCACCCCTGATATCCTTTGCCAAATTTTTAATGAAGTTGTTATTCAGCCTTATATCAAAGCTGCTCTTATGGAATCCAATGCACGCTCTAATTTGAGGTTAGTTTTAGAAGTTTTATCTGATCGATTATATTCCATTGCTCGAAGATACAATTTCTTCAGTTGCGCGAAATATAATCAATTATATCCTGCTTATTTTTAAATAAAAAAATTGATTGACTAGTTTTCCTATCCAAGAAATCGCTGGACTCGGACAACTAGCCATGAATATTAATGAAACACCAAGTTTTTTCATTCTCGCAGTTTCAATTGTTTTTCAGTCAAACACACCTTTTATTTTTTAGAATGGTGTATTTTGAAATGGTGGTTATGAGAATTGAAAAAACTTTGGGTAAAAGAAAATATCCCAATGACTGTTGATGAATTTTCCACAATAAAAAATTTATTTTCTAGTACTCTTTGTAAAAAAATCGCAATGTTCGGGAGATTTTTTAATACCAGATTATACCCTCATCAATCACCGAATTTTATTGAATTGTTCAGACCATATACTCAAACAATTTAGACATATTAATTTGAAGATTTCCAATGCTGGATGTGTATTCCAACATTATGGAATCGGTCCTTTTGTCGAATTTTATTTGGATTATCGAACAGCAGCATTGGAACTTAAATATGAAGATTTTTAAATAAAAAATGATTTCATTTAGATCAATCAAACTCGTACAACTCCCCGACTATTATCGAGACAGATCAGTGGCTTCATTCATTTATTATAATATAGAGTATGACTTTTATCAATGGATTCAACGCTAAAGATGTCAAAGAATATTTTTTTATACGAATATAAAAAAAAATTCTGAGGAATAAAGTTTAGACCAATCAGGGAATTTTTCGGAATACGGGGGAATATTTAAAGAAAAAACGTGTCATTCAAAAATATTCCAAAAACGACAGATGGACAGCTCAAGTGACGAAAACTCAATAGAGAAAGGAAAACAATCAGAATCGAATAAAAGATCGAGAAACGATTCACCATCACCACCCCCACAATCTCGCAGAAGACTTGAACACTTCACACGATACCCAAAGAGGATGACAAATAGAGATAGGAACGCAATTCCAACAAGCGAATCTCTAGAATTCTCGTCTTTTCCGATGGGACATACAGGCCCCAGAAAAGAAATTGGAAGTTCAGAAACCCCTTCAACACAAAGACAAAGAGAAAAATCGAACGCAAAAGCGAAAAGTGGCAAACCTCTCACTCCACGGGAGCGAGGACAAGCGGAAATTGACGCGAAATTCAGGGATAAATTTTTAAAAAATGGAGACCCCAATCGCATTTCACCAAGAACACAAGTCATAAGACCTCCATTATGGAAGGGCGATTGGACAAAACCGTCGAAGACGGATGATGAAGCGTCAGAACAAATTGAAGGGGACTCTGGATCCAATGATGAATCATCACATTTTGGAGCGGGCTTTGGGTCTAATGATGAATATCACAGCTCACCGGGTTATCAACCATCACCTCAAAATTCCCCGCATCGACATCCCCAAACATCATCCGAATCACCATCCGAATCACCATCCGAATCACCAGAAAAAAGCATTGACATGGACTCGGAGGATGAGAAACTTAAAAAGAACCTTAAAAAGAAAAAACTCAAACAAAGCTCACCACCGTCTGACTACCCACCCGATGACAGTGCAATATGGACAATGACAGCTATCCTAAAAAGAATGTTTCGTCCCCTGTCGAGGACATCAGAAGGACAGATGCCATTCAGAATTATATTTGACCGAAAAAATAATCGTCCCTCCTTTTTCGCCCGAATGAAAAATAAAGAATGGACTGGTAACGCTCAAACCCATGATCATTCGAACGAAGATATTTTTCATGTCTTCATAAAATATGGAAACGTAATCATAATTACAGTAAGGGCACGAAATGAATTTAACATTCAAATCACACTATCACAATTCTTCCAAACCACAACCCAAAATAAAGAATTTTTGAAAGCTCAAGATTTTATGGAATCAATTCCATCAATCAAACGTTATAGGAATGATGATCAATATAATGTTGTCATCAATTATGATAAACTCATTGATATCAACACTGAAAGCACTTATATCCATTCAGACATAACACATTGGACAAGCAGAGCTGGCATATTAGCCTCAATATTGATATTCAACATTATCAATAATCGAGACAAAATCCCAAAATCCGGTGCGAAGAATATTCGCCAATTATCAAAGGCAATTGATTTTCAAACGAACGATCTTGCTATGCTATATTATATCAAGGGACTTGAAAAAGAATTAGAAGAGATTAAAGCAGATGAATCAAGCAGTGAAAAAGAACCAAGCAGCGAAGAAATACCAAGCAGCAAAGAAGAATCAAGCATTGATGAAGAATCGGGTGATAATGGAGAATCAAGCAATAATGAAGAAAAAAGTATTGATGAAGAAAAAAGCAAAGAAAAGAAAGGCAAAAAAGGTATGCTTATACCATTTCCCCCGCTCAATATGCCAACTTTCATTAAAATTAAAAAAAGTTATACCTAAAATATAAGGAAAACTTCCAAAACTCCACTTTCCTCGTATTTTTACTGTACATAGAACGTAGCGTTCGATTCATGATAAAACCGTCGAGTGACTTTGCGGCCCCCAATCAATTTGAGGAAATAAGTTTATATGACGCGAACTATGGTTTGGAAGATATTAATCAAGGTTATCTCAAAGTCACTAAATCAAGGAGAAAAATGAAAATGCCAGAAGATCCACTCTCAAAACTTATATTCTCAAAGAGAATCAAATATGATACTATCTATATAGAGAAGAATAATAAGATGAGAAAGGATGGGAACCCTTATAATGATCAATTTGGTTTAATTGCTGATCTAGTAATAACGGACATTGATTTTTGGGAATATATGAAAAGACTTTCAAGAAACTAATAAAAGTAGATTTACTGATTCTCAAAATACCCATATTGATTCATCTGGTCAAAGCCGAAAACATTCATGAAGCAGGTATATTAGATGAAGATAATGAATATGAGGCGGACCGTTTCTTTGTGTTAGACCTTGATATATCAATGTCTTTTGATCATGACGATGCGAATTTTGGCATGACACCGGAAATGGGTAAAGCGATACGTAGTTTTGCAAGGCAGATGAAGGATGGTAGTATTGATCTAAATGAAGAAACGAACTTGTTTTTTAGAGCATTTCGATTTTCTATAATCAATGAAATCAAAACTCAATTAGACGAGATGAAAGATATGTACGATGAAGGGATGATGTATCACTATGATGATGAGGATTATTATATTGCGTTTAGCAAAACAACTACCAGCGTGGAGCGTGATTCATTCCCGAGACACTGGTTTTTTATGCAATTGTGGGAATTTAAGAATTTAGAAATGCACGATAAGAAAATGGAGTCCCTTTTGCAAGAAAACTATAAGAAATTAACTTCAATAAAATAATTGACACTATTAGATACCAAGTACACTCGGTTCCCATGGATGGGATCAAAGAAGGGGATTATTGGAAAACACAAACCCAACACTAAATACTTTGTCAAGTCTTTAATTGAAAAAACCAAATATATTTATACCCCTTATTACACAAAAGTACCTCCTATATGGGAATGCCTTTGTTTCGCCACAGAAGGAAAAAAGAAGTCAAAAGAAATGAAATGGAAACGAATGGCAGAATTTTTTCAACTCGATACGAAATCATTCAAAATGGATTATTCGACATATTGGCATTTGAGCGAAGCGTTTGACGTGTCTATTGATGTCTATAGAGAAGAAAGCTGTATTGGAGGAAAAATGATACACAAACACGCATCTGTTATACGAGAAGGATGTGACAAGGTGGCCATCCTTACCAATTACGGTCAACTTGAAGCTGCGGCATATCTTATACCAAATGTTAATGGTAAATTGGAAATACTCAAAGCGAAAAAGTGTAATACATGCTGCCAATGGATTATGAATAATCTAGCAAAACATCAACAAACATGCATCCGATGTTCATGTGGAAGAAGCTATAAACTAGGGAATAATCACGCCACTCTTTGCGTAAAAAATCATTATGACAAAAAACAACGATCAGAATGGAAAATGGCAAAAACATTTAAACCCGAATCATCAGAAACCTATGACATTAGAACATGCTATTTCGCGGATTTAGAAACGAGAGTACCTCCAAAATCAGAAATCAATAATCCATTAATGAATGGAAAATATGTTGTTTATGCTGCAGGTGTTGTTGACTATCAGGATGAAAAGCCCGCATTATTTCATGGCGACAATAGTATTGATTCTTTCTGTAGATATATAGTAAAACATATGAATGGGACTTTATGGTTTTTTAATGGTGGTAGATTTGACAACTTTTTTCTCATGGAGTGGTTTATAAAAAACAAAATCAAGATTGAAAGCAATTCAGTGCTTATTGATGGTACCTCAATCATGTCTATTACAGTCATTACAAAGAAAGGGAAATTAACTCTCCGAGATTTATGTCGCTTTCTGCCGGGATCTCTCGCCGCCAATTGTAAAGCGTTTGGTTTAAGCCAAAGTCAATCAAAAACAGACTTTGATCATTCACTTATAAAGACCAAGGATGATGTGGAAAAATACAAGAATTTGTTCTTACCATACTTGAGTCAAGACGTGACATCTTTAAGAGCCGTATTTACCAAATATGCCGAAGCTATTTATCAAGATTACAAGATTCATGTGTGTAAATTCATGACTGGAGCTCAGATCGCATACGCAGCCTTTACCATATCATTGAAACAAGGTAATTTGCTCTATAAGACTAGAATTGAAGATGAAGAAAACATAAGAAAAGCCTACCGAGGAGGTAGAGTTATTTGTGGAAGACCTAAATATAAAATCAAACTATTTGATCACATTGTTAATACAATGGTTTTAGATGAGGGGTATTACAAGGTGGATCAAGAATTATATGATAGTATTACTGATCATTTGATATATCTGGATGTAAATTCTCTCTACCCAGCAGCTCAAGTAAATCAGAAATACCCTGTTGGTGACTATCGATATGTTAATGTTAATCCTGATTCACCAAGCCATCATACCTATCTCAAGAAATTAAAAAACAATTGGTGTAAAGATGAATGGTATAGACGAATTGTAAAAGTAGATGTCACATGCCCAAATGATCTCATGGTACCCTTTCTCATGAGTCGAAATGAAGAGAAGGAAACAGTTCAAAATTTGCTGGAAAAAAAAGAAGAATGGTATACTGGAGTGGAATTATGGGCGGCAATGAAAATTGGTTATAAAGTGACAAGAATATATGGTTTCTATGAGTGGAAGTTGATGTTGAAAATTTATGACGATTTTGTTTATCCAGCATACAAACGAAAACAAGCCGCACCACGGGACACCCCAATCTACACGGCCAACAAAAATCTTTTGAATGGTTTAACAGGGAAATTCGCTCAAAAAAACAATACTGAAAAGATTTCATTCATTTTACCAGATGAAGAAATTCCGAAGAAGGTATCGCCAACAAACAACCAGAATATCACAGACATGTGTGACACTGACGGTGAATTGCTTGGATATTATGTCAAAGAAAAAGTGGAGAGCGAATTCTGTCGATTCCCAATTCAACAGTCCATATTTATCTTAGCTCATTCAAAGCGAATCATGCTGAAAATAACCAAAGACATGGGAATATTGACTGATGAACAATACGCTGTTTTATATGGTGATACAGACTCCATTATCGTTTTAAATGATGCATTCAAGAGGCTTAAACAAAAATGGATTGGAGAGGAATTAGGACAATTGAAAGAGGAAGTGGATGGCAAGATTATTAGCTTAACTGTTTTAGGACCGAAGAATTATAACCTAGTGTATATTGATAGAAAAACACTACAAATAAAAACCAAGACTAGATGCAAAGGCATCCCACATATTGGATGGGACTACCCTGCGTTTATTACAAATGAAATCAAAGACCAGACAATATTGTCAAAAATTGACACCATGACTGAATTATTTGATACAAAGAAAACAAATCACTTCTTTTCTGAATGTAACATCAAAGATAGATACTACGTTATTGAGAATATGGAAACAAAAGAAAAGATTGTTTGCAAACATATTGCCAATCAGCATTTTGACTTAATTCTCAACCGAAAAGTAAGTCTGAAAATTATCTTCGGAAGTATGATCCGAAAATTCAGCCCCGATAACATGAGTAATATTTACATTGCTCCTGATTACAAACACAGAGAGATGGCAAAGAATTTATGGTGGAACAAAGAAAAAAGAATATTCATTGAACCAAAAGAAGATGAGTTTCAATATCCAACGGCATACCCGATAGGTCATTGGAGGGTGAATTTACATCAAGAACAATGAATACAACCGCAATTGATTACACAAATCAATGGACCTTTACTCAAATCAGCACTCTTGTTGGTGTCTGTGCAACTTTTATTATGCAAACGTTTGCCAGCTTCAAGCAAGGCCATTTTGACTCCAAATGTTTTGGTCACCGCCTCATATCAATTGATGTTGATTCCATCACAAGAACAGAAGACAAACAAATTGAAAAAGAAGCGGTAAAAGAATAGCACATTAAATAAAAATATCGGTTCTTCATTTATTTTTTAATGTATTACGGAGTTTTCATTGTTGGAAAACAAACATGCAGAACACCACAGCTGTCGAAGTGGTAGAACAAGTGAAGGAAGACGAATCAAAAAAGCTGAAACGAAAACGGGAAAAGAGACTTACTGAAGGATTTGAGCGAGAGAGGAAGAAGCGGAAGATTGATCCCTCAGATGGTTGGTTTATTCACTTACAAAATGTGTACAAGGAATCGGATGTAGATGTTATCTTCAAGGAAATTGAGAATGCCCTCAACACACATAATGAAGAAGATGACACTCACAAAATGGCAACCCTTTACGAAGGTTATCGAATTCGAATCCATCCTTCCGATGAAGAAGAATCAGAAGCAAAGGCAAAATATCGTGAATGGTATCGAAACTTGCCTACTGTCACTCTGGAACGGGAGTTGAAATACAATGATGAGGAATATATCAAAAAGAGAAAGGAGTATTCACAAAAACCCGAAGTGATTGAGCGCAAGAATCAAAGAAACAAGGCTAGAAAAGAAATTTGGAGTAAACTCAAAAAGGAAAAATCACCCATCCTAGCTGAATTCGATGTTTTGAAAAGAAAACCAATAAAAATGAATCCTTAATGTTAATATATACAATGTCGGCACAGGCAATCACGTGAGATAATATTGCAATGAATGACAATGCGAGAGAAGCGTTAAAAAGAAAAAGGGAATTGGATAGAGAAGCCAGGTTAAAACAGAGTGAAGCTGTTTTGAGATCATTTATTGAGAAACCATCAAAAGACATTACACCTGAAACATCAAAGAAGATTGTTGAAGAGGATGATTTACTTGACGATGAAATGAATGAGTTTCGAAATCAAAAGCCGACTAATGTAAAATTCACTCCAGTTGAGATTATTGAAACAGCTCCAGAAGAAATTGAAATGGAGGAACCAATTCAAAAAGAAGAAATAAAAAACATCAATGAAACAAAAGAAACATATTCAGATGGGTACAAGAAATTTTTACATGAAAAGGTGGTACCATTTGCCACACAGAAAGCAAAAGACGCGGTATTTCATTGTTCATGGCTCGTGATTGTTGGTATATTTGGTGTGTCTCAAATATGGTTGAAGAATATGATACAACGATCTCGATTGGAAACTGTTCAAAATCAAAAAACAGAATTGGTTGAAACACACTCGCAAAAGAGTTTAGTTCGGGCTGATCCGGAACCACATGGCACATTTTATTCAGAAACGCCATTGTTCTAACGATGGAAGCTGAGTCTCCATTAAATCGTTTGATTGATGAAGCAAATGGTATTCCAATAAATGAACCTGACGAAGTTATAGAACCACCATTGAAAAAACAAAAGATACAAGAAGAACCTGTTGTTCAACCTACGTCTAGCAGTGAGGAAAGAGTCACAAATGCATTAAAGATGGAAATAAAAGTTTTGTTACGCCTCCATCCTCATATTTCTCTTGAAAACGTGATGAACGGTACAGATTGTGGTGTTTTGTTGGACAACAAAAATCATCAAGAATTAATGGCAATTATCGAGAATATCAAACTTCAAATTGGAATTTATGAACCGTATTCCAACGCGAAAGGGCTAGTCAGCATTACTTCAAATCAGATTCAACGTAAGTTCCAGATGGAAGGATTGACACAACAACTATTGAGTGATAATACTCTCCTTAGTTTGATTGAGCAGTATATTCCCTCCTCTCACTGGTTATCCCCTCCACTCCATATATTATATCGAGTCTACATGAATGTTGAAAAATGGTCACACAATCGAGAAATGTGGGTTCAGGATTTGCAGAGACAACAAGAAGAAGATTATCATTATACAAATCATGAACAGCAAGACATTCCAATTGTAAAAGAACCTCCGTCTAAACCCGAAGATGAATAAAATAATTGTCAATGGAGACGTTACGTCAAAAGCCTCAAAAGGCGGATGCTAATTTTATACACCCATTCCGATCTCTAATCACAGGGAAAGCAGACTCAGGAAAAACATTTTTAGCTGTAAAAATAATGATGACAAAGAGAAATGATTTTGATCGTCTTATCGTTATTTGCCCTACCTGGAAAACACAGGACGTGTTTCGAAATGTTGATGATATGGTTATACGATCAAAAGATGTATATACAACACCTGATGAAGACACATTCAAACAAATAACAAATGATTTACTCAACGTGAGATCTAAAGTCAAGGAACATGGGTTAGAAGATGTTCGAACGTTATTATTTATTGATGATTTGAGCGGTACAAAATTCATCCACGGCGGTAGAATTAGTGCTTTTGCTCATCTTGCAATTCAAATTCGACATTTGGGTTGTTCTTGTATTCTTGTCTCTCAACAGGCCAAAGCTGTCTCACCTGCTTATCGGGACAATATTAATATTCTTTGTGCTTTTCCGAGTCAACGGAAAGAAGATATAAAATGGATTGAAAGTGAATATGGAAGACATGATTTAAAGTCATCCGACATGAGGTCTATTATTGTGGCTGCGTGGAATGGTTTTGGAGATGAAAGTGAATGGGGAAAACATTTCTTGTTTGTTTATTGTAATCCCAGAGGTCCTGTGGAATATTTTTGTGATTTTGATTATCGCATTGAATATAATAAATAGCACGTGACTGCGATGCATTTACAAGGTGACATATGGTCTCCAACTCAAACGGATAGTTTTTTTTCTCATAGAAAGGCTAAACCAAGTGAATTTCAACCTGCTATTGTGATTCAAAATTTCATTGATAGCTCTTTGGAATCTCCTCTCGCTTTTCCAATCTCTGCGTCCTTTGTTCGTGTCAAGTTTGTTGCTTGGAATCCATTGGCACCATTAGTTTATCCAGCTGGTTCTTCTGTATTATGGCTTGAATGTGATCAACTTGCTAGTGTCAATTCGGATTGTTTTGCTGTGGGATATCGCTCCAACATTATTGCCTCATGGAATATTGATGGGACTTATTACGACGGAACACAACCAATAATTGAAATTGGATCGAATCGTCTATCTAAACTCAAATTCACATTAAAAACAAACACGGGTAGAGTACCCGTGACAAGTGTAAATGGGGTTGTCATTTCCCTCGAATTTTATCAATAAACAAATGCTTCAAGCCCTCATTGACACATACAACCGGTTGTCATTAAAAACAACTATTGAATATGATTGTGATCATTCTAAGTATCACCGTTATTGTCCTTATTCTATTCCTATGGAACATGAAGAGAAATATCAACATTATAGAAAGCTTTACTCTCTTGAAAAAAAAATTATTCAGATATTTCGAAATAGTAAACTCAATCAATCTTTATGGAAGGAAATGGAATATTCCGGTATTGCCCATATTATTATTCATTCAAACGCTCCCTCTCATCGAAGTCTTTTATTATGGGACCCCTTGGATCCTTTGTTTTTTATACATTACAGTCACATTTATTGAATTACAAATCGTCTTTATAATTTTGTAATGACTAGATTGGGAATTGAATAACTCGCAGGAGGATTTCCTGGAACTATTTTATTCTGATTGATTCGAAAAAAGAAGGTAGCTGGATTGACAATTTTCAAAATAAAAGTCACCGATCTTGTGTCTGCAACTCCAGCAATATTGTTGACGCCGTGTGTAGATGAAGAAAAGCTTGCGATTAAAGGTGTGAGAACATCAGAGATAGCAATCCAGACGGAATCAATATTAACACAACTGAGTAGAAAGAGTTGAATGGAATATGTTCCTGGTGTAAGAGTAAATTGTGATCCACCTATAGGGCCTGCATATGCGGATACAGTAGTTGTAAACGCGCTGTTGGTATATACACCATTTGGAAAAGTCGGGTTATATTCAGTGCCGGTTAATACAGGGGTAATGGCTGGAGCAGCCAAAAATTGATAACCACCCTGATCAGCAGAAGTAAGGATTTTGTTTCCGTTTAGCGTAGAATTGGCTGCATCATCCACAAAAACCTTGAATGCTTTTCCTTTTATCGTGTAATTTCCTAGAGAAAATTTGGTCTCGTTCATCTTGTCGAGGGTACCGGTCGGAGCTTTAGTGATCACATTTATTGGCTGAATTACAAATTATTAGAATTTGGCAATTCTAAGGTTACACGATGTGTATGATGAAGGATTCGCTCCAACTAGTTTGTTGCAATTGATTCTGAAGAAAAGTGTTTGTGTTGGTGCCGTGATTTGATGAATAAAAACAAAATCCCTTTCGTCTGAAATCCCGCCAATATTGTTGATACCGTTACTCGTAGCAGACATAAAATGAGCGCCTGGAGCAACAATATCGGCAATGTATGTTGAAATGCAGTCGATATTAATTACAGCGTTGAGCGATAGAGCAAACGTATAAGTCCCTTTGCTTAGGGTAAATTGAGATCCTCCAGTAGGACCAGCATAAGGAGCGACAAGACATGTGAAAGATGAGTTTGAGTAATCTCCAACTACCCAAGTCGGATTTCTCTCTTGATTTGATAAAACAGGGTCAATGGAAGGAGCGTTTATGAGTGCAAAACCTCCTTGATCACTCGCGGTGAGGATTTTGTTTCCGTTTAGCGTAGAATTGGCTGCATCATCCACAACAACCTTGAATGCTTTTCCTTTTATCGTGTAGTTTCCAAGAGAAAATTTCGTCTCGTTCATCTTGTTGAGCTGTACGGGTCGGAGTTTTATTATTTCCCCATCACACTCGTTGAGCAGAGATGTATCGACCGAGAAAGGCTGGTGTTACGAAAAAGAGCACTTTTAAAAAGGAATATTCCGCAGATGTGCAAGCAGCTAAAACTGCTGCTGATGCCAAGAGAAAATACGTTTTTGCCGCTATTGCACGAAATAGAAAAGATTTTCAAGAAAATTGGGCTACGCAACAAGATTATGTGCCATTTGACAACAGCACTGTGGATAGTCGAGCTAAAACTCAACGTTGGAACCCGAAACGAGACACAGCAACAGGGAAATATAATCCAAATGCTGCAAATACAACTTTGGAATCAAAGGTGCCGAATTGGGATAGAAAATCAATGATCAATGTTGCCGTTGATGGGGCTGGTGTCAAGACAATCTCAGCAGCGGGTCGAAGAGCAATTGGTTTATTTGGTAGCCCTGAGACATTACAAGAATTACTCGAATTTCATCAGCAAGTATTTCCAGGTCGAAAATCAATCAAAACGGATGAAGTTACAGCATTCATTGAACATAAAGTCAATCCAGAATTTCGACGACTTCCTTATGATATTCAAAAAAGGGCAATGGAACCAATCGCAATGAATGCAAGAGTCAGATCTGCCTTCATGTCTCGAAATGATAGAGTTCAGGAATATCGAAATCGAAAAAAGGAATCATATGGGGAATGGTATGCCCTGCAAAAGGCGCAAGCCGAACAAGCATATGCACAAAACCAGGTATAATAACTTTATTTTATATTAGTTTTATCATATTAGTAGGGTCGGTTAGGGGTACCGAGAGTAAAAGTGGAACAGAGGGATCAAATGCCATTGGACAATGCTACACTCAATAACGCTTTTCAAGAATGGGAAAAAGGTGCAGGGTTATCCGAAGAAAACAATAGAATTCTCAATGATAATGGTTGGAAAGTAACAACTGGTATTAATGGAGAACCTATGCTGTCTTCAGCGACGGAAGGCAAAAGATTCATCCCCAGAAGCGACGAAGAAGAAGAAGAACCATTATTCAAAAAAATTCGAAGTCGAAAATAAAGAATGCATGATTCAACTTTTATTCAGTTCTTACTGCTAAATTCGGGTTTCCGAAGGTATCGGTTTTTCCTTGAAAGTATGTGAATTTGGAAGTGTCCACCAAGCCAGTAAACATTGCTCTTGCCCATGTTGGTGACCCTCTAGCGAGCATCATTTCTCCCAAGTTGTCTGAAGCCCAATCAATAACCGCATAACCAAAAATGTAAGGCCAGTGTTTCAAGACTTCTCCTGGAACAGACATCAGAGAATCTGATGCGTACTTTGCAACTCCTGTCATCGACATGTTGTGTTTGGATTTTGTTTTGTTGTTTTGAGGATCAGTGGTTCTATTTCTAGAACTGGATTGAAAAAGGCCTTCCTTTCGGCGGGCACGTTACAACGTATGAGAAGAAAATATAATGCCTTGAAACGTATCCAGCAGGGGGAGATACATCAAATCGAACATTCAATTGTAAATCTTGAGACATTTTGGCTGTGCTGACATTACTTAGTACACACGGTTTACCAACCAATGCATTATCATTGAGGAAGTTACCCACAATAATAAAATTGCTGGTGTTGAAGTCATCAATGCCAATGTTGGGTACATATTTTGCAATTCCGTTTGCCTTGTAACATTCAATCCATTTGAGGTATTCAATATAATCTCGGAATGCGAGTCCGGTGCAATCCACTGGCAACTCTGGATACAAATCACCCAGAATTCTAAATTGAAAGTTGTTGCATCCGAGTTTTGGGTATGTCCAAAGTTTGTCATATCCAGGATTGGTGTTGTTGGTGTCATTGCCTTGAAAGAAAGTGGTGAATACACCGCGGAAGGAATGGGATCGCTGAGAAATAACCAAATTGTTGTTGATGGTGAGAGGTGTGTTTTGAAATAATTGCCATCCATCAAAGGCAACACTGTATTTTCCTTGATCGACCGCGTCATAGAGTTCTTGGGTTTTGCTTGGGCTAATAACCTGATTGATGTGCCATTCGACTTGAAATACTTCAACAACATTGTTGGTTCCATTTGTTTCCAAATAAGTATTCGGTTCTGCCAAATAGAATTCAATATATTGCTTCTCCCACTTTTCGAGGGGAACCATTGGAGTGGCTGTAAGAAAATTCAATGGATATGGCACTGAATATCGAGTATCTACAAGCCCTCTCGCATTTCGCTCTGCCTGAGTTCCAAAACCGAATAAATCAATTCCAGCAGATTCAGTAAAGGTTGGATCTTGTTGTGTCATCCACCAAAAGTTTGAAATGACATTGCAATCATCTCTATCTTCCACCACTTGCGTTCCATTCAGATGTCTCACTCGAGAGAATATGTTCCAAACTCCATTCGGCAATGCTTTGAACGGAGCGACGAGTGCTGGTGTGTTGTTGATTCTCAAGCTAATATACAAAACTGCTTCTTGAAAGTTGTAGCATCCACTAGTTGGAAGTTCGAAGCGAATGATTTTGTTTCCAGCTGTTGAGTACGTTCCAGTGTTTTCTGGGTTTAGAATTTTTGGTTGGATAATCAGATCCGCCGATCGTTCAATCTTATCAAAGCTGTACTTTGCATCTTCCTGACTTTGTGGTGGGATTTGAAGAAAATTGGTTGGTAGGTAGACACTTGATGAGTACATGGCTCCGGCAGATTAAATGTTTTCGGGGTCATGCGTTAGAAAACATGGGTGTGCTAAACTCTATTCAATTTGAAGAACACGTCACTTCACGCTTAAATCCAAGAAATGCTGATATTAAAAAATTTTTAATGTCTATATCCAAGTCACAGAAGAATCAACTCATAGCATCTTGGAATTTGGTTTGGCCTCAACCTGTTTTTCGATTACCAGAAGTTGGTGAATCAAATGAATCTTATCAACTCGCCATGAATCAAGCTAGAATAGCTTATGAAGATTGGGAAACTTACAATTGTTGGATGACTTGCGTAAAAAAAGATTGGGTTGATATTCCATATACTGGAAAGAATTTCCCTCCATCAAATGTGCAATTATATGCGCCTGGAAATAGAGGATTGATTATTCATTTTATGGAAGGAGATCTCGGTCCTACTATTCGTAAAAGTCCAGAGCCTGAATCGCATGAAAAAGCGTGGACAGCAAAGTGGTTCTACACTGACTATAATTGGTGGTTCAAGTCACCGCGTTTTTGGTCTCAGATGGAACATTTTGAAACCATTTGGAATGGATGGTTCGTTCCTAAACTCAATCGACTCAATTATGTTGAAATAGATGTTCGAATTCCTTTTGGTCAATCGGAAAAATCAATGAATCCGAGTGTGCTTTACAGTTCTAGGTGGCCTAGTGCTTATAATGAATTGGAAACCATTGATACAAGAATCGACGTGTCTGGCGCTGTGAATGGGTGGCCTATTCCTTCGATATTGATCCCCTCTACGTTAAATTCATATTGCACCTCTGGCCATTGTTTTAGTGAAATAACCTATTGCCCTGGAACAGCTCCTCCAAGCTTATTGTCATGTCCTTCTAAAGCCGTGCGAAATGAATGGAAAGAAATTCTCGATGGGAAATGGCCAAAGACAAAATTAAGTAATGTGCAGTTTGGTTGGATGATGTCAAATCATATCCCGGAGCTTGCATTTTGTGGTTTGGATCCAGATGCGTCAAATCCTTTGGATGATGGTCCAAATAACTGGAGAACTGTTTGTTTATATTATATTTCTTTACGATATGCCACTCAACATTTTAATGGTGGTCCTTTCCTTGCGTATAAAACGGTTATCGCTCCTGAAGATTCTCTATTAAAAGAAGAAAATATAAAAGTGAAAACTGAAAATTGGCATGATTTTTATCAGGCTCATCCGATTGGTGTGATGAATGTTGGAAAGCACAAGGCAAGTTTAATGCAAGCCATGTCTTTTTTTCGAATGAATCCTGTTGTTGAAATGGTAAAGAATCCTTCCAACCTAGTCGCTTTAGGCTCTTGGCCTGTAGAAAAGAGACAGCTTTTGAGTGTGTTTGGGGTTCAGACTTACGCGAAGGATTGGCCTAATGTAGTCTTCAAAAATGTTGTCTTGGCATTCAAAACATTTGAAATTTCTGAGTTATCATCTTCTAAAGATATTGAATTTGCTATAATGAGAACATTGGACGCGTTACGAATTGAAACATTGGATAATGGCACCATTCCTACTGACGAAATCAATTTGGATAAACCTTTATCTGACATGGAAAGATACAATCCTGGATATGGATCACCAGATGGTGCTCTCATTAATCATACCAAAGTGCAGGAATTATATAAAATGTGGATTGCAAATACAAATGGTGTTTTTAGTGATGCTTATGACTTGTCACTTCGTTGGGATGTAAGTGGATATAAAAACAATGAGTATTTGCAATTTATTTCTGATAATATGATTTGGACTTTAAAAAGTGATGGTTGGTGGGGTCAAGTAAAAACAGCAGCTGCGCATTTATTCAAACATAAAACAGATAGAGAAGTGTTGATTGAACTTCAATGGAAAGCCTATTTAAGATGGGTGGAAGCAAATGTAAATCATCGGAAAGCGAGACCAAATGATTATATCCCTGTGGATGACCCGATCACTACTCCAGATCATCAATATGTTCGAACAAAACTTGGTGCGAGAATAGATAATGTGCAGCCTGACATGGGAATTCTCATTCAACCTGGTGATGAGAGACCAAGATGGTTTTCTTTTGTTGGTCTTTGGACAGTGTTATTTGGTGATGAATTTTATTATTGGCTCAAAAATATATTTACCGATGTGTTCAAGACAATGCTCAAAGCATTTGAATTTATTAGCAAAGTGATCAAAGAAACTGTGATTGCAGGATGGCCAATTTTATTGCTTGGGGGTGCTCTTCTTATTGGTGGTGTTGCTGCTACTCACGCGTTGGAAAGACAAATTGATAAAACATGATTTATTAACCATAATTCATTTTTCCTTCTTCATAGTGTTCCAAATTGTATACTCGGGTTTCTAATGCATGAACTCTTGTTCGAAGCTCGTCCAATTGTTTGGACTCTTGTTGTTTTGTTGGGAAGGTTCTCTTTGGCGATGGGATGTCTACCCAAGTCCAAAATTCACCAGGTTTTCCATAGTATTGTCGATTTGGATTCTTCTCAGACTGTGATGTGTACACTGACACAAAAGGATCGCTTCCATCATAGTCGTAAGCATTGAGAGTTGATACTTGTTCTGGTGTCAAGTTGTTTGTAGTTTTCACTGACTTTTCTGTTGGTTTGTTTCTGGAGATGTACGCTGTCTTGTTCATTTTCGGATCTACAAATGAATTGTTCCGGTTTTTTCTTTTATTCCGTTTCCGGAAAAAAATATTAATTTATTTCCATCATTGGTCTAAAGTTTTAACAGTTGCTTGAATTACTTTTTGAAGAAACTCTTCGAGTTTAATTATAGATTCCTTTTCAATCATTTCTGTTTTGAATCCCCAGCAATTGAGTTCGTGAATGAGCCATTCATGATGTCTATCTTCATCGTTTCTTCTTTTTGAATAGTAGTCAAAATAAGCATTCACTCCACGTTGGTATTCGAGAATTGCTTCTTGCGTCTTCCACTGCATGGTGATAATCCGTTTCGGGTTTGCTATATAAATTTATTTACAATTCCTCCCATTCGGTGTAAGTTGGGAAGGTGTTATTGTAGCCAAACCAACCATCGCCTTCTTCATTGTTGATGGCATGGCAAAAAGGTGAGATATCAACATTGAGATTTAATTTGAGCATCTCAGCAACTTTGTTTGCTGTTGATCTTGCAATGAATTCCTATGTTAATTAGCAAGTGAGGTTAGGTTAATTACTTAGAAAAAAATTAGGTTAGGTTAGGTTAGGTTAGGTTAGGTTAGGTTAGGTTAGGTTAGGTTAGGTTAGGTTAATTACTTAGAAAAATTTTGAAAATTGGAATTCCAAATTCATGAAATTTTTTTCATGAAATTTTTTTCATGAAATTTTCGAAAATTTTTTTTTTTTGAAAAAATTATTTTTATTTTTTTTATTTTTATTATTTTTATTATTTTTTTATTTTTTTTAATTTTATTTTAATTTTAAGAAAAAAAGACAAAATATTTGAATAATTTTTTTATTTACAAATATTGCAGGCACATTTATAGTTTTCTCTGCAGAGAATGCATTTGCAACCAAATTCGCAATAAATTCGCAAATGAGGGAACGATTCGATTAAAATGCAATAACGTTGTTTGCGGTCGTTGGGGGAATATTGTGAAAGGTAATGTACCATTGAGATTTTGTCCAAAGC
>Ga0315277_10004679_pt1 | contig 18161 bp, 10 predicted proteins | sample YL17G05_15_MG_FD_203695 | JGI IMG/M metagenome (GOLD analysis project Ga0315277, IMG submission 203695) | Sediment microbial communities from Yellowstone Lake, YNP, Wyoming, USA - YL17G05_15 | ecosystem: Environmental > Aquatic > Freshwater > Lake > Sediment | place: USA: Wyoming | collected...
CGTTCCCGCCTGTGAAGGTAGCGCAGGCGTTCCCGCCTGCGAAAGTAGCGCGGGCGTTCCCGCCCGTGAAAGTAGCACAGGCGTTCCCGCCTGTGAGAGTATCGCGGGCGTCCCCGTCTGTGAAGGTAGCACAGGCGTCCCCGTCTGTGAAGGTAGCACAGGCGTCCCCGTCTGTGAAGGTAGCGCAGGCGTTCCCGCCTGTGAGAGTATCGCGGGCGTCCCCGCCTGTGAAGGTAGCACAGGCGTCCCCGTCTGTGAAGGTAGCGCAGGCGTTCCCGCCTGCGAAAGTGTTGGCAGGTTTTCAACCACGGAAGACACGGAAACGGATTGGGAAAAACGGGGACTGACTGCGACGAGGCTGTATCCGCTGGCGCCTCTTGAAGTGCTGGAGCCATGCTCCAGCCTTCGCAGCGAGAAGCTGGGCTTTCCGCCCTCCTCCGTCGGCATGGCTGGTGGAGAACAAGGCGCAAGCATGGCTTGCGCACTCCAAAACGAGACGTTTAGAGATTTCTGACCCTGCCCCGGCTTGGCAGGCGAGACGCCCGCCCTACTCTCCTCCCCCGGCTTGGCAGGCGAGACGCCCGCCCTACTCTCCACCACCGTCAAGGCAGGCGAGACGCCCGCCCTACTTTCCGCCACCGCTTTGATTTTGATCCCGCCTCCTCCTCCCCCTCCCGCCCCAACTGTGTCAATCTGGACCGCGCCCAATACCCCGCCGTTGTTTTCGGGCGGGCGCAACGTGAACGTTTGGTTTGCGCTGAGCGCCCCGGCGGGGATAATCAGCGCGTGCCGCGTGTAGGCCGCGTTGGGCGAGACCTGGACTTGAATCGTCCCGCCGGTTGCGCCGATCACCGCCGAGTTCTGGATGCAGGTGAAAAAGATGTCCTTGCCCGAATCGTTCACCCCCTCGACCCCGCCGTCCACCGCGTTTTTCCCCGTCAAACTCAGGATCGTGCCGGAGGTCAGGTTCGCGGCGATATCCACGCCGGAGGGACTGCCCGGCGTGAGGTTCGCCATGTCGAACGTCCCGCCAACCGTCAGATTTGCGCCCGCCCCGAGCGTGACGACGACGTGCCGCGAGTTCCGCGGACTGAGCTGGACGTCGAACCCCGGGCCGCCGAGGCTGTCGCCCGCAACGGGCAGGTAGAAATTCGATGCGCTGCTCAGGTTGGTCAGGAGCACGCTTCGGTTCATGACCAGCGTGAGCGACTCGCCGGGTTCGATCGTGCCGTTGTTGTTCGAGTCGTTGCAGACCGCCTCGGTGACGCAGGGTGGCGGGTCGAACTCGTCCGCGCCGATGTCCACGGTGTCAAAGACGATGCGCGGATCGCCGTCCATGTCCCGGGCGGTGAGGCCAGGCGCGTTGTTGTCCCCCGCGTTGATGCACGGCGAGCCCTCGCGGAGGTGGTAGTCCATTACCTTGTAGCTTTCTCCCTGCGCAGCAAAACCAGTTACGTCGCCAAACACCTCGATTTGCGTAAGCGTGTTGGAAGTGATATACGACTGAAGATACTGCCCCGCATCCGTATTGATGAACCGCCCCACCAGCGCCCCCGGCGTGAAGTGCGCGTTCGTGTCCGTGAGCAGCGTCCTGGTCGTGAGCGGATCATAAACCGCCGCCGCAGTCCAGGTGCCGCGGATTCCCTTCGGCCCGTCCATCAGGAACAACGGATCGCCGGAGATGTTCTTCACCGCGCCGGGAACGTTGGCGTTGATTTCCAAAGCGCCGGTGTAGGAGAGCCTCCGATCATTGTCGAAGTAGTCGTTGGGTAGGTTGTTGAATAAAAGAGAGTAGCTGATCGTAGGCGTGGCGTAGGAGTAGCAATACACCCCGCCGCCGCCGTACCCAGCCGAGTTCCCGCTGATCGTGCAATTGGTGATCGTGGGCGAAGTGCTGTCATAGGAATACATACCGCCGCCGTATGCTGCCGAGTTTTCGTTTATCGCGCAGTTCGTGATTATGGGTGAGCAATAGACGGTCGAGATCAACCCGCCGCCGGCCACATCAGCGGAGTTCCCGCTGATCGTGCAGTTTGTGATCGTAGGCGAGCTGGAGCCCCGACAATACACCCCGCCTGCGTATACTGCCGAGTTTCCGTTTATCATGCAGCAGGTGATCGTAGGCGAGGAGGCGTAACAGGACACCCCGCCGCCATACGCGCCCGCTGAGTTCCCGGTGATCGGGCAATTCGTGATCGTGGGCGAAGCACTGCTGAGGCAAAACACTCCGCCGCCTTCTCCGGCAGAGTTCCCGCTGATCGTGCAGTTGGTGATCGTGGGCAAGGCATTAATCCTGCATGATACCCCGCCGCCAGCGATAGTAGCCGAGTTCTCGCTGATCGTGCAGTTCGTGATCGTAGGCGAGGCGTTGTCGGAGCAACTCACCCCGCCGCCGTGATTAACAACCGTGTTTCCACTGATCGTGCAGTTGGCGATAGTGGGCGAGGCGTTGTCGGAGCAACTCACCCCGCCACCGTCAATGGCAAAGTTCTCGCGAATCGCGCAATTCGTGATCGTGGGCGAGGCGTTGCCGCAATAGACCCCGCCACCGCAGTTAGAAGCCGAGTTCCCGCTAATCCAGCAATCTGTGATCGTCGGCGAGGAATCTATGCAAAGCACCCCGCCACCGTCTTGCGCCGAGTTCCCTCTGATCGTGCAGCTGATGATCGCGAGCGGGGACTGGTAACAGTACACCCCGCCGCCCCCACCGCTAGCCGGAGCCCAGTTCCCGGTGATCGAGCAATTCGTGATCGTGGGCGACGCATAACGGCAGCACACCCCGCCCCCGGACCGAGCCGTATTCACGGTGATCGTGCAGTTCTCGATCGTGGGCGAGGAGTTTTCGCAGTACACTCCCCCACCGGAAGCGCTCGGAGCCGAGTTGCCGCTGATCGTGCAGTCCGTGATCGTGGGCGAGGATTGGCTACAGTACACCCCGCCGCCCACCCAGTTAGTCGAGTTCCCGCTGATTGTGCAGTTCGTGATCGTGGGGGAGGCGTAATCGCACAACACACCACCGCCGTACACGGAAGCTGAGTTCCCGTTGATCGTACAGTTGGTGATTGTGGCCGAAGTGGCCGTGAAATCCATGCACAGGACGCCTCCCCCGAATGTCTCCTCAGAGCCCGGCCCATCCGCCACGCCGCCCGTGATAGTGAAGCCGTCAAGCCGCACGGTGCAGCTCGTGAGTGAGTCCATGACGACCACATGATACGCCGGCAGACCCCCTCGGGCGGTGCTGGCGTCAATGGTGGTGATGTTGGACAAGGCGGCGCGCTCCAGGAGGTCCGATTCCGTTCCGAGAAACCCGCCGTAGAGCAAAACATTGCTTTTCATTGTGATCGCTTCGAGGTAGGTCCCCTTGACTACCCAGACGTCGCCTCCGCCCGATCCAGCCGCCGCGTCAATCCCCTCCTGGATGGTCTTCATGGCCGTGGCCCAGGAGGCGCCGCCGCCGCTCGAGCCCACCCGCCCGTCCACGTACACGGTGGCGGCAAGGGCGCTTGGGACAAGAAGAGCAAACACTAGGAACGGAAGAAAGAGAGGAAACAGGCGGAAGGCAGGTAACAGGCTAAAGCCTGCACTACCAACACCCGCGCGGGAACATCGTTCTTTAACCACGGAACACACGGAAGACACGGAAGATGAATCCCCTGTTTTCCGTGTATTCCGTGTATTCCGTGGTTGCATCTTTAGACCGTTGCGTTCGGGTGGGCGCGCGTTCGACGGGCTGAAGCCCGCACTACGAACTCCTTCGCAGCCGGGGGCGGCTACGCTACTTTCGCAGGCGGGAACGCCTGCGCTACCTTGGGCTCTCTGTGGCTCTGCGTCTCCGTGGTGAAACAACAATCCTTGATTGAGATGGTTCTCCATCGGAATCGCCCTTTCCGGCTCGCATAAGACGTAAGACGCCAAAAACACACTGCCACCACAAACACCGCCCGAAAAACCGATCTCTCGGACTATACCGCTCCGGAAGAAGAAAGGAAAGGGAATTCCGTAAACAACCTTAATCCTTCACCTGTCGCGCCCCTCCAGGGCGCACTCTGTTGATGGGCCGGCCTTTCCGGGGGTTCCCTTCGGTCACCCCCGGCTATTCACATTGGACCGCTCCGCGGTCTGTTCTTCGAAGGAATTCAATTCTTCGGAATTCGATTCTTTCCCAGATGCCGCTCTCGCTGTGAAGGATCAAGGGCCCAAAGAGTCCGGCCTGATTTCGTTTGACGGGCGGCGCCAAACCCCTGAGAATGCAACCCAGGGTCTCTTCGGGGGCCGTTCGAAGTCTCTTCGGGGGCCGTTCGAGGTCTCTTCGGTGACCGTTCGAGGTCTCTTCAGGGGCCGTTCGAAGTCTCTTCAGGGGCCGTTCGAGGTCTCTTCGGGGGCCGTTCGAAGTCTCTTCAGGGGCCGTTCGAAGTCTCTTCAGGGGCCGTTCGAAGTCTCTTCAGGGGCCGTTCGAGGTCTCTTCGGGGGCTGTTCGAAGTCTCTTCGGGCGCTGTTCGAAGTCTCTTCGGGGGCTGTTCGAAGTCTCTTCGGGCGCTGTTCGAAGTCTCTTCGGGGGCTGTTCGAGGTCTCTTGGGGACCGTTCGAGATCTTTTCCGGGTCCGTTCGAGGTCTCTCAGGACAGGCGGGAAGGAAGCATGGAAAACACGCAAAAAGAAACGCGGCGGGTCTTCGGGAATCTTCTGGCGGAAACCGGGCGAATCGCCGCGGGTGCCCAGGACAACTCGGGGAAGCTTCAGAGCATCTGCGACCTTTTGCGAAAGAGCGTACCGTACTATGATTGGGTGGGCTTCTACATGGCCGACGCGGTCACGAAGACCCTGCGGCTGGGGCCCTTCTCGGGAGCGCCGACCCAGCACACGCGGATCGCCTTCGGCCAGGGTATCTGCGGCCAGGCGGCGGAGCGCAAGGAAACCTTCGTCGTTCGGGACGTTTCCAGGGAATCGAACTACCTGTCGTGCGGCATCCATGTGAAATCCGAGATCGTGGTGCCGGTGATGCGGGAGGGCGAAGTAGTGGCCGAACTCGATATTGACTCGCACACGTGCGACGCTTTTACCGACCCGGACCGCGTCTTCCTGGAGAAGGTGGCCGGGATCGTTTCCTGTCTCTTCCGAGCTGGATGACCATGCGCGATCCGGAAGGGGCGCGCGGCCCGTCCGCAGGACCAAGACGTCAGGAGCCCCGACCGCGGCAAAACGATCAGCCGAGGAAGAAGTAGGTGACGCCGGTCGGCATCAGCCGGGACATGAGTCCGGAGGCGATCGGACGTCGTCTGGATATCGTCTCGGAACTCCGCGCTCTTACCCAATCTCTTGGAACGGCCAGGAAAACGGCGGAGAACGCGAACGGCGAAGCCCGACAATCGGATGCACCGGAGCATTCCGCCGACGCGGATAACCGGTGATCCTCGAACTCCGCCCTGCCTCCCAAGCGCTCAACCGTTTATTCCCCGCGTTTCTCTTACCCTCGGAAGGATTGGGGGAATCCGGATGGAGGGCTTCCAGGAAACCGCGGCGGGAGAGCCGAGCAGGGAAGGGGAATCTGGTCCTGTTCCGAAATCCTACTCGTCGTTGAGCCATTGCCGCCCCATACGAATATTCTCCAACAAAGTACTTGACAGTACAAAGTAAATGGCCATACTTGTTCCTGGAAAGCCGTTGGAGAGGGTGGTCTCATGCGACTTGACAAGGCCCTGGAGCAGATTTCGGAAATCCATAAGCATCTGGCAACGAGCCAGGTTTTTCGCGGCTATCGAGCCGTTCCCTCGGAGCTGTCGGGAATCCTGGCGCTTGCCGCGGCGTGGGTTCAGCCGGCGGTCGTCCGCAGCGGCGATTCGCGGCTCTATGTCCTCTATTGGACGCTCGTCGCTGTTGCCGCGTTTCTCATCTGCGGCGGAAGCGTGGCTTACGGCTATTTCAGGGAAACGGACCCTCTTGTCCGGCAAAGGACGGCCACGGTGGTCGGGCAGTTGGCCCCGAGCTTGGCGGTCGGTGCTGTCGTAACCGCCGTTTTCGTCGCCGCTGAAGAGGGACGTCTCATCCCTTTTCTTCCTGGGATCTGGGCGTTGCTCTATGGACTCGGCTTGTTCGCATCCAGACTGTTCCTCCCGAAGATGATAGGCTGGGTGGCCCTTTTCTACTTCCTGTGCGGATGCGTTCTGTTGCGAGGGGCGGTCGGCCATGATCCCGCGAGCCTTTCGCCCTGGGAGGTGGGAGTTCCCTTCGGAGTCGGCCATATTCTCGGGGCCTTGATTCTCTATTGGAATTTGGAAAGGAAACGCCGCGATGAGTAGCAAGAAAAAAGAAGAATCGGAATCCGGGCGGTACGCCTACGAGGGACTCGACCGCGTCCTGCACGAAAAGGCGCGGTTGGGGATCCTCACTTCGCTTTCGACGCACCCCGAGGGCCTTTTGTTCAACCAACTGAAGAACCTTTGCTCCTTGAGCGACGGCAATCTGAGCCGCCACATTCAGGTGCTGGAGGAGGCGGGCCTGGTCGAGGTATGGAAGGGATTTCATCGCCGACGGCCCCAGACCTTGTGCCGCATCACACCGGCGGGCCTGAAGCGTTTTGAGGCGTATCTTCAGGAGCTCGAAAAGGTCGTTCGAGACGCCGCCGCTGCGAGAGATGCCGCCCAGGCGAAGGAACCGGCGCCTTCCCGTGACAAAGCCCTGGCGAAAGGCTGGGCGCCAGCCTGATCTTCTCGATGTCTCGCTTTGTACTGCAAATATAATTATATCGGAAAGGAACGCGCCATGGATCACTCGCCTGACAACTCGCCGATCCCAAGCAACGGAATCGCTCCCAGAGAACCGCAACCCATGAGGCAAAAGGCTGTGAACTCGGCAACAAGCGATTCCCCTTTTGCTCTTGATTCCGCTTTTGACGTTCCATGTCCGGTCGTCCGGCTTTGGTTGACGCTTGCCCTAGGCATTCTTGGCGTGGCGCTTTTCCCGGGCCGACAGGAATTTGTCCCCAACGTTTTTGCCGGCTTCCTAGGCCCGAGAGGGTTCGCGTGGATGACAGCGGCGTTCGCCGCCGTGTTGCTCCTTCAACGCGCGGAGAAAGTGAAGGCGCCCTGGCGCACGTATGCGCTCATGGCGCTCGTACTGGCGTTGTTTCCGGTGTTCTTTCAGGATTTTGCCTCCAAAACAGTGGAGGGGCGGGTTTGGCACGCCGGCGCTTGCGTCATCGGCCTCCTGCTCCTCGCGGCGGGCGCATCCGTTGCGGGAGCGCGGCGTCGAGGGGAGTCGAACCTATCATGGCCGGAGTGCCTCCTGCGCGGTCCGGCCGTGGCGTTGGCCGCGCCGCTCCTTCTGTTCGCGTCCCGGCCGGTCGGCGGCGAATCGCCCTCTCCCCGCAAGCAGGTTCTCTCCAGAGCCGCATTCGCTGTTTTTCCCTGTGCGCTTGCGGCGGGCTTCACTCTGACCCATTTTGGAAGCATGCTTCCCAGGAAGATTGACTGGCTAAACACTGCATTCTTTTCCTTCAGCGTATGGACATGGCTCGGATGCGCGTTGCTTTTCCTGCTGAGCCCCTGGCCGGAGGAACTTCATATCCCAAAGCGAGGCTGTCTTGGAAAGGCGCAATGGGCAGGCTCCCTGTTCGCGGTCATCCTTGTGGGAATTGGGGTAGCCCTGGTAGTGCTGGCGGGCGACTGGGATTTCCTGAAAGGATTACAGTATCTTTTCTCGCATCCGCTACTGGTATGGCCGACGCTCGGGTGGGCGCTGCTTATGTTGGCCGGTCTGTTGCGAGTATTCTCCGGCTTTTCCCGGATAGACGGCCTTTCAAAGGGGTACAACGTCGCCTTCTTCTTCGCGATCGCCTTCATCGGGATAGGGTTGGTCATCTGGGCGAATTGGGACAAACCGTTGGGCCACGATATGCCTCTTCTTATGTTCCTTTTTGTGAGGCCGGCGCTCCTGTGCGTGTTGCTTTTCATGCTGAGCCCGTGGTTGGCATCGCCGGGCTTGCCCAAGATGGGCGAGCTTCCAGAGACGCACAAGATAGGCCCTCTGGGAACAGCCGCGTTCTTTGCAGTGGCGCTGGTTCCATTAAGTGTGGCCGCCATCATTGATAGGAATCTCCCGGTTCTTTACGTGATCAGCGGGCAACTCTTTGCCAGCGAATTCAGTCGCTATCACATCGGCGGCGCTCTGGACCAGTCGTCCATAACCAAGTGGCTTTTTTTGTTTACGTGGTTGTTTTCCCCGATTTGTCTCATCTACGTGGCGGTGGCGCGATGGGTGAGCGACCGGAGGTCGCGACTGGGTTACTGGACCTTCGCGATCCCGGCAGCCGTCTTATGCCTCTACCCGCTTATTATGCTGACCCTCCCCTTCTGGTGGCTGATTCAATATATCGGCGCCATGGGACTCACGCCCAGGCGTCTATACGGGCTGCTTTACGCGTCGGCCGGGTACATCACAGTCCTGTCCTTCCTGTGCTGGGCCATCTGGCCGCCGAAACAACGAGGAACCATCTAAAGCCGGTTTGGAGTGTAAGTCATACTGGAAACCTTGTGAGCATTGTTAGCGGTTGGAAACCGACCGCCCAAAAAGAAAGGAACAGGAAAATGAACGCAACATCCGAATCGCTGACGCTTCTCAAGCAGTTTCTGGAGAAGAGGGCCCTCACCTTCAAGATGGGGTGGATGATTTTTCTTGTTCTCGTCCTGCTGATCCCCTTGGGCATGATCCGCTCGGTCATCCGCGAGCGGATGGGCCGCCGAGACCAAGCCGTGGCGGATATCACCTCGACGTGGGGCAGGGAGCAGGTTATCGCGGGTCCGGTCTTGGTCGTCCCATACAGGTACAAGACCAAGGTCTGGAAAGAACAAACGGTCAATGGCGAGCAGAAGAGAATCGAAGTCGAAGAGACGGCTTTCGCGAAGGCCTTTTTTCTTCCGGACGAACTGGCGATCGAGGGTGCTCTCACGCCCAGCAAGCTGCACCGGGGAATCTACGACGCCGTCGTGTATGAAGGGAAACTGGAACTCTCCGGGCGATTCCCTGCGCCGGATTTCGCCGAACTGGGCATCGCGGAAGACGGCGTGCAGTGGGGGAATGCCGTGGTGACCTTGGCCGTCAGCGATCTGCGAGGCACGGGAAAGATGCTCACGATTCAAGTGGGCGGGAAAACCTACCCCTTCATCCCCGGATGCACGCTGAATGGTTATGCTTCGGGGATAAGCGCGCGCCTGCCGGATATTCGCGCGGCAGAAGCGAATCTGGATTTTCGGATGACCCTCGAACTCAAAGGAAACAGGGGCATTCAGTTCGCGCCCGTGGGTCGGAAGAATGTGGCGAAGCTCACCTCGTCCTGGCCCGCCCCCAGCTTTTGCGGCGCCTTCCTGCCCACGGAGCGCACGGTGAGCGACCAGGGGTTTGAGGCCTCCTGGGAAGTTTCCTGGTACGGGCGAAGCTATCCCCAGCGGAGCACCGACCAAGCCGGGAACCGCGCCTTCTCCGCGGACATGATCGCGCCGTCGCTGTTCGGGGTGAATTGCCTCGTGCTTTTAGACTCGTACCGAATGGTGGAACGCGCCGTAAAATACGGGGCGCTCTTCATCGCCCTGATTTTCACGGCGTTCTTCCTGTTCGAGGTCCTGTCGGCGCTGCGCATTCACACCATCCAATACACACTCGTGGGAGCCGCGCTCTGCCTTTTCTACCTGGCTGTTTTGTCCCTGTCCGAATTCCTCCGCTTCGGATACGCGTATTGGATCGCCGCCACGGCTTCCGCGCTTCTCATCATCCTCTACAGCCTCAAAGTGCTGGGTAGCGGAAGGCGGACCACGATCATCGCGGCTGCTTTGCTCATTATCTACACGTATCTGTACGTCGTGCTCCAGTCGCAGGACTACTCCCTGTTGTTGGGAACCGTCTGCCTTTTCGCGGTATTGGGGATCTTGATGTATTCGACCCGCAACTTGGACTGGACAGCGCGAAGAGGAAAAGAGATTTGAGAGATTCGTCTCTTTCTCATCTCTGGAATCCTTTTGTCTCTGTGTGAATCTGTTGACGGGCGGTCAGCAGGTGGTGCGGATTATTTCTTCGATGGTGGTTTTGCCGGCGATGGCTTTCAGGATGCCTTCTTCGCGCAGCAAGCGCATCCCCTTGCGCCGGGCGTGGTCGCGGAGGACTTGCGCGCGGGTCTCGCTCTCCAGCAACCCGCGCATTTCCTCGTCGGGTTTCAGCACTTCCAGGATCGCCCGGCGCCCGAAATAACCGCTGAAGTTGCATGCGTGGCACCCGATGCCCGCCATGAACTTGATGGAACTCCTGTACTTGAGAATGCTCAGGCGCTGGAGTTCCTCGTCGGTGGGGGCGCTTTGCTGTTTGCATCCGTCGCAGATCAGGCGGATGAGGCGTTGGGCGATGATGATCTCGAGGGCCGAAGCGTAACGCTTGGAGGAAACACCCAGGTCGCTGAGACGGGACACCGCGGTGGCGGTGTCCATGGTGTGGAGCGTGGTGAAGACGAGCTGCCCGGTGGCTGCCGCGTCTATCGCCATGTTCGCGGTTTCATGGTCCCGGATCTCGCCGACAAGGATGACGTCGGGGTCCTGACGCAGGATGGAGCGCAGTCCGGTGGCGAAGGAGAAGTTCTTGTCGGGATTCACCTGCATCTGTTTGAGCCCCGGCAGCTGGTATTCCACCGGGTCCTCGATGGTCACAATGTTGCGCTCGCCGGTGTTGATCTGGGTCATGGCCACGTAGAGCGTGGTGGATTTGCCCGATCCGGTGGGGCCGGTGACGAGGATGAGGCCGTGGGGCTTGCTGATCGCCGCCTCGAAGTATTCGAGATTCCTGCCCTCAAAGCCCAGCGCATGGGGCTTGATCTGGATGGTTCGCTTGTCCAGGAGGCGGCTGAACAGGATTTCACCCTGGGACGAGGTGGGGGCGCAGCTGATGCGCATGTCGAACTCGACCCCGTCCACTTCCATCTGGTAACGCCCGTCCTGGGGGGTCATGTGATTGGTGATGTCGAGGTTGGCCTGGACCTTGATCGAGGAGAGGAGGGCCGGGGCGAGAAGGGCCGGCGTTCGGAACGCTTCGGACAGCATCCCGTCCACGCGGAAATGGACCTTGGCGCCGCTCGCGTCGCGTTCGATGTGGATGTCCGTGGCGCGGTAGCGCACCGCCATGGCGTACATGGCACGGAGCAGATCGTTCATGCCTTTGGACGCGGTAATATCTTCCTCGGACCGTTTCTTCTTCTTCCTCTTGCGCCTCTCCACCTCTTCGGCCATTTCCCCGACCAGACTCGATATGTAGGCCTCGAAGGTGATGCAGGGCTCGATCACCGCCCCGCAGTGGGGACACTTGCCGAACTCCAGAGTCTCCGCATAGTCCACCAGACGGTCAATGGCCAGCTTGCACTCCGGGCACGCCTTTCTGCCGCTCTTCGGGCTCACCTTTTTCGAGAGTGTTTTGCGCGCTTTGGTCTTACGGGGTTTCGGCGGTTCGGCGGTTCCCAGAACATTCACATCACGCTTCTTACGGCCGGAAAGCCCGCCCGCCAGGTAGATCAAATACCCCACGAGGCCAAGCCACTTCACCCGACGCTGGTGGATCGAAGCCCTCAGGTTGCCTCGGGTGATCTGCCGTTTGATGAGGAAGCGCGGCAACCACCAGAACACCACAACGGCCGCCGCCAAGCCTATGAGGATAGTGGGGTTATCGCCCTCGCCGGCCCAATCCAGGAGGGGTTGGCCGTAGGCTTTCCAGTACTCCTTCCCCATTCCCAACACCGCCTCCAGGAACGGGACGGCCATCGCAGTGGCAAGGGTCGCTAGCATCGGGGCGGATCATCCTTTTCGGGTAACATGGCTGGGAGGAATGAGGGGAGAGGCCGTCGGGCGGTTAGCGGTCATCATCCCCTCTCCAGGAAAATGTTGCTCGGGTGACCTTCTGCCGCCAGTTGGGGATCCCGTGCCAGATATCGAGTCCGAAGAGGACCAGCCCGAGTCCGGCCAGGAACACGGGGGCAAGGACCAGAAACAGAAGAATGCCGGGATAATACCAGGCGAGTATGCTGAAAGCCATCAAGACCAGCCCCAGCAACAGGGGGTATAGATAGAGCCGGCTGGGATTGGCGCGAAAAGAGGAATTCGGCGTCATGGTTGCACTCTCCTAAAGAGGTTTGAGCAGTCTGTCCACGCCCTTATCCTGCCTCAGTGCGCGTTCCTTGTCAATCTCGAATCGGCCCCGGGAAAAGACGCGAAGGAAGAATCCTGTATAATACTGAGTAGCGATCAAAGAGATAGAATTCAAACCCTTGTTGAATGCATGAACATTGCGGGAAGCAATCTATGAAGGGCACGAAGAAAACCGCAAAAACAACTCACCACAGAGACACAGAGGCACAGAGGAAAGCATCGAATGGAAAGGTGGAAAGAAACCCTCTTGTTCCCCGGATCTTTGTGTCTTCGTGGTCTTTGTGGTTGTTCCTCTGTGCCTCTGTGCCTCTGTGCCTCTGTGGTGAGTTCTTCCATACTGTGTCACTTTGAATGCATACTGGTATAAGGACGCGGGGGCGCGGCGAGGTGGGAACATGGAGACACGGGGACGCCGAAACACGCTCCCGGCCAAGGCTCCGTTGTGGATAGTCAGCGGTCAAACGTGAAAAAACAATCCTGAACCGCCCTATGCCTTCGGTTTCGCCTTGAAAACGCGGCGTACGATAACGAACAGGAGCGGAATGTAAAAGATCGCGAGCACCGTGGCCGTGAGCATGCCGCCGATGACGCTCGTGCCGATGGCGTTCTGGCTGCCCGAACCGGCGCCTTTCGTGAGGGCCAGAGGCAGCACGCCGAGAATAAAGGCGAACGAGGTCATCAGGATCGGACGCAGCCGCAACCGGGCCGCTTCGAGCGTCGCCTCTATCAGCCCCACGCCGCGCGCCATTTGCTCCTTGGCGAACTGAACGATCAGCACGGCGTTTTTGGCGGAGAGCCCAATGGTGGTCAGCAGCCCCACCTGGAAATAGACGTCGTTGGACAGCCCTCGCAGCGTGGATGCCGCCAGCGCGCCGATCACGCCCAAAGGCACCACCAGCATGACCGAGAGGGGAATGGCCCAGCTCTCGTAAAGCGCGGCCAGGCACAGAAACACGACGAGGAGTGAGATTGCGTAGAGCGATGGCGCCTGCGATCCCGCCATGCGTTCCTGATAGGAAAGGCCGGTCCATTCGTAGCCGATGCCCTGTGGCAGTTTTGCGGCCAATTCCTCCATTGCCAGCATGGCCGCGCCGGAACTGACGCCGGGGGCGGGTTGGCCCAGGATCTCGACCGATGGCATGCCATTGTAACGTTCGAGGCGCGGCGAGCCGTAGGTCCAGTGGCTTGTGGCGAAAGCCGAGAAGGGCACCATGCCCCCGGCTTTGTTGCGCACGTGCCACTTGTCAAGATGCTCGGGTTGCATGCGGAACGGAGCGTCGGCCTGCAGGTAAACCTTCTTGATTCTGCCCCGGTCGAGGAAGTCGTTGACGTAGGCGCCGCCCCAGGCGATTGACAACGTGTCATGCACGTCGCCGATGGAAAGCTCCAGAGCGCCCACCCGCGCGCTGTCAATGTCGAGTTTGAATTGCGGAGTGTCGTCCTGTCCATTGGGCCGCACCGCCACAAGCCGGGGATCCTGGGCCGCCATGCCGAGGAGCATGTTGCGCGCTTCCATGAGTTTTTCGTGCCCCACGCCGCCGCGATCCTGCAGCTGGAGGTCAAAACCCGTCGAGATGCCAATCTCCATAACGGCCGGCGGCGCGAAGGCGAAAACCCTTGCGTCGCGGATGCGTGAGAACGCGGCCATCGCTTTGCCGGCGACCGCTTTGACCTTCAGATCGGGCCGCTTGCGCTCGTCCCAATCCTTGAGCATCACGAAAGCCAGGCCGTTGTTTTGCCCGCGGCCGGCGAAACTGAAACCCGCCACCGAGAAAAACGACTTGACCACGTCCTTCTCGTCCTCGATGAAGTGCCGCTGCACTTGCTCAATCACGCGCAGCGTGCGTTCCTGCGCCGCGCCCGCCGGCAACTGGATCAGGTTCAGCAGGATTCCCTGGTCCTCATCGGGCAAGTAGGACGTGGGCATGCGCATAAAAAGGTAACCGATGCCGCCTACGATCAGAACGTATATGGCCAGGTAGCGCAGGGGGCTGCGCAACACCCTGGCGACGCCGGACCGATAACCCGCCCTGCTTTTCCCGAAGACCCAGTTGAACCCGTTAAAGAACGTGTGAAACAATGATTTCTCGCCCGCCTCGTGCCCCCGCGCCACCGGCTTGAGTATCGTCGAGCAAAGCGCCGGACTCAAAATCAGCGCCACCAGCACCGAAAGCACCATGGCCGAAACAATCGTGATGGAGAACTGCCGGTAAATGACGCCTGTCGAGCCGCCGAAAAACGCCATCGGAACAAACACGGCCGAGAGCACCATGGCGATACCGACCAGCGCGCTCGTAATCTGGTCCATGGATTTGCGTGTCGCCTCCCTGGGCGGCAGTCCTTCCTCGCTCATCACGCGCTCGACGTTCTCCACCACGACAATGGCGTCGTCCACCAGCAGGCCGATGGAGAGCACCATGGCGAACATGGTCAGCGTGTTGATCGAGAATCCGCAGGCCGCCAGCACGGCGAACGTGCCCAACAGCACCACCGGCACCGCGATGGTTGGGATGAGCGTGGCGCGGAAATTCTGCAGAAAGAGATACATGACGAGGAACACCAGGATAATCGCCTCAATCAGCGTCTTTACCACTTCCTGGATGGATATTCTGACGAAAGGCGTCGTGTCATAGGCATACACAACCTGCATGCCGTCCGGGAAGAACTTCGACAATTGCGCCATTTTCGCTTTGACGGCTCTAGCGGTTTTCAAGGCGTTGGCGCCGGTGGCTTGCTTCACGGCGATGCCGCCCGCGGGCTTTCCGTTGAATTCTCCGACCGCGTCGTAGTTCTCGCTTCCCAGTTCGATCCGTGCCACGTCTCGCAGGCGCACCGCCGATCCGTCGGTGTTCGTGCGCAGCAAAATCGCGCCGAACTCTTCGGGCGTCTGGAGAAGCGTCCGCGCCGTGATGACGGCGTTGAGTTGCTGTCCCTTCACCATCGGCGCGCCGCCAAGCTGACCCGTCGCCACCTGCACGTTGTTGGCCCGAATCGCCGCCATGACGTCCGAGGGGATCATCGCGTAGTCGCGCAGTTTCGCCGGATCGAGCCAAATGCGCAGGGAATACTGCGAACCGAACGTCATCACCTCGCCCACGCCCTCGACACGGCTGATCTGATCCTGAATGTTGGCCACCACGTAGTCCGTCAGATCGTAGCGGTCCAGGCGGTCGTTATTCGACACGACGCCGACAATCATCAGGAAATTCTTGGTTGACTTGACGACCTGGACGCCCTGTTGCTGGACCACTTGGGGCAGCATGGGCATGGCCAGCTGCAACTTGTTCTGCACCTGCACCTGGGCTATATTCGGATCAACGCCCGCGTCGAAAGTCAGCGTGATCGTCACGTATCCCGACGAATCGCTCGCCGACGACATGTAGCGCAAACCGTCTATCCCGTTCATTTTCTGCTCGATAACCTGGGTCACGCTATCCTGCGCCGTCTGCGCGGAGGCGCCGGGGTACACGGCGTTGATCGAGATTTCCGGCGGCGCGATGGCCGGATACTGCGACACCGGCAGGGTGCGAATCGCCAACACGCCCGCCAGCATGATGATGATGGCGATCACCCACGCGAAAACAGGGCGATCAATAAAAAATCTTGCCATTATGCCTTCCCCCTGATTACATGAAACGCTTGTCGAGACGCCTGAGAACTTAAGTGTTTTCTATCCTGGCGAACTTGCCGGTAAACGCCGCCGGGACCCTCTACTTCGCCGCGGCCCCGCCCGCCGGAGCGCTGGAAACGTTTGAACCTGTGAGCGCCGGGGTTTTCTCCCCAAAGGGCACGACCTTCACCTCCGCGCCGGGACGAACGTTTTGCAGTCCCTCCATGATCACGCGGTCGCCGGCCTTGAGGCCATCGCTCACCTGCCATTTCTCGCCGATGGCGCGGTCTATCTTCAGCATCCGCGCTTCCACCTTGTTCCCATCGCCCACCAACATGACGACGGGATTGCCCTTGGCGTCGCGCGTAACGGCTTGCTGCGGAACGAGAAGCGCCCCCTCGCTGACACCCTCCTCAAGCACCGCACGCACGTACATCCCAGGCAACATCAGATGATCGGGATTCGGAAAAACCGTCCGCAGTTCCACCGATCCCGTGCCCACGTCCACCGTGACGTCGGAGAATCCCAGCGTGCCCTCCAAAGCATAGGCGGAACCGTCCTCCAGAAGCAGCCGGACTTTCGCCTGATTGGCCCCGCCTTGTTTGATCAACCCCTTGGCCATCTTCCGTTTGAGATTAAGCAGGTTGGCGCTCGATTGCGTCACGTCCACATACATGGGATCCAGTTGCTGAATCGTGGCCAGCGGCGCGCCCTGGTTCGCCGTCACCAGCGCCCCCACGGTCACCGAGGACTTTCCGATGCGCCCTGAAATGGGCGCCGTGACGCGCGTGTAATCCAGATTGATCCGCGCGGTCTTCACCGCGGCCTTGCAGGCCTCAATCTCCGCCTCGGCCTGTCCCTGCGCTGCAATGGCGTCGTCCACCTCTTGCGGACTTATCACCTTGTCGGCCAGCAATTGCGCGTAGCGCTCAGCCCGGAGCCGCGCCGGGACCGCATTGGCTTCGGCGCGGGCAAGCGTCGCCTTGGCGCTTTCGTGGGCCGCCTGGTACGTGGCTGGGTCAATCTGGTAGAGCACGTCACCCGCTGACACGTCCGCGCCCTCTTCAAACAGGCGTTTCTGAACGATTCCGCCCACCTGCGGGCGTACCTCGGCGACAAGGCACGGACTCGTTCTGCCCGCCAGCTCCATCGTAATCACAACGCTCTCCGGTTGCATGGTCACCACCGCCACCTCGGGAATCTGGGAGCCCATCATGCCGCCGCCCGCTCCTGTTTTCGGCTCTCCGCAACCGGTCAACGCCAAGGCGGCCAACAACACGCAGCCGGCGGGGATCAGTCTGCTTCCGTCCTTGATTCGCATCCAACGCCTCCACGATCTCATGATCTTTAACCTTCCTCTCACTTGCTTTCCGGCGCCATGATTCAAGAGACCCAGCGCCCGCTCCCGTCATTCACGGGGTTATGTTCGTTGGCGTGGCGGCTATGCCGCGCCAGAAAATATCAAAAGCGGCGTCACGAAGGCTCTCGACGTCGTGCTCCGGGTCAATCGCGAAAAAAGTGAGCACGCCGAATATCTGAAGAAAAAAAGCGTTGGTGACCAGCATCGGATCGAGTCCCGGACAAATATCGCCCCGGTTCTGTCCCTCTCGAATCAAACCGGAGATGACCTCCTTGCCCATGAGACGATGCCGTTCGCTCATGTGCTCGCGCACGCTGGCATTGGCCATGTGCGCCAGAATCAGATTACGGCAGAGCATTCGACTGCGTCCCGGAACCTCCACCAAGGCCGCAAAAACGCTCCGCAGCACATTGGCCACGCAGTCGCCCCGATCCAGTCCCGCCCCGGCGACATCCTGTAAGTCCTCCATCTTCATTTCGCCGAACACGCCGATGATCTCCTCCTTGCAGGAAAAATAGGAGAAAAACGTCCCCTTGCCGACGTCAGCGGACTCGGTAATCTGTTCGATCGTCGTTTCCAGGTAACTCTGACGTTCAAAAAGCGAGAGAGCCGCGTCAAGGATACGCTGTTGCTTCTCGGCCTTATGACGATTGCGGCGGTCCGGTGTGGCCGGGGTTTTGGGGGAATGAGATAAGGACATATCCAAGGCTTCCTTTTTCTCCGCCATTCTTTGACTATCGGACAAAATTGACCAAGAGTCAATAAAAACCTGCCCCCTCCTACTCCCGCATTTACCAGGCAGCATTGCTGGCGGTGGCTTCCCATGTTCCGTCGGTGGAGTTGCTCCCGCACTTACCAGGGAGCATTGCCATTGTGCTTCGACAAAACTCTGATCAGTCGATGCTGAAAAACGCCCCTATCCCCGGCCAGGATCGTCTCTGGGGAAACGGGGTCACGCCGCCAGGGCCGGATTCTCATCCGGCGCCGCCGAAACCAGCCCAAGACGCCTCCACACGCCACGC
>Ga0315277_10004680_pt1 | contig 18158 bp, 10 predicted proteins | sample YL17G05_15_MG_FD_203695 | JGI IMG/M metagenome (GOLD analysis project Ga0315277, IMG submission 203695) | Sediment microbial communities from Yellowstone Lake, YNP, Wyoming, USA - YL17G05_15 | ecosystem: Environmental > Aquatic > Freshwater > Lake > Sediment | place: USA: Wyoming | collected...
CCTCTCGATTGAACCCGAAGGGGAGGTGTGCAAGATGAGTGGATGCTTCTCGACCCCTGACTCGTCGACGTACCTTATGTCGAACCTCTCACCGTTCTCCACATCGATCTGGCAGGTGGCGAGACAGGCTGCCTTCTTCTGGTCATCGACCACATTCCACTCACCCTTAAAGATGAAATAGGCATAGCGCTGGTCGAACAACTCGATCATGACCGGTTTCCCAATCTTCGCGACGACGCGCTCCACGAAGTCTCTGTTCTCCTCGTAGAAAGATCGAAGGACGCGGAACGAAACTTCATACTTTACCTCGAGTTCGTGCATCAGCTTCTCAATGAACACAAGCTGTCTTTCAATCGACTCCTTGGCCATTTTGACGTCTGCCACTAATTCGTGGATGTCAGGCATCGTGAAGGCTCGCGGGCGCCTCATGCCTGCTAGCTCACCGGCTAGTTCTCTTCGATATGATGGCGCAATCTCGAAGAGTTTGAGCGGCAACTGCTTGTACGAAACCTGAGCCTGTGAGATGAGGAGGAACTGGCCGAAGCAGGCGGAGAATCTTGCGAAATAGTCATGGTCACCAGAGCGAACCACATACTGACGCGAGGGGAATCTCTGCAAATATGACTTCAGCGACGGATGCGCGTAGTCGTATATCAGCGGCGTCTGGACAACAAAAGCTCCATAGTCGATCATCTCTGCAGTGACCCTCTCTTCGACAGCCCTCTTGAGTGTCAGGCCGCGTGGGGGCCACCTGAAGTTGCCCGGGTCCGAACCCGGTTCATAGTCGACAAGTTCCAGATTCTTCATGATCTGAATGTGCGGCGGGGGCTCATGGACGGTCCTGTCCTTCGCTGTTTCATGCTTCACGTAGAGCCTGAGCTCCTCTAGTCCCGTGTAGTCAAACTTGTCCACATCTTCCAGTCTGCCATCTGGTTGCATGATGAAGAAGTGACTAGTTGCCTTCTGCTCAGCAGCCATCGCAGTTAGGTCCTCGCCCTGGGTCGTCTCTTTGTCCTTCTTTGCCTGTGTCGTGATGTCAAGCAACTTGGACCTCTCAGCCAGAGGGTGACCCTTACAATGGAGGGAGAAGGCCTTGTACCATCCGAACGGTGCCCTGACAACTCCGTATTCCTTCAGTTTGAGGGTTTCAGCTACTCCCTTCAGGAGTCTGAGGGCATAGGCAGGGGTCGCTGGCTTCTCGCTGAGGTGCACCCAAGGGTAGACTATGACTCTCCGCTCTTTGACCTCATCAGCTGCGCTCGCAATCATGTCAGCGGTGAGCCGCGCAGCAGTGTCGATATCTGTCTGGTCGGAGATCTCCGCCGCGATGAAGTTGACAAGACACGATTCTGTTGTGGAGTACGACTTCTCTTCGGTTTCTTCTGCTTCCTTTGCCGCCTTTCTCTTCGCTTCAAATGCAAAACCATCAGAGTGAATCTGCAGCATTCTCATTCTGGAGACCTCTTGCTGCCCTCGGTGGTAGCGTCACTTAAGTTTGGCGCAGGCATTGCAGGCACTGTGGAATGCTAACTCAAACAGCCAATAGAAAGAGTGGCATCGGCAGACGCAGCGACTGTCTGTCGCTGAGCCCGCCGATGCTTGGTGGCGTGCTAACGGCTCATCAAGCGACTAGCGGCCAAATGACGCAAGGTCAGAGCCTGTAGGACTTGTGGCACCACCAAGCTCGCCTGTTAGTTGTTCCCTGAGGTCATCTTGTCGAGTCTTCGTCGTGACCCAATTGCAGCACCAATCGAGAGCTCGTCTTAGGGCCTGCGGCGAAGCAGAAGGGCAATCAAGACCACTGCCGCAATCCCCGCAATGACTGCCAGCCAAATGACGATTGGATCAACTTGAGGTGTTGTCGTCGTTGTAGTTGTTGTAGCTGTTGTTGTTGTGATTGTCGTCGTCGTTATGGTTGTTGTAGTCTGGGCTTGGACTGTCACAGTGAACGTTGTGCTGAGCGGATTATTGTAGACATCATACACTGTGACTGTGACCCCATAGTTGCCAGCCGCCAAGGTTGTCGCATTTGTCAGAAGACCACTGCTGATGGCAAAGTGTACGGTATCATTGATGCTCCAGTGGTCAATGCCGGACAGGTCCCAAGCTTGTAGCTGGTAGTTCAGCGCCTGTCCATAGATCAGAAGCTGGTCACTAGGGATGACGACCCAGCCGGGCCCTTGACTATCGTGTACGGTGATTTTGACCTTTGCAGTGCAGTTATTCGTGTACGGGTCATAAGCACGCACCTCCAGTCCGTATACGCCCACAGGCAAAGCAGTCTTGTTTGTGATAAGGCCAACCCCATCAATGGCAAAGTGGGATGTGTCGTTCACCCAATAGTGGTCGATGCCCGATAAGTCAGAGGCGTTCACATCGTATCGGAAACCGCTTCCGAACTCTACAGCCAGATCCGTGGGTATCTGATCCCAAGTCGGCTCAGCCGCGTCGATGAGAAGGGTACGATAGGTGCACCAGATGCCCAAATCACCTGCCGAGTCGATAGCCGCAACGCGCCAATACCAAGTGCCATCCGCTAAGGCCAAGATAGGAGTGTAGCTCGTTGAGCCCCCGGGCACCGTGACGTTCCGGAGACTGCCGGAGTTGAAAGTGATCACGGTATCCAGCTGTAGCAGATAATTGGCGGCCCCAGTCAGAGGAGTCCATTGGAAAGTCGGCTTGTTATCGTTCGTGCCCACCCCGTCGTCAGGTGAGGTAAGAATGGGCGCGTCCAAGCATGTCTTGTAGGTGATGGCTAAGCTAGTCAGGGTCGGCGTCTGCAGCGTGTCCGCTGTGATCAGGACTGCCCGCCACTTCAGATGATGACCCACGTTGATGAAGACGTGCTCGACGCCGGCTGTCACGGCCTCCCAATGGGCGCCCGCATCTGGTGACAGGTAGTAAGCGATGGTGGTGCTGCTGGGCAGGCTCTGGGTGCACGTCAGCGTCGCGCGTGCTAGGGAAGCTGAACCGGTCGCCGTGAAGACCGTTACGGACTGGGCGATCGCTAGTGCTTCGCATTGTCGACACCGATTGCGTTGCACCTCCGCCACGACCAATCCGTAACTCTCATCAGCTAGGTAGGCGTGGTCGCCAGCCACCACGACCCCCCGCGCCAAGGTGCCAGCTATGCTGAGGCCGCCAAGGAAGGTGAGGTGCCTGAGGTCGGTTACGTTCACTACCGTCAGGCCTTGGTCATAGTCTGCGACGTAAGCTTGCCTGCCCGCCACCCAGACCTTGTATGCGTGACCTAGAGTATCGTACCAGCCAATACCGACCGTATGCTTGGGATTGGTAACATTGTACACGCGCAACCCAGCATCATCACACGCGACGTAAGCATACTGACCTTGCACGCATACGCCCCGGGCAATGCCGGACATGGGGGAGCTGCTGAGGAGTATGGGATGGCAAGGATCGGTGACGTTGATCACCTGCAACCCATAGCTGGAATCAGTGACGTATGCATAGTGGCCCGCCACCCACACTGAGATTGTCGCGCTAGTGGTGGCACATGTGCCCACGAGGGTGGGATTGCGGGGGTCGGTGACGTTGATTACTCGTAACCCATTGGTTCCTTCAGCGACATAGGCGTAGTGGCCCTCTACAAACACGCCATACGCCGTGCCGCTAGTGGTACAGGTGCCAATCTTGGTGGGGCTCATGGGGTTGGTGACATCTACGACCTGCAACCCTATGCCAACATCCCCAAGGTAGGCATAGCGTCCGTCCGCCCAAACTGCCCGCGCCAAGCCCGGGCTGTTGTAAGTACCGAGGACCGTGGGGTACTTGGGGTCGGTAACGTTCATGACCCGCAGGCCCTTGTCATCGTTAGCAATGTAGGCGTACTGGCCCGACACCCACACCGCATACGAAACGCCAGTAACGGCCTTGATGCCCTCCAAGGCAGGCGGAATGAAGTCTGCAATCTGCACTACGCGGAATCCGCCGGTGCCGTCGGCGATGTAGGCGTAGCAGCCCGCCACCGCCACCCCTTGCGCCTCGATGGTGGGACAGGTCCTAGCGAGAATAGGATTCTTGGGATTGGTGACATTGATGATTCGCAACCCCGAGTTCCAGTCGGCTACGTAGGCGTAGCAGCCCGCCACATCTATACCATACGCGTAAGTGGTTGGACAAGTGCCGATAATCGTGGGAATCATGGGATTGGTGACATTGATGACCCGCAACCCCACGTTTTCGTCGGCGACGTAGGCGTAGCAGCCCGCCACCGCCACCCCTACTGCCGCGCTGAGGGTACAGGTCGCGACGAGCGTAGGAGCCTTCGGACTCGTGATATTGATGATTTTCAACCCCGAGAGGAAGTCGGCGACATAGGCATAACAACCTGCCACCGCTACCTTTATCGCGAAGGTCGTGGGACAGGTGCCGACGATGGTCGGAGCCTTGGGGTTGGTGATGTTAATGACCCGCAAACCCCAGTTCTGGACTGTGACATAGGCATAGCAGCCCGCCACAGCCACCCCCATTGCCCCGTTGGTGGGACAGGTGCCGACGAGGGTAGGATCCTTGGGGTTGGTGACATTGATGATTCGCAACCCCGAGTTCGAGTCGGCGACGTAAGCGTAGCAGCCCGCCACCGCTACCCCCTCTGCTTGGGTGGTTGGACAAGTGCCCACGAGGCTGGGAGCCTTTGGGTCCGTGATGTTGATGATTCGCAATCCCGAGTGATAGTCGGCCGCGTAAGCGTAGGCGCCCTGCACCGCTACCTCCCGCGTTTCGCTGGTGCCACAGGTGGCGACCACGGTGGCCGACTTGTTAGGGAGCTGGACAGATCCGCTGCCCCAGCCGGTGGCGTTGGTAGCCCCAGTATCCCGGTATGTCCCTGTAGTGAAGTTCTCAGAGTAGCTGCCGGTGGCCGCCGCAGCAGGCGGGACGGCAGTGAATAGCATCAAAAAGCAAGCCAAGAATGCGAGACTTGTGATATTACCCTTGACCCGATGTTTCTTGCAGCCTGACATGAGTATGCCTTAGTGTTCTACTTAGTCTGTCTCCCTGTCAAAGAAGCCAGCCCACGCGAAGCCCCGGTCTATTCTTCTCCGAGTTATATTGTTTGCGAGACTCGTCGTTGGAGGTTGCCCGGCGCAGTTGGTACAATGGTACTACAAGCCAGTAACTACTATCCGCTGACGAAACGAATATGCAATAGAAAAAGTAGCATGAGCAGACCCAACGAGTGCTTGTCGTTGGGCCTGCGGATGCCGGGTGTTAGCAGCCCGATGAGCCGCTAGCTACCTTCCAGCCCTAGTTGGGAGCTGTGAGATCGGTGACCGCTCATTGTGAGTTGGACAAAGTTGGACACAGGAGTCTTTGTCCCCCCAGAAACGGCACTGGGGTCGTACTCCTTGAGGCCGGATCGTGTCGAGTCAGCCTCAAAGAGAGGTCTGGTTCGAGCTATTTAAGCTCCTACTCGAGAATGTCCAAGATTGTCCAACTTCTAGGCAGCTGTTGCATACCCTACTCACTATGCTCGTTTACTAGATGACCGGGTCCTCGTGGTTGAGCCTTGGGCATGAACCGGCTTGGCCGCAGTACTCTGCGTTCCAGTCGGTTGCTCTTGGTTCTCACGGTTGTGCCTGCCACCACGAGACTTGCTGGTGTGATTGTTGCGTTTGCCCACTATCTATCTCACCTCCATGGCATGATAGAAAGCGGACTGCTGTTGCAGCGTATTCTTGCTTGCATGACCGGCTGACGCCTTGTGATGTAGATTATCACGACTCAGCAGTCAGACCAATACATGTCGGCAGGAATCCGCAGCTCTACCAGCTGCGAGATAGTGGAACGTGTACCGACACGTCAGCTCATTGGGGAGCTTGTTGCGTGAGATTGCGACACAATGTCGAACTCCGTGTTCCCCAATTCCAATGAAGTAGATTGCATTACTCATGCTGAGGCAGCATCGCCTTCTGTTTTCCGCTTATGCATCGAATGCTAATAAAGTTTTACCCGCTTGTTCGCTGGAATCGGGGGTTTATCCAGTTCTCTTCGCTGAGAATCGGCTGGCATACGGCGGGTCACAAGGACGGCAAGATGGTCGTTCTGGGGCCTCTGGGGGCAATCTACTGACCACAAAACGTGGAACTCAGGTATTGATGAAGCCGATAGATAGCCGGTTTCCCCTGAAGAGTTCTATATCCTTTTGCCGAGGTCTTGCTTGGATGATCAGCGCACTGAACACAACAATGACTGCAATCGCGCCTCCGGTGATAAGAGTAGTCAACAGTAGGGCAAGACTCTCCCCTTCGATACGTATCACTCTGACCCAGACTGTGTCACTGACAGTCGCTCCAAACGCATCAGTCACGACCAGTGTGTAGTTGTAAGCGCTCTCTGACAGCCCGTCCACTGATATCGAGATCCACCAACTCGAATCGTTCAAGGGACCTGATTCAACTTGTGTGTTGTTGCACAGAATCTCATAGTGAACAGGGTCTCCCGCAAGCAATGACCATGTTATGCTGTGGCCCGTTCGACTCTTGATATACGTGATGTCTGATTCATGGCTAATGATAGCCGGGGACACGGCAGAGGCGTGGAAGTAGTCCGGATTCCGGGTCAGCTCAATGAACTCACCTGCTACATATTCGGACACGTTGTAGGGACCTGATGTCACCATGGGTTCTGTTGGTGGGTGCGGATTCCACGTGTTCCAACCGGTTGCACCAATCTCCATGAATACGTGCTTCGGTATGATCGGCTTGTAGCCAACGGTATGCAAATGCCAGTATGGCTCGGAGCCAAACTCGATAACGACCTGTGACTCGGTGGTCGCGTACGCCGATGTCATCTCGGTCAGATCATCACCCAACGGGTTGCCTGGCGCATCACGATAGTAGTTCATTGTGAACGCCACATCATCAGCACTCAAAGGCCGGCCATCGGTCCATTTGACATCCTGGTGCAGATTGAATGTGAATCTTGTGTGTCCCTCCGGAACTGATGCGTCGTCCTGATGCGTTTCCGCGACATATGACTCTGCGAGCCAAGGCAAGTCTTCGCCGTCAGGGTCCTTGATTATCAGACTGTCATAGAGCTCCTGTAGAACATTGCGTGCATAGGCAGAAGAAGAGGCCATGAAATTGAAGGTGTCAAGATCCAAGGAGTTGCTCCATCTGAACGTACCGCCAAGCGGACCACCCTGTGACTGCTTCAAGTGCGCGTTGTAGTTGGTCCACCAGGAATGCACACCATCAGTGAAATCGTTGACGAGACCTTCGAATTTGTCGTTCCTGTATGCCGAGAGCAGGACATTCTCATAGCAGATGATTTCTGGACACTCATAGACCCATATCTTCTGCATCTCTATGGCGGCCTCATAGACCTCATCATAGTCTGCGGAGTGAAGGAGCTGCTCCCTCCAAGAATCATATGACGCATTCCGGAAGCATGGGAGGTTCCAGTAAGGCTCGTCAGCATACTCCGACCAGAATTCATAGGCAAGCCAATCGACATCCATGTCGGTGAAGCTCGCCCCGAGGAACGCCATGTCGTAGTCATAATGGTAAATCAGGGCCAAGTAGCGGTTTCCGCAACAGTCTTCGTATGCGGCTGCGTCAATGTGGAGCGCATGGAGCGTGTCTCTGACGAGAAAGCCAACTTGAAATGCAATGTCTGAGGACGAGAGAAGATCGATGATGACACCAAAGTCGCTTCCATTGGGGGCTTCTCTTGTGCCGTCCATATCGACATCAATGAAACCTGCGTCATTGAGCATCTGGTTTCCAAGGGCCACGTTTCCCTCATAGTAGCTGTAAGGCAGCTGCCTCTCGATCGAAAACGGGTTTATCTTTGGTATGCATGAGTCCAGCGGCTCTGAGAGATTCTCCCATATCTCACTTGATATTCCTCTTTTGTCCAGTGCAAAGGCGAGGGCTCTCCTGAACGCGATCACATTGAACGGGTACTTGTCGCAGTTGATGGTCAGGTATCCGTATCCGTTCCTCAGAGTCTTAGCGATTCCGATGTTCTCGGCCGCTTGTAGGGTCGGCAGATACGTAGGATTGACCATCTCATCGAAAAGGTCAATCTCACTATTCACCAGTGCAAGGACCTGCTCATCGTACCCTGTTATCACCCTGTAGACCAGCTTGTCGATCAGTGGCCCATGTCTCCCGTAGTGTTCAGCGATCGTTTCGGCAGACCCTGATGGCAAGATGCATGTTGTCGAGAAGACTACCGAAAAGGCCAGCACGAGGACTCCCACCTTGTCAATGTGCATGGTTCCACAGCTCCCTGCCTTGGTTGGCTACCAGAAGACGCCAGACCTATTAGCGCTGTATGTGTTCCGATTCCCACATGGTAGAAGGGGCCCAGGCCACATTTGCGGGTGCGACTTACCATCGCACTTATTTCACTTGAAGCTGGCACGTAGAAATCATGAAGAGATTCGACGTCCTTGTTCTTGGGTCGGGCGCAGGTGCGAACGTAGCGGCAGATGCCCACGAGCGGGGAATGACGGTGGCCGTTGTCGACAACGACCGATTCGGTGGCACTTGCCTAAACAGGGGCTGCATACCGACCAAGATCCTGACGCACGTTGCTGACCTCATTGTGGACATCGGCAAAATGGAGAAAGTGAACCTGAGGGCGAAAGTCGAGGGAGTCGATTTCGAAGGCTTGATGAGCCGAATGCGAAAGGAAACATGGGAGGAGTCAGAGAGAATAGAGAAGAGCATTGCCGAAAGCAAGGGGTACGAGTTCTACAAGGGGATGGGCCAGTTTGTTGCGGACTACACGATGGAGGTCAATGGGGAGAGAATCAAGGCAGACCATGTTGTCATAGCCTCGGGAGCCCGACCGTCCGTTCCTCCAATCAAGGGTATCGAGCACGTTCACTATCTCACGAATAGGACAGTCCTCGAGCTCAATGAGAAGCCTGAGTCCATGATAATCATCGGGGGTGGCTACATTGCAGTTGAGTTCGGTCACTTCTTTTCCGCCATAGGTACAGACGTCACGATTCTTGAGCAGATGCCAAGGCTCTTGACAGCTGAGGATGAGGATGTTTCAGCTCTGTTTCAGAAAGAGTTGGCGGCTCGCATGAGGATCTTCACTAACCATGAAGTAGTTGGGGCAAGCGAAAGCAACGGCATGAAGACGGTGGTGGCAAGGGACAGACAGTCAGGGGTTGAGAAGGAGCTCATAGCAAAAGCTCTACTGATTGCGGCAGGTCGAATATCGAATGCAGACCTCTTCAAACCGGAGAAGACCGGAGTGAAGACTGACCCCAAGGGCTGGATCGTAGTAGACGAGTTCCTCCGGACGACGAAGAAGAACATCTGGGCTCTCGGCGATGCACTTGGAAAGCATATGTTCAGACATGTTGCCAATGAGCAGTCAGGAATCGTGTGGCACAACCTTGTAGCCACACTTGAATCGAAGCGAGGCCAAGAGCCAGAACTGCACAAGATGGACTATCATGCCATACCGAGAGCTGTGTTCTCGTACCCGCCGATTGCAACAGTGGGTTTGACACTGCGGGAAGCTGTGGAGTCCGGTCGTGAACTCCTCGTGGGCCAAGCAGATTATGCCATGACTGCAAAGGGCGCAGCTATGGGTTATCCGCCGGGCTTTGTCCGTGTGATATGTGATGGACGTGAGGGCACTGTGCTGGGAGCCACAATAGTCGGACCCGATGCACCGACGTTAATCCAGGAGATCACGAATCTGATGAACGCAGGAGATCACGGCTACGTGCCCATCTTCCAGTCTATTCATATCCATCCCGCATTGCCTGAGGTCGTGCAGGATGCATTTGGGAATCTTGCACCGTTGGGTCACGTGCATGACCATAGCCTTCACTGAAACGAGATTTCAAGTCCTTGACGCTCAGGAAGGTGACTGTTTATGTTTCATGATACTGGTGCACAGATTGTTAGAGATGTAGTTACGATTAGCGGTACGCGGTACTGCGATTGCGAATAATCAAGATTGAAAAGATCACAATCGTTACAACCGAGGCGGCAGTCACTATCTGCGTCATTTGATTCCATGTCCATGTATTGCCTCCGTTGGTCGTAGTTGTCGACGAGGTTGGCGTTGCGTTGGATGGGAAATGGTCAACGCTTCCTGCCGAGCCCGGAATCTGATAATCTCCCTCGCCTGAGTAGTCGCTCCAGCTGTTTCCAAGTGCGTTTCCGTCGTCCCAGAGGTTATTGGTGCCATCATCCCGGGCATTGCTCTCAGTGTTCCATCCGATAGCGTTTGCATAGACCAAGTTCCCGGTGCATTCGTATTCCAGCTCCAACCCTGTGACTGTGTTTTGATAGATGATGTTGCGGGTCAATAAGCAGTCTACGCAATACTGCATGTCAACTCCGTGCCCATTCCCGTGTATGTCGTTTCCCATCACGCTCGCCTGCTGAAGATCCATGCAAACCAGCCCATCAGAGTTGTCAGTAATCGTGCTATTCGCTATGTAGGAGCTGTCGGATCTAACACACCAGATTCCGAGCCAGCCGTTGTCTGAAACCAAGCAGTGGTCGAGCACGCTGCTATACGAGTCATTCAGCAGAATCCCCCAAATCATGTTCGAGCTGGTCGTTATCCTGGTGAGAAACGCCCCTTGTGACTTCGCGATTATTGCTCCGTATACGCCGAACGAAAGTCTACTATCGTACACTGAGCAGTCCTCGCAGAGGGCCATTGTGATGCCCACCGTTGTGTTGCCAAGTTCGCCTCCATGAATCTCGACTCCGCTGCAATCTGCAAGTACAATTTGCCCGTAGTCCACGCCTGCTATCATGAGGTCGTGAGCATTCAAGAAGTAGCCCAAGGCCTTCCCATTGACCGTGTTGCCGATGACAGTGTGATTCCATTCATCTATTGTGTCACCCTCAACTATCAACCCGGCATGAACAAGGGTGCTGTCCATTAGAGTGCAATGCTTGGACCAGGCGAAGTACACTCCGTACTGAACTTCAATTATCGTCACATTCGTGAGCTTGCAGTCCTCTGAGTTATGAACATCGATGCCCATACTGAAACTGGTAAGCAAGCATGAATCTACGACTCCGTTGCGGGCGGATGATATGCCAATCCCAGTACCCTCATAGCTCCCACTGGTACTGAAGACAGAGTTTCTGATGACAAAGTGGGCGTTGACATTACGAATATACACACAGAAAGAGTTGCTGACGATTGAAAGGTTCTCGATAATGAAGGGAAAGTCGTGTGAGCCGTTGCCACTCCAGCCCTCGTATGCGGCCTGAGCCGTAAAGTCTGCGTCGCCGTCTATGTTTATTGGGTCGTGATTAGAGGCTGCCATACCGCGGACCAAGTGTGTTGTCAGGCCATTCACCAACCCAATCCCAGGCCTGGCCGCGACAGAGGCGGTCAATACAAGGGCTGCTGTGAGTATGAAGAAAACAATCTTCTGCGTACAGGAATTCACTGGACAGTTTCCCATCGCATAATCCCACCAACTGCATGTAGAAGCCCGCAAATGCTTAAGGATTTCGTCTGAAGAGAAGGATGTTGAGCCGGGGTCATGCATCGCCCATTGCTCTTCTCTTCGGCTCAGTCGGGTGATAGGACGCCTCCTCCGACAGGAGGAAAGAACACGACAAGGTCGCCTTCCGAGAGCTTCTGTCCTAAGTCGAAGGTGCGTATCCCGTTGACCATTATTATGCGCGCATGGTCCTTTGGGAATCCCAGCTTCTCGATGATTTCCGATATCTCTGCCGCTTCTAGCTCGACCGAGAATGACTCGCCTATCGCCGTGCCCTTCGGGGCGAATTGTCGAAGTGTCGCATAGAGCTTGACATTGACGTGCATGCTTCTCACCTAATAGTAGTCGACATCGAGCTCGCCGCGAGTGTAGCCATGACCTTTCAGATGCTGGCCCCCGCAGAGAAGAACCATATTGTATGGGAATAGCGCCACTCTTGCTCCACTTGGTATGATGTCTGACTTCTTTGCAAGAGTTCCGTCTATGAAGCAATCACCAAGCTGTTCAGGAGTGAGACCCATGCGGCTGGTAAGCTGTTCAAAGGTCTCGTTCGTAACATGGACGACCCACATAACTGTGTCTTCGTCAGGCCGGCTTCCCGGCACGAGCGACCTGAGCAAGCCATAGAGGTGAACCTCGATTTGTGGTCCTTCTTGTGCTGGTGCTTCATGCGTACGCTGTGACAATCGGACCATCCCCAATGGATGTGTGATGCTTTCAATCTTGGATCTGCAGTGTGGCAGAATGTTCCACGGCATGGTGGTCCCTCAAGGCAAAAGAAGCTTGCTGATGGTACCTGAAAGAAAAGGAGGAAGAGGGGATAGGCATCCCCTCTCTGAAACTGGACTAGAATCCCTTGTACACCGCATCCAATTCTGCGTCAGTGACGTCGAAAGTGACGTTGTGCGGTGGGAGCTTCTCAGTGCGGAAGAACTCAGGCAACCTGTCATCGCGTTCAGTGAATCCTGCTCTCTGGTTGAAACCGCGCTCGGCTTTCAGCACAGCCGTTCCGTACTCTGTGACGTCAATCTTCTTTCCGAGGAAAGAGTCAACAGAATCAGTCATTGCTTTGAAGCCTGCGTCATCGTCTAGAACACAGAATGCGATGAAGAGGCAGTACCCACTGGAGTCGATATAGGCTGTGGTGGCCTGGAAGGCGCGTGAGAGGTCTGCCTTCTTGAGGTCTCTTGGATCAGTGACCTTGCCCTTGATGCCAAGTATCTCCGCTGCAATGGTGTAGCCTGACGTGTGATCCGCTCCCATTGGGTTGGTCGCATAGGTAACACCCATACCACGGATTGGTCTTGGGTCATACGCCGGCAAGGACTGTCCCTTGACCACTGGAATCCGGGTGACTCCCAGAGCATGACCAGTAGTCGAGGCTCCTGAACACACCAGCCTGCCAAGGTAGGACTTCGGGTTGTATGCTTCCTTCAGAGCAGCAATAGCTGCTGGGCCATCACCAAACTTGATCATTCCGGCCTCCATTAGCATAGCCAAGGTGTTGCCGGTTTCGATTGTGTCCACTCCGAGGTCGTTGCAAAGCCTGTTGAGCTCGGCGACGTCTTTGAGGACGCTTATGCCGAGGTTAGTACCCATAGCCCAGACAGTCTCGTACTCAAGTGGTGAAATGTGCAGCTTGCCTGTGTCCTCGTAGGGGACCGCGTTGGAGCAGGCAATAGCGCAACCGGGGTGACAGGCATGGCCGTAACCCCCCTGCGCTTTGTCACCAAACTTCTCCTTCGTCTTGTCGATTAGTTCGTGGACGGCCTCACCCGAGATTTTTGATGCTCCCTCAAAGCGCCCTTCATGGAAGGCTCTGGTTGGAAGACCACCCGCCTCGTTCAAGACGTTCTGAAGCACATTCGTCCCGTAGTTCTTTAGGGCTCCAAATGGCTTCCCCTTGTCGTCTTTCAGTCTGCCTGTGATGGGGTGAGCGTCGAGCGACTTCAGGAATGTCTTGCGAGCGGCGTCGAATCTGTCCTTCTCCTTGGGTGTAGGAATAGCACCACCAGTATCGTCACTCACGATAGCGACAACGTGCTTCGAGCCAAGCACTGCACCTAGCCCGCCACGGCCTGCATACCTACCGGGGTCTGTGTTCTCCGGGTTGTTGCCGAAGACACCTGCGGCTTTCTGCAGGCGTTGGCCGGCAAGACCACAACCAATGATGCCCGGTTTCGATGGGTACTCCTTCCAGATTCTGGCAATCAGGTCGTAGGTTCCGAGACCAGCGTATTCATTCTTCTTGACTATCTCGCACTTGTCCTTCCCGACAACGATGATGTGCCAGTCCTTGCTAGTTGCCGGAGGCGCGCCCTCGACTATGATGCCCCGTACCCCGATACGTCCGAGCTTGGTTCCAGTGAGCCCACCAGCGTTTGCTTCCTTGATGCCGCTGGTCAGAGGGGACTTCGCTCCAACGCTCACTCTGCCGGACGAGGGTGCGGGTGTTCCAGCAAGTAGACCCGGTGACACCACGAACTTGTTGCGTTCGCGGAGCGGATGACACATCGGATCAACTTCGGTTGAAACAATATGTGAGGTAAAAGCCCTACCAGCCAGATGCTCCTGCTCTGGCTTGAGCTTCTCCCACTTGAATGTCAGGTCAGTCATGTTGACTCTTAGGACCTTGCTCATTTTGGTCTTCACACCTCCAAGGTGATTGACACTATATGTGGAGGCGGGATATATGCCAGTGTTATGCACGGTGGGGCATATCGTATCTGGTAGACGATGGCAAACCACCGTTGGACCCAGCAAGAACGCTGAAGTTGGGGAAGTGTCGAATACTAGTGACGAGCTGCCCAAAGAGAATATAGTCCCCTTGTGTATCGCACTGGGGTGAACAGACTCGGTCGAACAAGGACGTTGGATTGCATGTGCGAGTGGTGCTACAAACACGGTGCCGGGCAGAAGTGGTATCTGAACTCTAGGAACTACTTGCGGGAGACCGCGCTAGAGGTCGGCGCTCACGACTACATATTCGAACTCTGGAAGCAGTTTGAGAAAGTCTACCTGCAGAGAATATACGGGATATCAATGAGGGGTCCGGGATACAAGTTCAACACGCCTGTGGTGGGCGGGGCTCTCAAGTGGTATGTCAATAGCTGGTTCAAGAAGGAGAAACCCCTGAAGGGACGAAACCCCAGAAGAGCCGAGGGTCATCCCGGACAAGTTGTGCCTCTTGAGGACGCGAAGAAGATCCTGGAGCTGGCAGATCCCATCCTGAGAGTGAACTGCGCTTGCAGGAAGATGACCCGTGGAGTCAACGACCCATGCTGCCTTGCCTTTGGTGCTCTAGCTGAGATGGTGCCCAAGCTTCCGCGATATATTCCCGAGAGAGGAATGGAACCACTGCACATAGACGAGGCCCAAGCTTTTGTCGAAGAGATGAACGAGGCTGGACGAGTCAATACAGTATGGTTTGGACCGGTGCCATATATCGCTGCATTGTGCAGCTGTCAGCAGCCGGAATGTGCCGCAACTCGGCTCAGAACTTCTTACGGTCTCCAGTTCCTATACAAAGGAGAGTACGTTGCCAAGGTGGACTCGTCGAAGTGCGACGGATGTCAAGCATGCGCATCGAGATGCCAGTTTGGAGCATTGACGTTCAACAGTCTGATGAATCGTCCCTTCATCGATGGCTGGAAGTGCTTCGGGTGCGGTCTCTGTTCGACAGCCTGTCCACAGGGCGCAATCGGGATGGCAGACCGCATGTCGTTCCCTGCTCTGAAGGAGGTCTGGTGATGAAGACCGACATCATGGTTGATTACCGCAAGTGTGGAGACCCGCGGGAATGTAAGATGTGTCTCAAGGTCTGCCCCTCGGCCCTGTTCATCATGTATCCTCCGGACTACAAGAGCAATGACCCGGATGAGTGGAGAGTGGATGTAGCATTCACCGATCTCTGCACAAGATGCGGCGACTGTGTGAGAGACTGCCCGAGGGGCGCAATCAGACTGAAGTAACCAGAAAATCTCATTCCTGTGGAGCTGCAGCTTGACACATTCATAGAGCCGGTCAGCTAGATTGAGCTTTCTTTTCCGGCCAATCTGGGGTGCCCATCGAAGATGAGCAGAGAGATTCGTGAGATGGTCAGAATGCGTTTCTCCCCTCGGCTAATCATCGCTCAGGTTTCAGAGGCAGTCGTCTATAGAGTGCGATAACGACCAAGAGAAGTAACACTGATGCTCCCAGCATTGCCGCAAACAGGGCGGTAGTCCCCATAGCGTAGAACCGTTCATATGTCACAGGGACGACTGCCATCCCTGCAAACTGGATTGACATGAGCAGACCCGCCAAGGCACCGCGCTTCTGAGGGGCAATCATCTGACTATAGTAGATCGCGACCGGGTATAACGTTCCGGCAACAACCCCGACAATCAACAGGGCGGCCGTGATCAGAGGCAGGCTATCCGGTGTCCCGAAGCCAGTGATGCTCATCAGAACGGCACTTGAAATCATTGACGCGCCCGTACCCACAATCATGGGGAGCCCCACCCCTCTACGCCTGATGAGACCGCCCGTGTAGATTCCCACAATCGCCGCCATGAGAGCAGACACGAGAAGAATGCCTGCGACTGTGGGCTCGTCAACCAGACCAGATAGAGCCCTTGACGTCCAGACTATCGTTGCCAGATATGTTTCAGAGAACATGAATCCCAAAAGGAGCGTGAGAAGCACGACTGGTCTGCGCCACTCCTGCGCGATGTTCGAAACGAGTACTCTCACGCCTGACTCAGCGGTAGGCGCATGCGGAGGCCCCTTGACAATTACCATTGTGACCAACGCAACTACAGAAAGGGCTGAGAGCCAGACATAGAACCAACGCCAGCTGTATGCCACAACCAGGCCGGCAACAACTGGGCCCATCCCGACTCCTATTGACCCGACCGCTCCTATTAATCCCATCCTCGCCGCGATTCTATCAGCAGGTGCTAGATCGGTCACAAGAGCAATGATCACCGGGTTCACAAATCCCCAGCCGGCCCCAATGACTGCATGTGCCGCAGCGAACATCACGAGTGATGTCGATGCTGCCGACATGATGAGGCCCGCCGTGAACAATAGTAGGCCACTAAGAAGCACAGGCACTCTTCCCCTCACATCTGAAATGGCACCCGAAAACAGCTGCAGTATGGCAAACGGTATCATGAAAGCTGGGATTGCGATTAATACCATCGTTGGGTCCACATCGAACTCTGCAGAGAGAGCTTGAAGAAGAACCAGCATGGCATTCATGATGAGAGGACCGATGAACACCAGAAGGTATGCCATGGCCTCAAGATACGAAGACTGCCTCGTCCGATGGGTGTTAGTCGCTGCCGGACCCACGCCGCCCGTTGATTCTGAACCGGCTTCGGAAGGAGGCACTGGCATGAATCAGAGTCCGGAAAGACCTACAGAAAACCTTCGCGGTGTGACATAGCTGCAGCCATGAGGCCGAGGATGGCTATATGAGCACAACCGCTCGTGCTTTGGTCCCAGACGCAGTTTTCGCTTCACGTCATTTCGTCGACAATCTCGACCAGATCTAGCACTCTGCCCATGTGGCCTCTATTAGCATCGCTCAGGTTTCGCTTGCAGAATGGGCATGCTGATACAAGCACATCCGCATTTGTGGCTCGCGCTTGCTCCAGTCGCTTACTCGCAGTCGCTTGTGCCAGATCCGGAAATGTGGATTTGACGCCGCCGCCTGCGCCGCAGCACCACGCATTGTTCCGGCTGGGGTACATCTCGACAAACTCGATAGGCAGCATCGCAAGGGCCTGTCTTGGCTCTTCGTAAACTCCCATGTGCCTGCCCAAGTGGCATGGATCATGGTATGTCACGCGGCCGATTGGACTGCGAGCCTTGGGCTTCAGTTTGCCTCCGTTCAGTAGCTCATTCGCAAGTTGTGAGGAATGAATCACTTCTATGCCCAAGTCCGCTCCCAGATTCTTGTAGTCCTTTGAGAGTGTTCGATAGCAGCCTGCACAGGAAGTGACAACTCTCCCCGCGCCTGCCATCTCTATCACCTGCAGGTTGTGTTCTGCAACATTTCGCGCTGCCGCCTTCTGCCCTACTCTGAGAAGAGGAGAGCCACAACAGTACTCGTCAACAATCGTAAAGTCAATGCCGGCTTTCCTGAGTATCGAGATCGTTGCATCGCGTATGCTGGTTTCCCTATAGTTTGCAGTGCAGCCCATGAAGAGTATGGTGTCTGCTTTGGGGGGCAAGTGAAGCTGCTCCGCCATCTGACGACTGTGATGTGTGGCGTTGTATGGGTTATGCTTCCGGATGATGCTTTCAGCGAGATCATGATGAGCAGGCAATGGGCCAAGCCTGTCAACTGCAAAGCCTCTCAGTTCCTCAATGATGTCGACGATATGTTCCCTATGCGGCGCCATGCATTGAGTCTGACAGCTTCCACAAGTGGTACAGGCAAAGACTGGTTTCAGCATAGACTCCTGCCAGTCTATATCGCCAGTGGCCAGACCCCGAGCAACTGCTATCCTGCCAGATGCGAAATAGGTTTCGAGCTTGTAGTATTCTCCCGACGGGCAAGATGGTCCATAGTCTCGAAAGATGTACTTGCACGTCCCACAGCGGTTACATCTGTGCAGCCATTGGCCGATCGCTGACTCATATGAGGTCACAACGCCCACCTCCCCGGGTTCATTATCCCGTTCGGATCGAGTGT
>Ga0315277_10004681_pt1 | contig 18158 bp, 14 predicted proteins | sample YL17G05_15_MG_FD_203695 | JGI IMG/M metagenome (GOLD analysis project Ga0315277, IMG submission 203695) | Sediment microbial communities from Yellowstone Lake, YNP, Wyoming, USA - YL17G05_15 | ecosystem: Environmental > Aquatic > Freshwater > Lake > Sediment | place: USA: Wyoming | collected...
CTTTGCTGCGGCCCCCAGGCCCGCTGGCAAGGCGCGAGCGACGAGCATACCCGGTGCGGTATGTAAGGAGCGAGCAACGCAGCCAGCGGGCCTGCGGGCCGCAGCCCGGAGGGGCGCGGCGGCGGGTGGGCATCTGCGGCGTTGCCGCTCCTCGACGATGTCCTCACATCGCCTGCGTCGCGACGCCTTGCATCTGCCCGCCCGGCGCTCGCGCCAAAGTGGACCTGTTATTCTGTGACAGACCCTTAGGTTAAGTAACTCAATCAGCCGGTTCCCTTGTTGCAGCCGTCGATGTCGCTCCCCCTGCCTGGGATGGCATCTGGGATGGCGGCAAGAGCAGGGTCACCAGATGGTCCGCAGCATTGGACAGTCCTGCAACCATTGGTCTTTCGTGACCAACGTCAGCCCATGAGCACGGGCGGTTGCGGCGATAATCCGGTCGGCAGGATCGCCGGGGAAATCCGCCGGGAATTGATACGCCAGGGCTGCGATCTCCGGGCTGAGATCCAGGACAAACAATCCGGGGCGTTGTATGATTAACTTGAGAAATGCTTCCGTCGATCCCTGTACAACGATTCGTTCCTGGGCGATCAGGAGGGCGATTTCCCACAACGTGATGGAAGCGATCGCAACCCCGTCGCCGGTTTCTGCACGTGCGATCACTCGTTTGGCAGCCTCAGATAGTCGTTCTGGCTTGCGAACAAGCGTGATCAGCACTTGAGTGTCAAGGAGAATCACCGCCGGCTCCTTTTGCTTTTGTGCTTTTTTGACGCCCCAGGTGTCAACGGTTTGTCGTTGCCCATCAGTTCGTCCCATTCCTTCACGGTTTCCCAGGCTTCTGGCGGCAACACCGGATTCTCAATGTCCCCTCGGATCGATACCATGGATCGAAGGCACCCGAACAGGCTATCTTTTGGCTTTCGCCGGATCGGGACGAGTTTGGCAACTGGCTTGCCCCGTTTGGTGATCAAATAACTCTCGCGCCGCTCGGCCACACGATCCATCAGATCCAGACATTGTGCCTTAAACTTGGTGGCGGGAATCTTTTGCATGGCGGCCTCCGTCAACTGGTCAGATTATACTGACCAGTTGTTGGCGCTGTCAATCCTCCTCCCCCGATGATGTTAAAACGGCAGGCGGATGCAGGCCCGCCAAATCTCTGTCGTCCTGTTCTTTGCCGTTTGAAGCACAGGTTGGTGATTGCCGTTTGCGCTATTCGGGTTTCGCCGGCGCGGCCCCGAAAGCGGATTCGAGGGCTTTCAGCACCTCGGCTTCCTTGGCGGCGATGCGGCCGAGGCCGAGGAAGCCGCCGGCGGCCTCAGCGACGGCCCGGGCGTGTTTGAGCACGGTTTCTTTAATACGCTGCCCTGCCTCCGGCGAGATTTCCTGCATCAGCGCCCGTGTATAGCCCGCCCAAAGCTTCATGAGCTTGGGTTCAGGAGGTTGTGTCAGCCACCCCGCCATCAGATTATAGCTGATGCCGTTTTTGGGCACGCCGGCTTCCTCGATGGCACGGAGCAGCACCTCGCGTTCGGCAGGTTGCACCCGGCCATCGGCCCACGCCACTTCGAGGATCGGAATGAGTGAGAATGCGGCCAGGGTTTCCCCATGAATTTCATGGGCTATGAGCTGCTCGAGGACGTATTCGTCCTTGATTCCCGAGATTTCCGCCAGTGCCCGCTTCTGGGTCTGTTGTTTCTCCCGGCGCCGCATTTCAGCAATCAGTTCCGCATCACGTTTGCTGAAAAAAGCTTGTTCCAATAAGCGGGTCTGGCTAAATAACCGGTTCGGCATATCCGTTCTCCTCTGGTGCGTGGATGCAACCCCTGACTTTAGCGGCATTGGCGCGAAATTTCAATCCAAGACCCGGCCAAGGGCTGCGCCCTTGATATCCCGCCAAAAAGCGGCGGGATATAAGAAGCCAGGAGGCGGAAGCCAGAAGGGATCCAAGCAGGTTTCGAATCACCGGCGAGAATGAGCTCGGCGCAGCGATTCCGGCTTCTTGCCTCCGGCTTCCGGCTTCTTACGAGAATAAGATCTCCGTTACGCTTCACATAACGGGCTCAACCTGCCTCTTGCTTTGCCGGGCACGTGTCCTTTAAGGTTATCGGCGGATGAGTCAGCCAAAACGCAAACCGCCGGCCAGGCCGGCCACCAAAACCGAACCGCCGGCAGAGCCGCCCAAGGGATCGAGCGCCAACCGGCGCGTGTGGCTCCTGCTGCCCGCTCTGCTGGCAGCTGCATTGCTGGCTTATTACCCCGTGTGGCACGGCGGCATGCTCTGGGACGACAACGCCCACATCACGCCGCCGGCTTTGCGTTCGGCCGGAGGTCTCTGGCGCATCTGGTTCGATGTCGGCGCCACCCAGCAGTACTACCCTGCGGTGCACACTGCATTATGGCTGATGTGCCGGCTATGGGGAGAACACACTCTCGGGTATCACCTGGCGAACATCATCCTGCACGCGTCATCGGCATTCCTGCTCGCACTGATCCTGCGCCGGCTTTCAGTTCCGGGCGCGTGCTTCGCGGCAACCATTTTTGCGCTGCACCCTGTGTTCGTCGAATCCGTGGCCTGGATCACGGAGCTGAAGAACACACTCTCGGGCGCATTCTGTCTCGGCGCCGCTCTGGCCTACCTCCATTTTGACGGGAACCGGAAGCGCCGCTTCTATGTCATGGCGCTCGGTCTTTTCCTGCTGGCCTTGATGAGCAAATCGGTAACGGCGACTATGCCTGCGGCATTGCTGGTGGTTTTCTGGTGGCAGCGCGGGGCGCTGCGCATGCGTCGTGATGTCGTGCCGCTGATCCCCTTTCTTGTCTGCGGAATCAGCGCCGGCCTGTTCACTTCATGGGTGGAACGCACCATCATCGGCGCCGAAGGGGAGGCTTTCGGCTTTTCCTTGATCGAAAGATGCCTGATTGCCGGACGGGCTGTCTGGTTCTATCTCTCAAAATTGAGCTGGCCCGCGGACCTGATTTTTCTATATCCGCGATGGCAGATCGATGCGGGCGCCTGGTGGCAGTATCTCTACCCCATTTCCCTCGCAATTCTCCTGGCCGCACTCTGGCGGCTGCGGAGATTTTCGCGCGCGCCGCTGGCCGCGATGCTCGCGTTCTGCGGCATGCTGTTCCCTGCCCTCGGCTTTTTCAATGTCTACCCGTTTGTATTCTCCTTCGTGGCGGATCATTTCCAGTACCTGGCGAGCATCGCGATCATAACCCTGCTCTCGGCGGCCGCGACCCGGATCGCTCGCCGCTGCAAAGTCCGTTTTGTGCCGGCAGCCTCAGCCCTGGCCGTCGGAGGACTGCTGGGACTGCTGACCTGGAACCAGAGCCGCCATTACGTGAATGCCGAAACGTTGTACCGGTTCACGCTCGGACGCAACCCAACCTCTTGGCTGGCTCACAACAACCTGGGATCCTTGTTGCTGGGGGGATCGAAAACGGAAGTTCGGGAAGGGATGTTCCATATCCAGGAAGCCCTTAATTTGAAACCGGATTATGCCGGGGCGTGGATGAATCTGGGCACCGCCTTCAGAACCCTGGGCCGCTTTCAGGAAGCCCTCGCGCCCTACGAAAAAGCCATCGCTTTCAACCGCAACATTCCGGAGGCCCACGCTAACCTGGGCCTGGCTCTATATGCGCTCGGAAGGCGAGAGGCGGCACTCGCGCGATACCGGGAAGCCATTCGCCTGAAATCAGATTTCGCTGAGCCGCACGTCTTCCTGGGAGAAGCCCTGCAGGAGGCCGGCAGTCCGGAGGATGCCATCGTCGAGATCCAGGAAGCGCTACGGCTCAATCCTGGATATCCACAAGCATACAAAGCCCTGGCAAATACATCAATCCGGTTGGGCCGGATCGAGGATGCCATTGCCCAATATGGCAAGGCTCTGTCCCTCAAGCCGGATTATGTGGAGGCGCGCACAAATCTCGGTGTGGCATACCAGCTGGCGGGCCGCCTGCAGGAAGCGGTCGCGCAGCACCAGGAGGCGCTGCGCCTTCGTCCCGATTTTGCCGATGCCCAGGTGAATCTGGGCAATGCCCTTCTGGCACTCGGCCGGACCGAAGACGCAGCAGCTCAATATCGCAAGGCCATCCGGCTGAATCCGACCCGTGCGGAAGCATATCAATGGCTGGGATCGGCATTGCAGAAGCTGGGCAAGCCTGAAGAGGCGCTGCAGCAGTTTGCGCAGGCGGTCCGGTACAATCCAAGCTCGGCGGATGCGCGCGACGCCCTCGCCGCGGCATTGCTGCAGCAGGGTCAGATTGCAGAGGCCCTGGCGCAGCTCGGGGAAGCCCTCAGGCTCAAGCCCGATCACGCATCCGCGCACTATAACCTGGGCAACGCCTTGCAGGGGATGGGCCGCCCGCAAGAGGCCATCGCCCATTATCAGGCGGCGCTGCGCACCAAGCCGGAGGTCGCCGATATCCACAACGCGCTCGGCGCGGCATTGGCGGCCACCGGCCGCCTCGATGAGGCAGTACCCCATTTCCAGGAGGCACTGAGGCTGTACCCCGATTACCCTGCCGCCCGCTCCAACCTTGCCCGCGCCCTCGCCCTGGGGGGACGCCCCGGCCAGAGTCCGTCTTCGGCAACAGGCAGGAAGAAATGATCCTTTATAGCTGTCGGTTAAATGGAGCGAAAACAACTCTGCTCGCCCGAGAATCCATACTATACTCGGCGTACATTTCACTGAGTCAGGGAGGTCCATGGCCGCCGAATCCGATGCCTCGCCAAAAGAGCAGAGTCTCACTATCATCCCCGCTGATGGCGACTTGAGACCGCAGGCCGACCGGTTGCTGTCCCTGGATGTTTTTCGCGGCGCAACCATCGCCTCCATGCTTCTGGTGAACGACCCGGGAACCTGGAACGCTGTCTACCCGCCGCTTTTGCATGCCCCCTGGCACGGATGGACCTTCACCGATATCATCTTCCCCTTCTTTCTCTGGATCACGGGGCTCTCCATGACACTGTCGACGGAAAAGCGCATCAGCCGCGGCGCCGCCCGGCGCGACCTCATGATGCATGCCCTGCGGCGTTCGGCGATCATCTTCGCAATCGGGCTGTTCCTGGCCGCCTACCCTTACTTCCGTTTCTCCACCATGAGAATCCCGGGTGTACTGCAGCGGATCGCCGTGTGTTACCTGATCGCGACGGCCATCTACCTGACAAACGGCGTCCGCGGCCGGATCCGGTGGGCCGGCGCCCTCCTGATCGTTTACTGGCTCTTGATGAAGGTGTACCCGGTCCCCGGCATCGGCGCCGGATCCCTCGATAAAGGAGCGAATTTCGCACAGTACATCGACAGCCTGCTCTTGAGCGGGCACATGTGGTCACAAACCAAAACCTGGGACCCGGAGGGGATTGTCAGCACCTTGCCGGCAATTGCCACCACGCTCTTCGGAGTGCTGACCGGTTACCTGCTGCGGGCGCAGAGAACAAAGGAAGAAAAAGCCGCTCGGATTTTCGTCATGGGCAATGCCTTGCTTTTTCTAGGAGCCGTCATGAGCCTCTGGCTTCCCATCAACAAGAGCCTCTGGACCAGTTCCTATGCGGTCTTCATGTCCGGACTAGCGGCGAATGTCTTCGCGTTCTGTTATTGGGTGATCGATGTCCGCGGATACAGGAAGTGGGGCCTGCCTTTAAGGATTTTTGGCATGAACGCCCTGTTCATCTTCGCTCTTTCCGGGCTGTTGGGAAAAACCGCCCTGATCATCAAAGTCCACGCGCCGGATGGAGCCACGCAATCACTCTGGGGATATGCTTTTCAGAAAGCATTCGCCCCGCTTGCTTCTCCGATCAACGCGTCGCTCCTCTTCGCGCTCACCTATGTGCTGATCTTTTTCGGAATTGCCTGCGTGATGTACCGGCGCAAGTGGTTCATCAAGGTCTGATGCGATTGACTTACCAACCATAACTCTGATATCAAAGCGGCGTTGCCGGCCCCATGCATGCCGCTGCCCCAGAACTCAGGGAAAACGGCCGGCAATCGCAATTACCTTTCTTTCCAGAATGAAGGAGTCAGCCCATGTCAGGTCAAAACCGCCGATGCATATTAGCCGGTCTCTTTGTGATTGCCGCCTTCACCATCGCTTCGGCACGGTTTGCCGGCGCTGGAGGTCAGGCGCCTGCTCCTGCGCTCTTCACGGTCGATGACATGCTGGATGTCGTCAGTCTGCGCGCGGCCGATCTGAGTGCCGACGGCGCCTGGCTGGCGGCCACCGCCTCGACGCAGCGCGACCGCATCGGCATCGACAACGCGCGGTACGGAGATCCCACCTACGTGGCGCCGTCGGTCGGCGATGTTCTCATTATTGAAACTGCCAGCGGCAAATCCCAAAAGTTGTTTCCTGAAAAGCGCCAGATTCGCGGCCTGAAATGGTCTCCCGATGGCAGCAGGCTCGCTCTCGCCGTTCTCAGGAACGATCTCTGGCAGGCCATGATATGGGACAGAGCCGCCGCACGATTCATCACGATCCCCCTGCCAGCCGGCAAAATCGTCGCCGATAACAGCGAGCCAAACTGGACGCCTGCCGGCGATCAGCTCTACTTTTCCCTGCGCACCGAAGAGTGGCGAAAAAAAGCGGCCCAGGCTTTTCAGCAGGAGACCAAAGGGCCGATCGTGGTTCACTCCAGCAAAGAGCCCTTCCTGGCGTGGGAGGAAGTCCGCCGCCTTTCCCAGCTTCGCTCCGTTGCCGCATATAACCTCGCCACCGGGCAAGTCCGCGAAATCATGCCGGAAAAAAGACTGAACTCTCTCGATCTCGCCCAGGACGGCACATTCCTCACCTACTTTGAGGATATCACGAAGAAGACCGATTACGACGTAATCAGCGGCACCGAAAGCCAGGTTCAGCTCCTGCCTTTGGGAGCGGGCCCGGCGCGCACCCTGATCAAGTCGACCAAGGACCTCAGGATCGTCCGGTCGCGACAGGGCCGCCACTATGCTTATGCAAAAAAAGGAGACGTCTTCTTTGCGTCCGTGGATGACAAGGAACCTCGACAGCTCACGGGAAAGGAGGAGAAGACCGGGAAAGAGCCCCCCGAAGCCGAGTCCACGACTGCGGATGCGGGCAAGGAAAAGGAGTCGTTCAGTGTTGTGCAGGTGAGCCCGAAAGGTGAGAGGCTGGTTCTTTCCAGCAAAAAAGGGCTCTATGTGCTCGATGTGGCGACGGGAGCCAGGGAATTGGCTGCAGCTATCGATGAGGAAGATCCTCTATCCCCTCGTTACCAGATGCTTGACTGGGATCCGGCCGGGGAGGGCATCTACCTCACCTATGCCTCGCGCACAAAATGGGAACGCGGGTTGGTACGTTATGGATTTTCAACCAGGAAGATCGAGGACCTGGTCAAAGACGGGAGGCTTTTCTCTGACTTCCGTCTTGCCGAAAACGGCAAAACCTTTGTTTTTGCGCGCGCGGAAGGCAACCACCCGGCCGATCTTTTCGTTGCCGACAACTCCTTCAAGAATGTGCGCATGCTCGCCGAAAGTAATCCGCAACTCAAAACCAAACGCTTTGCCAAAACCGAACTGATCCCCTACCTGGATGCCGACGGGAAAAAACTTTTCGGCGTGCTTTATTATCCCGCGGATTATGCGGCGGGACAGAAGTACCCAACGGTCTTTTTGATTTACGAGCAGTTTTTCGATGATACCTTCAACGGCACGATCAGCATCCTGAATGCGAACGGCTATGCGGTCATGCAGCCCTCAGTCAACCTCGAGATCGGTTTCCCCGGCGAGGCGTGGGCCAAAGGGGTCACCGCCGCGGCAAACAAGCTGATCGACATGGGAATCGCCGATCCGGAACGGCTTGGAGTCCAGGGCACGAGCTACGGGGGTTATGCCACCAACTTATTGATCACACAGACCAATCGTTTCAAGGCTGCGATCAACATCTCCGGCAAGGTGAACATGGTGAGCTTCTATACCGACAGTCCGCGCCTTGGTGTGCGCAATATTCACGCGCCGGAGAAAAGCCAGGACCGCATCGGGGCGACGCTGTGGCAACAGCCCCAGAAGTACATCCAGCACTCCGCAATCATGTTCGCCGACCGGATCAAGACACCGCTCCTGCTCATATCGGGAGATCTGGACCCCAATGTGCCGGCCCGGCAGGCGATGGAGATGTATTACGCCTTGCGCCGGCTCGGCAAGGATGTCGAATGGATCCAGTACATGGATGGCGGCCACGGCATGCCGTCCGTCACAGTCGACGAAGTGAAGGACTATCACAAAAGGATCGTCGGCTGGTACGACTCGCATCTCAAGGGTGACCTGAAGAAAAAGGAGGCCAAATAATTCAGGGGACAGGCTACTCAACTCCCGAACTCCTGCGGAATGCCCGCCGCGAGATCGCAGGTGAGAGTTCGGGAGTTGAGTAGCCTGTCCCCCCGAACTTAAGCAGCCTGAAATGTGCCTGGACTCGGATCTGAGAGCGGATTAACATGCTTTAGTCCCCTGATTGTCCAATTACGGCGGGGAAAGGGAGTCGGTCATTTTGCCCGGCTTGAAGCGGGTCCGAGACTGCGTTGAAGTCGGGATCTCACTCACGGAAACGGTATTCATTCCATATGAACTGGAGAGCATGCTGGCAACGAATTCCGACCGTGCTGTGGCTCGCAATCCTGGTTGCGCTGCCGGCATCAGCGGGCTACAAGCTGCTGCACTGGTCTGCCCGGGCGATCGAATCTTATCCAGCACAGCAGACCAACGACAAGGTGACCATAGCAGCGGAGCCGCTTTACACCGATGCGCTCGCAGCCAGGGTTTTCGATAAAAAGGACATGTTGTCCCGGAGGATCCTGCCTCTGGCGCTCGTGATCCGCAATGATAACGATTTTGCCGTGGAGCTCTCCAGCGAATGTGTCGAACTGATCCTCGAAGGCCGGCGGTTGAAGACGCTTGATCCTATGCAGACTCTGCACAAGCTCTACGGCAGGCCGTCGCTCTTGACTGCACCGGCGCCGAGCGGCAAGAATCAGCCGCGCCAGATCCCCTCGAGCCTTCCCAAGGTGCCCAAGGAGGCCATACAGGATTTCAAGCAGAAGTTCTTCGGGCACAAGACCGTGTTTCCACACTTTGCTGAGGGCGGTTTTCTGTTCATTCCCATCCCTCATGCCGGAGATGCGGCTGCGCAGATCGCCAACTCCAGGGTCTATATTCCGGACGTGAATCCTGTCGGCAAAGGCAATCCCATCATGTTCTTCGAGTTTGACCTGAAACCTGCCATGAGCGCCCCTCGGAAGAAATAGATCCCTGCCGGTTCTTTCATGGCAGTGGAAAAACAGGCACATGAAGCGTATATATCTTGTGCTTGACGGACATTTGCCGGAAGAAATAGTGCGCCTGTGAGGAGCAAACCATGAAAAGACGACTCTCTGCATTCTATCTGCTTTGCCTGTCCGGCGTGATTCTGGTAGCGCCCGGTTCCGCTCAAAACCAGGAAAAGAAGAAGGAAGTGATTCAGTGGATTGACACCGAATCAGGCCGCTGGATGGTCCACGACGAGAATCGTCCGGCCCCGCCGGTATTATTCCCGGCGATCTGCGGCGCCCAGGAGATATTTGTCAAAGCCCCTCCCGACGCCGTGGTGCTATTTGACGGCAAAGATCTCTCGAGCTGGTCGGGCGTGAAAGGACAGGCATCGAAATGGCTGGTGCGGGATGGATTTATGGAGTCGGTGAAGGGGGCCGGCTACATCAGGACTAATCAGGAATTCGGCTCCTGCCAGCTGCACGTCGAATTCGCCACTCCATCTGTCGTGACCGGAACCGGGCAGGGCCGCGGCAACAGCGGCGTATTTTTGCAGGGGATGTATGAGATCCAGGTCCTCGACTCTTACGAGAACAAGACCTATCCGGACGGGCAGTGTGGCGCGCTTTATAGCAGAGCGGTTCCGCTGGTGAACGCAAGCTGCAAGCCGGGACAGTGGCAAATGTACGACGTTGTGTACCACAGGCCGCTTTTCGACAAAAACGGCAAAGTAACCAGAAAGGCGGTATTCACGGTGTTTCACAACGGCATCCTGATTCATGATCAGGTGGAACTTCAGGGTGGCACGAACTGGGTCGGGGCCCATGAGGTCACCGAATATGCACCGCATGGCGACAAAGGGCCGCTCATGTTGCAGGACCACAGCAATCCGGTCCGCTTCCGGAACATCTGGATCCGCGAATTGAAAGATTGATTGGAGCAAAACTATGAGGAGGCTGTGCATTCCTTGTTCTCCGCGGCCGCGCTGGTGCATTCATTACCATCCCTGCCACAATGCCAGTCGTCCGAGCCGCAATCCCCCGTGCATGCCGCTTGATTTGGATTGCGGATAGAACTAAAATTAGGTCTTGCAGCTAAACAGGACTCTCATTCCGATACCAGGTTCTAATCCATGAGATCACTCAGAATATCACTGATTTTCGCGATCTTTTGCGGGCTTGTGGCGCCCTCGGTTGTCGCGCAGTCTCTCCCCTCTTCTCCCAACGATCGTGCGCGATTGCTTGCCGCGTTGCCGCTCGCAGACGCCTCGCCCCTGAAGAAATTCGCCCGCCTTCCTGCTTACGAGCGGACAGCCGGGCTTCTGAATGCCAAGTGGCAGGAAGTGCAGGAAAAACGATGGAAAGCGATGACATCCTGGGTAGGAACCGAAGTCCGGCCTCACATCAACGCCAGGTTGCCGCTTTTGTATATGTTCGGTGGTCCTGACTTCCTGAGCGCCCATCTTCTCTATCCTGACGCGCCCCGCTACATCCTGTGCGGGCTCGAGGCCATCGGCAGGGTGCCGGAGATGGAACCCTGGAATGACGAGAAAGTCACCGAGGCGCTTGATATGGTGGGAGCGGTGCTGAAGCCGGCTCTGGATCAGGGATTCTTCATCACCAGCGAAATGGGAGGCAACCTGCTCAAGAGCGGCGCCTACGGGGTGCTCCCGTTTCTATGCGTTTTCACAGTGCGCACCGGCAATACGATTACCAATGTCCAATATGTCACCATCGACGAGGCAGGGGGTATTCATACCTTGTCGGGAGACGATCCGGTCAAGGCGGGCGCCAAGGGCGTGCGCGTCACCTTCGTGCGCGACAAAGGGGCGGCGCCGCAGGAACTGTATTACTTCAGGACTGATCTCTCCGACAAGGGCATAGCTTCCGACAAGCGCTTCCTCCTGTTTCTCGGGAATCTCGGACGGGCGAACACCTATCTGAAGGCGGCACAGTGCCTGATGCATACGAAGGACTTTTCGCAGATTCGTGATTTCCTGCTCGGCCGCAGCGCCACGATCCTGCAGGATGACTCCGGAATCCCCTATCACGCTTTGGATCCTGCGCAATGGGCGATTACACTTTACGGAAATTACATCGGCCCGATCCAGTCCATCGCCTGGGCCGAGCAGCCGGAACTGCGCAAGGCCTACGCGGTCCCCGGCGCGGCCAGGCCCCTGACGTTCAAGAGCGGTTACGGCTCCCAGAACCGGGCTAACCTGCAATTTGCGATCCGCAACTCCAAATGATCCGGGGAGTCACCACTCCTCGACCATGCGGTCATGAGGCACCGGTGGATTGAAGAAACGGATCTCGCGGCGCTTAAACAAGCCTACGAGCAACATGCCGGCCACAAATCCTCCGATGTGGGCCCAGAAGGCGACTCCACCGGTGTTGCTCTGCCCGCCCAAGCCTCCGCTCAGCAGCTGCAGCAGAAACCAGATGCCGAGCACGATGCCCGCGGGGATATACATGAGGCGGATAAAGAATCCCAGGAAAATAAGCGTCAGGATGCGCGCACGCGGGTAGATGAGAACATAGGCCCCCAATACCCCTGCGACCGCGCCGCTGGCGCCGATGGAGGGCAACACCGAGGTCGGATTCATGAGCGCATGCGCATAGGAGGCTGCCAGACCGGTAAGAAGATAGAAAACAATGAACCGGAAACGCCCCATAGCCTCCTCAATATTGTTGCCGAAGATCCATAGATACAGCATGTTCCCCAGCAAGTGCATGAATCCTCCATGCATGAACATGCTGGTAAACAGGCTTGCGAACGGCGGAATCACCGCCACGCCCTCGGGCAGGCGCTGGGTGCCGAAAAGCACGGCAGGGATAGATCCGAACTGGTAAACGAGTAGTTCCTGCCCCCTGGGGCCGAGAGACAGCTGGTACAAAAAGACGATTATGTTCAGCCCGATCAGTCCAATCGTCAGAATCGGGAAGATGCTTGTCGGATTGTCATCCCGCAACGGAAACATAGACTTATCAATATCATAACTGCCTGCAGGATTCCAGAGAGCTGCAATTCAGGGGTGTAATCGGAAGCGGACTCACTCGCGGAGAAATCAAAAAAACGCCACGGATTCCACGGATTCCACAGATTTGCAGAAGAAATCTCAATCATGTGCCGGGCAGGTCGCTTCAATTCAAACATGTCATGCGCCAAGCTTTTGAAATCCGTGGAATCCGTGGCGTTTTTGCTTTTTGGCCCAATTCGGCATACCTCTTGACCCCACTGCCCCTCCGCCCTAAAGTTGGCAGGGGGAACGAGCCAATTTCAATTGCAGGAGTCCAATCCATGTGTGGGAATCGAAATTTCACGATTCAGCTGTTGCTGGCGGCGGTGCTGGCCACAGGATGTGCGCGCCCTCTCCCCCCCGACAAGGGGCAGGTCACCAGGCCGGAAGTTGATTTCGACAAAATCATCCGGCAAAAGGACGTGGAATATCCTGCCGTCCCGCCTGCCAACACCAAGGCAAGCCTGAACGGACGCCGTGCCCGGATCCAGGACCAGGTCCTGGAGGAGTTCAGCCGGTGCCCGGAGTGCTTCGTCAGAAAGATCACCGGGGCCCAACGCACCTATTTGTTCGACGCCGTAGTGGATTGCGAAACCGCGATCCGCATCGGGAGCCCTTTCGATGGCGGGAAATGGATCTGCTCTCCGCAATCCTTGCCGCCCCGCCCAGTGGTGTATTCATTTGGCATCGGGGACGACATCTCCTTTGATGCCGAGATGGCCGGACGCTTCGGCTGCGACGTGTTCATGTTCGATCCGTCCCCATCGGTCGTCCGCAGTTTTGAACATTTCGAGTCGGGGCGCCGCTGCGGCCCGGGCCGGCTTTACTTTGAGCCGGTCGGTCTCGGTCCCATATCCGCGGGAGAGGCAAATCCATGGCAACTCGTCATCGAAGGAAAGGCATGCCCTGTCCAAAGCTTCGCCGAGATCGCACGATCGCACAATCACAGCCGCATCGACATTCTGAAGATCGACATCGAGGGGGGTGAATTTGCCGTGTTGCAGCAGATGATCGCCTCGAATGCCCTTGCCTCTCTGCGCGTGCGCCAGTTGTTGGTCGAGTTCCACTTGATCAACGACGAATGTTTCACCGGTTTCATGCGCATCATGGGCGAGCTCAAAAAGCAGGGGTTCCTGCTCTTCCGCAAGGAATTCAACCCATACTCCGCGGACAAGTGTGCCGAGTTTGCGTTCGTGAAGTTGCCTTGACGGGGCGGCTTGCCGCCCAGAATGTCCCCGACGATGGTTTTAGTAGCGCAGGCTTCCAGCCTGCGAAAGAACGTGTGAATACTCCACCGCTTAAAGGCGGTGGCTTCGGTGTAACGGACTCAAGTCCTGTTCCGGGCAAAGCCCGGCGACATTCCTTCTTCCAGCACAACTCGGTTTCGCCTCGCGTGAGTCGGGGTCGGGGTCGGTATCGGGGTCGCAATCGGTTTCGGCTTTTGCCCGCGGCGTTTCCTACCAGGCACAAAAGCGATCACGATTGCGATTCCGATTGCGACCCCGATCCCGACCCCGATCCCGACCCCGATCCCGAAAATCAGCTGCCGGTCCATTTACGTCAGGTGCAACTTGCCAAGAAAACCTGCTGAAGCCTTCGCCTAAAGGCGAGGGTTTTGACCCTCCCAGCATCAGACAGTAAACTCCAGGCTTCCCCGCAGGCTGGAAGCCTGCGCTACAAGTTTCGATTTGGCTTGCCGCCTGAAAGGGATCGTGTTTAGAATGCCTTGCACCAAAAAGCCAATGCAAAGGAGAAGAAAGCCGATGAAACACAGCAGGAGATACGTTGCCGTTATTGTTCTGGTCTTGCTATCGCTCTGTTTCCTGGCAGCCCGGAGTCAGCAGCAACAGCAGTTTCAACCCACGGTGGGCCAGTCGGGAAAAGATGTGATTTGGGTGCCAACCCCGCCTGAGCTGGTGACCGCCATGCTGGCAATGGCCAAAGTGACGCCGAATGACCTCGTTATGGACCTGGGCTCGGGCGACGGCCGTATTGTGATCGCAGCCGCAAAACTGGGCGCGACCGCCATCGGTGTCGAGTTCGAGCAAAGCATGGTGGACCTGTCCAGAGGCAACGCGAAAATGGAGGGAGTCACCGACAAAGCCACTTTCATCCAGGGAGACATCTTCGAAACCGACTTCAGCAAGGCAACCGTGATCACCATGTATCTCCTGCCCAACCTTAACATGAAGCTGCGCGAGAAGATCCTGGACATGAAACCGGGCACACGGGTGGTTTCCCACGCATTCACCATGGAGGACTGGGAATCCGACCAGACTCAGACGGTCGAGGGCCGCACGGCTTATTTCTGGATCGTCCCGGCCAAGGTGAATGGCGCCTGGACGTTGCAAGCCGGGTCGTCTGCCGGCGAGCTATCGCTGCAGCAGACGTTCCAGAAAATCACCGGCAGCCTGAAAATCAACGGCAAGGTGCTGGAGCTGAAAAACGCCAGTCTGGAAGGGGCCAGCATCAGTTTCTCCGCCGGCGATCAGACCTATTCGGGCGCCGTCAACGCAAACTCGATCACAGGCACAGTAAAGGACAGCACCGGCCGCGCGGCGAAATGGACCGCCACGCGTCGTCCGGCAATGTAGGCGCCGGGTGGGAAGGCGGCATCCTCCCCCGGATGCGAATCCGGAATCCCATGCCGACATGGCTATTGAATCTTTGGATTATGAGCTGAATTTCGCGAGGTGAAAGAACAATGAATCCACATAATCGCAGGCGATCGTACTTTTTTGTTGCACTGGTTCTGCTTTTCTCCGCGCTCGGACTGGGCCTGCCCCCGCAGCGGGCGCAGGATACGAGCGAGGCTCAGTCGCGGCTGCGCGGCTTTGCCAGGCGCCAGCAGATGCGTGCCGCCACCCCCTTCAAGATGAAATGGACGGGCATAGGTCCCATGAGTCCGAGCGGCCGCATGGTCGACGTCGAGGCCCACCCTTCGGAACCGACTGTTATTTATGCGGCTGCCGCACAGGGCGGCGTCTGGAAATCGACCGATGATGGCACGAATTGGTACTCCATTTTTGATGATTATCCCGCCGCCTCCATCGGCGACCTGGCCATCGCCCCGAGCAATCCCAAAATCATCTGGGTGGGAACCGGAGAGGCCAACATTTTCCGGAGCTCCCAGGCCGGGATAGGAATTTTCAAATCCACCGATGCCGGCCAGCGCTTCACCTACATGGGATTGGCCGACACCCAGCACATCGCGCGCATCATCGTCCACCCCAAAAATCCCGACATCGTTTACGTCGCGGCCCCCGGACACGAGTACACCTATAACAAGGAGCGCGGCATTTATAAGACCACCAACGGCGGCAAGACCTGGCAGAATATTTTCTATAAGGACGAAAAGACCGGCGTCATCGATCTTGCCATGGATCCCACCAATTCCGAGATCCTGTATGCGAGCACCGCGGAACGGCTGAGATACCGCTGGAACGATCCAAAACCGACGCCGCAGACCGGCCTTCACAAGACCGTGGACGGAGGCAAGACCTGGACGCCGCTTTCCAAAGGCCTGCCTGATTTCTCCAAGGGTGAATGCGAGCGCATCGGGATTGACATTTGCAGGGCCAAACCGAATGTGGTTTATGCTCTAATCGACCAGATTCTGAAGGACAAGAGCGGCAAGGAGGTCGACGGCGCATATCTCTACCGCAGCGATGACAGCGGAGAAAGCTGGCAGCTCGTCGAAGGCAACGACAGAATCAGGGGGATGTATCCGGGCTATGGCTGGGTGTTCGGCCAGGTCAGGGTTGATCCCGTGAATCCGGATCTTGTCTACGTGATGGGCCTCAACTACCTGAGATCGAAAGATGGAGGCAAGACCTGGGAAGCGCCGCCGGCCCGCGGCCATTCGGACTGGCACGGCATGTGGATTAATCCCAACGACACTAACCATATCCTGCTCGTGAATGACGGCGGATTCATGATCAGCCGGGACGGACTGGAAACGGCCAAACATCCCGTGAACATTCCCATCGGCCATATGTTCAGCGTCGCGGTCAGCCAGACAAAAGGAAAATTCTGGGCCTATTCGAACATTCAGGATTCGGGCGGCTGGCGCGGTGAAATCGATGTGACGGCCGGCAAGGACAAGATCACCTGGAAGGAATGGGTGAGCGGCCCCGGCGATGAAACGGGACGGCACGCTGTCAACCCGGTCGATGCCAATATTGTGTATGGTACCACCCGATATGCCAGTAGCGTGTATCGGGCGGACATGGGCAAGGCGCCGCCCCCACCGCCTGAGCCGGCGGCCAAGGGAGCACGAGGCGGCAGGGGACAGCGGACATGGACGGAAACTCCAATTGTACCGAACTTCGGCACTGATCGAAAGCGCGCCCAATGGGTGGCGCCCATTATCATTTCCCCGCATGATCCCAATCGCGTGCTCTTCGGCGCCCAGTTCCTCTTCCTTACTGATGACGAGGGCAAAACGTGGAAGAAAATCAGCCCCGACCTCACCAACTTCGCCAAGGAGAAGCAGGGGAACATCGCGTATTCGACAATCTGGTCGATTGCCGAATCACCGCTCAAAAAGGGCTTGATCTACGCCGGTACCGACGACGGCAACCTCCACATCACCAGGGATGAAGGCGGCACATGGGATAAGATCAACGCCGGCCTTCCTCCGGAGCGTTTCATGGCGAGCATCGAGGCGTCGCGCTTCGATGAAGGAACCGTCTATGTCGTGGTCAACGGAAAACGCCACAACGACTTCAACACTTATCTCTTCAAGTCCGCAGACTACGGCAAGACCTGGACCAACATCGCCACGGCGGTTCCGGGCGGAATCGCGAACGTGGTGAAGGAGGATCCTGCCAACAGGAACATCCTTTACCTGGGAACGGACCTGGCGGTCTATGTCACCGTTGACGGCGGTAAGAGCTGGCAAGTGCTCGGCTCGAACCTGCCGACGGCTCATGTGTTTGACCTGGCCATCCAGACTGCTGAAAACCTGGTGGTAATTGGAACTCACGGCCGCAGCGCCTGGGTGATCGACATCGACCCGGTCCGCGCAGCCGCCAGGAAGTGACACGTACACGGAGCAGGCTGAGCAGGGGATCTGGCAACTGGATTGCCTGCTGATGCCGGAAAACAGTGGGGCCGGGCTTCAGCCCGGCCCCACGCGTTTCGGTACAAAACCTTCAGACCCACGTCCATCCTTGGACGCCATCGGAAGCCCGCCGTTTCAGGAAGCTATTTCGTAAACCAACTCACATTCTCCTACGGGTCCGGTTTTGCGTATCTCCCTGAGACGTACATTCCTGATATCCAGATTTGCAGTCAAGGCTCCCACCGGGAACATTGAAATCCCACAGGCGGCGCTGATGCCGTGTCTTTCCTTGACGAGATTGCCGTGGCAAAGGTAACAGCCGGATATTTTGATGACGTGACAGCCGCCGTCCCTTTGCAGCGATACCTCCCTTGCCAGCTGCAGATTGTCTTTCAGATGAGCGACGATCTTTTCCATCAGGTCATCCACACTGTCGGCACGAGGAATGCTCTTCGCCCACTCGGAGCCCAGATTCCTGCTTGCCCTGGCAAATACCCTCTGGTTTTCGGTCCCCAACGATCCTTGAATGGCGCAGAGGATCTCGATTGCGGGTTTCCGGGGGATCCATTTCTCGTCCGGCATATGCTGCTTCCCTTTCTTTTCCATGCGGAGATTTGACCGCAAACACCGGGATGATACCATTTCCCTGCCCATCAGACAGCAGTGTTGCCGAACGCTCCGGATAACACTTCCGCCTCAGCGAATAAAATACCATCCGCAGAGCGCTGACTGCGGGACACACTTGACACTGTGGGGTATCACTTCTGGCAATGGTCAGGAATTCTATTCATACTGCGCGGAGTCCGGCCCCTGG
>Ga0315277_10004682_pt1 | contig 18156 bp, 19 predicted proteins | sample YL17G05_15_MG_FD_203695 | JGI IMG/M metagenome (GOLD analysis project Ga0315277, IMG submission 203695) | Sediment microbial communities from Yellowstone Lake, YNP, Wyoming, USA - YL17G05_15 | ecosystem: Environmental > Aquatic > Freshwater > Lake > Sediment | place: USA: Wyoming | collected...
CTCGGAGCCAGAAATACTCGAATCCATCATGAAGCTTCAGAACACTCATAAAATCAGGCTCACTAAACAACCTGCCCTTGCCTCACCAGAACTGACCAGCCAACTGAAAACTGCGAGCGTGCTTGCCCAGCCGGTTTGGTTCTGGTTAACCGTCACGGTAACGATCGTGACTGCAATTCTCGTCTTCACCGTCCCGGATGAGCTCTACCCATGGGTGTACGCAAGATACGTCTTGGGTGCCGCGTTTGTCTTATGGCTTCCAGGCTACACTCTCATAAAGGCCCTGTTTCCAGAACCTCATGTTGAGGCATCCCAGAGGAGTTTTGACCCAATTGAGCGAATGGCGCTAAGCATAGGATTGAGCTTAGCCATCACGCCCATAATAGGACTGCTCCTAAACTACACACCGTGGGGAATAAGACTAACACCCGTTACACTAGGCCTGCTAGCGTTCACACTCACATCGGCCACGGTTGCAGTCGCAAGAGAACACAACACCCGAACACTCGCCCACACAGACTAATTGACGTGCTGAAGGCCATTCTGCCAACAAAAGCATTGGCGGCTCATCAGCACCCTAAGCCTAACCATAAATACTGTGCGCGCGTGCCGTCAAATCTTACATTTTGAAGCAGTATCCGACTGAGGGTCAATTGTCCGACAGCTTTATAAATGTAGGAATGCTTGACAGATGTAAGGTGAAGAATGCGATGGTGACGGTGACTGTAACGGCGAAGGGGCAGATCACAATCCCGGCGGACTTGAGAAGAAAGCTGGAGATAGCTGAAGGAGAGCAGCTTATGATTGTTTGCGAGGGAGAAACACTCAAGATCATCCCGATTCCCAAACTTTCAAAGCTGGCAGGTGCAGACAAAGGGATCTTCAAAGAGAGGAAACCGTCAAAGGAAATAGAGAAAATCAGAAAAGAGTGGGACAAGGATTTTGAAAAGCGCGTCAAAGAAGCCTAGAATAATGCTAGACACAAAACCCCTGATCAAGCTCTTTGCCGAAGAGCAAGGCTGGGAAGCAGTCAGAGACATATTGTCACTAATTGAAGCTGGCGAACTTGAAGCCTGCGTGAGCGTTGTTACACTGACCGAAGTGTACTACAAATACTCCCTAGAGGGAAGACAAGACCTGGCGCAAACGAGAACGGAACAAATAAGGTGCGCGTCACACCTCAAGAAGTGTCTGATAGACGAAGAAACAGCCATCAAGGCAGGACAATTCAAAGGAAAATACGGCATACCAATAGCAGATGCATTCATAGCCGCAACCGCCCACTCTGAAGGTGCAACCATCATAAGCGACGACCCAGATTTCAGCAAAGTATCTGAGGTCAAGGTCTTAACAGAAACGAAATTTCACCATGAATTGAAGGAATGAAAATGCAGTTTCCCCCAGGCTTCTGGGACATAAGTCTCTGGCTCGCGGTGACATCCATAACCTTACTCACAGCATCAGAACTCATTTCACCCTACTATGGGCAGACAAACCGGTCTATCAACAAGAAGAGACTGGAGAGCGTGTCGCCTGGAATCATAACGGCAACATAGAAGCCGCATGCTTGGGCTCATTTTAATCGAACGAGAGCGAGTCTTGGAGCGGAACCATGACCTGCAACGTTCCAACAGAGAATGTAGCTGACTTCACGTTCGGCGTGAGAAAACTCATAAACGACAACGGCAAGGTCACGTACATCACCGTAAGCGTCACAGAAACCATAGTGAACCAGACAGGCCTTGCTGAAAACCAGTTTTCAGACGTAAGCATAGGCCTGACCGAACCTGCTGGAGGCGGCTCACCTGTCCTAAGCCAAGTTGGACTCGTCGTTCCTTGGCCTGTTAACGGCTTGGTGCTGGTTGCACATGGACTAATCATAGGCGTGCCGCTCTGCTTCGTTTCCTTGGGAATCGTCATAATGGTTGACAGGGCCATAATTCCAGCATGGAAAAAACAGTTCAAGAGCAGAGGCCTTAGAAAGGCCGCGTCAGGCGCACAGCGAGAAATAGGCGTTCAGAGCGGTGAGAATTAGGCAAAGGGTTAAATCTGATATGTAACCAAGTGGAACCTGAGAAGAATGGCGGCAGAAAAGGAGATGAAGTTTATTCCTTTCTCCCTTCTCTCCCTTCAAGTTGCCGCCATTCTTCTCTTATGAACCCTTGAGCCAAAACGGTTCCATAAGGCTTATGGAAGAATCTTCTAGAACAAAGTTCTATTTCGGACTCATTCGTGGCAAGTCGTAAATGATTTATATGCTTAGCGTGTATGCATCCTAGGGTGTTTCAAATGGTTGAGGCCCTGATTCTGGTTCGTGTAGGTTCAGGTGAAGCAGCGAATTTCATGAAAACCGTCAAGGAGCATCTGTGTAAGATCAAGGGCGTCAAAGAAGTCTATGGTGTCTTCGGCCGTTATGACTTTGCTGTAAGAGTCGAGACAAAGACGCTCGGAGACCTGGGCAACATCGTCACAGACGACATCAGGGGCATTAATGGAGTACTAACGACAGAGACCCTTGTGATTGGCTTCTAGAATACGTTCGTATACGCAGAGAAAAAATACTCAACCCTTATTTTTTTCAGATCCAGCACTGCAGCAAAATGCTTATAGACTTATCAGAAATGGTTAAGGTGGGGAAACATTCATGGACGACGCCTTACGTGTCACTGATGCGGCAGCAGCAAAGGAAATTGCCATCGAAGCAGCCAAAGCAATGTGGCGATACACCATTCCAGGCTCTTTCTACAAGGTTGAATATGATGAGAAAGCGCAGGCTTGGAACGTTGAAGCAGACTATTTTGAGCAGAAACTGAAATTCAAAATCGACGCTAAAACTGGCAACGTATCGGCCTTCAGAATCGAGAAGACCGCCCAGAAAAGATAGATTCTCATTAATGCATTCTTGTGTCAGCCCGTTTTTAAGCAGCAGAGAAACAAGAGACTTAGGCATTCGCCGGTTCAACGCATCTTGGTGTCAACAAAAGTTATATTCTCACTTTGTACACGGACAGACTAGGCGTGGCTTTGACTATACACACAAACAAGCGTGTGCGCAATCGGGCAGCTGTGCTACTGCTTCTACCATTTGTTTTCTTCATCTGGATGATCGGTTGGAGTCTCTTTTGCATAGGCCTTCGGAGCATATCGCGAAGAAGTCGAAATGCTGATGAGAGCGAACCCCTATCGTCAAAAAAAGCTGATGTACGGCGCGCTAAGCGTCATGCTGAATTGCGCCAGTGATAGCGTATTTTCTCCCAGAGGTTTTCCTCGAGTCCCTCGAGCCCGGAAGAGCCTGAGCTTATTCTCTTTCGGATTTTTTCCATTTTTCTCCAGTTCCCCTGGGAAATCGGCTCTGTTTACACGTCTGCAACTAGTCTGCGAAAATATCGGAACATATGGTCTCTGTCTTCGATCGTGTTTGGAACCACGATCGTTGCAAGGACGAATTTTCTTAATAAGGTGCCAATTTCAAATATACATGTCAAGACGACGCTTTTTGCTTCTTTAAGCTCGAATCCGCCGACAACCTCAGATAGGCTGATCCTTATGGAAGGTCCGAGAACAGTTGCTCTCGCCATTTCTTTGAAAAACTGGGCATCATCACCGATGATCCTGTTGAAACTTGCTTTCCATCTGTCCAGTTCTTTTTTTGGGCATTTCACGAACGTGTAGGTTCTGCTGTTGAGCGCCTTGACTGAAAAAGTGCTTGCCATACTTCTTCCGTAGAGCTTTAACCGACTTGTCGTCAAAGAAGAGAACAAATGGCTCAACCATCGCGCATCAACAAAATTGTACATGGCCAGGGCTATATTGGCTTTTCCAGAAATAGTAGGTAGGAACAGCAAACCTGGAAGCCCAATCTACGTTTAACAGGGAACCAAAGACCTAAGAACTCATAAAGCTCTTCAGCAGGTCAGAAAAGGCCGCGCGCGCAAGATTGGCGCCTAATATGCGTTCAGAACCAGACTCAACAGTGCCTTTCGTTGATGCTTGTGCGTACAGGTGAGGTCCCGCGAACGCAAAGCCTTAGAAGCTCTGGCTGAGCTAATGACCGACGCTCATTGCGAGGAAAACCGTATGCCCCCGATGAAAGCGGAGACCCCTACCAAAGTCCCTGTTGACATGGAGAAATCATTGAGGGTTTCAAAGAAGGTGTTAGATTTGTTAAAGAGAAAGACCAAGAGCGCGGCAGAGGCCTATTTGGCAGTTCGCCTAGTAGCTATTTTCCTCGAAGAGAAACTGGGCCTTAAGATGACGTCAGATCAAGAGGAGGAACTCAGAAAAATCTTGCGAAAAGACAAAGAAGCATCAAGTAAGACCTCTGATTTGTCACTTGAAAGAGATCAGTAGCGCGTGTTTTTGGAATCTGATATGTACTTGGCCAAGGTTGCAAAGGTTAAGGGGCGATAGTGAACAGTATCGTTGAGATCTACCAAGAAGCTCTGGATGTTGCCTAAGTCTAGGTGCTGGAACTTTTTGAGCCTTCCAACGAGTTCCAAGTAGGAAGAATAGTCTCTCTCGTATGAAAGTATGACTGAGCCATATCCAAGCCCGATTCCTCTCTCAGCCATGATAGTCTCAGGCGAATTCTCTTGCCTAGCACGCTCTATCCCCATCTTCCTTAGCTCATCAAGATCCTTCGAGTCCACCTGTTTTGCATGCTTGACGAAAGTCACCACAAAAAGGCTAATACCGAGCTTTCTAAAATCAGGTATCATCGTGTACTCTTTGATTATGCCTTCCTTCTCCAATTTCTTGATTGCTCTGGAGACCGTAGGCTGCGAAACGCCCAATACTTTCGCCAGTTCTCTGTCGCTTCTGCGGCTGTTTTTCATAAGCTCAGAAATCAGCTTCAACTCAACATCCTTCATAGGCCATTCCTATTCGTATCAATTGCGTAGTGAGTTATATAGATTGCAGAATTGTAACCAAATCCAGCGTGTGGGATTGGCACAAAAAAGGTTTGTAACCGTTTTGTTGCGCCGTCTTGTTACAGAAACATCGAAAAAACCGCATATTCTCATAATGTGCGCACTCGCATCCAAAGAGACTGTCACACATGCCTTTTTTGAAAACAGACTCGCATGGGCAGTCATATTCCTACTAGGGCTTTCTGATGGTCTACGACGATGTAGTTTCTGCCTTTTCGGATGGCCTTGTGTCCTTCCTTTTCCAGAAGGCTCTTCTGACTCTCTGCTCCTCCTGGATATTTCTCGTTTATGACGCCGCCGGTCTTCAGCGTGCGCCAATAGGGCGTAATCATTCTCTCACCCTTCTGCCTGCTCTCTTCAGCGGCGTTGGCTGCAACCCAAGCGAAAATGCCCACGGTGATGGGGCAACCGATTGTGGCTTTATGTTTTCGCGCTAGGGCTGCGCGAATCTCGTTTATGGTGGTCAGCTTTCCTTCGGGCACGCTTTTCATCAGTTCGTCTACTTCTCTGGGCGCTGGAATGACGACTGTGCCTGATCCCCACCGTTTACTCATCTTATCAGTGATCTTCTCGACTTTTGGCAGCCCTTATCATCGTTCAGTTTTTCGGTCCAAGTCTTCTTGGCCATAGTGTTCCCGAAGACTGGTTCTGAGTATTCCTAATAAACCTTCAGAACAGCCTACCTTGTCTCTTGCTAGAAGAGGAACCAGCAAACAAAAGCTGGTTAGGTGTTTCGATGTGGTTTTTTGTTGTTTACTGTTTTCTCTTCCAGTTCCTTTACGCGTGTTTCGATGAACTCTGCGACCTTGTTTTGGCTGTAATTGACCTCTTCTTCTTGTTTCTTCAGCTGTTCGTTTATGGTCTGCAGGACTTTCGTAAGGTCGAAGGGCTTGAGTATGTAGGCGTCTGCGCCTCTGTTCAGGGCGTCCATGGCGTTCTGCAGTGACGGGTAGCCTGTGATGATTATCTTGCGCATTCTGGGCGTTGTGTCCGCCATTTTCGTCAGCAGTGTTGTGCCTTCCATGTCTGGAAGCCGGATGTCTATCAAGGCCAGGTTGTAGGCGCGGGTTTTGGATTTTCTGATGGCTTCTCGTCCGTTCGGAGCCGTGTCAACCGCGTGGCCTTCCTCTTCAAGGATGGCTGCTAGTGTTTTCCGTATGCTTTCGTCGTCGTCGACGATAAGGACTCGGGTATGTTCACCCAAACTTTTTCACCTCCATTGACCTTCGGTTCTATTGGAATTGTTATCGTGAACTTGGTTCCGTTGCTAAGGTGGCTTTCAGCGCTGATGCCGCCTCCGTGTGCTTCCACGAGTCTTCTGCAGATAGGCAAGCCGAAACCCATGCCCTTTGCTTTTGTCGTGAACAAGGGAGACCAAAGCTTATCCAACGTCTCTTTCGACATTCCCACTCCGGTGTCTGAAAAGTCGAAAGCCACGCTGTTTCCCACAGTTTTGCTTTTTATCGTCAATGTTCCACCCTTAGGCATGGCGTCGAGAGCGTTTTTGATGATGTTGATGAAGACCCTGCGCATCTTCTCCTTGTCAACCCTCAACCTTGGTCTGCTCTTGAGCTTATCTGCAATTCTTATCTTCTTAGGAACTTGAACTGCCAACAATGCCTCCTGCACGATTGATTCTGGAGTGGTTTCCACCAGTTCTAGTCTTATCTCTCTTGAGTATTCCAGAAGATCGCCTATGATCTTGTCTGAATATTTTATGTTGTTCTCGATCAGCTTCAACATGTCCAGTACTTTCTTGTCATCTTTCGAACCTAGCTTCGATTTCAAGTAGTAGGCAGCGCCTGCGATACCTGTCAAGGGATTGCGCAGGTCATGTCCAACCATTCCGGCCAACTCGCCAATCGCAGCTAGCCTCTCTGACTTGACAAGTAGCCCCTGCGCCTGTTCAAGCTGCTTAGTGCGCTCCTCAACTTTTGCTTCCAAATTTCCAGCGTATTCTTTCAACTGCTCAAGCAGTTTACCGTTCTCAATTGCTACAGCCGCTTGACATAGAAACATTTCCAGAGGTGCCAGACACTCTCTAGTTGGCCGTTTCCCGTCTACGGGGTCATCAACACTTACGACGCCTACGATGCGGCCGTCAGCCAGCTTGAGCGGGGCGTACAACAGGTCCTGCGGGTCCCAGTCAACCATGTCTTCTGGCTTAAGATGACTTGGCACTGTGCCCTCGCTGAACCTTTTTCTGACCCAAGGATCATTCCACGGAAGATAGGAGAACTCGCCGATTTTGAATCTCCCGTATTCCGGCCCGAAACGTTCCAGCCAAACCCGGCCAGGCTGCCTGTTTGTCCACAAATATTCTCTTTCGCCCTTGGTCAGGCCTGCTGTCACTATGTCCTCAGGCTTAGCTATTTCCAAATTCTCGTCTCTCACAGACAATACGACTCTTCGCCATCCAAACCCTTTAATCGCGTCCAAAATTGTTTGAAGGCGTTCGTGCAGGTCCGTGGTCCGAATCATCTGTGCAGAACTCTTCATAAGCCATGCCTGCTGGCGACTGCGTTTCTCTATGTCATTTCTTCTCGTTATGTTACCTATGGCGGTTGCGGCATGCGAAGCCAAAATCTGAAGCAGCACTATGTCCTTCTCGTCGAAAGCGTTAAGCCTCTTGCTTTCCACGTTCAGAACTCCTAGAACTTTGTCTTCAGTCAGGATTGGAACGGCAAGTTCTGATTTGATGCCCGGGCATCCTGCGATGTAATCCTTGTCTTTGCTGGCGTCGGGGACAAGAACGGGTTTACGTGTGATTATTGCTTTTTTCACGATGCCCTTTCCTGCTCCGGTCAAGAGAAGTGCACGCTTAAGGAGGGGCTTGGGATACCCGTGTTGGCACACAAGTTCAAGTCTGTTTTTGTTTATGAGTTCGAACGTTGAATGTCTGATGTCTAATGCTCGCTCCATCACGTCTAACGTCAGCTTGTAGACCTTCTGAAGGCTGTGGGCAGAGTTGAGTTTCGCGCCGTAATAATTCAGCGCGGAAAGTCTTTCCTCCAGCTTTTTCTTGTCAGTGACGTCGCGAAAGCTCCAGACCCTTCCAACACTTTTTCCTCCCATTTTCTGAGGCTTGGAATAACGTTCGAAGATTCGACCGTCTTTGAATTCCAAAGTATCATAGCTTTCTGCATTCGATTGAGCATACAGTTTCCTTACTTTTGCCAGAAAATCTTTTGGTCTCCTCAGCTGATCTAAGACATAGGCCAGCGCTTCGTCGTCACTTCTTGACGCGAGGATAGGTTCGGGGATGCGCCACATATCCGCAAACTTGCGGTTAAAACTTACTATCTTACCTTCATTGTCAACGACAAGAATGCCGTCGGCGGTTGATTCAATTGTAGCGTGCAAAAGAGAAAGGGAATTCTGAAGCTCCTCTTCGGTCTTCTTGCACTCTGTGATGTTAGCGCTCAGACTAGCATACCTATTCCTGTATCCTAGGCTGGTTTTTCCAGCGAGAAAATGCTTAGTCAGGTTTCCACCCATGTTTCTTCGCATTCAACCAGTTCCTCCACTGTTTTGATAGTGTTTTTCTCTTGGAAAACTCGTTTAGCCTCGGCCAAACATGCTGCAAATCCGAATCCTTCAGGCTCGTTCCAGTTGAAGGCTTCACCGATCTTTCCATAGAGTTTCTTCATGATCAGGATCTCGACGAAGTTGGCTCCCACTCCGAAAATGTTCTCGATGGCCTGCGTGAAAGCCATTATCCTGCTGGGTATCTCTTCTTTCTTGATGTTGAAGCTTCTGTCTAGATGGAAGTAGATCGCCTGCTTTGGGGATTCGCCTAGGGCGGATAGTCCCTCGTCTATGGCCTCAAGCAGAAGCTTCTCGAAATCTCTTCCAGACAATGACAAATCTCTCACGTGAGCCAGATTATAGGTTAAGAAGGTTTTCGCATGAATTCAGATAAATCAGTTATGAACCACTGATCAAGATTAAGAGTCCTTATAGGTGATTACACGCCGAGTTCGCTTTTTCTGCCCCGCGAATCCTTTGAACAAAGACTATATAGCGCTTGCTAAGATTGCCAAGATACGCTGTAAACCATTGTTGCATGGACACCGCCTTGGCAAACATCGCAGTGTCAGAATGTTTCGTTAGTCTACATATGTAAGTTTTCTTAATATGGGTTTATTTGCGACAAAAAGCAGTATGGAAGCTGGGAGAAGGCTTCGGAAACGGTTGTAACATGCCAAAGGAGGTGAGGGTGTTGGAGTTTTCAATAAATTCAAAACAGGCGATTACTGTCATCTGGACACTTATCGCTGTCGCATTATCTCTAGTAGTCGTACTTGCTCTAGGTTATCCATTAAGCTACGGTTCATGGCCGTTGTCAATAGGCCTGTTCTTTGCCCTTCTGCTGGTCATGGTTCTTCCAGCATACTTGCTCATCGCCCTGTGGCAAATACTCTCCAAAGACTGAGGCTCTAGCTGAAACACTTGCCAGAACCAGCTTGTCTATTTGAGAGTTTTAAAGCCCTCAGGTTTCTTTCTAACAGCTTTCCACTCAATTCCATGAGCATGTAAGGCTGCTTGACTACAACAGCATACCTGCCCAGATGACTGAGAGACGCGCCGACGGTTGAGCTAAAGATCTAGGCTCATTGACCTTGGACGTGGGTCAGTTGAGAAAAATCTAGGTTCAAGCTCAGTTTCGCTTGTAACGCAACAAAATGGGTTTGAGAAAAAATTTTGGGATTTTTAGTCTTCGCCTTCAGATTCGCCTGGTGTTTTTCCTGGTCCTCCAGGTCCTTCTTTCGGCTTCGTAGATGCTATTATGTCGTCAATGCGGAGTATCATTGTTGCAGATTCAGCGGCTGACTTGATGGCCTGCTCCTTTACGATTGTTGGTTCAAGCACGCCTTTTTCTCGCATGTTTTCAACTTTTCCCGTGAAGACGTTCAAGCCGCGGTATTGGCCTTCTTGCTTGTCGTGTGCGGCTCTGAGTTCTACGATTATGTCAAGCGGGTCAAGTCCCGCGTTTTCGGCCAGTGTTTTCGGTATTGTCTCTACTGCGTCGGCGAATGCCTCTACGGCGAGTTGTTCTCTTCCGCCTACTTTGGTGGCGTAGTTTCGCAGTCCTTTGGCTATTTCGACTTCGATTGCTCCGCCGCCTGCGACTATCTTGTTGTTTTCCATGATGTCTGAAACTACTGACAGCGCGTCTGTCATTGCTCTTTCTGCTTCGTCGACCATCCTTTCAAGTCCGGCTCGGATGAGTATTGCCACTGAACGCGGGTCTTTGCATTTCTCCACGAAGATCATCTTGTCGTCGCCCATTTTGCGTTCTTCAACGAGGCCTGCTGCTCCTAGGTCTTGTGGTTTCAAGTCACCTAGGTGTGTGACTATTCTTCCGCCTGTTGCCCGTGCTAGCTTCTCCATGTCTGACTCTTTCACTCTTCTTGCCACTAGCATTCCCTCTTTGGCTAGAAAATGCTGTGCCATGTCGTCTATGCCTTTTTGGCAGAAAACCACGTTTGCGCCTGACTTCTTGATCTTTTCAACCATGTCCTGCAGCATCTTGTTCTCCTGGTCCAGGAACGCTTTCATCTGGAGTGGGTCGTGGATTCTTATTTCGGCACTCATCTCTGTTTTTTCAATTTCCAGCGCGGAGTCCAGAAGGGCTATTTTTGCCTTTTCTACCTTGCGGGGCATTCCTGAGTGGACAACTTCTTTGTCTATTATTAGGCCGGTGATAAGCTGGGACTCGAAAAGGCTTTTTCCAGTTTTCTTTATCAATTGGATATTGTCGATGTCGGCTATTGTTTTGTCTCCGCGTTTTTCCACTATCTGTTTGACAGCGTCTATTGCAATGTCTGCTAGGTGTTCTTTCGCCTGACCTACAGCCTTGCTTCCCATAGACGTGATTGCGACTTTCTTGTGGGTTGCGCGATCATCCCTTTCCACTGGTATTGCATTGTCGTCTATGATTTCCATTGCCTTTTGTACTGCCTTGCGGTAGCCGCTGATCAGTGTTGTGGGGTGAATGTTCTGGTCCAAGAGTTCCTCTGCTTTTTTCAGCAGCTCGCCTGCTAGGACTACGGCTGTGGTTGTTCCGTCTCCTACCATGGTGTCCTGCGTTTTGGCAATTTCCACCATCATTTTCGCGGCTGGATGCTCCACCTCTATTTCGTCCAGTATTGCCGCTCCATCGTTGGTTATGGTTATGTCTCCTAAGCTGTCCACAAGCATCTTGTCCATGCCGCGCGGTCCCAAAGTGGTTCTTAAAACTTCGCCGATGACACGTGCAGCAGTTATGTTGTTTCTCTGAGCTTCCTTTCCTCTGTTTCTCGACGTTCCTTCCTTAAGAATTAGGACGGGTTGTCCCGTCGAAGTTGTTGTTAAAACAGCCATACAAATCCTCCATTCAATATATACACGTTATTAATCGGAATAAGCAAAAATGCTCAGAAATATAAACTTTTAGGCAAACACGATCAAATCGCATGCTTTAATGCGTAACAGTTTAAATTGCGCCATGCGGTTCCCCCTGTTGTGGGCTAGGGCCTTGAAGGTTTCAGTGCGGTTCTTCACAACCCTGAGAGAGATAACAGGCAAGAGAGAAGAAGACATGGCATTCGAAAATGCTGGAAACACGACTATCAATAGTGTTCTTAACAGGCTGGCGAAGCGATATGGCAAGGACTTTGTCGAATACGTCTATGACAGCAAGACTGGCCAAGTCAAGGGTTTCCTCCAGTTCCTGGTGAACGGCAGAAGCACTCGAACATCTGACGGGTTGAACACTAAGCTTGCAGACGGCGACGTGCTGGCGATGATACCGCCCGTCGGCGGCGGCTAGGCAATGGTGCTTGGCTGCCCTTTTGTTGAATCAGGCCTGTTGAGAGGTTCTCGATAAGCTTTTCTTGTGGTTGCAACAGTTTCAACAGTGTGTGCGGCATGAGCTACTTGGGAGAGTTTCTGTATCTTTCTAGGAGTGACGTCGGGGAGCTGGGCATACCGATGAAAGAGGTTATCAAGGTTGTCGAAGGAGCTTTCCAGCAGAGGGCAGAAGGCAAAGCTGAAGTGCCGCCGAAGCCTGGGATTCACCCTCGAAAGGATTCCTTCATCCATGCTATGCCTGCTTATCTGCCGAAGATGAAATCCGCAGGTATCAAGTGGGTGAGTGGCTTCCCAGAGAACCCCAAACGTGGTCTTCCCTACATTTCTGGCTTGCTCATATTGAATGATCCTGACACTGGGTTTCCCGTATGCGTGATGGATTGCACTTGGGTCACGGCGAAGCGAACGGGTGCCGCAACCGCCGTGGCAGCCAAACACTTGGCAGGGGACAAGCCTCACACGCTGGGAATTCTTGGCTGTGGCGCGCAGGGTAGGAGCAACCTTGAAGCTTTGATGGTTGTGTGCAAGAGTTTGGAAGAAGTTAGAGCCTATGATATCAGCAGGGAAAACCTGGAGAAATACGTTGAGGAGATGGCGGCTAAGCACGGGTTAGGAATCGTTCCTGCCGATTCGCCTAGAGGAGCAGTTGAAGAATGTGACATAGTGGTTACTTCAGGTCCGATATTGAAGCATCCTCAGCCAGTCATCGAGGCTTCATGGTTTAAGGCAGGCGGGTTCGCTTGTCCACTGGATTTCGATTCGTACTGGAAGCCGGAAGCCATTCGTTCTGTGGATAAGTTCTGCACCGATGACCGAGATCAGCTGGCCTACTATAGGACGCAGGGCTATTTTTCGAGCATACCAGAAGTGCATGCGGACCTCAGCGAGATCGTCAGCGGCAAGAAGCCTGGCCGAGAGAAGCGTGAAGAACGCATTATGTCGATGCATCTGGGCTCAGCTATAGGGGACATGGCAACTGCAAAACTTGTCTATGACAGGGCAAAGAAAGCGGGAAAGGGAACGAAACTTCCATTATGAATAGACGCGCGCTGGTTGCGAGGGCGTTTTCTCCATGTTAGCCTAGGGTCGTAGTATAGTTTGAAGTCACTTCTCCGCAATAGTTACAACTATACGTGCACAGTCTATCCTGAAGGGCCTTACGAGTACCTTCCGCAATGAGCGATTATGCTGACCGCTCAGTGACTCTCCCATAGTGCTCTCTAGGGTTCTGTAGAACAATTCAATTCATTACGCGCATTATCACGGTAGACGTTGCAAGTTTCGCCGCCTTCGAGTGGTGCTAATGGGAGCCATGACGCGTAGAAGATGCATAGAAAGGAAAAAGAGGAAACTGGCGCGGAGAATGATGTTGTACAGCAGTTTTCGAGGCAGGGCTAGATGCGAGACGGCTTGCAGATCGTCGCGGGCTGATGTTCCTGCGTTGCTAGCTGGGTTCGTTAATGCTGATGTTGTGCCAGGCGTTGAGTTCGGTGAGGTTCTGATGGATTCTCGTGGAGAGGGCAGTTTTCGGAAGTGACCAGCCATGGCGCGGGGCAAGCGTTGGACGGATGCGGGAGTTGAAGTTGTGATGGAAATGGCTGCCCAAGGGTTAAGCCCCCAGCAGATATTTGACAGTTGTAGACTTCCAGACAGGTCTTTTGATGCTATTAAGAAGCAGATGTGGATAAGTCGCTCCATGCCCCTGTCGAAGCCCAGAACGGTAGTCGCCGCGGTACAGCCTGCAAAGGATGTTTTGAGCATAGAAAACGCTGTCAAGCTGTTCAGCACGGCTTTCGAGCAGGTCTGCAGCCTAGTCGAAGTTGACAAGCTTGCGCTTGAGCGGTTTCGCATTATTTTTCAAGCTGCCAAGGACTACGGTCCGCTGCTGGCGGGCTATGAGAAGTGGGAGAGCATTGAGAAGCAGATTGAAGAGCTTAAGTCTTCTGTGGAAGCGTTACAAGAGTCGAGGAGCGCAGAGAATGCTCCGACATCGCTGAACACGTGAGGCAGCTGGAACGCGAAGAAAACATCGAAGTTAAAGTGGTTCTCGACTATGCCCAGCGGCTTCTCAAGATCATGCCTCTTCCCTTTCAAAGGCGCGCTACGTGCATCAAGCTGTTATGATCGAAATAGCAAATGATCTATCTCTGCGTTTTGTCGGTGCAAACGTGTTTTTTCGCGTATTCTTCTTGAATTTTTTGTGACATCTTGCCATCTTCGACTATGAATGCTCCATAGTAACCGCAATTTCTGCACTCCCAAATGGACCACAGTTGCGGCAGACCGCGAGCCCAATAGATGTTGGGCGAACCACATCTTGGGCAGAACTTCACTCCACGTGGCTTAGCTCTGGTTTTGATTTTTCTTGCCTCTTCCATTCAGGATCAGACTCGCGCGCGGAAGCACTGAGAGAACATTCCCGCAATGACGATAAAAACCTAACTAGTGATCCCTAGCTCAAGCTGAAAGCGTTCTCTTAAGGAGAGCCGACTCGCAGTTTCACTTCATCAATAGGAATTCTCAAGTCAGTGCGCGCATTCGGTAAACGCTCTCCATGTGAACCGAGGGGCCCAGTAACCGGAGCCAAAACACGTATTAGAGCAAGCATGCAATCAACTCTAAGTCTGAATGAGGAAGGTAGCCCAGCTGTTGCAGTCTGAGATCATCGAGGGTGAAGGTTCTGGAGACGAGACGCACGGCAAAGAAAGATGCGGACGAAACATCAAGCCGCTCGCAATCAGCAAACGTAGAAGAAATTCTGGGCCTACCCATAGAAGACGTTCTTGCAAGGTTAAGCACTTCTCAGTTAGGTCTAACTTCTGAAGAGGCGAGAAGCCGCCTTAAGACGTATGGCTATAATCAGCTTCCGCAGAGAAAGAGACGAACGCGTACCGTCGAGTTCCTTTACCACCTCAGAAACCCCTTGGTGTTCATATTGCTTTTTGCAGGTTTGATCTCCGGTCTCATCCACCCAGGAGTAGACACAATCATCATATTTTCAATAGTGCTCCTGAGCGTAGTTCTAGACGTCTACCAAGAGTCAAAAGCTGAAAAATCCGCTGAGATGCTGAAGAAGAGGGTAGTCACCACCGCAACGGTTCTCAGAGATGGCGCAAGGAAAGAAGTGCAGCTTTCTGAGGTCGTTCCAGGCGACATAATCTATTTTTCCGCTGGTGATATCGTGCCAGCCGACTCGAGAGTGATTAGCCTGAAGGACCTGTACGTAGACCAGTCAGGATTGACGGGCGAATCATTTCCAGTGGAGAAAGCGACCACAGCAAGAATCGCGGCCAAGAGTACGACGATCACTGAAGCGAGCAACTGCGTCTTCTTGGGAACCTCCGTCGTAAGCGGGACGGCGACTGCGGTTGCAGTTAGAACCGGAGGGTCAACCGAGTACGGAAAGATTGCAAAACAGCTTGTTGGAAGAGCGCCTGAAACAGAGTTTGAAAGGGGACTCAGAAGATTCGGTTTTCTGATCATGCAAGTCGCCTTGGTTCTAGTGATCTTTGTCTTTTTCATAAACGCCTTCCTTAAACCCGTGGTTTCTCACCTGCAGTCCGACATTGTGGAATCTCTTCTTTTCGCCGTGGCCTTAGCAGTCGGGCTGACGCCCGAGCTTTTACCCATGATAGTCTCCGTGAACCTTTCAAAAGGGGCTCTTGAAATGTCGAAGAAAGATGTCATAGTGAAGCGTTTGGCTTCCATTCAGAACTTCGGGAACATGGATGTTTTATGTACCGACAAGACAGGCACGTTGACGGAGAACGTGATCACGCTCGTTCTACACGTGGATATGGAAGGGAAAGACAATGAAAAAGTGTTGTTGTATGCCTTCCTGAACAGTTATTATGAAACCGGACTGAAGAGCCCGCTTGACGACGCTGTGCTTAAGTACAAGCAAATGGACGCGAAGGGCTTCGACAAAGTGGATGAAGTGCCGTTTGATTTCATAAGAAGACGCGTCTCTGTCGTCGTCCAGCACGAAAAAGGCCGATTGATGATTTGCAAGGGGGCTCTTGAAGAAATTGCCAGCGTGTGTTCGCGCTTTGAACTTGAAGACAAGATAATCGACCTGACAAGCGAGCAACAAAAGAAGATGCAGGACAACTATCACAAATTGAGCTCCCAGGGCTTCAGAGTTCTCGGAGTCTCGTATAGAAGGACTGAAGGAAAGTCGGCTTACTCCGTAAAGGACGAGAGGGACATGATTTTCTTGGGCTTCATAGCGTTTATGGACCCACCTAAGGAAAGCTCCAAAGAATCGCTGCAACTCTTGAAAAAGGGTGGAATAGAACTGAAGATTATTACCGGCGACAATGAGTTGGTCACCAGGAAGGTTTGTGAGCAACTTGGCTTCGAGGTTAAAGGGGTTGTTCTCGGAAGCGGCGTTGCTCAGCTTCAAGATAATGCTCTTGCAAGAATTGTGGAGAAGGCCAATGTGTTTGCAAGGGTCAGCCCAGCCCAAAAAGACAGAATCATGAGCGCGTTGAAAAGAAACGGGCATGTCGTTGGCTTCCTCGGAGACGGCATCAACGACGCAACGTCCATGCACACGGCAGATGTCGGTATATCCGTTGAGAATGCAGTTGATGTTGCGAAGGAGTCTGCAGACATAATACTACTGCGCAAAGACTTGACAGTACTGAGTGCAGGGGCTCTGGAAGGTAGGAAGACGTTTGGGAACACAATGAAGTATATTCTTATGGGTATCAGCTCGAATTTCGGAAATATGTTCAGCGCTGCGGGAGCATCTGTGTTCTTGCCGTTTCTCCCAATGCTTCCAACACAGATACTCCTTAATAACATCTTGTACGACGTATCCGAGGTCACCATTCCAACGGACAACGTTGACCAAGAATACATCCAAAAACCGAAGAGACTGGACGCGAGATATATTAGAAACTTCATGATTTTCTTCGGACCGATAAGCTCTATCTTCGACTTTTTAACATTCTTCATCATGCTCCAAGTATTCAGCGGCTACACTAACGTGTCCCTGTTCCAGACGGCATGGTTTATCGAGTCTTTATGCACACAGACACTAGTCATATTCGCGATAAGGACAAGAAAATCACCGTTCTACAGGAGCAAACCAAGCAAGCCTTTGTTCCTTACAAGTCTAATAATCGTCGGCACAGCGGTATTGCTCCCCTTCACGCCTTTGGGCAGCTTTTTCGGATTTGTCGCGCCTCCAATCAAGTTCTTTGCGTTCCTAGTAGGGTTCGTCGGAGCTTACCTACTGTTAGTGGAGGTCCTGAAAAGACTGTTCTACAAGCGATACGCTCACCGTTTAGAGCAATATGCATGACTTGCGCGTGCACTTGCTCAAAAATGATGTTGCGTTAATTGTAATTCTTGGAATATCCGAAAAACCAGAAAAGAAAAAGTTTGTAACAGGTATCTTGTAACAAAAGTCCATCAAAAACCGATGTTTCTCACTTAGCGCGCGCTCTGCTTCTGCAAGAACTTTCAGATAGAAGTGGAAGGACTGAACTGCTCAAGACTTGACGGTTACAATCAGTTCCAAATTTTTTTTTGACGACGCTTTTGTTACAATCTGAGAGTCAGAAGAGACTTTGTGTGATGTTGAAAGAATGTTGAATTGTTACAAATGTCTTTGCGCGCGCCGTACATTAGCTTTAAGAGAACCGAGAGGCAAAACTATTTTGAGGTCTAGTCTTGGCTGCGACGGATGCAGAACGTGTGAAGAAACCCAAACTCCCAAACAAACGCTTGCTTCGGAGAAACAGGAAGAGAGTAGGATAGTGAGCGCGCGCGGGTTTTGAAGCCTTTGGATGATGAGATCAAGCTTGTTTCTAAGCAGCTCAAAGGCTTGGCAGAATCCGAGAAACAGCGGTTTGAACGTGCTTTTGTAACAAAATGCTGTAACTAACCTGTAGCAATCCAGTTTTTTCCTTTTTTCAAAGGGAAAATATCAACACCATCATTTTTGAGGAGTCTAGAATGTTTGTGACCCAGTTTCTTCATGCGCAAGTTACTGTGCTTGACACCATTTTCCTTTATGAAATTGACGAATCTTTCCAGTTCCTTGCCATAAATTTCATTTTTGGAGTCGGTCATCATAAAATGTTCGACGCCCAACGGCGCTAATCGTTTCTTAATCTTGCTAACCCAGTTATGAGTATGATGAAATCCTACAACACAATGCTTCATATTTGGTTTTGCTTTGACTATCCTTTCAAACCTTTTGGCAAGATCTTCAACGCTGGTAAAGACTCCCATACTTTTCACCTCAACAGATATTAGATCGTTGATCACAAAATCCGCTCTAATTCTGCCTACCAGCGTCTGTTCGTAATCAATCCTGTACCCCAGCTGGTTCTGAATGTATGAACCTAGTACCTTA